>Ga0116217_10000858_pt1 | contig 30521 bp, 25 predicted proteins | sample Sb_taG_6_FD_89697 | JGI IMG/M metagenome (GOLD analysis project Ga0116217, IMG submission 89697) | Peat soil microbial communities from Weissenstadt, Germany - Sb_50d_4_PS metaG | ecosystem: Environmental > Terrestrial > Soil > Wetlands > Peat | place: Germany: Weissenstadt | collected 2010-09-21 | reverse complement strand
GCCGAACCCGGCCCGCTCGAGGGCGGCAGCGATGGCCGCGGTGTAGGTCCGGTGCGCGGTGTTCAGCAGCACCGGGAACGGCGCCCCGGTCTCGGTGGGCGGGGTTTCCACTAAAAAAAATTTGTCGTCCTTATGGGTGACCGTCAACTATTCGTACGATCTTCCCCGGTCGCGACCCGAGGTCGAGTCGCGCTCGCCGTGCGGGACGTCCCGGAACCGGAGGTCTCGCTCCCGCTCCGAAGGCGCGGGCCCCGCCAAGACCTCGGTTCCCACTGCGACACGAGACCCGGGGACTGGGGCTGCGGCGGTCACCGGATTGACACATCCGCGGCACCCGAGAAAGATCGAGAATCGCCCGAGAACGCCGCGACGCGGCACTTCGAACCCGTTCGACGCGGCCGTCGCGGCTCCTGCTCGGCATCGCGGTCGGCGTCCTTCTCGGAACCACGCTGACCGTGTCGACCGCGGGTGCGGCGCGGCTCGGGATGCCCCTCGGCAAACTGGTCTGTGCTCCGAAGTTCGGGGTGGTCTTCTGTCAGGGTGGGTTGACCGGCGGACAGGACCGACGGGTCCCCTCCTTCGACGGCGTGCCGCTCGACGCCGACCTCACCCTGCCCGCCACCGGGACGGCGCCGTACCCGCTGATCGTGCTCCTGCACGGGCTGGCGGGGAACAAGACCCTGACCGAGTCCACGAGTGATGACGGGGCCATGGACAACGTGACGCTCGCGTCGGACGGCTGGGCGGTGCTGTCCTACAGCGCCCGGGGGTTCGGCAACTCGTGCGGGAACGCGGCGTCGAGGGCCGGGACGCCCGCCTGCACCAAGGGATGGGTGCAGCTCGCCGACCGGCGCTACGAGGTCCGCGACACCCAGTACCTCGCCGGGATGCTCGTCGACGAGGGCTACGCGAAGCCGGCGATCGCGGTCTCGGGTGTCTCCTACGGCGGCGGGCAATCGCTCGAGCTGGCCATGCTGAAGAACCGCATGGAGCTGCTGAGCGGCAAGCTCGTGCCCTTCGTCTCCCCCGGGCGTCACGTCGCGATGCGGATCGCCGCGGTCTACGCCGTGTGGCCCTGGGACGACCTCGACACCGCGCTCGCGCCCAACGGGCGTCTCTCCACCTCGGGAGTGACCGCGGCCGCGGCCGACCGCTCGCCGGCCGGCGTGCCAAAAGGCGTGTGGGACGCGGTCCTCTATGCGGAGACCAACCGCGCCGGGTACCTGTCGCCCGCCGGGGTCGATCCCCAGTCCGACCTCACGACCTGGGAGAAGGCGACGGTGGCCGGCGAGCCGTTCGCCGCCGGCGAAACCGAAGCGCTCGCCGACCTCGAGCGGGACAAATCGGCGATCGGCATCCCGATGGCCAAGGGAGGGCCGGCCCCGACCGTCATCCAGAGCGGCTTTACCGACACCCTGTTCCCGGTGAACGAGGCGCTGCACTACGCCAACGCCGCCAAGGGCGCCGGGTCGAAGGCCCCGCTGCTCCTCGTGTTCGACGATGTGGGCCACCCCTGGGCCCAGGGCAAGAAGGCCGACGTCGCCTTCAACAACGCGACGGGCATCGCCTTTTTGAACTCCATCGTCCTCCATCACCGCACTCCGAGGACCGGGGTCCTCGTCCGAGCGCAGACCTGCCCGGCCAGCGCGCCCTCGGGACCGACCGTGAGCGCCCGTTCCTGGGGGGCGATGCAGACGAGCACGACACAGATCGTCGGCGCCGCCGCGCAACAGGTCACCTCGAGCGGGGGTGACCCAGTGGTCGCGACCGCGCTCGACGGCGTCATCAAACCGCTCTGTGACTCGCTGCCGGCCGCCGACGAACCCGGCACCGCGACGTACTCGCTCCCCGTTGGGTCGGCCGGGCTGCACCTGCTCGGGGGCGTGACCATCACCGCGACGATCATCGTGACCGGGCCGTATCCCGAGCTGGTGGGCAGGCTCTGGGACGTGGCCCCGGGCGGGACGACCCGTCAGATCGTCGAGCTCGGCGCCTACCGGCCCTCGGCCAACCAGGCCGCCGGCACCGGCCCGACGGCACGCGCGACCGAGAAGATCTCCTTCGAGCTGCCCCCGAACGACTACGTCGTCGGCCCGGGCCACACGGTGGAGCTCGAGCTGGTCGGCAGCAACGCGCCGTTCTTCCGTGCGTCGAACGGCACGTTCAGCATCTCGGTCTCCCACCTGCGGGCCACCGTCCCGCTCGGCTGAGGGCCGGCGCCGGCCGGCTCACGTCAGCGGGTGGGCCTTGAAGAACGCCCACATCACCGCGTCGGCGTCGACCGCGTCGGACTGGGGGCCGAGGATGCGGGTCACCAACGGGCGCAGCATCGGGCCTCCCGGCCACTCGTGCCCCTCGCCGGCGATGGTGTAGAGCTCGACGGTCGTCCGGGCCGGGCAGCCGACGTAGCGGGTCAGGGTGACGCCGGGATCGGGACTCGAGGTCCGCGGCGTCGCCCGGCAGTCGTCCTGGCCGGCCCAGTCCCGCGCCGCCTGCGGCACCGAGTAGGTCCAGTAGGACTGCCCGTGCCCGCGGTACGGGTCGATGGGATCGGCGGTGCCATGGAACGAGAGGATCGACACCGAGCGCACCGACGGGCATGGGTCCGGCCACCGGAGACCGCTGACCAGGGCGACGGCCGCGAAGATGTTCGAGTCGTTGCAGGCCAGCTGGCTGGCCATGCGTGCCCCACCCGAGAACCCGGTCACATACACGTGGGTCGGGCTGATGCAGTAGCGATGCTCGAGGACCGGAACCAGCTGGGTGAGGAACGCCATGTCGTCGGCGGGGTGGGCCGGGGGCCGCGCCGCGGGCGCGAACACCACCCCGGGAATGTTCCAATCGAACCCCGATCCGCTCGGCACGAGCGCCTGCGGGTAGGCCACGATGAACCCCGCCGTCTCGGACTCGGTGTCCATGCCGCTGAAGAGCTCTTGCTCGGCTGCGGTGCTCCCGCTCCCGTGCATGTTGAGGACCAGCGCGACCTGGTCGATTGCGGTGTAGCTCGCCGGCACGTGCACGATCACGGTACGGGTGTGCCCGCCGACGCGGACCGCGGCCCTCGAGGACCCGACCGCCACCGTCTTGCCGCACCCACCACCGCGGCCGCTCGTGGACGAGGTCGTGGTGGTCGAAGGCGCGCTCGTGGACGTCGTCGTGGTGCTGGAGGACGCGCCGGCCGTCGCCATCGACCACGGAACGGCGGCCATCGCGATCGAGACAACAACGGTCGCGAGCGCGGCGACCGATCTGCGGGCCGACGCTCGCCGGTGACGAGACATTGGGGGCCCACGCTACGCGCGGGGCGTGGCGACCTCCCGGCACCCCGGGAGGATTCGAGTACCGGGGTGGAGTGGCTACGCGGCCAGCGAGTGGAACTCGGCCAGGAGGTCGGCACCCTTGGGCCGCTGCATGCACCAGTGCTCGACCTCACCGAGGGTCGCCTTGCGCCCCTGCTCACGGCCGGGTCCGAGGCTCTGCTGGAGCAGGTGGTCCCAGAGCCGTCCGATCATCACCGACCCCTCGTGGCGGACACCGCCCTCGCCGATCCAGGTCCGGTCACGGAGCTCGGTGAGGGCGGTGGCGAGATAGGCGACGTGCGGGGTCTCGTCGGCCCGGATGTAGCTGACGAGGCGTCCGGCGGCGCCCTCGCCGGCGACGAGATCGGGATCGGACAACCACGCCTCCGCCCACCGGAAGGTGTGGAAGGCGGAGACCTCGATGAAGAGCACGCGGATCATGAGCGCGACCGTGAACTCGAGCTCGGCGTCGACATCACCGGGGAGGAGCCGCGGCACGTCGCCGCCATCCCGGCCCCGCGGGCCGAAGCCCATGCGCTCGAGCATCCGCTCGATGTCCACGTCGGCCGATCTCGATTCGAAGGCGACGTCGCGCGCCGCGAACCACATGTCCTTGTGGCCCGCCTCCTCCTCCCAGCCCGCCTCGTCGCGGCCATGCGCCTCGAACAGGCCGCCGCCCAGGTGGTCGACCGCGGTACCGCGGATGTCCTCGTCGAAGAAGCGCTGAAGGTTGGAGGGCTTGAGGTTCCGGATGTTGGCGCCGTAACCCTCGACGGTGCCGATGCGCGTGAGGGTCGCGAACAGCGGTTCGGGCACACCGGCCTCGACGAGGAACCGGGCCTGGGCGACGTTCGGGTAGTGCTCGCCCCACATCTCCATCGGGACGTCGATGACCGGCTGGCCGAAGATCTCGGCGTGATGGGCCCGCCACGCCTCGATGGCCGGGACCCGGAACTTGGTCCTCGGCGACACGTACGTCCCGTCGGCCGCGAACCCGCCGTGACAACGGACCCCACCCGCGATGAGCGGCGCTTTCACCTCCGCGTCGGCGAGCAGCTCGGCCTCGGTGAACTCCAGCTGGGCGGTGACGGTCACGATTCCCTCCCCTGCCTTCTGTCTACATCAGTGTATATACTCACCCGTATACCTGTCCAGACCAAACTCCTCCCCCGCGCCGAGCGACGGGCCTCCATCCTCCGGGGCGCCGCCGAGGCGTTCGCCCGGTCCGGATTCGCCCCCACCTCCATGGAGGATGTCGCCGCCACCTGCGGGGTGACCCGTCTCATCTTGTACCGGCACTTCGAGACCAAAGAGGAGCTCTACCGGGCCGTCCTCCAGGAGGTGTTCGACCGGCTCGGCGAGGAGCTGCAGGCCGGCCTGGCCGCGCCGTCGCGTCGCGGGCTCGGGGCGAGGACGCTCCTGACCGTCGCGCGCGAGGAGCCCGCGGCGTTCACGCTGCTCTGGCGACACGCTGCCCGCGAGCCCCAGTTCGCCGCCTACACACAGGAGCTCCGCGCGATCTCGGTCGAGGTGGTCCGCCAGTTCCTCGACCTCGAGTCCCCCCACACCGCCCTCGACGCGTGGATGGGTGAGGCGATCTTCGGGTGGTTGGTGGAGGCCACCCTCGCGTGGCTCGAGCGCGGCGACCCCGCGAACGACGAGGAGTTCGTCGATCGCGCCACCGCCGGGCTGACCGCGATCCGCCGCGCCTGGGCCTGACCGCGAGTTTGACCGCGCCGGCGCGGCGCGCCCATCCTCGCCCGGTGGGGACCTTCCTCGAGGACGTCCAGGTTCGACCGAACGGCCGCGGCCGGTACTCGGCCGTGCTGGATCACGGGTGGGACGTGATCTCGGTCCCACAGGGTGGCATCGTCGCCTCTTTCGGGCTCCGTGCCGCGATGACCGAGCTCGACGACCCGAACCAGCCGCTGCGCACCTGCACGACGGCCTTCGCCGGCCAGGTGGTCGCGGGGGAGCTCGAGATCGAGGTCCGCATGTTGCGCCGGGGCCGATCCGCGACTCAGGCGCTCTCCGAGGTTCGCAACGTGGGCGCGGCGTCCGGCGCGACGACGCTCGCCGTCTTCGGCTCCTCGAGGCGGGGCCCGAGCTTCGTCGACCTCGTGGCACCCGACGTCCCGCCTCCGCTCGACTGCCGCTCCTACCGGGACCCGCCGCCGCCGGGCCTCGAAACCTGGGAGCCAAGCCCGTTCTGGGAGCGGCTCGAAGGCCGGGGGGCGATCGGGCACCCACCCTGGGAGGTCCACGAACCCAGTAGTTCTGACACCGCCAGCTGGTACCGGTTCGACGATCCACCGCGGCTCGCCGGCGGCGCTCTAGACCCGCTGGCCGTCTTGACCATCGCGGACCGCATGCCCGGGGCGGTCGAGGAGCGCCTCGGCCACTCAGGCGACGACTGGTTCGCGCCGAGCGTCGACCTCACGGTGCATCTCTTCGGCCCGGCCCGGACCGAGTGGCTGCTCGCCTATGACCGGGCCCGTTGGGCCGACGACGGGTGGGCGTCGGCCGAAACCACACTGTGGGACCAGGACGCCAACCTGATCGCGTACGCCACGCAGATGATGGTGTTCAGCTACCTGAGCTGACTCCGACCGAGCTCGCGGGCACCGACCGCCGCGCGCGAGATCGGCCGGGCGCTGATGCGCCCGGCCGATCCACCCTGGGTGGGGCCGCGGAGCGGCGGCCCCTGTGTGCCGATCAGAGCGTGACCGTGAGGCCTCCGCCCACCGAGATCGTGCCGGTCGGAAGACTGGGCGCGCTCGGGGTGGGCAGGCTCGGGAGCCCCGGGACCCCGCCACTTGGCGGGCTCGGAAGGCTCGGGAGCCCCGGTGCGGGCAGGCTCGGGAGCCCCGGTGCGGGCAGGCTCGGGAGCCCCGGTGCGGGCAGGCTCGGGAGCCCGGGGATTCCGCCACTCGGCGGCGCGGGCAGCGTGGGCAGGCCAGGGAGGCCGCTCGGCGGCGCGGGCAGCGTGGGCAGGCCAGGGAGGCCGCTCGGCGGCGCGGGCAGCGTGGGCAGGCCAGGGAGGCCGCTCGGCGGCGCGGGCAGGCTCGGTGCGCCCGGCAGGCTCGGCAGGCTCGGCGCCGAAGCAGGCGACACGCACAGCTTGAGGCCGCTACCGGAGGCCGTCAGCGCCCCACCGCCGGCCGGCGAACTCACCTGACCACCGCCGGCCGCTGAGACCGGGCTCCCGGTCGCCGGAGGCGCCGGTGTCGCGAAACAGGTCGCCCCAGTCGGAAGTGACGTCGGCACCCCCGGCAAGGAGGGCACCGAAGCGGCGCCGGCCAACGAGGCGGGGGCGCCACCGGACAGGGCTCCTCCGGCCACCAGCGCTACCGCCGCTAAGCCGGCCGCTCCACCCCCCAGCCGGAGGATTCGGGTTCGTCGCATTGTTCCCCTTTTTTGTCGAGGTCGCCGGCTTCCCGGCGACTCCATCAGGGAGGAAACGCCCAGGAAGGAGCCGTCTTGCGGTCGGATTGCCATTCTTTGATGGCAAAGATCCGGATCGGGCATCTCCGATGGGCGGGCGCTCGGAAGTGTGCCCCTTCCAGGGCGGACGCTCCGTCGTCCCCGCCCCGAGCGACCCGGCAACGCGCGGTCGGCTGCACATGGCGGCCTCGGCGAGCCGAGAGGTGAGCGCCACCTGGATCCTCGATGGCGATGTCGGGCCTACGACGCGCTCGCCGCCCGGCTCTGCCGCGCCGATACCGTCGTGCGCGACATCTCGGGGCGTCGATGCGCTCGAAGGATCCCGGTGAGCGAGGCCCGGGCGTCCGGGGTGGGCCAGGTTTCGAGCAGCGTGAGGAACTCCTCGACGAACATCGGCGCAGCGAAGAGATGCCCCTGGGCCACGTCGACGCCGAGCGAACCGATGCGAGCCAGGTCCTCGGGCGTCTCCACCCCTTCCGCGACCACCGTCAGTCCGAGGTGGTGTCCGATGTCGATCACCGACCGGAGCACGAAACTGTCGGTCCCGTGGGCGCCGGTCAGGAACCCTCGGTCGAGCTTCATCTCGTCGAGCGGCAACTCGGACAGGTAGGCGAGCGAGGAGTAGCCCGAGCCGAAGTCGTCGAGGCTGGTGCGGATCCCACGAGAACGCAGCTGGGTCAAGCTGGAAATCCCGAGGTCACGGTCAGCGATCGCTGAAGCTTCGGTCAACTCCAACGTGAGCGCTCCTGCGGGGACCGACGCGGCGCCGAGCCAGTTCGCGACCTGCGCCGAGAAGGACGGATCGGCCAGGTCCCGCGCCGATAGGTTGGCGGCCACCGAAAGGTTCGGGCTGGCCACACGCCATCTGCACAGTTCGCGCAGCGCAGCGGGGATCACCCAGGCGGTGATGTCTCGGACGAGGCCGCTCGCCTCGGCAAGCGGGAGGAACGTCGCCGGACCCAGGAGACCGAGACGGGGATGTTCCCAACGCACGAGCGCCTCCGCGCCCACGATCTGTCCGGTGGTGAGAGACACCTTCGGCTGAAAGCACAGGCGCAGCTCATCGGAGGCGATGGCCCGCTGCAACTGGCCGAGGAGCCCCGGCTCGACCTGCGGCGAGGCGTCCATCGCGTTTTCGTAGAGGGCGACGCCGATCCCGATCCGCTTCGCCTCGTACATGGCCCGGTCAGCCCGTTGCACCAGCCGGTCGGCCTCGTGGCCGTGGAGGGCGGTACAGCTGATACCGACGCTGGCCCGGAGCCAGTACGGTCGGCCGGAAAGCACGAGCGGCTCGCTGATCGCCTCGAGCACTCGGCGGGCCGCCACCTTGGCCCCCTCGGGTCCCCCGCCCGTGGCAAGGATGGCTGCGAACTCGTCGCCCCCCAGCCGGGCGACCACGTCCGCCCCGCGCAGGGTGTGGCTCACCCGACGGGCCACCTCGACCAGGATCTCGTCGCCCACTGCGTGGCCGAGCGTGTCGTTCACCTCCTTGAAGCCCTCGAGGTCGAGGACGAGCACCGACATCGGGACGCCGGTGCGCCGGGCGATCGAGACACAAGTGCGGAGCTTCTCGTAGAAGGCAATCCGGTTGCCGAGGTTGGTCAGCGAGTCATGGGTCGCCTGGTGGGTGAGGGTCGCCTCGGCCTCCACCCGCTCGGTAACGTCGTGGAGGTTGGCGACCAGGCGCGCCTCGGGCACACCGTGCAGGGCGGTGAAACTCACCTCGATCACCCGCCAGGACCCGTCGGCCCGGCGCAGCCGGGCGATGACATGTGTGGTGCCGCCCAGTTCATCGGCCTCGACTGAGGCGTTCCGTAGGGCAGTGAGGTCATCGGGGTGGATCAGTCGAGCGATCTCCGAGGCGTACCCGACGTGACCGAGCATCGCCTCGAACGAAGGGCTTGCGAACGCAACCCGGCGGTCGGCGTCGAGAACGACGATCGGATCGCTGGTGCGCTCGATGAGGCCACGCCACCACGCCTCCTGAGTGGTCACGGTCTCGGTGAGCCGGTTGGCGTCCTCGCGGGCGCGATCGAGCGCCAGGGCCTCCCGGCGCAATTCGAAGACCGGCACACTGGCGAGGCCGTACGCGGCGAACACGATCGCCAACCGCCACAGCAGCGTCATCCCCGGTGGGGTACCCCCAGCGGTGAGGCAGGACACGACATAGGCCGCGCCAGTGATGATGACGAGGCCGGCTTGCCCGAGGGACGAAAAGGTGATCGAGAAGAAGATCACGGTGAGGATGAAGATCACCCAGAACGGGGACAGTCGCCCTCCGGTCCCGGCCACGACCGCACCCACCGAGGCGGTGACCACGAGCGCCCAGAGGTAGAGGAGGACCTGCCCGAGACGCGGCCGCGCCAAGACAGCCGAGGGCAGGGCCGCGGCGATGATCGATGAGACACCGCCCCCCACCACGGCGGCCACCACCAGCGGCCAACGGACTCGCAGGTGGCCGACGAAGATCGTCAGGAGGACGGCGCTGAAGACGAGGACCGCTGCGAACAGGACCACGATCGGGTAGTTCCTGTAGAGCGGATGGGTAACGCCCCGTTCCTCTGTATGCGCGGCCGCCGACATCACCACCGCCTCAGACCACTGGCCGACACTTTGGGGAGGCAGCGTATCGGCGGCTGTCCCTCGAATCGGGGATAGCACCTGGTAGCACTGCCAAAAGGGTTCGCCGCGATCATCGGGTTGACGGCGCCCCCGGCAGGATTCGAACCTGCGTAGAAGGGATTAGAAGTCCCTCGCCTGATCCACTCGGCCACGGGGGCAGGGTCGGCTCAGTCTCCCATGAGCGTGCCTGGAACCTGGTGCCGATATGTCACACTGACTCCCTCGGTGGGCGTAGCTCAGGTGGTTAGAGCGCCAGGTTGTGGCCCTGGAGGCCGGGGGTTCAAGTCCCCTCGCTCACCCCAAACCCCACGCTCCGAGAACCGCTGTCAGCGGTTGGCGCGAGACCACGTGGACAGGAACTGGCGCGCCCGAGGACCGAACCTGCCGACATGACCAGGGCGGCCACACCGATGTCGCGAGACATCGGCAACTCGATCACCCGCGTCAAGCGCCGGATCGCTGCGTCCTAGGGTGAAATTCATGACCGGGCCGTCGAGCGCCGCCCCGGACCGGGCCCGGGTCGCGGTCATCGGGGCCGGGTTCGCGGGGATCGGTGCCGCCATCCGTCTTCGCCAAGCGGGCGAGCACGACTTCGTGGTGCTCGAGCGGGCCGACCGGCTCGGTGGCACCTGGCGGGACAACGTGTACCCGGGCGTCCGCTGCGACGTGCCCTCCCCCCTCTACTCCTTCTCCTTCGCGCTCAACCCGGACTGGCACCGCACCTACGCCGACGGCGGGGAGATCTGGCGCTACCTGGAGGACACCGCCACGGCGCACGATGTCCTCCCCCACGTGCGCTTCGGTCACACCGTGCTCGACGCGTCGTGGGACGAGGTCGGCGAGTGGGTCCTGACCACCGACCGGGGCACGCTGCGGGCCCGCTACCTCGTTGCCGCCACCGGATCGCTCGCCGAGCCCAAGATCCCCGCGATCCCCGGCGCCGGACGGTTCGCCGGCACCGTCGTGCACTCGGCCCGCTGGGACCGCTCGCACCAGTTCGAGGGCCAGCGGGTGGGGGTGATCGGGACCGGGGCGTCCGCGATCCAGATCGTCCCGGCCATCCAGCCGGCGGTCGCCCGCCTCAGCGTGTTCCAACGCACCCCGGGATGGGTGACCCCGCACCCCGTGCGGACCGTCTCGAGGTGGGAGCGCCGGCTCTACCGGATGTTCCCGCCGGCCCAGAGACTGGTGCGGGCCGTCACCTACTGGCAGCGCGAGCTCGTGCTCGTCTCGGCGTTCACCAAGTACGACGGCCTCCGGGCCGCGCTCGAGCGCCAGGTCCGCCGGCACCTGGCCCGCCAGGTCACCGATCCGAACCTCCGGGAGCGCCTCACCCCGGACTACCAGCTCGGGTGCAAGCGGATCCTGCCCTCGAACGACTTCTACCCGGCCCTCACCCGTCCCAACGTCGAGCTCGTCACCGAGCCGATCGCCCGGATCGAGCCCGACGGGGTCCTGACCGCCGACGGCGAGCTGCACCGGCTGGACGCCCTCGTCTACGCGACCGGCTTCGCGGTGAGCGACAACCCGATGGGCGAGCACGTCGTCGGCCGAGATGGGTACCGACTCGCCGAGGCGCTCACGGGCGACCTCCCGAGCTACCTCGGCACGACGTTCCCCCACTTCCCGAACTTCTTCATGCTGAGCGGTCCCAACACCGGGACCGGGCACACGTCGCAGGTGTTCATGATCGAGTGCCAGCTCCGCTACCTGCTCGACGCGCTCTCGCTGCTCGAGGACTGCGACGACCCGGTGGTCGAGGTGCTCGAGTCGGTGGCCGAGGACTTCACCGCCGAGGTGGCCCGCCGGATGACAAAGACGGTGTGGGCGTCGGGGTGTTCCAGCTGGTACCAGAACGAGGCGGGGCGCAACATCGCCATGTGGCCGGACTACACCCCCGTCTACCGCCGCCGGACCCGGCGGTTCGACCCGACCGACTACGTCATGCGGCCGCGCCGGACCGACCACGCGGCCGTCGCCTCATCGGCCGAGCGGCGTTAGCGAATAGACGAGCGTCACCTGCGCGTTGGCCTGCTCGGTCCCGCCCTCGAGGGGGACCGAGGCCTTGGCGGCAGACGCGAGCGGCCCGTAGTTAAGCGGCTCGGGGCTCGTCGTCAGTCCCGACTGGTCGGTGAGCGAGCACACCGGGCCGAGACGCTGCCCGGCGGCGCGGGCCATGGCGCCGGCGTGGCTGACGGCCTGGCGCACCGCGTCGACACGAGCCCGGTCCTCCAGGGTGCGGGGATCGGTGCGGGCGAAGTTGAGCGAGTCGACGCTGAGGGCGTTGCCCCCCGCCGTGGTGGCGGCGTCGAGCACCGACCCGGCCTTCCCGAGCGCGGTCACGGTCACCGAGATGTTGTTCGAGACGGAGTACCCGGTGATCACCGACTGGCCGTGGCTGTAGGAGTAGTCGGGGTTGATCGTGAGGTCCGTCGTCTGGACGTCCTTGGCCGGGACGCCCGCCCCCTCGATCGCCTGGACGACCGACTGGGTGGTGAGGTCGTCCTGGGAGAGCGCCCCCTGCGCGCTCGAGGCGGTCACGTCCACCTCGGCCTGGAAGGCGAGCGAATCGGGGCTCCCCGACGCCTGACCGGTGCCCTGCACCGTGAGACGCGGCGTCGAACCCGAGCATCCCGCCGGCGCCGCCGCGGCCGGGGTCCTCGTCACCGCGACCGCGAGGGCCGCGGCGGCGAGCAGGGCCGCGGCGCCGACCCCGAGGGGCGCCCAACCCGGACGCCGTCGCGCCCGCGGCGCCTCGGCCACCGTCGGCTCCTCGGTCATCGCGTGCCTCCTTTGTCGTGGCTGACGTACAACTGCACCGACCACTGCTCGGGCACGACCTCGCACCCGGGGTTCGGCGGGGACGGACAGGCCGCGAACCCGTGGGCCACGAGCGCGAACCGTCCGGCCGGGGCATGGTCGAGCACGACGACCGTGTGCCCCCCGGCCGGCCGGAACTGCGCCGGCAGGGTGCGGGTCCGCCCCGGGGTCCCGGACTCGGGTCGGAGCGTGACCGAGCCCCACGAGACGCCCGGCAACACCGGGAGGATCACCTCGAGTCGCTGACCGACCCGGGCCCTCAGGGTCTGGATCTCGATGGGCGGCTGGGCCGCCGCGGCCTTCGACTCGAGCGGGCCGAACTCGGCGGACGGCGCGCCACCGATCGAGCCCGCGCACGCCGGGGTCCCGGATCCGACCTGGACCTGGACGCATCGGGCAACCGGCGCGGCGGTGGGCGTCCTGTTGACCCCCGTCGATCCTGGCGGCGCCGCGTTGACGACCGGCCTTCCGGGCACGGTGGCGGCGAAGCCAACGGCGAGGCCCCCGGCCACCACGACCGCGGCCGCCAGGCCTCCGAGGGCGACCCGCCGGCGGGCCCGGCGTCGGCCGAGCCGTGAGGTGAGCTCGCCCAGGGCGCCCGTCCGTGCCTCCGGTCCGCGCTCGAGGGCGAGCGCCCGGCGGAGGCGGTCGTCGAGGTCAGCCGGCACGGGAGCCCTCCTCGGTGTCCGAGCCGGCCCCCGGGGCCAGGCGTTGTGCGAGCGTCGCCCGGGCCCGGGCGAGTTGGGACTTCACGGTGCCGACGGAGCAGCCGAGGGCGGCCGCCACCTCGCGCTCGGGCAGGTCCTCGTAGTAGCGGAGGACCACGGTCTCGCGCTGGCGGCGGGGCAGCGCGCGGACGGCCTCGAGCACCGCCATGGCGTCATCGGCGTGGTCGTCGGACGGACGCTCCTGCAGCGGCCAGCTGGCCCGGTTGGCGGCGTCCTCCCGGCCCCGCCGCCGCAACCGGCTCCGGCACAGGTTCACGACGGCCGCCCGCACATACCACTGGGCCCGCTCCGGCTGACGCAGCCGCCACCAGGAGCAGAACGTGCGCACGAACGCCTCCTGGACGACCTCCTCGGCGGCGGCGCGGTCGTCGAGCAGGAGGGCGGCCAGCCGGCAGAAGCCGGAGTAGTGCTCGGTGAACACAGCCTCGAGCAGGACCTGCTCCCTGGCGACCCGCCGGGGCGGCGCCTCGGTCACCGGCTCCCCGAGCAGGAGGATCCCTTCGAGCACACCACCACAGACGCCGGTGACCCCGCCGGGGTTGTCATCGGCCGGAGCAGCGGTTCGACGGGGCCGCGCCGAGGCCCGACAATGGGGGGATGGTCACGGAGGGGGCGCCGGCCGCAGGCGGCCAGCGTCAGCACATCTTGAACACCGCCCTCTCGCTGATGGCCCAACGGGGGGTCGCCGGCACGAGCATGCGGGACCTTGCCGCCGCCACCGGCTTGAACGTGGCCTCCCTCTACCACTACTTCCCCTCCAAGCAGGACCTGCTGGTGGCGGTGCTCGCCGAGCGGGGGTTCCTCGACGAGCTGGCCGTGACGGCCCCGACGCCCGGTGACCGGACGCCGGAGATCGAGCTGGCCGACCTCCTGAACGAGCTCCTCCAGTCGATGCTCGAGGTCGAGGACTTCATCCGCCTGATGCTGGGCGAGGTCATGCGCAACGACGAGACCGCCCTCAGCGTCGGAAAGGAGCTGATCGGGGGGACCCAGGCCGCGCTCGAGGAGTGGGTCCGCGACGAGCAGCCCCAGCTGGCCCGGGGCTCGGGGCCCGACGCGGTCGCCCGCATGCTCCGGGCCACCCTCATCGGGCTGTTCTTCGAGCACGTGGCCGGCGTGCTGGGCGACGAGGAGTCGTCCGCCGCGCTGCACCGGCGGGCCGCCGAGATGGCGGCCATCTTGCACCGGGAGGGCTGAGGCCCCTCAGGTCCCGATGAGCGGGATCCGCAGGCTGCCCTGGCCGTCGGGGCGCTCCTGGGGGCGCCGCTCCCAGGTGTCCCGGCAGCTCTCGGAGCAGAAGAGGACCGGGTTCCCGAGGGCGTCGCGGGCGACGGTGTCGGCGACCTCGACGGTGAGCGGGATCCCGCAGACCGGGTCGGGGAAGACCGTCCCGTCGAGCTCGGCCAGTCCGAGGCGCGACACCCACAGCGGTTGCTCGAGCCCCCGGATGGAGACCTCCCCCGAGGACAGGACCGCCCCCCATTTCGGCAGGTGCTCGACGATTCCGTCGCCGGCCAGGACCTCGCCGCCCACAGCGATATCGCAGAGGCGGGCCGCGACGTTGACCGCGTGGCCGATGTAGTCGTCCCCCTCGTGCAGGATGACGAAGTCGGCGGTCAGCCCGCAGCGCACCGCCATCGGCCGGGGGACGCGCCCCGAGGCAACTTGCATCTCGAGCGTGGCCGCCACGACCGGCGAGGTCTCGACCCCGACCAGCATGGCGCCGTCACCCAGCCACTTGGCGATCCGCACGCCGCGGCGCGAGCAGATGTCCCGGACCATCGCGCGGAAGGTCGACAGGAGTGCCACGGCGCGCTCGTCCCCCTCGACCTCGGTGAAGGCGGTGAAGCCCGAGAGGTCAATGAAGGCGAAGCTCCGATAGACCCGCATACCCCGATCGTCTCACGTCGGGACGGCCCCTCCGGGCACCCGATCAGGGAGAACGGTCCCGACCGACGCAGGCGGGCCGCCGAGGATGCCGTGGAGGATCGCGGTCGCACCGGCGACGGACCCGTCGAACGCGACGCAGCCCCGGTCGAGCACCACGGCCCGGGCGGCCAGCGCGAAGGCTCGGTCGGTCCGCTGCTCGACGATGACGAGCGCGCTCCCGGTCTCGTGCAGCGCGGCCAGCTGCTCGTAGACATCGTCGGCGGCGCTCGGGGAGAGGCCGAGCGAGAGTTCGTCGGCCACGACCACGGAGGGCTCGTCGCCGAGGACCTTGGCCAGCGACAGCAGCCGCTGCTGGCCCCCCGACAGCGTCCCGGCCCGCTGACGCCGCCGCTCGGCCAGCATGGGGAACCGCTCGAACGCGCGGGCCAGCGCTCCGGAAACGGCCGCGTGTCCGAGCCAGCGAGAGAAGGAGAGCTCGAGATTCTCCTCGACGGTCAGCCCGGCGAAGACGGCCCGGCCCTCGGGCAGGGACGCGACCCGGGCCCGGGCGATCCGCCAAGGCGGCGCGCCGGTGAGGTCGGCCCCGTCGACCAGCAGCCTCCCGGTGGTCGGGACCACCAGGCCGGCGCACACCCGGGCGACCGTCGACTTGCCGGCCCCGTTGGGACCGACGAGGGCGACCGCCTCGCCGGCGCCGACCGCGAACGACACCCGGTCGAGGGCCCGGTAGGGGCCGTAGGAGGCCGAGACCCCGTCGAGCTCGAGGATGCTCACGCGACCTGCCCGAGGTAGGCGCGCCGGACCTCCGGGTCCGCCATGACGGCGGCAAACGGTCCCTCGGCGATGACCCGCCCAGTGTCCAGCACCACGACCCGGTGGGACACCTCGGCGACGAGCGCGAGGTCGTGTTCGACGAGCAGGACCGCTGTCCCGCGTTCGCGCAGGGAGTGGAGCACGGTCGTCAGCGTCGCCGACTCCCGACCGTCCAGCCCCGAGGAGGGCTCGTCGGCCAGGAGGACGGACGGCCCGCCTACGAGCGCCCTGCCGATCTCGACGAGCCGGCAGGCCCCGAGCGGCAGCGTGGAGACGAGCGCGTCCGCCCGGTCGGCGAGGCCCACGAGGCTCAGCACCTCGTCGATGCGCCGGGACTCGGCGGGCTCGGGCCGCGAACGCTCGAGGAGCCGGAGCCACGGCGTCCGGTCGCCGTCGAGGGCCCGCAGCGCGACGAGCAGGTGTTCGCGCACGGTCAACTCCGGGAACACCGCGACCCGCTGGAAGGTCCGGCCGATCCCGAGGCGCGCCCGTTGAAAGGGCCGGAGCCCGTCGAGGCGGACTCCGCCGAGCCGCACCGAGCCGGACGACGGCTCCAGTTGCCCGCCGACGCCGTTGACGAGCGTGCTCTTTCCCGCGCCGTTCGGGCCGACGAGCCCGACGATCTCACGCTCACCCACGTCGAGGTCCACGCAATCGAGGGCGGTCACACCGCCGAATGCGACCGACATCGACCGGATGCTGAGCGCGCCGTCCATGTCAGCGGCCGTCGCCCTGGGCGCGGTCGAAGCCGCCAATGGCGGCAGTGGCGATCGCCATCTCCTCGGGCGGGCCCATCCGCCGACGGAGCAACCGGTCGGCCCGCTCGGTCCACACACGCTTTTGGAACTCCACCATCCCCTCGGGGTGGGCGGCGTAGGTGAGGGACCCGAGCGCGAAGAGGATGATCGGCACCCCGCCCGTCCCCCACCGGCCGGGGAGGTAGCTGAGCAGCTGCTGGACCACCACGAACCCGATGCCCGCTTGGATGGCACCCTCGACCGTGCGGGTGCCGGTGGTCACCACGACGACCACGAACACGAGCGAGAGCTGGTAGTTGAAGTCGGCGGTCGTGACGCTCTGCTGGAGCGACGCGAACAGCGCCCCGCCGAGGCCGGCCAGCCCGGCCGACAGCCCGAACACGAGCACCTTGGCGGTGCTCGGGTTGATCCCTGCCGCCTCGGCCCCGAGCGGGCTGGCGCGGAGCGCGTCCAGGTACCGTCCGATCGTGGCCCGTTGCACCAGCTTCACCCCGAGGGCACAGACGACCAGGATCAGGAGCGCCAGCACGAAGAACCCCTTGGAGCTGGTCGTGCCGAGGTTCACCGAGCCGATCTCGGGGCGCGGCACGATCAGGCCCCCGGCGGGACCGCCCGCCCACGAGTACGGGAACACCGCGTTGTCAGCCAGCAGCGCCAGCGCAAGTGTGAGCAGGGCGAGTGGAAGGCCGCGGAGCCGCAGCGCCGGAAGGGCCCCGATCGCCCCGACGACGAGCGCCGCCAGCGCCCCGAGGACCGCGCCGAGGAGGATCGGGACACCGTGGTGCACCGCCAGCTGGGCCGCCACGAACGCCCCGACCCCCGCGAAGGTGGCCTGGCACAACGAAACCTCGCCGCCCATGCCCGTGACGAGCGTGATCGAGAGGAAGATGATCGAGTACACGAGCCCCTCGGTGAATGTGAACCCCCAGTCGCCCGGGACCCACGTGAGGACCGAGACGACGGTGGCAACGGCGAGCACGCGGCCCCCGAGTCGGACCACGCGGTCGAGCTCGTGGCTCCGGGTCGCCGTGATCGGCGCCGGCGGCGGCGGGTCGCACGCCGCCATGGGGTCGCCGCTGTCCTCGAACGACCGGAGCCGGCCGCGGCCGACCAGCAGCACCGCGAGGAGCAGGAACGGGATGGCCGGGAGCAACCCGGTGTGCCACACGCTCGAGGGCGGGAAATAGCCCGAAGCGAGACCGTCGACCACTCCGAGCAGGATCCCGCCGACCAGTGCCAGGCGCAGATCGGCCAGTTTCCCGAGCGCGGCCGCCGCCAACGCGGCGACCAGCAAGATCGCGAAGTCACTCGACTGGAGCGTCGGGTATTGCGGAGCCAGGAGCACGCCGGCCAGACCCGCCATGAGGCTCGACCCCATCCACGCCGCCGACAGCACGCTCTCGGATCGGACCCCTTCCAGCTCGAGGAGGCGGGGGCTCTCGACGGCGGCCCGGATCGTCAGCCCGACCCGCCGGGAGCGCAGGACCGCGCCGAGCACCAGGACGGTGACGAGGGTGACCAGCACGGTCTCGAACTCGAGTCCGTTGATCGGGGTCGAAAAGATGTGGAAGTAGACCTGGCTCTCATTGAGGAAGAGCGTCGGCGGCGCGAACCGGGTCGCGCTGCCGAAGACGAGCCCCACGAGTACCGGGAGGCCGACGAACACCGCGACCGCCGACACGAGCTTGCCGGTCGTGTTGGCCGGGTCGATGTGCCGGAAGAGGAACCGGTCGAGCATCCAACCCAGCGCAGGAGCGAGCAGCACGACGGAGATCACGAACGCCGGGAAGACCCCCACTCCGTTGGCGGTCAGGACGGTGTAGACGTAGGCGCACACGAAGGCCTGGGACCCGAACCCGAAGTTGAAGACCCCGGTCGTCCGGTAGGAGAGCACCAGGCCGACCGCCACGATCGCGTAGGTGCACCCGAAGGGGATACCGGGGATCGCGTAGCTAAGGAAGGTGCCCATTGTCCCGCGCCGGCTAGGTGCCCGGGGTGCCGGACGGCGGGGTCACCGGATGGGCGAGGTTCACCCGGCCGTGCGTCGGCAAGCACACCCAGATGTCCCGTCCGTGATTGAAAACCACCTTGAACGTGTCGCCGTCGGCGACGACGAATGTCTCGCACGCCGGTGAAGTGGTTTTGGTGTGGGCGATCTCCCAGTTGACCGGGGTGGTGAGCCCGCCGCCGTCGAAGTCGGTGATGTGGTTGATCGCCGCGACCAGCTTCTGCTGGGTCAACGACGGGCCGGCGGCGCGGAGACCCGCGACGAACAGGGCGGCGCTCAGCCACCCCTCCATGGCCACTTCGTTGTAGGTGTAGGCGGGTTCGTAGCGGTTCATCGTCTCGATGTACTGACGAAGAGCCGGGAACTCACCGGGAAACTGCGTGTTGGCCTGGAACGGGACGTGCTGGACGACGAAGTAAACGTGCTGCATGAGCGAGGTGTACTGACGCAGCGTCGGCAGGTCGTATCCGTCAAGCCACAGCTGATTGACCCCAGTGAGCCCGTTCTGCTGGATCGTCCGTGACAACTCCAGATTGCCCGGGAGGTCCATGCAGCTCACGACGAAGTCGACCCCGGCCTGTTTCATGTGCACGACGTCCGAGCTGAGCGAGCTACCGATCGGGACCGCGAGGTCGGAATACCCGACTTTCACCCGGTACTCGCCGAGCGCCTTCACGACGTCGGTACATTCGTCGGAGGACTGAGGCACGTTGTAGGCGATCACGGCCGCAACCTTGGAGCGCAGTTGACGGGCGACAAAGGGGAAGAATGCTTCGGTGTTGGCGTAGTCGATCACCGAGCCATATGCCGCGAACAGGTTCTTGGCCGGCGTCCAGTCGTTCTCCGTCGCAAACCCGAAGGTCGGGGTCCCGGTTTGGACCAGGAACGGCTGACCCGTAAAGAACGCCGTCGCCTCCCCGACCACCGCGAAAACGTGATCCTGCTCGATCAGCGTCCGGGTGACCTCCACGTTGTGCACGGTGCCGTCATCGAGCGCATTCGTGAGCACGATCCTTCTGCCGTCGACGCCCCCGTGGGCGTTGACCATGTCGAGATACGCGCGGACTCCGGGGACGATGGGCGCGAAGTCGGCCGCGACTCCGCCTGAAAGTGTGGCCACCGCCCCGACGCTGATCTGGTGCTGGCTCACCCCCGGAGCACTCGGCCCCCCCGAAGGTGCGGCGGCCGAGGCGTTCGCATATCCGGTCGCCACCATCGCGATCACCGCCACCGGCGCGAACCATTTCAGAACGCCTCGCCGATGGACTCGGATCCTCGTTGCCGCCCCCTTGCTCGACCGCGGCGGCCCGCGGAGAAGCAGAACAGAACCAAGGTTCACTGTAGTGGCGGCCGTTTGAGGGTCTTCGTCCCTCGCTGCGGAGCGCGTTCAATCGAACGTTCGATTGTGGGTCAGCCGGGCATGGGGAAGATCATGGGCTCCCCCGCCATCGCGGCCATCGCCAGCTCCCGCTCCGGTGCGGCCATCGGATGGAGTGAATTGGCAACCGCGAGCGCTTCCGTCAGCACCGTGACGTCCCCGGGGGTGCAGAAGGCATGGACCCCGTCGACCGAAAGCGTGAACTCTATGCCGCGCCGGAGCTCGTCCACGGAGGTGTACGGCTCGTACCACGTCGTCGAGTGACGGCTGCGGTTGCCCCAGGGCCGAGCCGCGCCCGCCTTGATGGCCATGACCCCGACGTCGCGGCGGCGAGCCTCGTCGAGCAGGGCCTCGGCATCCGCCCGATAACGGTCGTCCGCCCACAGCCGCGGGTTGACCGGAAACATGACCGTGTCGAAGTCGTAACGCTCGAGCGCGACGCGGTGTGCCGCGGGGGCGTCGAGTCCGTGCCCCGTGATGCCGGCGAACCGGCAGAGCCCCTCCTGCTTCGCCTGCAACACGGTCTCCGCCGCCTCGGCCCGACGGTCGAGCTCGTCGAGGTCCGTCACCGCGTGGAGCTGGTACAGGTCGAAGCTGTCACAGCCGAGGAGACCGAGCGACTCCTCGAGCTGGGCGCGGACGCCGTCGGGATTCTTGCGCTGGGTCTTGCACCCGACGAAGAGGTGGTCTCGCACCGCCGGCACCAGCGGGCCAACCAGCTCCTGGGCCAGGCCGTACTGGGGGGCGATGTCCAGGTGGTTGACGCCGGCGTCCATCGCAGCCCGGAAGGCGACCTCGGTTGCCTCGGGCGTCGAGCCCCAGAACGCGGCCGCTCCGAGGATCGCCACCGAGGAGTGGTGGCCGGTCCGGCCGAGCCGTCGCGTCTCCATCCGAGGCACCGTAGCGCTCGGCCCCGACGGTCGCCGAGAAGCGGGGCGGCCGGCCGGAGTAGGGTCGGAAGGCAAGTCCAGGACATTCACGGGCCGGCGAGGGTGGACCGGCACACGAGCGGGAGGTTCCAGATGGAAGTCCGCGACAAGATCTATATCGACGGGGCCTGGGTCTCCTCCACGGGCAAGGGCACGCTCGAGGTCTTCGACTCCAACACCGAAGAGGTCATCGGCACGATCCCCGAGGGGACCGCAGACGACGTGGAGAAGGCGGTCGCCGCGGCGTCCGCCGCCTTCGGGGAATGGTCGTCCGTCTCCCACGAGGAGCGGGCCAAGCTCCTGGCCCGGGCGGCGGAGGGGCTGGCGGCGCGCACCGACGAGATCGCCGAGACCATCTCGAAGGAAGTCGGGATGCCGCTCACGCTCTCCAAGATCGTCCAGGTCGGCCTGCCGACCGGCGTGTTCGCGGACATGGCCAAGAAGGTCGCCGACTTCCAGTGGGAGACCGAGCTCGGCAACTCGCTCATCGTCCGGGAGCCGGTCGGGGTGGTCGGCGCGATCACCCCGTGGAACTACCCGCTGTACCAGATCTCACTGAAGGTCGCGCCCGCGCTCGCCGCTGGTTGCACGGTCGTGCTCAAGCCGAGCGAGATTGCCCCGTTGAACGCCTTCGCGCTCGCCGACATCCTCCACGACATCGGCTTGCCGCCCGGGGTGTTCAACCTGGTGACGGGTGTGGGTCCGGTCGTCGGCGAAGCGATCGCCAGCCACCCGAAGGTCGACATGGTGTCGTTCACCGGCAGCACGCGGGCCGGGAAGCGCGTCATGACCTTGGCCGCCGAGAACGTGAAGAAGGTCGCCCTCGAGCTCGGCGGGAAGTCGGCCAACATCATCTTGGAGGACGCGGACATCGACGCCGCAATCCCGGCGGGCCTGTTCGCGTGCTACATGAACTCCGGGCAGACCTGCTCGGCGCTCACGAGGATGCTCGTGCCGCGCTCACGCCTCGCTGAGGTCGAGGAGAAGGCCAAGGCGGCCGCGGAGGGTTTCTCTCCGGGGAACTCGCTCGAGGCCACCACCAGCCTCGGGCCGCTCGCGTCGGCGATGCAGCGAGACCGGGTGCGCGGCTACATCGAGAAGGGCATCAGCGAGGGGGCCAAGCTTGTGACCGGAGGCGCCGAGCCGCCCGACGGCCTCGAGAAGGGTTACTTCGTGCGACCGACTGTCTTCTCCGACGTCACCACGTCGATGACCATCGCCCAAGAGGAGATCTTCGGCCCGGTGCTGTCCATCCTCCCGTACGACACCGAGGAAGAGGCGATCGCCATCGCCAACGACTCGATCTACGGACTCTCGGGTGGAGTGTGGAGCTCGGACAAGGCACACGCTGAGCGCGTGGCTCGCAAGATCCGGACTGGGCAGGTGGACATCAACGGAGGCTCCTTCAACCCGGTGGCGCCGTTCGGTGGCTACAAGCAGTCGGGCATCGGCCGTGAGCGCGGTGAGTTCGGATTCGAAGAGTTCCTCGAGACCAAGTCGTTGCAACGCTGAGCCCGGGGCGAACCCGGGAATGGGACAATGCCCTTGACGTACACTGAGGTGCGCCTCTAGCTCAACGGCAGAGCAACGGACTCTTAATCCGCAGGTTGGGGGTTCGAATCCCCCGGGGCGCACCTGGTGGTCGGGATCTTCGGTGCTCCGCAGGGCACAATCTCGCCTTGCTGCCAGGCGATCGCCCGGGAGTACATGGAGCGCTGGATCCACCACTCCCAGATCCGGCGGGCGATCGGGCAGCCGTCACTGGCCGACCGCCAGTTCCTCGTACCGGGCGTCGAGGTCGCGGCGGCGGTCGCTCGCCTCGAGCCCGGGATTCCCGAGAGCCAAGCCGACGACTGGGCGCTCGGCCCGATCGTGCTCGGCCCAGCTCAGCAGGCGGCCGACATCTTGACCCCTGCCCGCAGTGTCGAGGAGGTGCAGCGGCTGGCGCCCCTTCAACCGTCTGTCGGTGCCAGCAACCCGGCGGCACCACGACAAGCGACCCAGCCGTCAGCACGACCGTTGACGGACCATCGGCGTCCAGGACCGTCAAGGCGATGGGGCCACCTTCGAGAAGAACGACCAGCTCATCAGCCGTCCGATGAAGCTCCCACGGAGAGACACCGGTCCAACGGCGAGTCCCACGGTGCACTGGCTGAGCATCCCGAGATCGACCGACGAGTCTCGCAGAAGCTGTACAAACATCAGGTGATGCGGTGTCGAGAACCGGCTTGCCGACAAGCTCTCCTTTGATGTCCTCGACCTCCACCATCGACGACCTCGCCGTTCAAGCAGTGCCCGCTCGGTGAACGGTCAATATTCGCGGGTAACAGGGTTGGAAACAGATAGTCCCCGAAGTAACTCCTAGACAACGGCTGATGTCGAACCAGCCAGACTGATCGGCTGGAAGGCCTGCGTGCTACGCGTGCTTTGCAGTACGATCAATTCGAGGCGTCCCGATTTGTTGGGCCTGGCTCACATTCATTGCCTCGGCCTTCACATCCCTCAGCCAGGCCGCCGCGTGGCGGGCCGCCCATCCCTCGGTCACCCACCCCTTGATTATTGAACGCATCGAATCACGATGCGTCAACGCCATGGCTATGTGCCCGAGCACGACAGCGAAGATGGCGAAGGCAAAGATGTCATGCACAAAGGTGGCACCTGTGCGCCACGAGACCGGGAAGAATCGGAACCACTGCAGCATCGAACCTGTTCCCAGCATCACAACGATCACCCCGGCGACGAAGATGGCGTTCAACTTCTGGCCAGGATTGAATTTGTCGAGTTCGGTCTTTTTACGTCCGAGGCTCCGAAGCCATCGAATCTCATCTTTTGTCCAGCGGTTGACGCGACGCACGTCCTGCCGCATGCGTGCTCCCCACGGCCCGATGAGCGAGATAACCAAAGGAACGGGCAACGCGATTCCAGTCCAAAGGTGAATCTGCTCCACCAGGTGACGTCGGCCAACGACATCGGCCAGTGATGCGAAATACAACGGCAGCGCCGTCACCATGAGAATCAAGAAGAGGAGGGCATTTGCCCAGTGAGCAGTGCGCTGGACGAAGTCAAATCGCGGGATTCGGACGGCCGATCGGACATCGTGTCGAACTTGGGCCACGACCGTCACTCCTCCTCGGGATCGGTGGGTCCGGTCGTCCCGTCGCTCCATCCGTTCACCGGATAGCCGTTCTGCTCCCAGAATCCCGGTATCACCCGGTCGGTCACGCGAATCGCCGAAAGCCATTTGAGCGACTTGTAGCCAAACATTGGGGCCCCGTAGAGGCGCACCGGACCTCCGTGTGGGGTGGTCACCGCCGCGCCCAGCATCCGGTACGCAACGATGACGTCGGGCAGGCGTCCCTGCTCAAGCGTGAGGCTCTCGGAGTCGGCTCCGTCGTAGGACTCAAAACTGAGAGCTACAGCCCCCGGTGCGACCCCGACAGTGTCAAGGATATGAGAGAGCGGTACCCCCTCCCAGGAGACGTTCGGCACCGTCCAGCCGGTTACACAGTGGAAGTCCTTCACAAAGCTCACCGCCGGCATGGCCTCCAGATCCTCGAGGGTAAATGTCGTAGGTCGTTCGACAAGCCCACTCACGTCCAAGCGGTACTGCTTTCTCGAGATCTCTGGGAAGGATCCGGTGATCGTGTAGATACGGAAATGGTCTCCTGTCGGGAGAAGCCCGTCTAGACCTGATCCGACAAAGTCGCTGAGAGCGCTCTGCACCTTGGCGCCGAAGGCAATGCCCGCCGCACCCACAGCGAGCATCCCAAGGAACACTCTCCGCCCGACAGCGATCGGCTTACCGATCTCCTCCTGAGAGCGAGCGACCACCCGAGCAGCATATGGACGCCCGACTGCTCTGGGGTGTCGCGGTCCGGCACAGCACAGTCGGGATCGCAGGGGCGGCAGCCCCTTTGCCGGCGGGCTGGCGTGGCCGACGAGGTAGCAGCGGCGTGAGCCAGGTCCTTTATCGGGTCGTCGCCAAATACGGCCCAGAGGAGGGCTGATGATGCGACAGCAGCAAGAGACAACTCTGGACGGGTCGTGGCTGTTACGTAGTCAGCCACAGCGGCGGGTGATGTCGACCCATGTGCGGAACAGGGGTAACCGACCATAAGTGTCGAACCTGGTGAGGCGGTCGACGTAGCAGGCACTCGGAGCAGCGCAACTCCCGGTCGATTAGGAAGAACTTGGCCATGACTCCGGGCCTGGCCACGCGCGCCAGCGAGTGATGTCGATGGCAATGACGGGACCTGGTGGGCGTTGGCGTCGATATTGCTCGTACTTGTCCACGAGTAGCTCGATCGCTTGGTCATATTCGGAACCGGACTCAAGCACTCGAGCCGTTCCGTCGACACGGATCCACCACAGGAGGGACCAGTCTTCGACGTAGTCATCGACTAGAAGTGAAGCGAAATGACTCGCTTCAATGTTGGAAATCCTTCGAAGCTTGAACGACGACTTCGGTTTTGCATCGACGGCGGAATAGAGAATGGCACCGTGCAAAGAAAAGCAGCAGGGTACGACGTGGGGATGCCCGTCCGAGCTAACGGTGGCAAGACGCCCGACCCGGGCGGCGTCCAATCGATGAGCGACGACGCTTTCCATGCTTGAGAACTTAGGTCCGCTATTCCTGTCGTGGGTCCCGGCTACGTATTGCTAGTCCGGCGTGGCTGACTTCCTATCAGCCGTGCGTTCGGCGCCGTTCCTGCGCGAACCCGTTCAGTTGGTTGAGCTCACCGGGACAGATGGTCCGCCATCACGAATTGCCTGAATGAGCCGGCGGCATCGAGGACACCAAGCGACCGGCACCCGCGTGTCCGAAGGGTGGATCAGGGAGCCGCAGTCCCCACAGCGCCAGATCATGGTGACTGTTGGGTCCGTCTGACACCGACCCCGCCCTTCCTCCCGCAAAGAAGCTATCTCCCTCGCCCGCCCAACTCGGGAGCATCGGATGGTTGCTGATCAATCAGTCGCGAAGCGTCCCTCTGTCGGCAGACCACCGCACTCGCCGTCTCGGCTTCCAGCCGATTACGGATGGCTCAGGCATACTTCACGGGTGATGCAGGCATCCTCCTTTATCCATCTGGCCGGCCAGGAGCTCGAGGCCGGCTTGCGACATATCAAACGATCTCCCCTCGACAACGGGACGCTCCAGATGATCGTCGCCCGCCCAGCCGTGGACGAGCGCGAGGTGCTCGGCGAAGGACGGCTCGACCTCGTTGACGGACTGGTCGGCGACACCTGGCGCACCAGAGTGAATACATCGAGGCTGGACAGGTCTCCTGACCCTGAAGCGCAGCTCACCGTGATGAACTCGCGCCTGGCCGCCTTGGTCGCCGGGACGCCAGATCATGGTGGTCTCGCCGGCGACCAGCTGTACATCGACTTCGACCTGAGCGCCGGGCTCCTCCCAGCCGGCTCCCGTCTGCAGATCGGAGCGGCGGTCATAGAGATCACGGCTAAGCCCCATCGGGGGTGCGCCAAGTTTGCGGCTCGTTTCGGTAACGAGGCCCTGCGCTTCGTCAACACCGGCGAGGGACTTGTGCTCAACCTCCGGGGACGCAACGCCAAGGTGGTGATACCCGGTGCCGTCAAGCGTGGCGACACCGTGCGACGGATCATTCCTCCCAACTGACAGCGGGGGGGATGACTCCTGATCAGCCCAGAGTCGGGGTGGCTGAACTCCTGTCAGTCGCTCGATCCGAGTGCGGCTGATACGCCGTCAGCCGCACTAGCGAGCCCCAGCAACGTTTCGATAGTTCGACAATCACGTCGATGAGATCTTGCAAGTGCGTCAGACTGTGAAAGTTGATGTCGTCAGGGTCCGGCTGGGTCTGGTTGGTCAAGAGGCCTCGGGGTCGTACTTCCGGCCGTCCCGCCTTCTCCCGGCTTCCTTGGTATCACGCTGTGATGTGGGGAAGGGCCAAACGTGGGTCCGTTGGCGGTCGACGGGAACACCGAAGGGCTGGGTGACAGGCCAGCCCAGGGTGACGGACTGCCAGGCGAGCGGCGAGCCCGCCAGGGGTGCGAGCTGAGTGGGTCAGGGGTGGTTGCTTGCCGAGACGGGTGATGGGCGATCAGGTGTTTCGCGAGATTCGCCGCCTATGGTGTGCTCGACTGGCAGGCCTGCCCGCCGCACACATCGGGGATCACACCGGTTGTAAGGAAGGTCGTGATCTGGGTGAGCAGTGACGCGTTGCCCCGACCGTCGCCGTGGGGGTCCGCGCCGTAGGCCGAGCCATTGGGCGCGAGGTCTGTCGTGGGCGGCGTCGGCGTGCCGTAATCCCACAGGACGAGGCCAGCCTTGGCTGCCTTCGTCTGGTTGAGCTTCGACAAGCCCCACTGCACAACGACGGGCACGTTCGTCCGTGGCGTCTGGCCGAAGAAGCTGGGGTTGAGCGCGGGCTGGTGGTTCCGCGCTCCGATCGTGCGAGCCAGCATCTCCGCCGAGACGTTCGCGACCTGGTGGTCGCCGTAGTTCTCGATGATGAAGACCTGCTTGGCTCGGATCCCAGGATAGGGGTTCGACGTCAGGTGCTCGGCGTAGCCGTCGTTCTCACCACGGTCCCACAAGAGCTGGCCCAACTGGAGCACGACCTGTTGGTCGACTGGGTCGGTGTATGCCTTGTCGTAGATCGAGGAAAATTCGTTCCAGTCGACCGAGCGGTTGAGGAGCAGGCCGCCGTAGTCCATTCCCGGAACGCCCAAGATGACTCGAGCCCACTCGGTGGAGACCGCAGAGACCGCGCCACCCATGATCCCGCCCTGGCTGTAGCCCATGAAGGTGCACTTACCGACCTGGAAGAGCGCTTTGCCCGAGCCGTTCTGGAACGCGGGGTTGGAGGCAAAGCCGGCGGGAGAGTTGATGAGGCGTCCCAGGAACTGGAAGTTTACGAAGCCCTGGAGCATGTGGTCGACCTGGGTGTTGAACGTTGACATGTCGTTCAGGTTTCGCTCCACATTCGGAACGTCGCTCGCGCTCATGCCGACCCAGTCGGTTGCACAGCCCGCCAGATTGTGCGTGAGGGCGACCGAGAACGAGCTCCCCTCGACCTCAGTCGCGCTGCCCAGGAGGCCGTGGCCGTACACGGTCGGCAGTGCCGGGCCCGAAAGAGAGATGGTCGACGGCAGCACGCAGATGAAGTTTGCCGTCCAGGTCTTCGTGCCGTTGATGACCGGATGGCCCGAGCGGTCCACGGTCATGGCAGAAAACGGAGTGGTGTCCTGTAGGAACAGCGGCACTTGGAAGGTGCCGTGGACATCGCGGACCCCGTTGATCGTCGTCGACGAGGTAACGGTGAAGACCGGTGCATAGTCTGTTTCAGGAATCGCCATCTTCTTGTGGTACGCGAGGTGGTGCTTCGCGAGCCATTTGTAGGCGAGCTTGTGCATCGTGACCGCCGGTCCCGCGAGGCTCTTCTCGCTCGCGACGGTGAAGTCCCACGCCATGTAGGGTTCGGTCGAGCCGATGACAGACGCGGCATCCTTATGAAGGACTTGTGATATGTACTGCAGCCGAGTTGAGCTCTTTGACGTGGCGCTCCACGCGGCGGTCGTCGACGCGAGCGGCGCGATGGAGTGACCAGAGTTGTCGACGAGGTCACGAAGGACGACCACGTAGCGGTAAGCTTCGGTGAGCGCGACGGCGGGATGGATAAGCAGCAACTGCTCTGCAGTGTTCGTCGTTTGAGCGTCAAGCTCGGCGAAGTAGGGGATGCGTGTGCCAGTTACGGTGTCGAGAAGAACGATCGGGGCGTTTAAGTCGAGTGAGGAGCCGATGTCCGTCGAAGACGCGATGTGCGAAGCGACGAGGTCGAGGTTGGGTACGTAGGTCAAGATGACCGACCCAGGAGAGAAGCCATCACCTCGATTGATATAGGTCGTCGAGACGTGAACACCTTTCACGTTGGTCGGGTCGACTGTGGACGAGACGGCGAGTTGGCGACCGGTCGAGGTCTCATTCGACGCGACCGTGAAAGCGTTGTTCGGCCACGGGAGCAGGCAATCATGACCGACCGGTGCGGTGAGGAGCACATCACAACCCTTGACCCCCGGGTCAAGGGTTGTAGTGGCGCCTGCGTGGGTAACCAACGGCACCGCCATCGTTGACGCGGTCAACGCGGCACCAACTATCAGAACTCGCACTCGTCGCATGCATTGCTCCCAAGGGCGCCCTGGTGCGTCTAATGCAAACCTACATCCACGGGGTTCCAACGTCACTCGAAAGGCTCCCATTGGGAACATTGGTTGCCGACGCGGGCGACGTGGCTGGGGAAATCGAGAATGCCGACGCTGACAGTGCAACACCGTTTGTAGGTGGCGAACCAGACCTGCGGGTTGGGGCAAGACTTGAGATTTTGGAGCGCGTCCAAGAAGGGGTGCGTGGATCACCCAGAACCAGAAGTTGGCTGGTCCGCGTCTCCGCACGGTGCCCGGCGAGTTCCTCGGCGTACCTAGCAACGGTCGGCGGATCAGCTTCCGGATGGTCCACATCTGGGAGTCCGCGACGGGCTCATCAGCCGCGAGAACGTCTGGCTCGACGGTGCCAACATCGTCGCCCAACTCACGACGCCCGATCTCGCGACAACTTCCGCCTAACGACTTCATCGGGTATATGGCTGATATCAGATCAACAACCCGCTAACGAGCGGCTGACAGGCAATCATCCGCCGAGCTGTGGCTAGGACGCAGACGGGCGCTCACTTGAGCTGGACCGCTCCAACTCTGCCGTCAGGGAGTTCCTTCGACGCCTCCAGGTTCGGATCCCGAATTCACCTTTTGGTGGAGGGCCAAGTAAAGGCGAGAAGACTGGCGCCGGTCGCAGTCGCTCGGCAGTGTGGGGCTTGAGCGATACTGCCGGGATGGCTGATCGCAATGTGTTGGGCGGCGAACTGGAGTTGTGCGGCCTTGACCCCGTTACTGGCTTCTATCGGGACGGATGCTGCAGCTCAGGCCCCGAGGACCAAGGCAGTCATACGATTTGCGCAGTGGTGACCGCTGAATTTCTCGATCACCAACGACATATCGGCAACGACCTCAGCACTCCGATACCCCAGTACCGGTTCCCTGGTCTTACGCCGGGGGACCGTTGGTGCGTTACGGCCGCGAACTGGCTGCGAGCTCACTACGACGGTGCCGCAGCCTTCGTAGTTCTTGCTTCCACTCATGAGCGAGCCCTTGAAATCGTGCCCCTCGATGTGCTTCGAGAGCACGCTGTGGATGTCCCTCCGAGTGCCACGACTCTTGACAGCTGACGAACGATAAGGCGGGAGACCAGGCTCCCGATTGGCTGGTCATCAATCGGCCGCTCCGTCATCCATCGGTGGGCGAGTGATGATCAGTCATTCATCGTGGCTGATTGCGTATCAGCCCGCAGGGACCGACCACGGTGCGGCTGATGGCTTGTCAGCCACCGTGGCTGATGAATCTGTCAGCCGGTGTCTGCTTGCTGATCGGTCAGTGTTCTTCGGAGATTGTCAGGCGAGCCTGGTCGTGGAGTCCAGCGCTCCTCGTGGCTGTTCCAGAGCATCTCCCGACCGCAGACCCGAACGTCCTCGCCTGGCGGCTGCTGGCAGAAGCCAGATGTGCCGTGCCGAGGTTCAGTCTTGGTGACGATCCGACCACGACAGCCATAGGTTGGGCATTCCCACTCGGGCACCGTCAAAGTTTGCGGGAGGCCTCGGCTGAAGAATGGGGACCAATGTCCCTAGGAGGGCTTGGCGAAACGATTGGCGAAACTGGCGTCCGTAGTCGGTCTCCAGAACTGTCACGCCGCAACCATGTAGCATTGGCGCAGATATCCCCTGCGCAAGGCCCGGATATCCACAGG
>Ga0116217_10000856_pt1 | contig 30535 bp, 24 predicted proteins | sample Sb_taG_6_FD_89697 | JGI IMG/M metagenome (GOLD analysis project Ga0116217, IMG submission 89697) | Peat soil microbial communities from Weissenstadt, Germany - Sb_50d_4_PS metaG | ecosystem: Environmental > Terrestrial > Soil > Wetlands > Peat | place: Germany: Weissenstadt | collected 2010-09-21 | reverse complement strand
GTGAAGGAGTACCCCGAGGCGGGGCACTCCTTCCTCAACGACCACGCCGGCCAGCACGACAAGGTGCCGATATACATCGTCGTCTTCGGCAAGCTGCTCATGAAGTCCGGGTTCCGGGCGGAGGAGGCGGCGGACGCCCGCCAGCGGATCGTGGCGTTCTTCGACACCCACCTCCGCGCTCCGACCACGCCCGCGCCCTGACCCGCGGGCGGCGGACCCAAAGCCCGGGCCGGCTGGCGATCGAGGCATGCTGCAGCCCGGCGCCCGAGCGACACCCCCTCGCTACATTCCGACCGAGGCCAACGGACGGAGGGATCCATGGAACCGACACAGGCGTCGCGCCCGCACATGCCCGGGTACGGGACGCTCGGACCGACCGAGGGAACCGGCCTGCTCGACTGGGGGTGGGCAGAAGAGCGCCTCGCCCGCTCGCACGACTACTGGCTGGCCAGTGTGACCCCGCAGGGCCGGCCGCACGTGATGCCGGTGTGGGCGGTGCTGCACGACGAACGCCTGTGGTTCTCGAGCTCCAACGGGTCCCGCAAGGCCAGGAACCTGCGCGCCTCCCCCTTCTGCAGCCTGGCCACCGATGACCCGGCCGAGCCGGTGGTCGCCGAGGGGACGGTCGAGCTGATCACCTCGGTCGACGCGCTCGTTGGGATGCTCGACGCCGAGAACGCGAAGTACGGCACCGACTACGGGACGGAGATGTTCGACCCCGCACACAACAGCTGCTTCGCCCTGACCATCGAGCGGGTCTTCGCACTCGCGTCCGCCGACTTCACCGGCTCGCCCACGAGGTGGTCCTTCGCCTGACCACGCCGGACACGACCGGGCATGCCCCCCGCCACTGGCGACGCGCACCGCCCGTCGGTCACGGTTGAGCTCGGAGGACCGCCATGGGAAACTCCGCCCTCGTGTCCGTGCCGGGAGCCTCGGAGCAGAAGGCTGCGCTCGCCCGCAAGCTGGGTATCGGTCCCGGCATGTCGGTCACGCTCCTGCACGGTCCGGACGACGCCACCGCGCTGCTCGAAGACCTTCCCGACGTGACCATCCACCGCGGGCTCCGTTCCGGCCGGAAGACCGACATGCTCATCGGATTCGTGGCCGAGCGCGCCCATCTCGAGCGGAACATCGACCGGCTGATCGGCGCGCTCGGCCCACAGGGTGTGCTGTGGATCGCCTGGCCGAAGCGCTCGTCAGGCGTGCCGTCGGACATGAGCGACGAGGTGATCCGCGAGGTCGTGCTTCCGACGGGCTGGGTCGACGTGAAGGTCTGCGCAGTCGACGCCACCTGGTCGGGGCTCAAGTTCGTGTTACGAAAGGCGTTGCGGCCGTCGACACAGTGATCGACGTGTACGCGGTCGCCGTCTCGTGACCACCACGGTTCGAGATCCCGATCGCGCGGGGCCGTGGTGGCCTTGGTTCCTGTGGGTGGGCCGAGAGGTGGCTGAGTGGCGCCACCGCGACCGGTGACGAGTGTTCACGGGATCGCCACGTTCTTCTTATTCCGGGTTGACCCATTTCACAGGGCGCCCGCGGCCGCCGGGCGCACGATCACGGGGTCCCCCACGGACCAAGACACGAACGGAGTCCAAGAATGAAACTGCGAACCAAACAGCTGCTCGCCGGGATCGTCCTCACCGGCACGCTCGTCGGAGTCGGCACCTCGGTCGCCTTCGCGACCACCAGCGGGTCGAGCACCCAGACCCCCGCCGCGAGCTCTTCGACGAGCTCGGGCACCTCGTCCAGCTCGAGCTCGTCGGGGAGCACCGGATCCTCGGCCAACACCGGCTCAGCGAACACCGCGACGCCGCCCGCGGGCGCGTCGGGAACCATGCCCGGCGGACACTGCCCGGGGATGAGCTCCGGCTCGACGTCGAGCGGAAGCTCGGGCTCGACCGGCAGCTGATCCCGGCTCCCTCCCCCAGGGCACCGGCCCGGGCCACCCGGCCCGGGCCGGTGCGCGTCGGGGACCGGGGCGCACGGGGGCGGCGCGGGGACGGGTTGTGACGGCCCGACGGGGCCCGGGCTACCCTGCCCGGGTCGGCCCGGACGCTTCGGCCCGCCGAGGAGGCTCGCAATGACCACCTTCGTCTCTGGCAGCGGACTCGCAATTAGCGATCCTGAGTTCTGGCGCCGGCCCCTCAACGAGCGCATGGGCGACTTCGCGGTGCTCCGCGAGCAGGGCGCGTTCGTCCCCTGCTCGATCGAGTACAACTTCCTCGGCGAATCGACGCCGTTCTATTCGGTGATCCGGCACGCCGAACTCACCGAGATCAGTCGGAAGCCCCAGATCTTCTGCTCCGGACAGGGCTCGACCGCCATCCAGGACCTTCCCCAGGAGGCGCTCGAGTACTTCGGCTCGTTCATCGCCATGGACGACCCCAAGCACGCCCGCCAGCGCGTCGTGGTGGGGAGCGCCTTCACCCCTCGCCGGCTGGCCACGCTCGTCGACTCGGTCGAGCAGATCTGCTCGGAGCTGATCGACGACATATGCGAGAAGGGCGAGGTCGACCTTGTCCAGGCACTGTCGGCGCCGTTCCCGCTCCTCGTGATCTGCGACCTGATGGGAATCCCGCGCTCGGAGTTCAAGACCGTCCTCGACGCGTCGAACATCATCCTCGGCGCCGGTGACTCCGAGTTCTTCGGAGACCGCGATCCGTTCGAGACCCTGCTCGGCGCGGGGGCCACCCTCGTCGGGCTGATGAACGAGCTCGCCGACGACCGGCGGAAGAACCCCACCGACGACCTCACCTCGGCGCTGGTGCACGCCGAGGTGGACGGCCAGCGGCTGGCGCCCGAGGAGCTGGGCCCGTTCTTCATCCTCCTCGCGGTGGCGGGGAACGACACCACGAGGACCGCCACCTCGATGGGGATGTCGATCCTCGGCGACAACCCGGATCAGCGCCGGATCTGGCAGGAGGACCCCGACGGCGTCACCGCCACGGCGGTCGACGAGATCGTGCGCTACGCGTCGCCGGTCGTGTTCATGCGCAGGACCGCCACCCAGCCGGTCGAGATCTCGGGTGAGCACTTCGACGAGGGCACGAAGTTCATCCTCTTCTACGGTGCGGCCAACCGGGACCCGAGGGTCTTCTCGGAGCCCGAGCGCTTCGACGTGCGACGTGACCCCAACCCGCACGTCGGCTTCGGCGGGCCCGGTCCTCACTTCTGTCTCGGCGCCCATCTGGCCCGACGCGAGCTCGGCATCGCCTTCCGCCAGCTGTTCGCGCGGTTGCCCGACATCCACCCGGTCGGAGAGCCGGAGTACCTGGTCGCGGCGGCGGGACCCCCACTCGTGAGCGGCGTGAAGCACCTGAAGGTCAAGTTCACCCCGACCGCCCCGGTCGGACGCTGAGTCGGATCAGGCCGAGCGGATCACCGAGGGGGCGTCGAGGTCGGCGCCCATCTGGGCCGAGCGGTTGGCCATCGCCATGAACATGGCGTCGCCCCGGTCGGTCCGCCCCACCACCATCGAGGCGAAGACCGCCATCACCAGGCTCGAGTAGCTGAAGCTCACGTAGTCGGCCCAACACTCGTCGAAGGGGTAGTCGCTCACCCCGTAGTCCTCGACGAGGGAGCGGTGGTAACTGGCGACCAGGTCCTGCTCGCAAGCCCGGCGCACCTCGGGCTCGAAGGCGTTCCCGAAGAAATAGGCGACGTCGCGGGTCGCGACACCCAGCTGGACCGTCTGCCAGTCGACCACCGCCAGCGGATGTCCGCCCTCGGCCGTCCCGAACAGCATGTTGTCGATGCGGAAGTCCGAGTGGGCGGGGACCTTCGGCCGGCCCGCGCGGCTGTCGGCGATGGAGGCCAGCTCGCCGGCCACGAGGCCGGTCTCGAGCGTGATGGGGTCCAGCGTCGATCGGTAACGCTCGACGAAGGAGTCCCAGATGAACGGGAGCATCGCCCCGAGACCGCCTCCGGTCTCGCGCCGCAGCCACCCGAGCTCGGCGAGGGTCGGGTCGCCCCAGCGCGGCCCGTGGAGCTTCGCGGCCTCCTCGACGGCGAGGGCGGCCTGCGCGGGGTCGCACCCGGCGATCTGGTCGCCCTGGGTCGCCGGGGCGAGGTCCTCGAGCACGACGACCGCGTCGGCCGTGCCGGGGGTGACCGCCGCGAAGTAGCAGTAGGGCCGGGACACGTCGAGGGTGGGGGCAAGCTCGCGGTAGAAGGCGACCTCGGTCTCATAGAGGCCCATCGAGACCCCGGCGGCGGCGCTCGCCGGATCAGACGAGCCGAACTTGCAGACGACGCTCGCCGGTCCGGTCGGCCCGTCGTAGTCGAGCGCGAACCGGAAGTTGTCCCCCACCTGCCCGGTCCCGATGGCCGCCGCCGACGCCCCGACGACCTCGGTATCGGGACCGATCGCCCCGTCGGTTCGCAACACCTCGGTGAGCCAGGTCGTGGTGACCCGGTCGGGGCCGCCGACGACCTCCGGCACGCTCAACACCCCGCGCGTCGGTCGCCGCTCACCACGGGAGGACCCCGTCCACCACCGCGTCGGGGAAGAAGTGGTGGTGGCGGGCCCCGGTCACCTCGTAGATGGCGGTGCCGGTCCGCCCGTCGTCGGCCCGCACCCGCATCTGGTTGAGCCCACCGCGGTGAAACGGCTCGTAGGGGCGGTCGAACGTTCCCTCGGCTTCGACGGTGATCCGCCTGCCCCCCGCCAGCGTGAAGGTGCAGGTGCCCGACAGCCCGGCCACCCCCTCGCCGTGCTCGCCGTACGCGGCCGGAGCGCCGTCTGCGCCGACCCATCCCATCTCGTGGTGGAACCCGACGATCGGCACCGGGTCGCTGCGGTCGGTGCCGGCGAAGCAGCCATCGCTGAAGACGGTCGCCCCGTTGGGCAGCTCCCAGTGCCAGATCCCGAGGAACCCGTCCTCGAACTGGATCTGGAACCACAGCCACAGCGGACAGCGACCGTGGTCGCGGATCCCCCAGGAGTGGTCGCGCTGGCCGACCCAACCGTCCACCTCACGGGTCGTGCCACCGACCGAGTAGGTCCCGTGGTAGGTGCCCGACTGGAACATGTGGCTCTGGTCCCACACCACGTCGTCGCCCGCCCGCATCATCCCCCGGCGCAGGCAGTACGGCTCGGTCCGCGCCAAGAAGGTGAGGTCGATCCCGATCGCGGCCTTGTCGGGGTCAGTGACGAGCCGCAGCTCCTCGAACGGGCGGACCACCTCGACCCGGGCGCCACCCACGTCGGTGGTGTGCGGATCGCCGTCGTACTGCCGGGCGAGGAAGCCCATCACCGGGACCCCATTCACCTTTCCCATCTGGAGCGAATCCATCCGCTCGTGGGCGGGGTGGTGCGCCATCGTGAGGAACACGACATCGCCCGACGCCGACGGCTCGTGGATGTCGAAGAAATAACTCTCGCGCCAGAACGGGCTCCGGAGGGCCACGTTGGGCAGGAGGTCTGGCAGCTGGTGCACGAAGAGCTCGTCCATTGCGGTCGGACGCCGCAACCTGGTCTCTGGGTCAGCCACCGCGGGAGCATAAACCGTGGTCCGCGTCGGCCGCCGGGCCGCAGCGGGTCGGGCCCGGACGCGTGCACCTAGGATCGCCCGGCATGGTGATGACTCTCGACGACGCTGTGGCCGAGGTCACGACCCACGGCTACACGGTGCTCGAGGGGGTCCTCGATCCCGGACTGGTCGACGCCCTCGCGGTCGACCTCGGCCGCCTCGAGGAGAAGCTCGGGATCGTGCCGGCCGACAACCTCTTCGAGGGGCTCCGCACCACCCGGATCTACAACCTCCTCGCCCACGGTGCGCTCTACGAACAGGTCCCCGTCTACCCGGGGATCCTCGAGGTGGTCGAACGGGTCCTCGATCCCGGCCTGCTCGTGTCGTCGCTCTCCTCGATCGCCATCGGCCCCGGCGAACGAGCCCAGCCGTTGCACTCCGACGACCAGATGATCCCGCTCCCGCGGCCCCACCCCCAGATCATCTGCAACACCATGTGGGCCCTCACCGACTTCACCGAGGAGAACGGCGCCACCCGGGTGGTCCCCGGATCGCACCTCTTCGACCGCCCTCCGGATCCGGGTCAGCCGGTGGAGACGGTGGCCGCGGAGATGCCCAAGGGCAGCGTCCTCGTGTTCGTCGGGAGCCTGTGGCACGGCGGTGGCGCCAACCGGACCGGCGAGCGGCGCGTCGGGATCGCGATGAACTACTGCGCCGGCTTCCTGCGCCAACAGGAGAACCAGCAGCTGGGTCTCCCCCGGGAACTGGTGGCTCGGTTCCCGCGGCGCCTCCAGGAGCTCGTGGGCTACTCCGTCTACAACGGGCTCATCGGCCACATCGAAAAGAACCACCCGGCCTCGGTGGTCCTCGACAGCGGGGACCGGGCCGACATGATCTGGGACCACATCCGGGCCACTGACTGAGCACCGTCGACCCGGCGACCGCACGACCGAGGCGCCGCCAAAACCGCAGCGGTAACGTTCCCACCCGCCGGACGGCGGGGGTCGACCGGCAGGTCCGCGCCGGTCGGTCAGTCGGGGGGAAGCCATGGACACGCGCGTCGTGGGGGTTCGACGGCATCGGCACTCGGGTGGGCCGCTGGCCCTCTGCGTCGCACTCGCCGCCCTGACCCTCGGGGCCGGCGGTGCCGGCGCGACTGCCTCCGACGGGTTCTTGCTGTCCACGCACGGCCCGGCCGACGAGGGGCCGTATCCCTACAAGTACCCGGCCACCGGGTCGATCCAGGTGGGCTCGGGGAAAACGGTGAGCGGCACCGCGTGCAGCGCGGGCACCCCGCAGTTCGCGTCCGCGTACGCAGTGCCCTGCATCGGCAAGTTCACGGGCAGCAACGGCGGGGCCACCTCCCCCGGCGTGACCGCGACCCAGATCACGCTCGCCACCCGGACCTTCCCGACGAATCCGAACCTCCAGCTCGCCGAAGCCGAGGCCCGGGAGGCCGGGGTGGCGCTCCCCCAGGTGACCGAACAGGTGGCCCAGGTCTTCATCAACTACTTCAACAAGGTGTACGACCTCTACGGGCGCCACGTCGTCTTCGACCCCTACAACACCACCGCCGACTCGACCGCCGAGGCCCTGGGTGAAGGCGAGGCCCAGGCCTGTGCCGACGCCGCCGCCATCGTCAACCAGGTGCACGCCTTCGGGGAGAGCGGACTCATGGGTGGCGGGTCCCAGCCCTTCTCCCAATGCGCCGCCCAAGACCACCTGGTCGAGTTCAACGGCGACGGCTACTACAACGAGGGCACCTTCCAGTCCCTCAACCCCTACGTCTGGTCCCTGACCCAGGACTGCACGCGGATCAGCTCGAACGAGGCCGAGGTCGTCGCGACGATGCTCGCCAACAAGAAGGCGACCTACGCCGGGGACCCCACCCTGCGCACCGAAACCCGCAAGTTCGGGAGCTACTTCCCCGACGTCCCGGCGTACAAGACCTGCGCGGAGAACTTCGCCAAGATCGTCACGAAGAAGTACCACCTCTCCCTCAGCGACTTCGTCGAGTACACCTACAGCCCCGACATCGCCACCTTCGCCCAGTCGGCGCAGCAGGCCATCGTCCAGTTCAAGGCCGAAGGGGTGACCACCGTCATCATCGGCTCGGACCCCTACTCGGCGGGTCTGCTCACCAAGGCGGCGGTGACGGAGGACTTCAGCCCCGAGTGGTTCCTCGAGGGGACCGCGCTGACCGACGAGGACCAGGCGGTCCAGACCTTCGACGTCCCGAGCGAGGTCTCCGGGCACTTGTTCGGCATGAGCGAGCTGTCGCCACCGACCGAGACGACCGGCCCGTCCTCACTGGCCGGCAAGCTGTACAAGAAGCTGACCGGGCACACGATCCCGAAGGGCACCGACGGTGCCTACTCCTCGCTCGTGTACATCTTCGACGCCCTCCAGGCGGCCGGCCCCGATCTCACCCCGGAGAGCCTCGCCCGTGGTCTGCACGCGATCCCGCCGCTCGGGGCGCCGCTCTACCAGTACGGGAAGTGGAGCTGGAACTCGAGCCCGAACGGCACGGCCGGCGCGGGCGACCACACCGCCGGCGTCGACGCCCGGTTCGTGTGGTGGAACGCGAACGGCACCTCGAAGATCAACGGTGCCATGGGGACCTATGTGGTCGCCTTCGGCGGGAAGCGCTTCAGCCTCGGACAGTGGCCGAAGGCGCTGCCTCCGATGTTCGACTCGGGCTGAGCGGCCTCAGGCGACGGCGAGGTGCATCCGCACCGCCGGCCCGAACCGCGTCTCAACCGGGTGGTCGGCGACGAACCCGACATGCTCGTAGAACGCCAGGGCGTGCGGATTCGCCGTGACCTCGACGCGAGCGAGGTGGTGCCGGCGGGCGACCTCGACGACGTCGAGATTCAGGGCGGTCGCGATCCCTTGCCGCATGAACTCGGGCTCGACGAAGAGGTCGTCGAGCTCGATGAACCCGTCGGACACGACGGGCGTGGCGAACCCCGCGATCCGGCCGTCGGCGAGGACCGCCACCCGCGTGGTCGCGCGCTCGGCTTCGGGCAGGGAGAACTCGAGGGTCTCGGGGTGGGCGAGCAGGACCTCGCGGCTCTCCTCGTAGTGCAGCGCCGAGCGGCGGAACAGGCCCCGCAGGACCTCCTCGTCGGCGCGGTCGGCGTCCCGGATCTGCACGGTGGTCACCGCGCATTCTCCCGCCGACTCGGGCGGTCCGGCTGAGCCACCGGGCATGGCACCGGGAAGAACGCCTCGACCAGGGACTTCAGAGAGAGAGCCAGGCATCACCCGCCCGCGCCGTGGGTATGTTCCGGCTAGATGACCGAGACTCGGTCCCCAACGGTCGCGGGCGACGCCCCGGCGACCACCCCTCACCTCGGGCCGACCGTCGGCGGTCGTTGGCGGCTCGGGCCCCGGCTCGGGCAGGGCGGCATGGCCGACGTCTACCGGGCCACCGACGAGCTCGACGGCGGTCGACCCGTCGCGGTGAAGCTCCTCCGATCCTCGGACCCGGCGCTGGCCCGACGACTCGCCCGCGAGGCGGCGGCGCTCGAGTCCTTCGAGCACCCCAACCTGGTGCGCCTGCTCGGGACCGGGGTCGACGACGGTCGCCCCTACCTCGTGACCGAGCTGGTCGAGGGACCGACGCTGGCGGCGCGACTGCGCCGGGGGCCCCTTCTCCCGTCGGAGGCTGCGACGGTCGGGGCGGCGCTCGGCTCGGGACTGGCGTACGTGCACGGGCGCGGGGTCGTGCACCGGGACCTGAAGCCGGCCAACGTGCTGCTGGGCCCGGGTTCGAGAGTGCGGCTCGCCGACTTCGGGATCGCCCGCCTCGTCGACCAGGCGTCGATGACCGGCACCGACACCACACTCGGCACGACCGCCTACATGGCGCCCGAGCAGCTGCACGACCGCGAGGTCGGCCCCGCTGCCGACGTCTGGTCGCTCGGCCTCGTCCTGCTCGAGGGGCTGACCGGGCGGACCCAGTTCGCCGGCACCGCTGGCGAGGTGATGGCGCGACGGCTGAATGACGGCGTGCGCCTCCCCGGCGACCTTCCCGGTCCGTGGCGGCTCCTGCTCGCAGCCATGCTCGACGACGACGTCTCGCGTCGACCGACCGCAGCCGACGTGGCCGGCATGGTCGTCGCGCCAGGGTTCTCGGCCCGATGGCGGGCGAGCGGGGGGAAGGATACGGCCGGGCCGGACGGCAGGGTCGACGGTGCCGTGCCGGCATCGACCCGCCTCGACACCGGCGCCGGCGCGACCAGGATCACGGCGGCGCCTCCCCTTGTCCGGGCCACCCGCCACTCGTGGCAGCGCATGGGCGCCGGGATCCTCGCCTGCATGGTGGTGCTGGGTCTCCTGGCCTGGGCGCTGTCGGGGCCCACCGGGCCGGCCCCCCACGGAGCCGCCGCGACGCGTCCTTCTGTGCACCGCCCAGCCGCGCCGGAGCCGACCGTGGCCAATGCGGCCGCGGCGCTCGTCCGTGACGTCCAGGCCGGGGTCGGTGCGCACTCGGTGGTTCCGTCGGCCGCCGCCGGCATCCTCGGCGAGGTCGACCAACTGCTGGCCGCGGTCGACGGTGACGGCGGCCCCGCTGCGATCGGCCCGGACCTCGGGATGATCGACTCCTCGGTGGCCGGGGGCGCGGCCAACGGCACGATCGCGCCACGGGAGGCGTCGATACTCGCCGGTGACGTGTCCAGACTGGCAGCGACGCTCCGCGCCCCGACCATCGCGACGACGACCACGACCGCCCCCCCGCCGACTCCCGGTCCGCCCGGGCATGGGAAGCATGCGAGCGGACCTGGCGACCAGGGTTAGCGGCTCACCTCGCACCAGCGCCGCGCTCGGCGACCCTTGGTCCGTTCGAAGAACTCTGCCGATGCACCGCGGTGTGACGGAGGGCTCAGTTTCAACGGTTACGGATTCGGCAGCTGCCGGATCTTGACCTGGCTATTCGTGGGCAGCAAATAGCTGCCACTCTCCAGGCACTCCCTTCAGTCGGTGGATCTCTCGATCCTCGAACTGAATGTTGGATCCTGCGACCAGATCCACGACGGTTCTCGAGACCAGGACCTCGCTCGGCTGAGCGAGAGCGGAGATCCTGGCCCCGATGTGCACGGCGATTCCGGCAACTCCCTGATCGGTCACTTCCACCTCGCCCGTGTGAACGCCGGCGCGAATCTCAATGCCGAGTTCATGAACATGACGGCAGATGCTCATTGCGCACCGAATCGCCCGAGCCGGCCCATCGAAGGTGGCGAAGAAACCATCGCCAGCGGTGTCGACTTCTCTTCCCCGAAAGCGGGCGAGCTCATGTCGCACCGTACTGTGATGCAGTTCAAGGAGATCACGCCATTGACGGTCACCCATGGCCGCGGCCCGCTCGGTGGAGGCCACGATGTCGGTGAAGAGAATCGTCGACAGCATCCGTTCGAGATCTGGTGCGCGACGGTCACCGGTGAGGAACTCCTCAATCTCATCGGAGAAACGGGGCTCATAGGCGAAGGCGAGGTGCTCACCGGGCAGTTCGACGAAGCGAGCACCCTCGATGTGGTCGGACAACCAGCGACCGTTTCCTATTGGGACCGTAATGTCATCCCTGCCGTGCAGGACCAGTGTCGGCACGGAGATGGTAGGCAGCACGGGGCGCACGTCGATGCCGAGCAGTGTGTCTAGAAAGGCTCGAATTGTTCCCGGGCTGCCCGATGTCCGCTCCTCATAGCCCATCTGTTCACGGAGCCGTTCGTCGCCAAGAAGGCTCGGCGCGAATACCGACAAGGACTCCCCTGTTCCCCAGCCCTGATCAACTATCCGATACAGCGTGTCGAACGCCTCTTCGTTGCCGTAGGGATAGTCGACGTCGCGTCGGACTCGTGCCAACGTACCGTAGAGGACGAGTGCCAGTGTTCGCTCTGGATAGGTGGCGGCAAAGAGAATGCACATCGGACCACCCTCAGACAGACCGAGAAGCGCGGCTCGCTCGGAACCCACTGCGTCCATGACCGCTCGGACGTCATCCATTCGCCCTTCGAGTGTCGGAGCGCCGACGTTACGATCCGAGAGGCCGACGCCTCGCTTGTCGAAGCTGATGAGCCTCGAGAAAGACGCGAGCCGTTCGAAGAGCTGGACGAGAAATGGGCTTTCCCAATCTGCCTCGAGGTTGCCTGCCAGTCCGTGGACCCACACGAGATCGAGTGGACCCTCACCCATGACGCGGTAGGCGATGCTCACGTCACCCGACGTTGCATAACGAACCGGCGGTCGGTCGCCCGTCATCGGTCTCTCGGTGCGGCGCCCTCGACGTCGTTCCCGGTCGGCGGTGGTGCCCGCCGCGCGCCATCGGTCACCGCTTGGGCTCGCCAACGCCGATCACTGCCGAAATTTAGCCAGCCGCCTTCTCTGTCGCTCCCGGAGCTCTGCGGTATCCGACGGACGAATCGATCGCCTGGTCCGGACGACGACGCGGTCAGCGCGCCGGGAATGGACACCGGTGGGCACAACCACGCCCAATCGATCGACGTCCCGGTGTCGAACTCCGGGTGGCGCCTCTCAGCAGGTCGGCCGGGTCGTCGGGCGTTCGGACACCCGTGCCGCGGCTGGCCGCCTCACTCGGTTCCTCATCCCATTTCGATCGCGACCACCGTGGCGTCGTCGCCCACGACGTCGGCGGGCACCTCGATCGTGAGGGTTCCGCGGGGCTCCGGCAGCAACCCCTCGATCACACCCGTGCGGGTTCGAAAGCCGAGGGCGCGGCCCGACGCCAGCTCGCGTACCGCCTGGACCCTGCGGACCGGCACGTCGCGCACGTCGACGCTGTCGTAGGGGCGCATGAGGAGGTGGAGGTAGGTGGTCTCGCCGCGCACGGTGCTCGGGCCGTAGAACTGGGCCGGCCGCAGGCCGGGGGAGGTGCCCCTGACCGCCCGACCGTTGGCCGCCATCCAGGTCCCGAGCGCCTCGAGCCGCTCCTTCTGGGGGTCGGGGAGCGAGCCGTCGCCCTTCGGGCTCACGTTCACGAGGAGGTTGCCGCCCTTGCCGGCGACCTCGCACAGGGTGTGGATCAGCTGGCGGCCCGACTTGTACTCCTCGTCGTCGGGGTTCCACCCCCAGCTCTCGTTCATGGTCAGGCAGGTCTCCCAGCGCCCGGCGGGCGCCTCGTCGGGCACGAACTGCTCTGGGGTGGCGAAGTCGCCCACCCCGGGGAGCCGGTCGTTGATGAGGATGGATGGCTGCAGGCCGCGGATCGTCTCCTCGAGGTGCTCGGCCCCCCAGTCGGGACGCTCCCAGCCCCCGTCGAACCACAAGACGTCGATCCGGCCGTAGCGGGTCAGCAGCTCGGTGAGCTGGGCCGTCATGAACTCGAGATAGCGCGCCCAGGCCCCCGGGTTCGGCCGCGGCGGTGACGCCCCCACCACATAGGGCTTGTCGGCCTCGGTAAAGGCCGGGTAGTCGGGGTGGTGCCAGTCCGACAGCGAGAAGTAGATGCCGACCCGCAGGCCCTCGGCCCGGACCGCCTCGACCAGCCCGGCCACGATGTCGGCGCCATAGGGAGAGTGCTCGATCGAGAAGTCCGAGCAGTCCGTGTGCCACATCGCGTAGCCGGAGTGGTGCTTGGCGGTGAACACCACGTACCCCATCCCCGCCCGCCGGGCCGTCCGAGCCAGCTCGACCGGGTCCCAGGAGGTCGGATCGAAGGTGGCGGCCGACGAGTGGTACTGCTCGACGCCGACCGACTGGCAACGGGGCAGGGCGAAGACCCCGCCCACGAGGGGCCAGGAGAGCTCCAGCCCCTGCTGGCTGGCGTGGTCCCAGTGCACGAACATCCCGAGCCGGGCATCGTCGAACCAGCTCGGATCGGGGGCGGCGGGACGAAGGGTGTCGGGCTCCACAGGCCCTCGCGTTAGCAGCGTCGGGGAATCCGCTCCACTCCGCGGCGGCGGACCGGCGTCCCTCGAGCGATGGCTCCTAATCTGAGCGTCTCGCCACTGGAGGGCGCCATGGCACGTGGCCCGCTCGAGGGTCTCCGGGTGATCGACCTCACCGACGACAGCGGCCGCTTCGCGGCGAAGCTGCTTGCCGAGGCCGGGGCGACCGTCGCTCGCGTCGGGCGGGGGTCATCGGGGCCGCCGATGCGGTCGGCCGATGCCGCCGCTCTGGGCGGGCTCCTCGACTGGTGGTACGACGGCGGCAAGCTGCGGCTGCACATCGACCTCGACACCGAAGAGGGCGGTTCGGCCTATCGCGCGCTCGCGGAGCATGCCGACCTCGTCATCGAGACCGAGCCGCCGGGGGCGATGGCCCGCCGCGGCCTCGACCACGCCGACCTCCTCGCGGCCAACCCGCACCTCGTCCAGGTATCGCTGACGCCTTTCGGGCGCACCGGCCCGCGGAGCCACTGGCAGACGAGCGATCTGGTGGCCTCGGCGCTGGGCGGTGTCCTGTCCCTCTCGGGATTGCCCGATCAGCCGATCAACCCCTGGGGTCGCCAGACCTACAACTTCGCCGGGTTCATGGCCGCGAACTGCGGCCTGGCGGCGGTCCGGGCGGCCCGGCGCGAGGGGCACGGGCAACACGTCGACGTCTCGCTCTACGAGGTCGTGTGTACGACGGTCGAGCAGCTGCTGTTCCAATACTGGTTCGACGACCTGCTCCCCTACCCGAAGATCGCCCCCCGCCAGGGGTCGTTGCACTGGATCGGCGCCTACAAGGTGGTTCCGGCCAAGCGGGGCTGGGAGATGGTCACCCCGACCCCCAACGGGGTTGGGCTGCTCGGCTGGATGGTGGAGGAGGGGTTCGAGCCGGCGCTCGAGTTGGTCAATCGCCCACCCCAGGAGCTGCTCACCCAGCTTCCGCGGCTGATGGATGTGGTGGCCGGCTTCGCTGCGACCAAGGATGCCGGCGACCTGTTCGAGGGCGCGCAGGCGCGCCACATCGCCTTTGCCGAGGTCCAGACGGTGGCGCAGGTGGCGTCGAACCCCCAGCACGAGTTCCGGGGCTTCCTCCGGTCGGTCGACTGGGGCGGGTCGGCGGTGGTACTCCCGGGCCCGGTGGCCCGGTTCGGGGCCACTCCGGCCCCGCCGCCGGCGCCCCCCGAAGACGCCGATCCCCAACGGGTGCTCGAGCGCTGGGCGGCGCCCCGCCCGCCGGCACCCGTGTTGTCCCGAGACCCGGCCAAGCCCCTCGACGGCCTGCGCGTCCTCGACCTCAGCCACGTCCTGGCCGGGCCCGTGTGCACCCGGTTGCTCGGGGATCTGGGCGCCGACATCGTGAAGTTCCAGACCACCGAGCGGGCGACCGTCGTGAACGACCCGAGCCATCCGTACTTCTATGTCTGGAACCGGTCCAAGCGCCTGGTGACGCTCAACATGAAGGACGAGCGGGCGACCGGGATCGTGCGCCGGTGCATCGAGCAGAGCGACGTCCTGATCGAGAACTTCTCCGCGGGCGTGCTCGACCGCTGGGGGCTCTCCTACGAACAGGCGCGGCAGTCGAATCCGGGGCTCGTCTATGTGACCATGTCGGGTTGCGGCCACGAGGGCCCGTGGTCAAACCTCGTGACCTATGCCCCGACGATCCACGCGCTCTGCGGCCTCACCTACCTCTCCAACCCGCCCGGTCGCGGCGATCTCGGTCCCGGCTACTCGCTGAACGACATCGCGGCCGGTCTGTCCGCCGGCTTCGCCGTCCTCGCCGCGCTCGAGCACCGCGACCACACCGGCGAGGGGCAGCACGTCGACATCTCCCAGATGGAGACCGGTGGCTACCTGATCGGCCCGGCGCTCACCGACTTCATGAGCAACGGCCGGGAAGCCCACCCGATCGGCAACCGTGACCCCTTCGGGCTCCTCGTCCCGAACGAGTGCTACCGCAGCGCCGACGGCGAGTGGCTCGCGGTCTCGTGCCGGGACGACGGCGACTGGGCGAGGCTCGTCGGGGAAGCCGGGCTCGAGGCCGATCCCCGCCTGGCCGAGCTGGACGCGCGGCGAGAGCGGTCCGACGAGGTCGACGAGCTGGTCGGCCGGTGGGTCGCGTCGGTCTCGGCCGACGAGGCCCAGGACCGCCTGCAGGAGGCCGGGGTGCCGGCCGGGAAGGTCCAGCACACCGGCGACCTCATGGCGGACCCGCACCTCGAGGCGCGCGCCTTCTGGCAGACCTTCGACCACCCCGCATTCGGGACCCGCCCGCACGACCGGTTCCCGGCGCTCTGGAGCGGCACCGATCTCGAGCCCTACCGCAGGGCCGGGGCGTACGTCGGCGAGCACAACTTCGAGATCTACCCCGAGCTCCTCGGCATGGACGAGGGCGCGGTGGCCGAAGCGATGAGCGAGGGTCTCTTCAGCTGACGCCCGCCGAGGCCGGCTCGGCCGCCGCGAGCCTGACCAGCTCCTCGGTCACCAACTGCTCGTGGGCCTCGAAGTCCCGCCGCGCCGCCCGGGGGTTCCAACGGCCCCGCATGGCGAACACCAGGAGGAGGAACACGCCCTGACCGCCGATGCAGACCTCCCACCAACGCTTCCACTCACCGGGTGAGGCCTTGGCGGCGGGCAGCACCTTCTTCTCCGTGTAAAGGAGATTGGCCAGGTTCTGCGAGTGCGTCCCCACCTTGGCCGCGATCTCGGCGTTGCTCACCGGATGGCCGTTCGAGATCGCCGTCGCGAGCGGGTTGTAGGCAAGGAGCCCCAGCACCTGGGGATTGGTGAGGCCGCCGACGGCGTTCAGAGCGTCGCCCAGGTTGTGGGTCCGGTCGCAGGCGGCGATCAGCTTCCCGAGCGTCTGGGGCCCCGGTTCGCCGGTCGACTGGAGACCGGCAAGCACGCTCGACGGCGCCGACTTCGTGGCGCATCCGCTCGCGCCCGGCGCATAGGGAACCGCCGCTTGGATGCTCTGCAGCACCCCGGCCGCCTGCTGGTTGTCGACGAGCGTGGTGGAGGTGGTGATGATTCGGGGGAGCACCAGGAACGAGATCGCCACGACGATCCGGAGCATCCATCCCCAGATGGCGAGGCCGGTGGCCGTGAGCGCCGGGTTGTGCGATTCGATCTGCTCGGTGTAGCTCGCCATCCAAGGGGAGTACGCGCAGCCGATGGTGATCGCGAGGAGCACCACGATCAGGACGTTCGAGTAGTACCCCACGTGTGGGTCGTCGACCTGAAGGATGAGGAACACCATCATCACCATGGTGGCGATCGCCCCCACGAGCATGAACGGCTTGCGCACCCGGAGCCGGTCGGAGAGGACACCGAAGAGCACCAGGGCGCCCGATAGGACGGCCGAGTACCACACGTTGATGGCGTTGGCGTCGGGGGTCGAACGACTGAACACGACCACCCAGTAGAGGGTGAGGACACTGACCGACGCGTAGTAGAAGAGCAGGAAGACCGAGACGGCCACCGACGAGGACAACAGGTCCAGCCGGAGCATCGTCCGCAGCGGGTGGCGGCTTTCCTTCTCGACGTCGATCCCGAGCGCCCGCGCCTCCACAAGCACCCGCTCCCGCTCCGACACCATGAGCTGGTCGCGCAGCTGGGGTGAGAGCTCGCGCAGGAACACGAACGAGACCACCACCACCACCATGCACACGATCCCGGAGATCACGAACTGGTCCTGCCACGGGGCGAGGTGCGGGAGCGTATGGGTGGCCACCAGGCTGGCCGTGAGCGCCCCCATCGTGGGCACGAGCGCCCAAAAGCCCATGGCGGCCCCTCGGCCCACCTGGGGCGAGAAGTCCCGCATGAGAGCCGGGGTCGACACGAGGATGACCCCTTCGGCGAACCCGATCACCGAGTAGGCGATGGCGAAGCCGAACTTCGAGTGGATATTCGGGATGGCCGCCAGCTGGACCAGCGCCACGGTCAGGGTGCCGTAGATCGTGAGGTTGGCCCGACCGATCACGTCGGAGAGCCCTCCGATGAAGGCGGTGAACGCCCCGATCGCGTTGGACACCACGATCACGTACAGGAAGTACTGGAACGACATGTGGTACGAGGGCAGCAGCAGCGGGAGGACCGCCCCCTCCACGTAGTAGAGGTAATAGAGCATGATCGTGGTGACAACCACGATCGCCAGGTACCCGTAGCGCGCCGCCGTCCGCGGGTAGTGCGGGAGCTGGCGCCGCACGAACGCCTCCACGAGCCGGTTCGGATGCGTTGCGGTGGGTGACGCGACTGCCATCTGTGCCCTCCCGGCCCGGTCTGTTGGCCCGAGCTCTTGGCCCGCCGGTGCTCAAAACACTCTCCCACCGCCAAGCCCTGCGGTGGGATGCCAGTCGAGCACGTTCAGTGCCCGGCGCACCCCCGCTGGATCGGGGTTGAGGAGACGTTTGACAGCGAGGGAAAACTCGATAGTATACTCAGTATGCTCTCGAGTTTGGCAGTTGCGTGAGTGTTCGCCACGCCCTGCTCGGCCTCCTCAGTGAGGGGCCCAAGTACGGCCATCAGCTGCGGCAGGAGTTCGAGGTCCGCACGGGGGACGTCTGGCCGCTCAACGTCGGCCAGGTGTACACGACGCTCCAGCGGCTCGAGCGCGACGGCATGGTCGAATCGGCCGACGACGGCGCCGAGGGGGCCCAAAAGGACTTCCGGATCACGCCGTCCGGCGAGCGGGAGCTTCTCGCCTGGTTACGCACCCCTCCGGACCTGACCTCGCCCCCGCGCGACGAGCTGGTCATCAAGGTGCTCGTGGCCCTGGCCCTGCCGGGGATCGACGTCCGCGACGTCCTCCAGATCCACCGCCGCTACCTGGTCGAGCTCATGCAGCAGTGGACGCGACTCAAGGAGGACGAGGCCGAGTTCGACCTCCCGCTCGCGCTCGTCGTCGATGCCGAGCTGTTCCGGCTCGACTCGGTCATTCGGTGGCTCGACGCGGTCGACGGCCGGCTGAAGCGCGCATCTCTCGAAACATTCGAACCCGATACCAGCGTCCCCCGACTACGTCGGAGATTGGCGGTGAGGCGATGAGCTTCCTCGAACTGCAGCAAGTCTCCAAGTCCTACGGCGAAGGCCAGACCGAGGTCCATGCTCTTTCCAACATCACCCTGTCGGTTGACCGGGGCGGCCTCGTGGCCGTCATGGGGCCGAGCGGGTCGGGAAAGTCGACGCTCCTCACCATCGCGGGAAGCCTCGAGGAGCCGACCGAGGGCGAGGTCCTGATCGATGGCCAGCCGCTCTCGTCGCTGTCCCGCAACGAGAAGGCGCGACTGCGGCGGCGAACCGTCGGGTTTGTCTTCCAGGACTTCAACCTCCTCGCCGGGCTCACCGCCGTTGAGAACGTGTCGCTCCCGCTCGAACTCGACGGCGTCGGCGCCCGGCGGGCCCGGGTCGCAGGACTACAGGCCCTCGAGGACCTCGGGTTGGCCGACCGGGCCGGGCATTTCCCCGACGAGCTGTCGGGTGGGGAACGCCAGCGGGTCGCCATCGCCCGGGCGGTCGTGGGTGACCGCCACCTCGTGCTGGCGGACGAGCCCTCCGGCGCCCTCGACTCGACCAACGGCGAGGCCGTGATGCGCATGTTCCTCGCCGCCTGCAAGCGCGGGCTGGCGGCGATCGTGGTGACCCACGACGCCCAGCTCGCTTCTTGGGCCGACCGGGTCGTGTTCCTCCGGGACGGCCGCATCGTCGACCAGACCATTCCGCCTCCGAGCCCCGACGCCCTCCTCCAGGACGTGCGGAACCCATGACCGTCATGACCCGTCCGCGTGAGTTCTCCGCAGCCGAGCGGTTGCCCGACAACGGCGGTCGACCGGGCCGCCGGGCCATGACCCGATGGGCCTGGCGACTGTTCCGCCGCGAATGGCGGCAGCAGCTGCTGGTGCTCGCGCTCATCGTCGTGGCCGTCGCGGCCACCGTCATCGGCGCCGCCGCCGCCACCAACAGCCCGCCGCCAAAGAATGCCGGGTTCGGGACCGCCCAGGACCTCGTGACCCTCGGGCCGAGCCCGGCGCTGGCGCACCAGATCGCGGCGGTCGAGCACCGGGTGGGCCGGGTTGACGTCATCGAGAACCAGTCGCTCATCATCCCCGGAACGATCGAGGCCTACGACCTCCGGTCTCAGAATCCGCACGGGGCGTTCGGGCAGCCGATGCTTGCGCTCGTGTCCGGCCGCTACCCGACGACGACGTCGCAGGTGGCCGTCACCGCCGGGGTGGCAGCGGCGTTCCGGCTTCACTTCGGCGGGACCTTCTCGGAGGGAGGGACAAGCCGACGGGTCGTCGGGATTGTCGAGAACCCCCAGAGCCTCCTCGACGCGTTCGCGCTGGTGATCCCCGGGCAAGTGCACGCCCCGACCCAGGTCACGGTGCTCTTCGATAAGCCCCCGGGCGTTCGACTCGGGCCCAACGTGGTGACGCCGTCTTCGGTGTCCAACAACAACCCACTGAACCCCGAAACGATCGTGATGGCCCTCGCCACCCTCGGGATGCTCCTCATCGCCCTGGTCGCGGTCGGCGGGTTCACCGTCCTCGCGCAGCGGCGGCTCCGCTCGATCGGGATGCTCGGCTCGCTCGGCGCCACCGACCGGAACATCCGCCTGGTCGTCCGGATGAACGGCGTCGTCGTCGGGGTGGTCGGGACGCTGCTCGGCGCGGTGCTCGGGGTGCTCGCGTGGCTGGCCTACCGGCCCCATGTCGAGGCCAGCTCCCACCACCTGATCGGCCTGTGGGCCCTTCCTTGGGCGGTGATCGGCCCGTCCATGGGGCTCGCCGTGCTCGCCACCTACTTCGCCGCCTCCCGGCCGGCACGGGCCATGGCCAAGGTGCCGATCGTGACGGCGCTCTCCGGACGGCCGCCCAGCCCGAAGCCGGCCCACCGCTCCATCGTGCCCGGCGTGCTGGCCATCGTGGCGGCGATCCTCCTGCTGGGGGTCTCCGGGGCCAGTTCCCACGGCGGCGGGATGCCGGAGCTGATCTTCGGGCTCGTGGCACTGATCGTCGCCGTGATCCTGCTCGCCCCCCTGTGCGTCTCGGCCCTCGCACGCGTCTCAAGCCGGGCCCCGATCGGACTCCGCCTGGCGCTGCGGGACCTGGCCCGCTACCGCTCCCGGTCGAGCACCGCCCTGGCCGCGGTCGCGCTCGGGGTCCTGATCGCCGTGATCGTCGCCGTCGCCGCCGCCGCCCGCTACGGCAACGTGCTCGACTATGCCGGCCCGAATCTGGCGTCCGACCAGCTGATCGTGTACACGCCGAACGGCTCCGGCGGCCCTCTCGGCGTCGCGACCACCGACGACGTCGCCAGGAGCGCCCGGACCATCGCCACCGAGCTCGGCGCCCGGGAGTTCTTCCAGCTCGACTCGACGTCGGCGAACCTCCAGCACGCCGGGCCCGGCCGCAACTTCAACGGCCAGCTCTATGTGGCCACCCCGCAACTGCTCCAGGCGTTCGGGATCGCCCCTTCGACGATCGAGGCGTCGACTGAGGTGCTCACCGTGCGGCCAGGCCTCGCCGGCATGTCCGACATGCAGCTCGTCTACGGCGACGCCTTCGGTTCAAAGGGGTTGGCCCCCGGCCGGCCCGGCCCCAACCCCTTCGCGTGCCCGAAGTCGTCATGCCTGGCCAATCCGGCGATGCAGCAGGTGAGCGCGCTTCCCGCCGGCACCTCGGCGCCCAACACGGTGCTCACCGAGCACGCCGTGCGCTCGCTGCATCTGCAGCTCAGCAACGCGGGCTGGATGATCGAGACCACCGGGCCGCTCAGCGCCACCCAGATCCACGACGCTCAGCAGACCGCCGCGCTGGCCGGCATGTCGGTCGAGACCAAGAACGATGCCCCGAACTCGTCCGAGATCATCAACTGGGCAACGGTATTCGGCGTGGTCCTGGCCCTGGCCATCCTGGCGATGACGGTGGGCCTCATCCGGAGCGAGACGGCGAGCGACCTCCGCACCCTGACCGCGACCGGTGCAGGCTCGAGGACCCGCCGGGTCCTCACCGGCTCGACGGCCGGCGCCCTCGCCTTCCTCGGGGCCGTGATCGGCACGGCGGGCGGCTATCTCGCGACGGCAGCGTGGTTACGGAACAGCTCGCTCAACGGCGGCCTCTCGGCGCTCGGGAACGTGCCGAGCACCAACCTCCTCATCATCCTGGTCGGGATGCCACTGGTCGCGGCGGCGGCCGGGTGGCTGCTGGCCGGGCGCGAGCCGCCCGCCATCGCCCGCCAGCCGATCGAATAGCGCTACCCCGCGGCCTCGGCCAGCTCGACGGCCGACGTCGCGAGGACGGTGGCGGCCACGCCGAGGGAGGCCTCGTCGACCCGGAAGGCCGGGCTGTGGTGATGGCCACTCGTCCCGTCGGGGAGGGCGCCGCCGACCATGAAGTAGCAGCCCGGGACCCGGTCGAGGAACACCGAGACGTCGTCACTCGCGGCGATGGGGCTCTCCGCCGCGATGACCTGACCCTCCCCGAGCGCCCGCCGGGCCACCGCGAGCACCGTCTCGGTCACGCCGGCGTCGTTTCGAACGGCACCCGTGCGGTAGGTCTGCTCGACCGACACCTCGACGTCGAACTCGACCGACACCTCCTCGGCGAGCGCCAGGAGGCGGCGCTCGGCCTCGGCCAGCTGGTCGGGCTCGAAGAACCGCAGGGTCCCGAGGAGCTCCGCCCGGGTCGGCACGACGTTCGGCGCGGTCCCCGCCTGCACCTTGCCGGGGCTGCAGACGCAGGCGGTCCCGTCGCTCGACAGGTCGGCCACCGCCCGGTCCATCTGGTCGGCGAACCTCGACACCGCGAGCACGACGTTGCCCCGGCGCGGCTGGAGCGCACCATGACCGCCCGATCCGCGCACGCTGACCCGGAGGCCGCGGACTGCGGCCATCTGGAGCCCGGGTCGCGCCGCCACCAAGCCCGTCGGGAGGGCGCTGGCCACGTGGCAGCCGATGGTGGCGGCCGGCTCGAACCGCTCGAGCAGCCCCCCGTCGACCATCGCCTGGGCTCCCGACACCAGTTCCTCAGCCGGCTGGAACGCGAAGATGAAACGACCGCCGAGGTCCTCCGCCCGAGCCGTGAGGGCCGATGCCACGCCGAGCAGCGCGGCGGTGTGGATGTCGTGGCCGCAGGCGTGCATGCGACCTTCGACCCTGGAGGCGAAGGCGAGGTCGTGCTCCTCCTGGACGGGAAGCGCGTCGATGTCGGCCCGCAGGAGGATGGTCTGCCCGGCACGGCCCCCGTCGAGGGAGAAGACACCGCCGGTGGCGGTCGGGCAGGGCTCCTCGACCAGGCCGATCGACGCGGCTCGCTCCCCGATCAGCGCAGTGGTCTCGGACTCCTCGAACGACAGTTCCGGATGGGCGTGGAGTGCCCGACGGATGTCGACCATCTCGTCGCGTCCCGCCGCGACCTGGGTGGCGATCTCGTCGGCTCGCGACACGGTCCCGAGCCTAATGGGGGGCGAATCAGCCGCTTGGGGGTGCCCCGACCGGCGGGATGGCCAGGTCAGGTCTCGTTCGCGACCGGGGCGGTCGGGGTCACGCCCGGCGAGCACGCCCTCGGATCCCAAGGCTCGAGGCCGGTGGTCGGTGCGTTCGGCGCGGCGATCGCACTCGACGCGGGCACCGTCGTCGTCGTGGGGGCCGGACCCGTGCCTTCCGCCGGGAGGGCGCCGACCGTGAACGCGCTCCCCGTCACGACCGTGACCTCGGCACCGTCGGTGACTTCGGCGGGATCGAACGCCATGATCACCGACCCGCCCAGGCGGGAGAGGACCGCCTGGGCGGCGGCCACCACCGCCGGCGCCCGCGACCCGTAGTACACGACCGTCTCGCTCACGTCGCCAGCCGAATTCGCGTCGCTCACCCCGGCGATGCGGAATCCCTGCGCCTCGAGGGCGCTGGCGGTGTCGGTCGCCTGATTGGAGATGCCGGTGGCGTTGACAACCGAGACCGAGACCGACGACGCCGGGGGCAGCTTCCGGCCGGTCATCGAGTCGATGTCGGACCGGATGCCGAGCACCTGGTCGACCACCGCCCGGTCCGGCGCCGTCGCCGGGAACTCGACCTGGCCGTAGTTGCCGCCCTGGTAGAGCAGGTCTCCACCGCTCCCCTCTGGGTCGGTCACCACCCCGACCGGGAGCGTCAGCTGGGGCACCGCGTTGAAGTCCACCCCGTGGAAATCGAAGAGCAGGTGGGCCATGTCGTTGACCGACCAGGACTGGTCGAAGCTCACGTCGCTCTTCAAGGAGTTGAGGAGGTCGAGGTCCCGGATCGGGTTCCCGAGACCGGTCTTCGCGGCGGCGCCGGCGAGCACGCGAAGGAACTCGTGGTCGCGACGAATCCGCGCCAGGTCGCTGAGGCTCTCCTGCGGCCACCCGAACGCGTTGGCTCCGTCCGCGCTCGAGCCTTGGTACTGGAGGTGGCGGGCGCGGACGACCTCGAGCGCCTGGGTCCCATTCAGGTGCACGCACGCGGCAGCCCGCACGTTCAGCCCCGACTCGGCATCGAACACCGACATCGGGAACGACATGTTGATGCCCCCGAGTGCGTCGACGATGTTGGCGAACTGGTCGAAGTTCAGCGACACCGCGTGCTGGATGGGGATCCCGATGTCCTCCTCGATCGCCGCCACGGTTTGCGAGAGTCCCTGGTACAGGCTCGTGTCGATCTTGTTTGCCCCACTAGCGCGGGCGTTCGGCACGAACAGGTCCCGCGGAATCGACAGGAGCGCCAAACGATGGTGGGTCGTGTCGACGTGCAGGATCATGATGACGTCGCTGTTCACGCCGTTCACCCCCTGAGAGCAGAGGCCATAAGCGGGGTTCTGGACGCTGAGCGCGCATCGTGAAGTCGATCCGGCCATGAGGATGTTCTCGGTGCCGGCCTCGGCTCCGCTGGAAAATTCCGCCGCGAGCCCTTTCACCTGGACCCGGTTCAGGTCATGGGTGATGTAGTAGAGGTACCCCGCTCCCCCGATGACAAGGAAAAGGACGAGGACCAGGACACCGGCAACAATCCGTCGGCGCCTGACGCGCCTCGAGGTCCGCCGGGGAGCGCCGTGTTGGGCCCGTCGCTTCGGCGCGGCCGGCCGGACCCGCTCACCGAGCTCGCGGAGGCGTTCCTCGCTCCGGGGCGCCGTCGCCACTGATTGTGACGGACCGCGGCCGGCGCGCCCACTCACGGTGAGTCATCGTACCAACGGGCCTCTTCGAACACGCGTCACCCCGGGCGCCTTGCGGTCCCGTCGAACCGACATCAGGCCGGACCGGCGCGCCACTCGTGCATGGCGACCAGGTACTTGACCGGATGAAAGGCGCGCCGGCCGTCGGGCTTCACGAGCTCCCGGGCGATCGTCTCGAACGGGATCTCGCCCCTCTCGCAGTGGAAATAGCGATCCTCGCTGCGGTCGAGAAACGACTTGCGCATGTTGTTGTTCACCACCCGGAACCCGAGGGCATCTGCGTACGCGGGGTAGCTGATCTCGCCGTGGACGAGCTCGATGTCTTCGGTTCTCGAGAATTCCTCGAGGAACGCACGCGACAGCAGCGGACCGGGACCGAGGGACGCCCAACGGAGCGACCTCAGCCCGAAGGTGTCGCCCATGTAGGCCATGAACTGCGCGAAGGACTCGCTCCGGTTCGTCCAGACCCAACGCTGCTCGATCTCCTCGGTGAATTGCACAGCGGCGCAGAGCGCGATCTCGTCGTCGGCGGTGTCGGGATAGATGTCGCTCAGTGGGGCCGCGGTGAGCAGGTCCCAGTCGTACTCGTAGACCCGGTCGAATTCGATGTCCCGACCGTGGGTGCGATACCACTGCTTGGTCATGAGGTCGTTGTGCAACCATGCCCAATCCGCGCCCCGATCCGGCGCCTGTTGGATGTCGACCGCGAGGTCGCCCAGCGCCGCCCGGGCCGCGGCGCGGCCGCCGGCCGGCCCGCCGTAGAGGGCATGGACGGGGATATTGGGATTGAACGACCGGAGCATCGCCACCCGTTCGCGGCAGACGTCGAAGGACTGGTGGAACTTGAACAGGACGACGCTGGTCATGTCCGGCCAGGACACGCGGTGGCGGGCGGCCCGCCCCCGACAACGCTGCTCGTCAAATCAAGCCTCGTTTCCCGGGGCATAAGGCCGAGGTGCTCTCAGACATGGACTCACCCACGCTGCGCTGGTCAAGGCGGGAGATGACCAAAATACACCTGGCCAGCGACCCGAGAAGACCACCGCCGAAAGTGGTCATGGGTTCTCGCGCGCGGTCTGCGGCGAGATGTGTCGAGAAATCGCGCTATCAGGCGACTCTCTTCGAATTCGATTCACGCCTCGCACTCGTCCTTGGGGGCAGGACCGAAGCCGGCAGTTGACGCTGGACGAACCTTCTCGCTCGGTACGCACGAGTCCGAGCATTGTCCTCGGAGATGTGTTCGGCGACCGCCACCTGTGCGTAACTCCATCCATGGATTTCTCGAAGTAGGAGCGCCCTACGCAGTTCCGGCCGCAGTTGGCGAATTGCCGCATCAACTGCTCTCACATGTCCGGGTTCGGGGACCTGTTCGGCAAGGTCGACCTCGTCTTGATGCTGGAAGTACAGCGCCTGGGCGAGAGCGCGCTCACGCCCGATTCTTGCCCGCTCGTCGATGCACACGTGGTGGAGGATGGTGTTCAACCAAGCCCCGACTCGGTACTCACCGGTCGAACCAAAGTGCCGGATACCCTGGAGCGCCCTCCTGAAGGTCTCCTGGCAAGCGTCCTCTGGTTGCCCGAACGGTCCTAGAAGCCGATGGGCCTGGGATAACAGGGCTTCGTAGTGGTCATTGAAGATCGCAGCAAATGCCTCACTGTCTCCACCGATGTAGCCATCTACGAGAGCGCGGTCCCGGTCGCCACTGGTCACCGATAATGACGTCGTACCATGACCGATCACAGAGAAGTTCGGCGCGGGCTTCATCACGGCAATCCTCTCTACAAGTACCGACAACTCACCGATCGGCGCGGTTCTCTGGCCATGCTGATTGCCACGGAAGACGAAGGCCAGGGTCAAAAGTCACTCTGGGTCAAGGATCCATTCAGCAGCCACGCCAACAACGCTCATGTGGTTGTCGATCCGGAACGCCACCGCCAGGAAGGGCGGCGAATCAAGGGCATGTCGGTCGAACGTCAGACAATGTTCCGGAGTGGTGGTGTCGGGCCACGTTCCTCAAGTGTCGGCTCCGCTCGCCGATCGGGGATGTCGGCCAACTCAGGATGAGAACCTGACGCGGATGACACTGGCCTCCAAGATGCTGCCATCCTTGGCCGACATGGTCTTCAAGACGATTGCACCTGCCTTGGCAGTGGGCTTGGCGAAGTCGACCGTGCCGGAGAACGGACCCATCACGCCGTTCGAACTGCCCATGACGATGGCCTCCTTGACCGGGGCCAGTACCCCGTCCTGGCGGATCTGCACGTTGACCGTCGCTTCGAAGGCGGTGCTCTGACCGGAAAGCATCACTGGCGAACTGATGTCTTCCAACGTCGTAGGCGATTGCAGCTGGAGGTTCGGGGTTGAGGCGCCAAGCACCCACCAGCTGTTGTCGGCGGTGAGCATTCGTACGATCACCGTGGTCACGGGACCCGTGGAGGTCGCCTGCACAGGGACCTCGCCGGAGCGACTGTCAGCCTGTTGAAAGGCACCGACGACCGGGTCGACGAAGCCGAGGAAAGTGACCGCGAACGATCGGGCCGTGCTGACCGGATCGGAATAGCCGGTGCTTTCGGCAGCAAACGGCCAGACAGCCGTGTCGGGCTGCTCGGGTGACGGACCTGTGGATGTCGTCGAGTTGTGCGTACGGGTTGTTGTGGTGCTGCTCGTCGAAGACAACGTGGCATTCCCGCATCCTGCGATCATGAGCGCTGCCCCAAAGAGTGCGGCGAGGATGGAGGGTCTGCGGAAAACCTTCATATCTCGACTCTGAAACCCGAAGACCATCCGTCGACAGAGGCAGAAGTCCTCGGCGTATATTTGGCGGCAGTATGGTGACGCAAACATGACCGGGACGACCCGGGCGCCCGCGACCGGACGGACCAAGCGGCCCTACGACAGCCCGGTCCGGCGCCAGCAGGTCGCCTCGACCCGCGAGCGGATCGTCTCGGCGGGTTCCGCCATCGTCCACACGCTGCCGGGATGGGACTGGCGGGACCTGACGTTCCGGGCGGTGGCCGAGCGCGCCGGGGTGAGCGAGCGAACCGTCTACCGCCACTTCCCCACTGAGCGGGACCTGCGCGACGCGGTGATGCGGCGCCTGGAGCACGAGGCCGGCGTGACCTACGAGGGGGTCACGATCGACCGCATCCCCGAGGTCGCCGCACGCGTGTTCGCGTCGCTGTCCGCCTTCGTCGTCCCGCCGACCCGCCCCGCCGATCCGACCTTCATCGCCGAGGACGAACGGCGCAAGAGCGCGCTTCTTGCGGCAGTGCGCGCCGCGGCCTCCGAGTGGACCGACGTCGAGCTGAAGATGGCCGCGGCCATCTTCGACGTTCTGTGGAGCGTGCTGTCCTTCGAGCGGTTGACCGACGGGTGGAACTTCGGTCCCGACGACGCGACCTTGGCGCTCGATTGGGCGATCGGGGTGTTGACCGCGGCGGTGCGGGACGGCCGCCGCCCGGTGCCGGGCCTCGCTCACTAGCAGCCGCCGGCCGCCAAACCAGCCGCGCGACACCGCCGGCGTTCGGCCCCGCACGGGCACCTCAGCACCAGTACCCCGCGTACGCCCGCGCCGCCCGCCGAGCGAACTCCTCGATCGGCAGTTCCCGCAGGTCGCGGTTCAGCACCTCGATGCTCACCAGCCCTTCCCATCCTCGTCCGAGCAGCGTCGATGCGAACCGGTCCAGCTCGAGCACCCCTTCGCCGGGCAAAGCCCGACGGTGCAAGGTCTGCTCCATGAGCGGATCGGATGACGGTGCCAACGCGTCGGAGAACTGCACATAGGCGATCTGCTCCAACGGCACCGACGCCAGATCCGCCCAGGTGCTGGCACCGAGGCAGAAGTGCCAGGAGTCGATGACCAGCCCCGCCCGTTCGGCGCCCACGGCCGCGAGCACCTCGAGGCCCGCCGAGATCGTCGGCACGGCTCCGAGCGGGCTGAACTCGACGGCCATCTTCGTATCCGCTTCGGCGAGCATCGCCGCGCAGCGCCGGATCGAGGCGGCGCTCTCGGAGCCGAGCCCGCTCTGGAACACCGTCAGGACCCATTCGGCGCCAACCGTGGCGGCGGCCTCGGCGAGTTTCGCGGCGAAGGACTCGGTTCTGTCGTGGTCGTCGGTGATGACCAGGGCGAGCAGTTCGTGACAGCGGAGACCGGTGGATTTGAACGCCGCGGCCGCGCTGACCGCCTGTCCGGCAGCGACGCCGACCGCTGCGAAACCGGCGTCCCGGGCCGCGACGAGCAGCTCGGGGGGCTGGACGTCCCAGCGCCCGTCAGGAGTGAGACCGAGGTCGACGGGCACGGCTGGCGCGGTCCCCGTCGCCGGGGTTCAGCCCTTGCCCCGGTCCTTCATCGAGGCGAGCCCGGCGAGCGAGGGAGTCCCGCCCGTGACGACGCTCGCACGGGTGTGGCCGAAGTGGTGGATGTCGAAGCACGAGTCGATCGCGGCCTTGAATCCCTGGATGTCGAGCGTGCGGTTGACGGCCTGCTTGGCCATCCGCAGGGCGAAGCTGTCCTGCTTCGCGATGCGCTCGGCCAGCTCCATCGTGGCCGGCATGAGCTCGTCCAACGGGACGACCTTGTTGACCATACCGATCTGCTCGGCCTCCTTGGCGGTGATCGACGCGCCGGTGAACAGCAGCTCCTTGGCCTTGCGGGCCCCGAACTCCCAGGTGTGGGCGTGGTACTCCACGCCGCAGATGCCCATGTAGACGACCGGGTCGGAGAACTCAGCGTTGTCGGCGGCGACGATGAGGTCACAGGGCCAACAGAGCATCAGGCCGGCGGCGATGCACTTGCCCTGGACGGCCGCGATCGACGGCTTCGGGACCTCGCGCCAGGCCTTGGCGTAGTGCAGGTAGCCACGGGTCTCCCAGTCATACAGGGCGTCAGGAAGTGGGATCTCCCGGTTGAGCGTGGACCCGCCGGAGCCCGACATGTCGTGTCCGGCCGAGAAGTGCTTGCCGTTGGAGCGGAGGACGATGACCTTGACTTCCCGGTTCTCGTCGGCCGCGTTCCAGGCCTGGTCGAGCTCCATCAGCACCTTCTGGCTCTGCGCGTTCGCCGCCTCGGGCCGGTCCAGCGTGATGACCCCGACGTTTCCCTCGACCTCGAATTGCACGTGTTCGAGCAGCATCTTTCCTCCTGAGTCGCCCTGCTGAGGGTAGCCGAGCGCGACGGTCGGTGGGACCGAAGGTGGCGGCAGCCGGATCGGGCCGCGTTCCGCACCCGCCGTCGAGGCGGCTCTCGCTCCGGGGCCCGGCCCCCGATCCCGTTCCGGTGTCGGCCCCCCCTCGCGTCAGCCGGGGTGTCGGCGGATCGTCACTCCCCCACGACCACCCGGACCCGGCCGAGGTTCTGGGGCTGGGCGTGCGGCTTGGCCGTGTTGCCCTGCCGCTGGCTGCGGACGCGAAGGGCTGGAAAATAGGTGCCCGGCTCGCTGAAGGCGTGCGACGTGCGCAGATGGACCCGGGACGACGACCCGTCGAGGCCGCTCGCCTTCTCGGCGTACTCGCGCGAGCCGTCGAAGTCCCACTCGGCAGCCACGACCGTGCCGGCGCCGATCGGAACCACGACCGAGGCGACGAACTCAACCTCCTCGCCCACCTTCACGTCGGCCCGGGTTCGCCCGTTCGCGTGCACAGTCGCCGTCGGCTGGATGCCTCTCCTTTCCACCGCCTCTTCGGGGACGATCACCTGGCCGTCGGCGATCTCGTAGCTGGTGCTGGGCGGTGGCGCGACGCCGTGCTCGACCCAGTCGGCCACATCGCGCAGGGCCTGCTCGAGGACACCTCCGTAGTTGACGATGCGCGTCGTCCGGACCGGCCGCGGTTCGTCAGGGCCGACGGACGGGGCGAGGTGCATTGCGTGGTCCACCAGCCAGAACCTGAAACGGTCGTCGGCCGCCGCTCCCTGGACCTTGTGGACGAGCTCGTCGTACCAGGCTCCCTGCCACGGGTAGGCCGCCTCGTCCATCAGGCATTC
>Ga0116217_10000853_pt1 | contig 30557 bp, 25 predicted proteins | sample Sb_taG_6_FD_89697 | JGI IMG/M metagenome (GOLD analysis project Ga0116217, IMG submission 89697) | Peat soil microbial communities from Weissenstadt, Germany - Sb_50d_4_PS metaG | ecosystem: Environmental > Terrestrial > Soil > Wetlands > Peat | place: Germany: Weissenstadt | collected 2010-09-21 | reverse complement strand
TGCTGTCGATCGAGATCACGAGGGAGTGCCCGCTGAGCTGTCCCGGGTGTTATGCCTACGGCGATTCGCATCTGGGCGGCGGGATCACGCTGAGCGAGCTCAGTGACTTGCGCGGGGATAAGCTGGTGGAAGGCGTTTTGCGGCTGGTGCGCAAGCACAAGCCCCTCCACGTTTCTCTGGTCGGCGGGGAACCGATGATCCGGCACCGCGAGCTGAGCAGGATCCTTCCGGAGTTGTCCAGGATGGAAGTATTCGCACTCGTGGTAACGAGCGGCGTACTCCCCGTTCCGGCGGAGTGGATGAGCCTGCCCCGAGTCCGCGTGGCGATTTCCGTGGATGGGCTGCCCGAACACCACGACATCCGCCGAAAGCCGGCGACCTACGAACGCATCCTCAAGAATATCGAAGACCGCGAGGTCAACATTCACTGGGTGATCACGCGGCCGATGCTGGAGCGCGCGGGCTACCTCGAAGAGTACGTGAAGTTCTGGAGCGCGCGCGCCGAAACGAATCGCATCTGGGTGAGCGTCTACACTCCTCAAATCGGGGAGCAAAGCCCCGAAACTCTGACTCCGGCGGACCGCGTGACGCTGGCCCGGGAATTGCCATCTCTGGCCAAGCGGTATCCGAAGCTGCTCTTCAATGAAGGCCTTGCCAACGCGTTTCTGCATCCGCCGAAGAATCCTGATGATTGTCTTTTTGCGAAGATGTCCGCCAATTATTCTGCAGATTTTGAAACGCGCGTTGAACCCTGCGTTTTCGGCGGCGCGCCGGACTGTTCCCAGTGTGGATGCGCAGCCAGCAGCGGCTTGCACTGGGTCAGAGGGATGAAGGTGGCGGGCCCTGTGAAGGTCGATCATTTTATCGGCAGCTCGGTGAAGATCGGCCTAGTGATGAACCGCCTTCGATCGCGCGCGGCACGGCCCACGCGATGGAATCCTTCGGACACTCCTCGAGACTCCAAAAACGACAAGTTGGTTCAAATCCAACCCTGATTTTAGTACGGCAGCCACTCTTGTCTGTCCACTTACGCCCAGCCCACCTTGAGAGGGACAGCCAAGCGTGGCTGTCCTACACGCGGATGTGATTGCCGCTAGAGCATGCATCCGATAGAATAGTCAGCTTATTACTCATCCCAAGGTTTACTGAGGGAATGGCTGACCCATTGATTGGCGCGGAACCCGCCTACGACGTAGACGACGAATATCGTCCCGAACCTGAACCGATTCCCGAACCGCCTGCATGGCAGGACGGCAGCTTCCGAATCGGAATTCACACATCGATCGCTGGAGACATCGCGGGGGCGCTCGATTCCGCTGCGAAGCTCGGGGCGAACGCGCTGCAGATTTTCTCTTCGAGCCCACGGATGTGGCCGCGCGGAGGCTCGCGCATTGCGGAGGCGGATGCGGCGAGGTTCCGGGCGCGCCGCGCCGAACTGGCTCTCGGGCCTCTCGTCATTCACGACAACTACTTGATCAATCTGGCGTCGCCGGATCGAGTGATGCGCACGAGGTCGATCCAGGCGTTTCATGATGAACTGGTCCGCGCGGTATCGCTGGGCGCGGATTTCCTCGTTGCGCATCCGGGTTCTGGACTCGGGACCGACAGGGAACAGGCCATTGCCGAAATTGCCCAAGGCATGCGCCATGCGGCGAAGGGAATGAAGCTCGGCGGGCTGCGCATTCTCGTCGAAAATACATCCGGAATGGGCTCGGCGGTGGGCGCGCGTTTTGAAGAGATCAAGGCGATTTTGGATCAGACCGGGGACTTGCCGATGGGTGTGTGTCTCGATACGGCGCACACGCTTGAAGCCGGGTACGACATCACGACGGAAGAAGGGCTTGAGACGACGCTTGCCGCGGTGGATCGCACGGTCGGGCTGGGCCGGGTCTATGTGCTGCACGTCAACGATTCGAAAACGCCGCTGGGGTCCCGCGTCGACCGGCACGAACATATCGGGCGCGGGAAGATTGGCCTCGCGGCATTTGGCAGGATTTTGAATCACGCGCGCCTCGGTCCCGGAATGCAGGGATTGCCGGGGCGCGCGTTCATTCTGGAAACTCCCATTGACCGGCCGGGGGATGATCGGCGCAATGTGCGCGCGCTTTGGGAATTGGTGGGCGTGAGCGTACGGCAGGCGCCCAAGGCGGAGAATGGATTCTCGATGTTGAAGTCCAAGAAAAAAGCAAAGGCTTCAACACAGAGAACACAGAGGGCACAGAGGAAGACAATGACAAAAGCGAAAATGAAGGGCAAGAGAGGTAAAAAATCCAAGTAGATTTGTGTTTGTGCGGTGGGTTTACTGTAGCCCGCGTCTTTAGACGAGGGGTTTTTTCCGGCCGCGAAGAAAATCCCCGCCTCTAAAGAGGCGGGCTACAAAATCGGCGAACCAATTGGCATTCGGAGGCTCGACAGAAACCGTGGCGGAATACGATCCACAGGCAATTGAGAAGAAATGGCAGGCGCGCTGGAACGCAGACCGCGCGTTCGAGGCGGATGCGGATCCATCGAAGCCAAAGTACTACGTCCTCGAAATGCTTCCGTATCCCTCGGGCACGATGCATATGGGGCACATGCGCAATTACACGATCGGCGACGCGATCGCGCGGTTCCGGCGCATGCGAGGATTTCACGTCATTCACCCGATGGGATGGGACGCCTTCGGCCTGCCGGCGGAGAACGCCGCGATCCAACGAGGGATTCATCCGCGCGAATGGACGAACACCAATATCGCCTCGTTCAAGCGAGTCATGCATCGATTCGGATTCAGCTATGACTGGCGGCGGGAAATCTCCACGTGCGAGCCGGAATACTACCGCTGGAACCAGTGGTTTTTTCTGCGCATGCTGGAAAAGGGAATCGCCTACCGCAAGCGAAGCCGCGTGAACTGGTGTCCGAAATGCGCGACGGTCCTGGCGAACGAGCAGGTCATCAACGGATGCTGCTGGAGGCACGAGGATACTCCGGTCGAGCCCAAGGAGATCGAGCAGTGGTTCCTGCGCATTACCCAGTACGCCGATGAGCTGCTGGATGCATTGCAACAGCTCGCGGACGGCTGGCCCGAGCGGGTCCTCACGATGCAGCGCAACTGGATCGGGAAGTCGCGCGGCACGCGCGTGCGATTCGCGGTGGAAGGATTTTCCGGCACTTCGATCGAAGTGTTTACGACGCGCGTCGACACGATCTATGGCGCGTCGGGGCTGATTCTCGCGCCGGAGCATCCCCTGCTGGCCACTCTGGTCGAGGGCGTGGAAGGCCACGCCGAAATCGAAGAAAAGTTGCAGACATTGCGGCGGCGGCTGACGCGCGCAGCCGACATCGCGACGGCGGAAAAAGAAGGATTCTTTACAGGACGTTACGCGCGCAATCCATTCAACGGCGAAAAAATTCCCATCTGGGTGGGAAATTTCGTCCTGATGGAATACGGAACGGGCGCGGTGATGTGCGTTCCCGCGCACGACGACCGCGACTTTGAATTTGCGACCAAGTATGGGTTGGCGATCCCGATCGTGATTCTGCCCATTGAAGGAAAGCCGCTGACGGCGGAGACGCTCAACGCATCGTTCATCGAATACGGCAAGCTCGTGAATTCGGGACCGTACACGGGCCTTGCTTCGGACAAAGCAATCGAGAAAATGTCAGCGGACGCCGAGGTGCGCGGATTTGGCAAAGGCGAAATTATATTCCGGCTGAAGGATTGGGGCATTTCGCGGCAGCGCTACTGGGGCACGCCGATTCCCGTGCTGTACTGCGAGAAGTGCGGGATGGTCCCGGTTCCCGACAAGGATTTGCCCGTGGTGCTTCCGCCGATGGCAAAATTTTCCGGGCTGGGCGAGTCGCCACTGGCGAGCGTGCCGGAATTCGTGAATGTGAAATGCCCGAAATGCGGCGGCGCGGCGCGGCGCGAGACGGACACGATGGACACCTTCATCGATTCGTCCTGGTATTTCTACCGCTATGCCGACCCGCACAATGACAAGGCCCCGTTCGATCCGGCGCTGGTACGCTATTGGCTGCCCGTGGACCAGTATATTGGCGGGATCACCCATGCGATCCTGCATTTGCTGTACACACGGTTTTTCTGCAAGGTGATGCGCGATCTCGGCCTGGTAAACCACAACGAGCCGGTGCAGAGGCTATTTACGCAAGGCATGGTGCTCAAGGGCGGCATGGCGATGTCGAAATCGAAGGGCAATGTCGTTGGAGCCGAAGAGATGGCGCAGCAATATGGCTGCGATACAGGCCGCCTCTACACGCTGTTCGCCGCACCGCCGGAAAAAGATCTGGAATGGAGCGAGCAGGCGATCGAGGGATGCGCGCGTTTCCTGCAGCGCGTATACAGGCTCGTGTCCAAGCACGCCGAACGGCTCAACAAGGTGCAAGTGGGAAGCGGGGCTGCGGCCTCTCTCGGTTCGGCGACGCCGAAGGAAAAGGCTCTGCTGCGCAAGGCGCATCAAGTGCTGCGGCGCGTGACGCACGATTTCGAGACGCGCTGGCATTTCAATAGCGTCACAGCGCTGCTGATGGAGCTGGTCAACGAAATTCATGTGCAGGAGCCGCTCGAAGAGGGAGTGCGCCCCGAAATCGCGAAAGAAGTGTTCGAGCTGCTGATCATGATGCTCAATCCCATGGTGCCGCATCTTGCCGAGGAGCTTTGGGAGATTCTCGGTCACGCGCCGGGTACGTCGCTTGCGCATGCGGCGTGGCCGAAATTTGTTCCCGAGCTGGCGGCGGAAGACCAGGTGGAAATCGTGGTGCAAGTGAATGGCCGGGTGAAAGGGCGAATGCTCGTCGAGGCAGGTCTCGACAAGGAAGCCCTGGCGGAGCGCGTTCTGGCCGATCCGAAAATCGCGCAACTTGTGGACGGCCAGCGCGTAGTAAAGAGAGTGGCTGTGCCGGACAAACTCGTTAACCTGGTTGTGGCATGACGCGAGAATGGATTGAAGTAGTGATCTCGGAGAAATTCGGGAGCGAAGGTCCGGCGCTATGAGGGAAGAATGAGCGAGCGCGGCGGCATTGTCGTACTGGATTTCGGCGGGCAGTACACGCAGTTGATAGCCCGGCGGATCCGCGAGCAGCAGGTGTTCAGCGCGATCCTGCCGTGCACGGCGGCGATCGAGCAGATTCGCAAGTTTGAACCTGTCGGGATCGTTCTTTCCGGCGGACCGAATTCCGTGTATGACGTCGGCGCACCGCCATGCGACACCGGCATTTTGTCGATGGGGTTGCCAATCCTGGGCATTTGCTACGGGCTGCAATGGATGACGCACAACCTCGGCGGGCGCGTCGAACGTGCGGATCGCAGGGAGTATGGCCGGACGGAACTGCTCGTGAAGGATGGCTCGGCCCTGTTCGCGGGCCTGCCGAAGAAGCTGCGCATCTGGAACAGCCACGGCGATCATGTGCGCGCGCTGCCTACTGGCTTTCACGTGACTGGGGAAACGGGCAACGCCGTATCCGCCGCCGAAGATCCGGCGCGGAAATTCTACGCCGTGCAATTCCACCCGGAAGTGCGCCACACCGATTGCGGCTCGGAAATCCTTCGTAATTTTGTCTTCGATATTTGCCATGCGCAGCCGCTGTGGAGCGGCGCGGCGTTCATCGCCGAGACCGTGGAATCGATTCGCAAGCAAGTGGGCGAGGGCAGGGCGATTTGCGCGTTGAGCGGCGGAGTGGATTCCGCCGTGGCCGCGGTCATCGTCCACCGCGCCATTGGCGACCGCCTCACGAATATTTTTGTGAACAACGGACTCCTGCGGAAGAACGAATTCCGCGAGACGCTCGAATTGCTGCGAGACCGGATGGGCCTTCAAGTCATCGGCGTCGACGCGTCAGAACGCTTCCTCGCGCGTCTAAAAGGAGTAGTGGAACCGGAGGACAAGCGCAAGCGGATCGGCGGGGAATTCATCGCCGTCTTTGACGAACAAGCCCGCCAGTTAGCCACCGGGCCGGACCGTGCGGGATTCCTAGTTCAAGGGACGCTCTATCCGGATGTGATCGAATCCGTAGCTGTTCGGGGCCCCTCGCAGACGATCAAGACGCATCATAATGTAGGAGGGTTGCCCGAGAATCTGCCGTTTGCTTTGATCGAGCCTCTGCGCGAGTTGTTCAAGGACGAAGTCCGGAGCATCGGCCGTGAGCTGGGTCTTCCGGAAGAGATGCTCACCAAGCACCCGTTTCCCGGGCCGGGCCTGGCTGTGCGGCTTTTGGGCGAAGTGACGGAGGAGCGCCTCGCGCCGCTGCGGGAGGCGGACGCGATCGTGGTCGAAGAGATTCGCCGTGCCGGGCTTTACGAGAAGGTGTGGCAGGCGTTTGCCGTTTTGCTTCCGGTCCGGAGCGTGGGAGTAATGGGCGATGAGAGAAGCTATGGATTTACCGTGGCCGTGCGGGTCGTGGAATCGGAAGATGCGATGACAGCGGACTGGGCGCGCCTTCCGGCGGAAGTCCTAGAGCGCATTTCGACCAGAATCGTCAACGAAGTGAGCGGCATAAACCGGGTCGTGTATGACATCAGCTCGAAGCCGCCGAGCACGATTGAGTGGGAATAGGGAAAGGAGAATTCAAATTTCAAATTTGAGATTTGAAACTCAAAACCAGGCGGAAGCGATTTGAGATTCAAGACCAGGTCCAAGTGAGAGGAAAGAAAAGCAGGGCGAATATGTACCGGAATGAAACAGCGCTGGATAAGGGTGGATTGCCTGCGGCCCGGGTGGTATTACTTTGGTCGTGAACAGACCACCGAAAGTAATACCGCTCGGGCCCCGAAGCCGGTATGGCAGAGAACAACGATCCGAAAGGTTCGGATACCCGCCGGACTTAGCGGGTGGCCATCTTCTGAGCCATGTAAAGCAGGAGCCTACGGTCGCCTTCTTCAATGCGACCCATAAGCCTGCGAAACTTGTTCAGAAGACGGGCCTCTTTCCCTGCGCTGCCCCAGATGATATCGTCAGCGCTCTTGCGCTTCGGAAGGTTGGGGAGAACAGGGGGTTCTTCTCCGTCATAGAAGAGTTGGTAGAGAGGGACTTCCAGAGCGCGAGCCATTTTCTCGAGCGTCTCGATGGCCGGAACCGTATGGCCATTTTCCACGCGCGAGATGTAGCAGCGAAGCAGTCCGGTGCGCTTTTCGATGTCCCCTTGGGAAAACTTTTTGTCTTCGCGCAAAGCGCGAAGCCTATCGCCGATGATCATGTCGGCATTGTTTCATAGAGTTACCGTGCCTGCAAGGGCAAAAAACGGAACGATCTGGAATAATCCGTAACCGGAAAGCTATGGCAAACGTCACAAATTCAGAGGCCCTCCGCGGGATGGAGGCCGCGAACGAGAAAGACGCCCTGACGCCCGCGGAGAAGCAAAAAGCGCTGGTGCGCCGCGCGCAGGATGGCGACGTGAGCGCGTACGAAGAATTGGTCAGGATCCACCAGCACCGCGTACTAGCTGTAGTGGGCGGCATCTTGAGGGGCAGCGAAGACGTGGAGGATGTGGCGCAGCAAGCGCTGGCGAAGGCTTACTTTTCGATCCGGCGCTTCGATCTGCGGTCGGCATTCGGCACCTGGTTGTATAAGATTGCCGTCAACGAATGCTGGGATTATCTAAGAAAGAAGAAAGTGCGGCGCCTGGTGTACGAAGCGGACATGAGCGAAGAACAGGTGCGAAAGCTGGAATCCATGCCGGAGCATGGCTACGGCGGGGCCTTGCATCGGGAAGATGCCAGCCGGCGGATCGAGCAACGCCAATTAGTGGAGCGCTTACTTGGCGAACTCGAGGAGAAGGACCAGCTCATGCTGGTGATGAAGGAAGTGGAAGGGTTTTCGGTGGAGGAAATCGGGGACATCTTGGGACTGAACGTCAACACAGTGAAGGTACGGCTATTTCGGGCGCGAGGCCGACTCGTGGAAATGTACCGCAAGCGGATGCAAAAGCGTCCGGCTCCACGGGAAGGGCTCAGGCAGGGAAGGAGTGAAAAAGGTGTTTAACAAATCGAATGTTCCGCAGCGGTGCCGAAAGTTCGAGGCGCGATTTGAGGACTACCTAGGTGGGGTGCCGGACTCGGAACTGGACGGCCACCTGACTCACTGCGCGGATTGCCGCGCGGCGTTGGAGGATTCGCGGCTGGCGGGCAATCTGCTGCGCGAAGCCTGGGAGCCGGCCAGCGAGCCGAGCCGGGCGTTCCTGGCGAACGTAATGGCAAGAATTCACCTGGAAGAGGCGCGGGCGAAGTCACCCGCGGCGTTCTGGACTCCGTTCGAATTTCTGGCTTCCCGGTTGTCCTTGACGGCAGCCGTGCTCTTGCTCGTTCTTTCAGTTTATCTGGTGGAATTTGCTCCACGCCGAATCGTTTTGCCCAACTCGATTCGCACCGAACTGAGCGCCAACGATTTTCCGCAGCCGCCCGGGGATCCCGTAAGCAATGAAGAAGTTCTGCAGTCCCTGGCTGAGAGGAACAATGGAAACTAATCAAGGCAGCCGCAAGGCATTCCTGCTCGTTTTTGTGCTCTTCGTCCTGGGAGTCGCGCTGGGCAGCGTAGGAACTTACCTGGTGACCATGCGCGTTCAAGCCGCGAGGCCTCAGGCCACTTTGGCCCACAATCCTGGACATACGATGGCGATGTTTACCCGCGACCTCAACCTCAATCCGGACCAGCAAAACCAGATTCAGGCGATCCTGAATGACACGCGCTCCCGATACGCGTCGTTGCACCAAAAACTCGATCCCGAATACGAACAGGTCCGCCAACAGGGCCGGGAACGGATCCGGGAGATTCTGACCCCGGAACAGCGGCCGAAATTCGAAGACCTATTGCGCCAGATCGACGAGGACCGGCGCCAGCGGCAGGCCTCGGAAGGCCACGACTAGATTTTGAGAACGGGGTCTGCTGCTTCGGAGAGAGTTCGGAAAATGGCGCGGCTCGTTGAAATTCTCAAGGGTCTTTGGCTGCGGTCGATGATGCACCGCGCGCTGCTCGTCGCGCCTCCGGTGGCGCTCTTGCTGTGGGTGAGTTACATCACGGTGGGCGCGCGTACAACCGCTCAATACTTCACCGCAAAAGTGGAACACGGCGATATCTCTCAGGTCGTGCAAGCTACGGGGACGATCAATCCAGTCAATACGGTGCCGGTGGGTTCGGTGGTTTCGGGAAACGTCGTTTCCGTAAGCGTCGATTTTAATTCCCAAGTAAAGAAGGGCGATGTCCTCGCGCAAATCGATCCCGTCCCGTTCGAGAACGCGCTCGCTCAGGCCCAGGCGTCTTACCAGAATGCGGTGGCAAACGTCGCGAATCTCGAAGCGCAGATCGGTACTTCCACGGCCAATGTGGGGACGATGAAAGCCAACGTTGCCAAGGCTCATGCCACAACGATTGATATGGGAACCACGCAGAAACGCACGAAGTTATTGGCGGACCAGGGCGTATTCTCCGCCCAGCAGAATGACGATGCGCAGGCCGCCTACGACGAAGCCGTCGCTGCGGAGAACGCGACCATAGCGCAGGAGAAACAGGCCGAGTCGCAACTCGCATCTACGGTTGCCCAGCGAGATCAAGCCAAGGCGCAGGTCCTCATCCAAAAGGCGGCCGTGGATTCGGCCAAATTGGAGCTGAGTTACTGCACGATTCGCGCGCCTATCGATGGCACGGTGATCAATCGCACCGTAAATGTGGGCCAGCCGGTAGCGGCCAGCCTGCAGGCTCCCAATCTTTTCAGCATCGGGCAGGATTTGAAACACATGCTGGTCTATTCCAATACCGACGAGGCGGACGTAGGCCGCATTAAGGTTGGGAAACAGGCGACCTTCCGTGTGGATTCATTTCCGCGGGAAACCTTTAACGGAACTGTGGCGCAAGTGCGCATGAATGCCACGACGATTCAAAACGTAGTGACCTACAACACGATGGTCGCGTTCGATAATCGCGATTTGAAGCTCTTTCCCGGGATGACCGCTTACATATCCATTCCAGTCTCGGAAGCCAAGGACGTTGTCAAAATTCCCAACGGCGCATTGCGGTTCAAACCGGATTTGACGGACAGCGAGCGCACTGCCCTCTACGCCAAGTATGGCATCCAGGACGCCGCGCGCGCCACGGCGGCTGGGCGCATTTCGGCTACGGCTGCAGATGGCGCGGCAGCGGGCAGCTCGGCGAGTGCTGCGACAACAACCGGATCCGCCACTGGACAGGCAGCAGGCGGACAGGCTGGGCAAGGCGACCAGGCCGGCGGTGGGCGCAGAGCGCAAGGAGGCGCCGGCGGGGGTGGGGCGAATGGAGGGCAAGGTGGCGGAGCGGCCGGCGCGGGAGGAAACAGCAGGCGGCAGGATTCCGCAATCGTTTGGAAGCTGCTTCCCAACAAAGAACTGGAGCCTGTGCAAGTCTCTCTTGGCGTCACGGACTTCACGTTCACAGCACTCCTAAGCGGAAACGTGAATCCGGGCGACGATCTTGTTATCGGTCAATCCGCGAACAAATCTTCTGCATCCCAAACGCAAGCGCGCAGCCCTGTGGGCGGCCCTGCCGGCGCCACTTCCGGAGTGCCGCGCAGGTTCTAGCCTGAGTTACGAGACGCGCCGATGGCCGATCCAATCACAATCGCAATCGAACCGAAGGAAACTGAGACGGGAAGCAAGCCTGTCATTCGTCTCGAGAACGTATTTAAGACCTACGACCTGGGAGAAATTCAAGTTCAGGCGCTTCGCGGAGTGTCGCTTGAGGTGCATGAAGGTGAATTCGTCGCGGTCATGGGCCCTTCGGGCTCCGGCAAATCAACCATCATGAATATTTTGGGATGCCTGGACCGCCCAACCAAAGGGCGGTACTTTTTGGACGGCGTCGACGTTTCGGGAATGACGAAAACGGAACTGGCGCGCATTCGGAACCGGAAACTGGGATTTGTGTTCCAGCAGTTCAATCTGCTGTCGCGGACCTCGGCCCTTGAGAACGTGGAGCTGCCCACGGTCTACGCAGGCATCAGTCCAGAGGAGCGGACCAAGCGGGCCATGGAGGCGCTTACCCGGGTAGGACTTGCCGACCGCGCCGGGCATCACCCTTCGCAACTCTCCGGCGGGCAGCAGCAACGCGTAGCCATTGCCCGCGGTTTGGTGAACCGGCCTGCGATTCTGCTTGCCGACGAACCGACGGGGAATCTCGACAGCCGGACCTCGGTCGAGATCATGGAAATTCTCCAGACGCTGAATAACGAACAGGGACTGACGATCATCCTGGTGACACACGAGCCCGACATCGCCCAATACGCGAAGCGCACGCTGCTGTTTCGCGACGGCAAGTTGAAGAGGGACAGCTTTGTGCAGGACCGCTTGGACGCGCGAGAGGTGCTAAAATCGCTTCCCACGGCCGAGCAGCAGGCCGCCGAGGATGCGGAAGAGGAAAGCCAAAGACTTGCAAAGGCGGATACGTCCGCATGATTTTAGCGGCAGAGTGAACCGCACATGGACTTCATGAACACATTTCGTCTCGCTTTGCGGGCCCTGGCGCGCAACAAGATGCGCTCGGCCCTGACGATGCTGGGCATCATTATCGGAGTGGGCGCCGTGATCGCCGTCGTGAGTATTGGACAAGGGGCGCAATACATCGTTCAGCAAGGCATCCAAGCCATGGGGACCAACGCCGTCTTCATTTCGGCGGGAAGCAATCGGGCGGGTGGCGTGCGGCAGGGATACGGCGGTGTGAAGACCCTCACCGTGGACGATATGAACGCCATCCTGAAAGAAATCCCGCTCATCGCGCAGGCCGCGCCGGCCCTTTCCAGCCGCCAGCAAGTGGTGTACGGGAACCAGAACTGGAACACCAGCATTACCGGCACGACGCCAAACTATTTCGACATCCGAACCTGGCCGGTGCAGCAAGGCTCGGCGTTCAGCGATGAGGAAGTGGACCTCGCGGCGAATGTATGCGTGCTCGGCACGACAGTCGAAAAAATTCTGTTCGTGGATGAAAACCCGATTGGGAAGGAGATTCGCATAGGAAACCTTCCGTTTCGCGTGGACGGCGTGCTTGAGTCCAAAGGACAAAACGTGACGGGGCAGGATCAGGACGACGTGATCTTCGCGCCCTATACCACCGTGCAACGCAAAATTTCCGGGATCACCTGGCTCCAGTTTATTGCCGCGTCGGCCGTTTCGCAGGAGGCGTCCGTCGCGGCGGTCGCCCCGATTACCAGCCTGTTGCGCGAGCGGCACCGCATCCGCGCCGGCGACGACGCTGACTTCATGATCCGCACGCAAGCGGACATCGCCGACCTGCAAAATCAAACGCAGGCCACGATGACGTATTTGCTGGGAGGAATCGCTTCGGTTTCCCTTCTGGTCGGCGGGATCGGGATCATGAACATCATGCTGGTGTCTGTCACCGAACGGACGCGGGAGATAGGCGTTCGGATGGCCGTTGGGGCAACCGAAGACGACGTGCGGATGCAATTCCTGGTGGAAGCGTTTACGCTCAGCATGATGGGCGGGTTTGTCGGAATAATATTTGGGCTTGTGGGGTCGGCGCTGATCAGCAATTTGTTGTCGTGGCCCACGCTCATTTCCGGCAAGGCGATCATCGCCGCGGTGATTTTTTCCGCCGCGGTGGGAATTTTCTTCGGCTACTATCCCGCGCACAAAGCCGCGCAGCTCGACCCGATCGAAGCATTAAGGTACGAATAGGGGTGTCTGGAGCGAACACCCCATAGACAGTCCTCTAACCGTCTGTTAGCGTTGTAAAACCCTTCCAAAATCTGTTTGTGTAACTGTTCCCACTCGCGACTACGCCTTGCGATTTGTCGAGGGCTGTGAACGGTCTCACACGGTCTCGGGCTCCGCCCAGGGAGGGTCGGTGGCAACCGAACAGAATTCCGGAAGACCACTGTATCCATCTCACCCGCAAGGTCTACCCGGGGAACCACCCCCATGGGATGAACCCCCGCGTCCCCGGTCTTCCTGGTTGTATTACGCATTTGCCATCTCCTTAACAGCCGTGACACTGTTGACGGATTTGGCCCTCATGGCGCCTTCCAGGGATCAACCGACGGCGATCGTGTTTCTGATCCCAGTCGCCCTCGGTGCGTACTTTGGCGGCTTGGGCCCCGGGCTTGTGTCCACACTCCTGGGGCTGGTGGCGTACGTGTACTTCGTGGCCCCATCTGCGGGTGGCTTCGCGGTGAGGCACCCGGTCGACTTCGTTCGCCTTGTGGCCTTACTCCTGGTCGGCGTGCTGATCAGCCTGCTGTCCGAGTCGCTGCACCGTTCGAAGGAGAGGGTTGCGGTCACCGTCAGGGAGCGTCGGCGGTCCGACGAAATGCTGGTGGAAAGCGAACGGCAATACCGCTCGCTGTTTGAAAATATGTCGGATGGGTTCGCGTACTGCAGGATGGTATTCAATGAGCAAGGCCACCCGGTCGATTTTGTCTACGTCGTTGTGAATGCCGCATTCGGGGCGCAGACCGGCTTGGAGAACGTTGTCGGCAAGAAAGTTACCGAAGCTATTCCGGGGATCGCAGAAGCGCATCCGGAACTGTTTGAGATCTATGGCAGAGTCTCGCTGACCGGCCGCCCAGAGAGATTTGACATCGAATTCAGGCCACTGAACTCTTGGTTCTCTGTTTTGGCATACAGCCCGCGGCCGGAATACTTCGTAACCATTTTCGAGAACATCACGAAACGCAAGGAGTCGGAGCAGGCCATCCGAGACGATGAAGAGGAATTGAAGGCGATCTATGACAACATGCCGCTGGTCATGCTGCTGATGGACGGTGACCGCCGCGTTTGCAAGGCAAATAAATTTGCCGGGCAATTCGCCGGGTCCTCGCCCGACGATCTGATCGGTCAGCGCAGCGGGGAAGGGCTGAACTGCGTGCATTCGCTGGATGACCCCAGGGGCTGCGGCTTCGGACCAGATTGCCGGAACTGCGCCGTGCGCCTCGCCATCCTCGATACGGTCACTACCGGCCGCAGCTATCGTCAGGTGGAAGCGACGTTGTCCGTGAGGGCTGCGGAAGGGACGCGGGATGTGGCGATCTTGCTTTCAACCACGAAGCTGGACATACAAGGGCGCCCGCGCGTCCTGGTCACCATGCAAGATATCACCGAGCGTAAGCGCGCGGAGGAAGAGCGGCGCCTACAGCTTCGCGTGATGAGTTGCATCACGGAAAAATCCTCCGACTCCATTTTCCTGACCGACACCGAGGGCCGCGTGACGTTCCTGAACCCGGAGGCGGAGAGAGTTTTCGGGTACAAGGCCGAGGAGATGAAGGGGCAAGTGCTGGATGATTTGATCCATCACCACTCCCCAGACGGCCAGCCATTTCCGTCCAGTGAATGCCGGATGTTGCGCGTCTGCGAGACGGGGGAAACTCTTCGCCACAAGGAAGATGTTTTCTTTCGCAAGGATGGCGCGCGGGTCGAGGCGTCCCATTCGAATGCACTCCTGGAAATGGATGGAAGACGCCTGGGCGCCGCGCACGTTTTGCATGACCTCACCGACCGCAATCGAATGGAAGAAGACCTGCGTCAGCAGTCCGCCCTGTTGGACCTGGCGCCCGTGCTGGTGCGTGATATGGAAGGGCGGATCGTGCTCTGGACTCGAGGGGCGGCGGACTTCTACGGCTATTCCCATGAGGAGGCCACCGGCCGGCTTTCCCACGAATTGCTACAGACCGAATTCCCTCAGCCCCTGGCGGAGATCGAACAGATTCTCCGAACCGAAGGGAATTGGGAAGGTGAAGTCACGCATCGTACGCGCGACGGGAACCGTGTCATCGTAGCCAGCCGGGGAGTCCTCTACCGCGACACGCATGGGACACCCGTCCGCGTCCTGGTCGTCAATGCGGACATCACGCAGCTCAAGCGCGCCGAAGCCCTGCGGGTCCGTTCGCAGAAACTGGAAGCCCTGGGCACGCTGGCCGGAGGGATCGCCCATGACTTCAACTACATCCTGGCGGCCATCAATGGAAACGCCGATCTCGCCCTCTCCGAATTGACGCCGGACCATCCCGCGCGTGAATGCCTCACGGAAATTGCGAAGGGAGGAGCGCGGGCCGCGGACCTCGTCCGCAGCATTCTCGGCTTCGCCCGTCCGGTGGAGCAGAAGCGCAAAGTGCAGGCTCTTCTCCCTGTGATCGAAGAGGCCGTGAAGTTTGTTCGAGCCACGCTGCCCGCCAGCATTGAGATTCGCGCCGACTTCGCGCCCGATTTGCCGGCGGTGAATGCGGACTCGACGCAGATTCACCAAATTATCGTCAACCTGGCTACCAACGCAGCGCACGCCATTGGAGACCGCCCGGGGCACATCGACGTCAGGCTGGACGCCGTTTCCGTCAGTTCGGAGCAGGCAGCGAGTATTTCAGATCTGCAGGAAGGCCCTTATGTCCGGCTGTTTGTTAGCGACGATGGGTGCGGCATGGACGCCGCAACTCGGAAACAAATGTTTGACCCGTTCTTCACGACCAAGCCGCCAGGCCAGGGAACCGGCCTGGGCCTGTCGGTCGTGCATGGCATCGTGTCCAGTTACAATGGCGCCATTAAAGCGTTCAGCGAACCTGGAGAAGGGACCGCGTTTCACCTGTACTTTCCGGCGGTCGAGCAAGTCGTCGAAGAGTTCCAGGCGCCACGGCAGGAAACGCAACTCGCGGGCAGCGGGCGGCGCATCCTGTACGTCGATGACGAAGAGGCGCTGGTTTTCCTGGCCACGCGAAAGCTCGAACACATGGGCTACAGAGTGAGCGGTTTCACGGATGCGGAAAACGCGCTGCGGGAATTTCGTCTCCGGCCGGACGACTTTGACCTCGTTGTGACCGATGTTTCCATGCCGGGCATGTCTGGATTGGAGCTTGCGCGCGAGCTGATCGCTGTGCGAGCGAACATCCCCATCATTGTGACATCCGGCTATGTACGCCCGGAAGACGAGGCCAAAGCGGAAGAAATCGGCATTCGTGAGTTTCTGCTGAAGCCGGTCACGATTGACGCCCTCACGCGCACCCTCGGCATCGTTTGCCGGGAACTCGTCAGCACTGTCCAGACTGGCGGGGGTGGCTGATTTCACGCGTGCCGCAGGCGGCAGGTCAGTCCCTGAAGGACAAAGAGATTGTGACTCGGCGAGGTGTTCCTAAAAAGGAATATCTTCGTCCGTGACTTCCGGGCCCGCCTGCTCGTGCTCCGCCGGCGCGGGAGCTTCGGCGTCGAAGTCCGCCGAGCCGGCAGCCGCGCTGCGCGCCGCGCCGCCGCCCATCGAATCCGAACGCGAACCCAGCATGCGGAAGTTCGATGCATTTATTTCGTAGCTGGTTTTCTTTTGTCCTTCTTTGTCGGTCCACTCGCTCGTTCGGATGCTGCCTTCCAGATAAATCTGTGCGCCCTTCTTCAGGTATTGCTGGGCAATTTCGGCTTGCTTGCCCCATACGGTGATCCTGTGCCACTCGGTGCGTTTTTGCCGCTCGCCGCTGCGGCTCTTGAATGATTCGTCGGTAGCCAATGAAAAGTGGCACACCGCTTGGCCCCCGCTCGTGTAGCGCGTCTCTGGGTCTTTGCCCAATCGTCCCACCAAAATTACTCTATTGACTGACATGTCTTTTCTCCAATTGACTGAGGAAGATATCACGGCCCAGAGCGGCGCGCAAATTGTGGGGTGCAGACCTGAAAGTGGGAAGGACCCCATAACGCCAGCGCGGCGGTCTCTGTGAACTCTGTGTTATTGAATTTTGCTGGGAAAATGTTTAACACAGAGAGCACAGAGGTCACCGAGAAAGAGGAAATGCGCTACGGAAAGTCTAAGTGGAAAGCATCTTCACGAATCACAAATCACGAGTCACGCCGGTTTAGCCCGCGGTCGCGCCCATTTCCTTCAGCTTGGCGGCGGCGCGCTTGGCTTCGTCCGTGCCCGGATAGAGGCGAACTACGGCGCGCAATTCGCGAACGGCGGAGGCCTTCTGGCCGAGCTCGGCCAGGCAATAGCCCTTTCTCATTCGCGCCGAAGCCGTCTTGAAACTCTTCGGATAGTTCTCGATCACTCTGTTGTAGGCGTCCAGCGCCGCTTGATACTGGTTTTGCATGAAGGCGACTTCGCCGAGATAAAATTGCGCGTTGGAAGCCAGGTCCGTGTCGCCGTAATACTTCATGTAATCCTGAAATTCCTGCGTGGCGAGATCGTAGTGCTTGCCGTTGATGTCCCGCAAGGCGTTCGAATAAAGCACATCCGCGGATGCGGGAGGAGGACCAGATGCAGCAGGGCCTCCGGGCGGGATCGTCGGCACAGTTCCGCTCGGTCCGGTCATCGCAGCGGGAGGAGCTAAACCCGGCGCCGGTGCGGGCGAGGCCAATTTCGAATCCACGTTTTGCAGCGTGTTCTGGATGTCCGTCAGTTTCTGATCCAGCTTGCCCATGCGCGCTTGCAGATCGGCCACGTTATCCGAGAGGCCTTGCACCTGCGTGCCCATCGTGTCCAGACGCGCGCCGGAAGCGGCAGAGAAGTCCTGCGTGGTCTTCTGGACGGCGGACATGGAGGTATTGAGCTTATTGACGGAGTCCAGCGACTGCTCGATGAGGGTGCGCTGCACGGCGGCATTTTGCGTGATCTCCGTTTGCATGTTCTGCTGGCCCTGAATCAGTTGGGTCACGCCGGTCTGGAGTTCAATGATCTCGCGGGCCACGGCGCCAGCCGGCGCGGGCCCAAACAAGGTGCCTCCAAGTGCTCCGGCGAGCATCGCGGCGCCGAAAAAAAGAATCCATCTAAGACGCAAGGTGTACCTCCTCCGAGGGGGACTCCTCGTTCGTTCCTAAAAGTTCTCCGGGGCCCGCGCGCCTGCAACGTGCGGCCTGCGAGCCCCGAAGGTTGATTCCAGCTACTTGCCCATGATGATGTGCGCCCTGCGATTCTGCTGCCAGCACTCCTCAGTGGAGGCAGAGCAGAACGGGCGTTCCTTACCGTAGCTGACCGTTTCCATCCGGTCCGCCGAAATTCCCAGCGAGGTCAGGAATTGTTTTGCCGCTGCGGCGCGCCGGTCCCCAAGAGCCAGATTGTACTCCGTGGACCCGCGTTCGTCGCAATGGCCTTCAATGACGACTTTAAGTTGCGGATACGAACGCAAGAACTGAGCGGTCTGCGAGAGGGCGTCGCGAGCGTCAGTGCGCACATCCGCCTTGTCATAGTCGAAGTAAGCATCCTTCACGGCTCGATCGAATAGCTCCTGCAGCGTAGGCTCGGCGGCCTTAGGCGGCGGGGGAGGAGGAGCGCTGACCGTGATGTGCACATTGGCGTCGGCCGAACCACCCGGCCCGGTGGCCGTCAGCGTGTAAGTGATCGAATCCGTGGGGCTCACCTGCTGAGTGCCTTCCGCCGATACGTTGCCTACTCCCGGCGACAGACTCAGAGTGGTCGCATTGGTCGATGACCACGTCAAGGTGACCGACTGGCCTCTCTGAATGGTGTTGGATGACGCCTGCAGATTCACCGTCGGCTTTGCCGGCGGCGCCGCTGGAGGCGGTGGGGGTGGAGGTGGCGCTTGGGGCGCAGGCTTCTTACAAGCCACGCTCAGAGCGAGGATCGCGAGCAAAGTGCCAAACAATATCCTGGCGTGCTTACGTGTCCGCATCTTTCTTCTTCTTCCTCCTTTTACAATTTACGTGAGCTTCGGTTCCGAGTGCAAATACGAATTTAAGCCATCCGACCTCGTGTGTCCTGAATCCGCCACCTGCGCACTGGAACGCCTCATTTGGGTGACCAGTTGGGAGACTCATTCTGTCCCTGTTTGGTGAGTTGGCGGGCCTGCGTCCCATCCGCAAGCATGGACCAAATTTGCCGCGTTCCTGTTCGCGTGGATTCGAATACAAGATGGCGGCCATCGGGGGCCCAGCTGGGCCGCTCGTTTCGGCCGGCATCGCGCGTCAATTCGACGAGTTGCCGAGTGACAATTTCCATCACATAGAGGTCATAGTTTCCGTTGGGCCGCCGCCAGCTGAACGCCAACAACTGGCCGTTCGGAGACCACGCCGGATCGATGACGTAGCCCATGTCGGGCAGATCCACTTTGGCCTGGCTCGATCCGTCCGAATTCATGGTGTAGAGCTGCGGGATGCCGCCGCGGTCGCTCACGAAGGCGACTTGCTGGCCCGTCTTTGGGTTCCAGGACGGAGATGTATTCGCCCCATTGGAAAAGGTAAGCCGCTTCGGGCGCTGCCCAGATGCATCCGCGATGAAGAGCTCCGGATTTCCAAGCATGCTCGACATGAACATCAGCTGCGTGCCGTCGGGGGACCAGGAGGGTGACGAATTCGTGCCCTTGAAGCGCGGCCAGGAAATCAAATGATTGGTCAGCGTGGAATAAACGCAGATCTGAGCCGACAAAACCGTGCCGCTGCCCGGCTGCGCGTAACACGTAAAAGCAACACGCTAAGCGTCGGGCGACCAGCGGGGAGTAAGGGAGATGGTGTGGATCTGTGTCAGTTGATGCTGATTTTCACCGTCGTAATCCATGGCCCAGATTTCCTTGTTGCCGCTTCGATTGCTAACGAAGGCAATTTGCGTGCTCGCGATTCCCGGCAAGCCGCCGGAAAGTTTTCCAATGATTTCATCGGCGAATTGGTGTGCGAACGTGCGGACCTGCGATTCGGTGGCCTCGCCGCGATATACTTTTCCGATCACCGGCGGAAGGGAAGCGTCCCGGACGTCGTTCAGCCAAGCTTGAATCTCCACGTTGTTCGCGTTGACGGAAAAGTTTCCAAATGCGAGCAGTTGCGCCGAGGCGGGCGAGCCGGACCACGCCTTGTAGTCGACTTCGGCGGGCGTACCGGGAGTCTGCAACGGGTTGTAACTCTTGCTGACCAGATCGAGGATGCCGCTGTAATCCAGGTCCGTCCGCACCACGTCGCTGAATAAAGTGGCCAGAGGCTGGGAAGGAGTGTCCTTGGCCGCAAAATCCGCGACGCCCACACGGGCCTTTGAAACGCCAAGCCCTGTGCCGGTCTTAAACCAGTCCTGCGCTGACGCCGGGGCGGTAGATAGAAGACAAATGGAACCACAGATGAATACGGATAAAAACAGATAAAGACGGGAAAGTATTTTTGCCGAGCGTTGGCGATGCGGCTGGATCGCGCTCGTTTTCTCTCGGCTATGATTTGAGTTCCTTATCATTCCATCATCCCCATAAATTCTAGCGGCGAAAATCGAAATAAAACTCGACGGTCACACTGCTCCCCGAATAATTCGACGGGAGCGCGGACACCGGGCTCGAACTTAAAATCGCGCGCAAGGCCGAATTGTCGACCGAACGGTTGCCGCTGGATTGCGTCATTTGTACGTTGGTGACCGTTCCGTCCTTCAAGACTTGAAACGTAAAACTCGCTCGCGGCGCCCATCGGACGGTCGGATCCACCGTGGACTGCAGCCAATTACTGCTGATCCGGTTTCTCACCGCGTCCACATAGGAAGGAAATCGGCCCGCGAAATCGCCCCCGCCGGGGCCGCTGAACCCCATGCCGCCTTGCGATGGGCCACTATTCATTGCAAAAGATGAGTAGGGTAGCGCCGGGGAGCCTCCCTGGCCGTAAGGAACGGCGTTCGTCGGTGGAGGAGTTTTATCCTCGAACACCTTCGACGGGCGCGTGATGTAATGCGGGGCCTTTTCTTTTGCAAATTCCGGAATCTTTTTTACGTCGGGTGCGATTTCCTTGGGTTGGGGCTTCGGCGGCTCGGCTTTGTAGAGACCCTTGCTCGTGTCCACGGTTTGACTCGTGGTCACGGCTTCTGGGCGGGGCAACATGATTCCGGGGAGCTTTGCGACGAGCCCCACCGAAACGGCGCCTTCCCCTCCTCCGGCGCTTCCCCACATTTCGCCGCTGTGCGAGTAGATTGTGGATACGGTAAGCGAACCGAACAGGAGCCCGTGAAAAACGATGGACCAGAAGAAGGGCTTCTTCAGGCTTTCGGCGCCGGGATGGTGTGGGGCATAGGCCATAAGTCTTAGTGAGGTGTGTCGTCGAGAGGCTCGGTCACGACGCTAATATTTTGGATGCCGGATTGGCGCATCGTGTCTACAACGAGGGCGAAAGCGCCGAACGGAACCGTCTTATCGCACCGGAGATAGACCGCCTCTCCTTGCGGATTATGCATTTGGGCGTGGACCTTGTCACCCAGTTCATGGATGTTGACGGCGTCATCGCCAATATAGATGCGCTGCGCGCGATCGATCGAAACGACGACGCGCGATTCGGAAATTTCCTTGACCGTCTTGGTCTTCGGCACGTCCACTTCGATGCCGGACTGCAGGATCGGCGCCGTGATCATGAAGATCACGAGCAGGACGAGCATGACGTCCACGAAGGGGACAATATTGATATCCGAAAGTGAAGTCCCGGTTTGGCGAGCCAGTTGTGGCATTTTCGTTGTTCTTTTATCAGCGTTTTGCGCGACCTTGGTCCGTCACCTATTCTTCAATCAGCTGCGATGCCCCGGATATATCTTCTCGACCACGGCTGTGACTTCCAACGCGAAACTATCCATTCGCGAGCTTAGATCCCGGATATCGTGCAAAAAGTGGTTGTAGGCGATAACGGCAGGAACGGCCGTAAAGAGCCCCGCCGCTGTCGTGATCAACGCCTCGGCGATGCCCGGCGCAACTGCGCGAAGGCTTGCGGCCCCGGCAGTGCCTAAACCTGTGAACGCGTCCATGACGCCCCAGACGGTGCCGAACAGCCCGATGAAGGGCGTGACCGATCCCGTCGTCGCCAGCCACGGCATATATTTTTCCATTCTGCGGACTTCATCGCCGGCGGCGAGTTGCATGCTCACCGTTACGGCGTTGAGGCTGGTGACCTTGCCGTTCGGGTTCCCGGTGCGGACCTGGCTTTCGATCTCGCGGTAACCGGCGCTATATACGGATTCAAGCGGAGAGCCGCCCCCGCCCATCTGCCTCGGGTCGGGAAGAGTTCTGTTGGCGCGGAAGATGCGAAGGAACAGAGCGGTCTGGCGATTGATGCGCGAGAACATTCCCATTTTTTGAAGAATGAGCGCCCAGGAAAAAAGAGAAAAGGCCAAAAGCATCGCGAGAACGACGCGAGCAACCCAGCCCGTTTGCTCGATAAGCGTGTCAAGTTGGCCGGCGTACAGCAAAAAAGCGTATAGCTGAATGGTCTCCCCCTCAGAAAGCCGGTCGATGGCCCCTACGGGCAACCTAGCACACGCTCAAAATGCGGTCAAACGAATACAGACATGAAAGTGCTTGATTGTGCCCGGTCAGTATAACACATCGTAATACGATGTATTGGGAGGCGAGTGGCGCAGGCTTCAGCCTGTGGGGGTTGGTCCTTGCAAGGCCAAAACCCCACAGGCTGAAGCCTGCGCCACGCAACCCCCTGAAATGGGTGTGATATGATTTAATCGAAACGTATGACGGAGCAATTCGATATACGCCTCGACACGCTAACCGGCGCGAACGCCAGTTCGCCGGAGAGCGCAATTGCGCTTTCCGCCGGCGCGCCGGGCGGCAAAACTTTCTATCTGGAAACGTTCGGCTGCCAGATGAACGTCCACGATTCCGAGAAAGTGGCTGGAGTTCTCCTCGGCCGCGGCTACCAGCAAGTGGAAACGATCGACGCGGCCAAGCTGGTCCTCTATAACACCTGCAGCATTCGCGAAAAAGCCGCACAGAAAATATTTTCCCGCCTTGGGGCGTACCGGAAATATCCCGGCGAGGAAAAGATTATCGGAGTTCTGGGCTGCGTCGCGCAGCAGGAGGGAGAAGAGATCTTCGAGCGGTCTCCCTGGGTTCGCCTCGTGTGCGGATCGGCGAGTTACAGTAAGCTGCCCGATCTGATTGCCGAACTCGAAGCCGGAAACCGCCGCGTCATGGGCCTGGACACCGACACCGACGCGACATTTGAAACAGAAATTACGCGGCGCGACAATCCCTTCCGCGCCTATCTGACGATCATCGAGGGCTGCGACAAGGCGTGCTCTTATTGTGTCGTGCCGTTTACGCGCGGGCCGGAACGCAGCCGCGCGAGCGCCTCGGTCCTCGAAGAAGTGCGCCGGCTGGCCGACGCGGGCTATTCGGAGATCCAGCTCCTCGGGCAGACGGTGAACTCCTATCTGGACCCGTCGTCGAAACGAAAGACGTTTGCAGAGCTTCTTGTCGCGGTTGCGGCGGTGCCGGGAATCCGGCGCGTGCGTTTCACGACGTCGCACCCTCGGGATTTCGGACGCGACATCGTCGAGGCGATCGATTCCGTGCCGGAGTTGTGCGACCACGTCCACCTGCCCGTGCAGTCGGGATCGACGCGAATCTTGCGCGAGATGCTGCGCACCTACACGCGCGAGGAATATCTCGAAAAGATTGCGATGATTCGTGAAGCGCGTCGGCCGATCAGCGTGACGTCGGACATCATCGTCGGATTTCCCGGCGAGACCGAAGAGGATCTCGAAGAAACTCTTTCCTTGCTCGATGCCGCGCAATATGACGGGGTGTTCGCGTTCCAGTATTCGCCGCGGCCAAACACGTCGGCGCAGCACATGCCCGACGCCATCCCCGAGGAAGAAAAGGGCCGCCGCCTCGCGCGAGTGATGGATCGCCAGCGCGAAATCCAGCGCGCGCGCAACGAGGCGCTGGTGGGGGAAACATTTGAGGTGCTGGTCGACGGGGCCTCGCGGCGTCCCGGCCAGTGGTCGGGTCGCTGTTCGAGCAACCGCATTTTAAATTTCACTTCGCGGCAGGAGAACCTTCTGGGAGAATATGTCCAAGTGCAGGTTGCGAGCGCCAGCCCGAACTGCCTTGTCGGTGAACACGTGATCTGATTTTCGGGCGGGCTGCACGCGCACGCCGCGCTCTGCGTCCGGGAGGCATCGATGGAAGTTGAGATGAAAATCCGCGGACTGATGATGGACCCCGTAACGAACATGCCTATCGTGGTGCTCAAGGATGCGCAGGGCACCGCGGTCCTGCCGATCTGGGTGGGAATCTACGAAGCCAACGCCATCGCATTAGAAATCGAAAAAGTGCAGACGCCACGTCCCATGACGCACGATCTGCTGCGCAACGTGTTCCTGGGCCTTGATGTGCGCGTGCAAAAAGTCGTCGTCAACGATCTGAAAGACGACACGTTTTACGCGCTGATCTGGGTGGAGCGCAACGGCGAGATTTTTTCCATCGATTCGCGCCCGAGCGACGCCCTCGCTCTGGCCCTGCGCGTCGATTGCCCCATCTTTGTGGAAGACGAAGTCCTGAAGAGCTCGAAAATTTCCAGCGCCATCTCCGAAAAATCCACCAGCGAAGAACTCCGCAAATGGCTCGAAGGCCTCTCCGACGAAGACCTCGGCCGGTACAAGATGTAATTATCGGCTTCTGTCTGCTGCGATTCAGTTCTGAACTTCTTATGAGAATATCCCTCAAACGGTTTGTAATACTTTGCCGCGAATCGGCGCCTTGAACCCGCTCGACGAGCGACCCGTCTCCAGGACACGATCCGCGCCAGTCCGCGGAGCAAATCGGAAATTCAGGTTGACATCGATTTTCTTTTCGTGGTACCTACCCCGGCAGACTCAACCTCAATCAACACGACATTTTTGGGGGGTGACCCAGGCCAGAACGTACATCGGGCCCCGGCGCTGCTAGGACGGCCTTGCAACTTCAGGGCCCCCCAATGGCATGTCCAGCACGCGATCCGTTTTACCGCCGAGCAAGCCCCGAAAAGTCAGGAGAACCGCAATGGCTCAAGTTGACGTGCCGTTGGTGCGCTCGCAGTTTGCGCAAACTTCGAGAGTCGACAATTGGTGGGTGCAGCCGCTAGTTGTTTTCCTCGGCCTCTCCGCTTTCATTGTCTACTCCACTTGGGCAGCTCTTCAGGGCCAGCATTACAGGTTCGGCCCGTATCTTTCTCCGATGTATTCACCGGAATTGTTTGGCGATCCCTTGCACGCATGGTTCGGAATAAAGCCGGAGTGGATGCCGGCATGGGTTACGGCTGCGATGCTCATCTTGTGGGCGCCTGGCGGCTTCCGCGTGACTTGCTACTACTATCGCGGAGCGTATTACAAAGCCTTTTGGGCAGACCCTCCCTCTTGCACCGTGGGCGAACCTCGCAAGACGTACCTTGGGGAACGCTCGTTTCCGCTAATTTTGCAAAATGTGCATCGCTATTTTCTCTACCTCGCCTTGGTGTTCCTCATCATCCTTGCCCGTGATGCGTGGGATGGTTTTTGGTTTGACGGCCACTTTGGCGTTGGTATCGGCTCTCTTGTGCTCCTGGTGAATGTGACGTTGCTAAGTTGCTATGCCTTGGGGTGTCACTCGCTTCGCCACCTGGTCGGTGGAATTCGCGATCGGATTTCCGGTACGCCGGTTCGCAAGAAGGCCTACGACTGCGTCAGTTGTCTCAATCGCCGCCACATGCTTTTTGCCTGGTTCAGCCTGGTCTGGGTCGCGTTTTCCGATTTCTACGTTCGGATGTGCTCGATGGGCGTGTGGACCGATTGGAGGATTTTCTAGTGGCCGAGTACATAAAGCACGAGCACGATGTGCTGGTGATAGGCGCCGGAGGCGCAGGTTTGCGCGCAGCCGTCGAAGCCTCGGCGGCAGGCGTGAAAGTAGCGGTGATCACGAAATCGCTTCTGGGCAAGGCGCACACGGTCATGGCCGAAGGCGGCATCGCCGCCGCGCTCGCCAACACCGATGACCGCGATAGCTGGCGCGTTCACTTCGCCGACACCATGCGAGGCGGCCAGTACCTGAACAACTGGCGCATGGCCGAACTGCACGCCAAGGAAGCGCCGGAGTGCGTGCGCGAACTCGAAGCGTGGGGCGCGCTCTTCGATCGCACGCCTGACGGACGCATTTTGCAACGCAACTTCGGCGGCCATCGCTACCCGCGGCTCGCGCACGTGGGCGACCGCACCGGCCTGGAAATGATTCGCACACTGCAGGACCACGGAATTCACCTGGGCCTCGATGTATTCATGGAATACACGGTGGTGACGCTGGTGAAGGATGGCAACCGCGTGGTCGGCGCATTTGGTTATGACCGTGAGCGCGGCAGGTTTCATCTTTTCCAGGCCAAGGCGGTGGTGCTAGCGACGGGCGGGATCGGGCGGGCCTATAAAATTACGAGCAACAGTTGGGAGTACACGGGCGACGGCCTAGCGCTTGCTTACGAGGCCGGCGCGGGATTGCAGGACATGGAATTCGTGCAATTCCACCCGACCGGAATGATCTGGCCGCCGAGCGTTTGCGGCCTTCTGGTCACGGAAGGGGTTCGAGGAGATGGAGGCGTGCTCCGCAATAAGGAAGGACGCCGCTTCATGTTCGATTCCATTCCGCCGCTCTACGCGACACAAACCGCTGACAACGAAGAAGAAGGCTGGCGATACACGCAGGGCGACAAGAATGCCCGCCGCCCTCCTGAACTGCTCACGCGCGATCATGTGGCCCGTTGCATCCGGACAGAAGTGCGCGAGGGACGCGGGAGCCCCCACGGCGGCGTGTTCCTCGACATCGCCTGGATCAAGGATAGAATTCCCAACGCTCCCGAACACATCAAGAAAAAACTTCCCAGCATGTACCACCAGTTTATGCAACTCGCAGGTATCGACATCACCAAGGAACCCATGGAGGTCGGACCGACCACGCATTACATGATGGGCGGTGTGCGCGTGGACGCTGAATCGCAGATGACCGACGTTCCAGGACTGTTCGCAGCCGGAGAATCCGCGGCGGGGCTGCATGGCGCAAATCGCCTGGGAGGCAATTCGCTTTCCGATTTGCTGGTGTTCGGCAAGCGAGCGGGCGACTATGCGGCGCGCTTTGCGAAAGAACATACGCAGGGAAAAGTGAATCCGGATGAGCTCGCGGCGGCGGAGATGCACGCGCTGAAGCCTTTTGAGAACCACGGCCCCGCGCCGTACATCATTCAATACGCTTTGCAGGAGACCATGCAGGATTTGGTCGGCATCGTCCGCCAGGAAGATGAAATGCTCCAGGCTCTCCATACCATCGAGGAATACAAGAAGCAGGCCGAGAACGCCGGAGTCCCGGGACACCGCGAATACAACTCCGGGTGGCATACGGCCCTCGATTTGCAAAACCTGATCATCGTGTCGGAGATGGTTACGCGAGCGGCGCTGGAACGAAAAGAAAGCCGCGGCGCGCAATTCCGCGACGACTACCCCGCGAAGAGCGACGAGTACGCCGGTTTCAACATCGTGGTCTCGAAAGGCGCTTCGGGCGAGGTCACGTTGCGCCGCGAGCCCATCCCGCCGATGCCGGATGAACTGAAGCAGATCATTCAGGAGATGAAGTAATGTCGAACGCAACGTTCCGAATTTGGCGCGGGGAGCAAGGTGCCGGGCAATACCGCGATTACACCATCGAAATCTCGGAAGGCATGGTAGTGCTCGACGCGATTCACCAGATTCAGGCGTCGCAAGCGTTCGATCTCGCCGTGCGCTGGAATTGCAAAGCAGGGAAATGCGGTTCCTGCTCCGCGGAAATCAACGGCTCGCCCAAGCTGATGTGCATGACGCGCCTGAATTCGATTCCGCTCGAGCGGCCGGTAACAGTCGAGCCGATGAAAGCATTTCCGCACATCCGCGACCTCGTCACCGATGTTTCCTGGAATTACCAGGTGAAAAAGAAGATCAAGAAATTCAAGCCGCGGCCTCCCGATGCGCCCGACGGAACCTGGCGCATGGCGCAGACGGATGTGGACCGCGTGCAGGAATTCCGGAAATGCATTGAGTGCTTTCTCTGCCAGGACGTGTGCCACGTATTGCGCGACCACCACATGCACGACCAGTTCATCGGCCCGCGATTCCTGGTCTACACGGCAGCGCTGGAAATGCACCCGCTCGATGTGGAGGACCGTCTCGGCGATTTGAGGAAAGAGCAGGGCATCGGCTTGTGCAACATCACCAAATGCTGCACCAAGGTCTGCCCGGAAAACATCACCATTACCGACAACGCGATTATTCCCTTGAAGGAACGCGTCGTGGATCGTTTCTTCGATCCACTCTCAAAACTGTTCCGCGTTTTCAGCCCGAATGGGCGATAGGAGGTCTTTATGCATTTCGACTTGAAGCCTATCTCCGTGGAAAGCATTCCGGAGGCGATCGCAAAAGTGGAACGCTACCGCCTTCTGAACGAACCCAATCTCGCGGAAAGCATCTGCCTGGATATTTTGACGATAGCGCCCGATCACCAGCAGGCCCTGATTTCGCTGCTGCTGGCTCGAACCGATCAGTTTGGGGACGGAATGACCGTGGCGAAGGCTCGGGAAGTTCTGTCCCAGATCAAGGGCGACTACGAGCGCGCCTACTATGCCGGGATCATTTCGGAAAGAAATGCGCACGCCCATCTTCACCAAGGCGGGCCGGGCAGCGCCTCGGTCGCCTATCACGCGCTTCGCGAAGCCATGGAGCACTTCGAACGCGCCGAAGTTCTGCGCCCGGCCGGAAATGACGATGCGATTCTCCGTTGGAATACCTCCGCGCGCGTCATCATGCGGAACCCGGAGATTCGACCGCTGCCGTATGAGGCGTTCCAGCCGATCACGGGAGAGTAGCTCTGAGTAGGACAGGCTTCAGCCTGTCAGCTTTTGACTTTCGGTAGGCCGGCAGAAGTCAAAAGAAAACAGGCTTGAAGCCTGTTCTACTTATTTCCAGCGCGAATGGCCTGATGGCGCATGACAAGCAGAATGGCTGCGCCGCCAAGTGCCGGGACGGCTAGCGTCAAGAGGCCCGTCTGGTAGTTTCCAGTGAAATCCTTCGCGCGGCCCATCCAATAGGGGCCGAGAAATCCTCCCACAATTGCGATGGTGTTCGCGGTGGCGATGCCCGCGGCTGAGGATTTGCCCGTGAGGAAACTGGAAGCGATGGCCCACGACGGTCCTGCCGTGGCATTGAACCCGATGAAGATGATCGCGTAAGCCGGGATGGCGAAGATCGGCGCGACGGTGAGGCCGCCCACGACAAACGCCGCGGCGATCAACAGGCAAGGCACGACGAGATGCAAGTAGCGCTCGCCCGCGCGGTCCGAATGCTGCCCGTTGAGCACCAGGCCGAGCGCACCCAATATCCCCATGATCGCAATTGCGAACCCGACGTTCGTATTGCTAAGGCCGGTGGCCTGTTGAATGAGGACCGGCGCCGAAAACGAGAACGCATAAAAGCCAATGTAAATGCAAAGCAGGTAGATGCCCAGTTGCCACACTCTGAGATTCAGTATGGCGCGCAATGCGCCTTCGCTGTGGCGCTCGCCGATCGCGGAATTGTCCGCGCGCAGCTGATTCGACAACCAGTCTCGCTCCTCGGCGGTGAGCCACTTGGCTTCGCCCGGCGTGTTCGGAAGATAGGCGAGAAAGATGACGCTGAGAATCACGGCCGGCAAACCCTCCGCCAGAAACAGCCATTGCCAGCCGGCGAGGGCCAGGCGTCCTTGGAGATTGAGCAGCGCGCCCGCAAGGGCGCCCATGAAGACAGAACTGAGCGGCAGCGCCACGTAAAAACGGCTGACGGTCCGCGCACGCACGTTGGCCGGAAACCACTGGCTAAGATAGTAGACAACTCCGGGGAAGAAGCCCGCTTCGGCCATGCCCAGCAGAAAACGCACGATGTAGAACTCCCGCGGCGTCTTTACAAACATCATGCCCATCGCCAGGAGGCCCCAGGTAAGCATGATTCGCGCGATCCACCGGCGCGCGCCGAATCGGTACAGCAACAAGTTCGAGGGAATCTCGCAAGCGGCGTAGCTGAGGAAGAAAAGCCCCGCGCCCAGTCCGTAGCTCGACGCGCTGAAGTGCAGGTCGCGATTCATCTGCAGCGCGGCAAAGCTGATGTTCACGCGATCCGTATACGCGACGCCGTAGGCAATGGCGATGAGCGGAATGAGGCGCACGCTGGCCTTGCGCAGCGCGGCAGTTCCAATCCTGTCGGTGACCTCATCCTTAGAAGAAGATCCGTCAGCAAGGTTTCCTGGTGGTGTGGGAGGAGGTACTGGCTCGACAGCACTCATCGTCGCCTTTCAATTCGAGTAGCACAGCCACTCTTGGCTGTGCGGTTTTTGCAATCGTCATTGAACAGGTGGCGTATGTGCGGCCCACAAAACCACACAGCCAAGAGTGGCTGTGCTACGTAAACCAAGCCCGCCGCGGCCCGCTTTTTTCCGGGGAGAGAATAACACGTCGCGCAGGGAAACTTTCGCCAGCTGCTTCTTCGCTTGCGATTCCGCCACCGCCTGTAAAAAAAGATTGTAGACGATGGCCTGTCCGAAGCATGATGCGCATACAGAGACGCACCCACAACACGTTTCGCGGCGCGTTCTCGGCCCAATGCCCAAGCGCAAGAGAATCGCTCTCAGTTCGCCAATGCATTGGTATCGTATTCGTTTAGGGAACTACTGGAGGTTGCCAATGAAAGGCAAAGTGCTCGCCCTCGGTCTGCTTCTGACGGCCATTCCGCTCTTCGCGCATCATGGAGGCACGTCGTTATATGACGTGTCGAAACAGATCACCGTAGATGCGACCGTGACCGAGTTCGTATGGACGAATCCTCACGTGGAGATTGGTTTGGACACCAAAGATGACAAAGGAAACGTGAAGC
>Ga0116217_10000848_pt1 | contig 30671 bp, 34 predicted proteins | sample Sb_taG_6_FD_89697 | JGI IMG/M metagenome (GOLD analysis project Ga0116217, IMG submission 89697) | Peat soil microbial communities from Weissenstadt, Germany - Sb_50d_4_PS metaG | ecosystem: Environmental > Terrestrial > Soil > Wetlands > Peat | place: Germany: Weissenstadt | collected 2010-09-21 | reverse complement strand
TTTGTCCACTGCTTTACTTGGGCCACTGCTTGAACATCTTCTGGACCGCCTTCTCCACCATCTGCTGATTCTTGTTGCCATTGTTATTCAACGTATTTTGGGCGATCCCGCGCCAAACCAAAGACTTGCTCTTCGCGTCATAGAGATCCACGATCATGGTTCCCTCAACGTTTTGTTCTGGAGTAATCCCACCCATTCCACCGCCAATGCCGCGCATGCCCCAGGCGCTGTAGGAAGTTTGTTGTCTCAGGCCGCCGTTGGCGGTCAGAATCAAGTCCGGATTTTGGTTTTCCTGCACCATCTGCAGGCCCTTCGCTTGCATTGCGTTGTTGATATCCTGCTGCGCTACCTGGGCCAGAATGGAATTTTGAATCTGGTTCTGATTCTGTGAACCCCAAGCATACGTGTGATATTGAGCAAAACTCTGGCTGTGGTTGTAGTTCACTGATACCTGTTGTGCCAACGCGGCTACTGAGATCAGGAACATCGAAGCGAGAATTGCTAGAATCTTTTTCACGGATCCCTCCATATTTTGTGTTCACGTTAAGAACTTCATTTATAGCTCTCAGCGGATAACTTCTTATCGCCGGAAGTCACCCTAACCTCTGAAGTCACCACCCTCCCTTCTGCCGCGGGAATTCTCGGCCGCCTGCCGAAGAAGCGCGATTTAACCGAGTCCGACGTTAGGTCGGGTCCGGCTGAGGGTCTGCACAGCAAATCGATTTTGCTTTCGAGGTATATCCCGTGCAGCGTCAAGCCCGCGGTGAGCAACACAAACGTCAGTAGGCCTAATATCGCTGTGGTCATGTCAGTCACCTGCAGAGTCTTTGCCGGATACCGTATCCCTGTCGCATTTAAGAGTTCGCACTCAGTTAGCAAAATGGAATCGGTTGGGACCGCGACAGTCCTGCCGCAGTGATGAATTTAAGCTAGCTGACAGTCGTCGACGACGGAACTAGTAAGTCTTACAGGGGGGTAGGGAAAAACTCACAGAATCAAAGGGGAGCGGATTACCAGAATGCTCCAGACAGTTGTTACGGAGGGGCAATGTGGCGCTTGATGGCATTGATTCCTTTGCGACTTCACTCACTGCTTACGGTGGGAACTGTGAGATTGTGAACTCAAGTGTCTCGGGCAGCGAACTTTTTGAGGTTTAACTGTCGGTTTTGCTAGTCGCACACATACCCCTGACAAGGTAGAACTGATCGTAGACATGCTCAGTAACAAGCGGGCGGCGCTCGACGGTGTGTGTAAAACTCGGGCGCTCGGGTCGCAACTTTCGGAAGTGTGGAAGCGATGCGGGTTTGACTTTTCTAAACTTGAACGAATGGAGAGGAAATCATGAAACTCAGAAACGTACTGATCGCAGGGGTCGTTATGCTGACCGGGCTGGCAGCGATGGCAGATGATGCCCCAAAATTTGAGGTAACCGCGGACTACAGCTATGCTCGTTACAACGCCAGCCACACGTACGCCAGCAGCTACAGTCTCAACGGAGGTGGTGGCGCGGTCGACTTCAACTTCACCAAGTATATTGGTATCAAGATGGACCTGCAGGGCTACGGCAGCAACACGCAAAGATTCACCGCCGCCGCAGGGAGTAGCATTTGCCCACTCGGCTGCAGCGCCAACATTCAGGGGAACCTGTTCACCTATTTGTTCGGTCCACAAATCGGGATCCGAACCGGAAAAATCCGGCCGTTCGGCCATGTTCTCCTGGGTGGAGCGCACTCCAACGTGTACGGGAACTTGCTGAAAACGTCGGGCGTGGTGTTCTCCAAGGCTCCCTCCGGCAATTGCTTTGCCCTCGCGTTTGGCGGAGGCCTGGACATTGCGATCAACCATACGGGTACAATCGCATTCCGGCCGGCCGAGATAGATTATCTTTACACTCGCTTCAACAACTCCGCAAGCAGTGGTCAAAACAGTTTCCAGTACAAGGCGGGTGTCGTATTCAACTTCTGACTGGATGTGTTTAAGCAAGGGGACTGTGAGCAGTCCCCTATGCTGCTCGGGTGTCGGTGGAATCGGCTGCGGGGAAGCGCAGGGTAAGCGACAGATCCGCCGTCTGTCGCGCGCTGACTCGCGAAGATTTCTCAACGGGTTCACTACCGATGAACTGTCGCAGTGGGGAAAACATTGGCGACGGTGATTGAAGAGAACAGGCCTCGCGGTTTATTTGACACTTCGTTCGACGAGCAGTTATATGTATCCGCTGTATTCGATTCATCGCCACATCAGCCATTCCGGGGAAACCCTGCCTCGGCTCGAGACAGGGCTTTCGGCCCGAATGAATAATAGAAGAGAAAAATGGGGCGCGCCGGTCGCCATAGATTTTCAGTTATGTCGTAAACTGGTGCAGAGAAACGACTGATCACTGTCTCCAAACAGAGACTAACAACCGGGACGGCGATAACAGCATTTGGGGGCACTATGGCAATCGAGTTTATGCGGACGCGGCGCACAGGCGATCGCTTCATACGCTTTCAACAGGCGGAAGGCTTGGAAGTTTATCTCGTCGGAACCACAGTGTTGTTTGCTTCGTTGGGTCTGGGCGAGGCCGTTTACCGGCTTGCGTTCTCGGATTTTGACGGAGCGAGAGATCGCCTCCCCATTGAGGCCTTGTTCGGATTAGTCCTGGGCTGGCTGGCCACGAAATTAGCCAAGAACGTTTACCAGCACCGAAAGCAAACGACCGCGAGACTCCATCTGATATGGGACCGAAACCACAGAATACGACACGCCCTGGGAGCAATTTCCCCAATGGCCCACCCGTCGAGGAACCAGCAATCGATTAGAGTGATCCGTGAAGAGGTAGATCACATTGAGCGGGCGCTCAAAGACGTTTTGCCGGATTAGCTGATAGAATGCGTTCCTTCACTTCTGCCCGTCGCAAGAACAACGACGATGGCGGAGACCTCGCTCTGGACGCTTGAGGCGTTCGCGTCGGGCACATATTGATTCCACTCTAGTAGCTACCGCTGATTCCCGATCCTACAGTGAGCCCGACAACGTAACCGACAAGTGCCCGGCACCAGACGTTCAGACGTCGGCAATTCGGGACGGGCTCATTCTGGACCGGATCATGAAGGTTGGGTTGTGGGAGCGTGGAAATTCCGAGCGAGTTCAACATCTTGAACTAAAGGGGGAGGATCGACTGTTGGAGTTTTCCTGCAGACTTGACTGATTGGACTCACCGGGTCTTGCTATTTCATCGTGCCTCGACGTTTTCTGGATGGAGGATCAATTGCTAAGGTGCAAGCAGTCCTTCAGTTGAGAGGTCTGCTCATGTCCAAAGCCCGTGTCTTATTAGCCGATGATAACCCCGCGATGCTCGAGAAGGCGGCTTCAACGTTGGCATCCGAGTTCGACGTTGTGGCAGCCGTACACAATGGCCAGGAGGCACTGGATGCTGCTACCCAGCTGGATCCTGATGTCGTTGTCCTGGACATATCAATGCCCGTTTTGGATGGGATCAAGGCTGCCTCGCGTCTGAGGCAAAGTAACTCCAGCGCGAAAATTGTTTTCCTGACCGCCAACCAGGATGCTCTTATGTGTCAGGCCACCTCAGAAGCTGGCGCACTGGGTTACGTAACCAAACTGCGTTTGATACCCGACTTAGTTGAGGCTACGAAACTCGCGCTCGCCGGTCATCGCTTTGTGTCCCGCAACGTGCAATAAACCCCAGCCAAGAGCGTCTTTTCACGCTTACGGCTGAACGATTACACCATCAAACGGCGTTGCGGCTACGAAACGCCCACGCACTACGCTGATCAGCCGAAGGGGATAACCTGAGTCCGGGCCGCGATTCCAAGTCTGTCCGCCATCGCTGCTCTGAAAAACCGTGCTGATCGCCATACTGGTGGCCAGGAGGCTCTTACCTGACTCGTCGTATGAGATCGAGCTGATGTCCCTGTCGGGCAGGCCATTCAGCATCCGCTGCCAGGTTGTTCCGCTATCGGTACTGCGGAATGCGCCTTCCCGGGACGCCACCAAAATCTGCGCGTCGGGCGTGACTGTCACACCACGGATCACTTTGACGTTCGCAGGCAGAGCCGCCTGCTGCCAGGTGGTTCCCCCGTTGGTAGAAAACACAACCTCTCCGCGAGTGGCAGCGACGACCAGGTCTCCGTCGGACTGCACAGAAACGAAATCATTCTTGCCGAGGACCGGACCGCCGCTCCAAGTCTTCCCTGCATTCGTACTCGTGAACAGTCCCGTCGATGTGGCAGCCAACCACCGCTGAGGCGTAACTTCGATTTCACTAACTCTGGCATCGAGAACCGAAGTGACCGGAGGCTTGGCAGCCACCTTGGTTTTCTTCTTCGTTGTCGGCGGTGAAGGCTGACCGTTCATGATGGTGTTGCTTGGTCGCCACTTAGCGGCCTTGCGATCGAGGATGAAAATGCCACGATTGGTGCCCGCGATCAATGCGCCGTTGTCTGCTTGCCGCAGGGTGAAAACATCGCGGCCTCCAAGGCCGGTGCTGCTCTGCTCCCAGCGTTTTCCACCGTTGCGATAGGAAAACACTCCACCCCACTCCCGATCGTTGACGACGCCCACAAATATTATGTCGGGATCATTCTTATCGGCCAGAATTGCAGTGACGTAGCGATGCGCGTAACCGTGATTGGAAGGTCGGAAAGTCTGCGCGCCGTCATCACTCGCTATCACGCCGCTGCGATCCGTCGCCAGCAGCACCTGCTTCGAATTTCGGGGATCGATCAGCACGTCATTGACTACAGTGTCAGGATTGCCGGTCCGTTTCCAGGTTTTTCCGGCATCGGTTGTTTTCCACAAACCTTCGGTGGTTCCGGCATAGACAATCTTGGAATTATGCGGATCCTGCTTCAATACCCGGGTTCGGCGCGCGGAGAACGGCATCCCCTGCACTTTGCGGAAGGTCTCGCCGCCGTTATCGCTGCTGTAAATTCCGGAGCATGCGCTGGCGTACACGACCTCAGGATTCGTCGAGTCGATAATGATCGAAAACACGTCCGAGTCCTCGATCATGCCTTTGGTGATGTGGTGCCAGGTAACCCCGCCGTCGTCGGTCTTCCAAGCCAAGTGCCAAGTCCCCGCGTACACTACGTTCGGATTCTTGGGATCGACAGCAATCGATTCAATATCCTTGATCTCGGCATGGCCGGCGGGAGAGATATGCACCCATTTTTCACCGCTATCGGTGCTGCGGTATACGCCGTCAAGCGCTCCCGCCGTCAGAACCTTCGAGTCGGAGGAAGCAATTGCCAGTGCGCGAATGGATTTTCCGCGCATGTCGGGAAGGGCGTCCCAGGTCTTTCCGCCATCGCGCGAGCGAAACAAGTCACCGGCCTTCTGATCCTCCACACTCCAGGCTGAAACGAACATGAGGTCCGGATTCTGCGGATCGACGACGATGTGGTCGAGTACGTAGTCATCGCCTTTGCCTAAGTGGGCAAAACGAGACCAGTTTTGGCCACCGTCCAACGATTCAAACATGGTTCCCGTGCCCGTACCCAGAAAGATGTGATCGAGATTGCGCGGATCGTAGGCGAGGCTGCGGGCGTCTCCGCCGTCCGGCCCTAAGACTTTCCATTGTTCGGCCCACAGAGTGGTGGCACAGAGAAGTCCCAACAACGCAAAGAATAGTTTGCGATGAACCAACTGCATCTTCTTCGAAATCATAGGTGAGCTTTCCTCGGGCAGGACGCGATATTTAAATGTACAGTCGGGCATAAGGAGTTTGCCGGAAGCCGGTCAACTCCATGCCTCGTCAAATGCTGGTCCGCAGTGGCGCGACACGGTTCAACGCATGTTTTATGCATTCGCTTTCCCACGCCGACCATCTAGAATCGCACAGCTAGCCGATTCTATGCTACTCGGAGCCGGTTAGGATCGAGATACTTCACCAGCAGAACCTCATTCCCGTCTTGCCCGTAAATAAGCTGGTCAACCAGTTTCTGCGCCAACAGCACGCCGAATCCACCGGGACGCATGCCTTGTGCCTCTCTACGCGCAACATGGCGGAACGGGTCTTCGGCCGGGTTTGTAATGGCAGCGTGGGGAATCTCGTCCAGGGTAAAGCCCGGACCCGGATCGTTGATTTGGCACGTAACCATATGGCGGGCACGGACATATGCGATCTCAACGCTTTTCGTCGGATCCAGTCCACCGCCATGCTCGATCGCATTCAGGAGCATCTCACGAAAGGCCATCCCGACGGCACTTCTTTCGGGCTCGGGCAGGTCGGCAATTTCATTGAAAAATTGGAGCACCCGCTCGGCGGTCTTCCGGTCGCAGCGAACCAGGACGCGAATCCATTCTGGCGTCGCCGAAATAACATCGATGCCATCGTCCCAGCACGGTTCCTCAACCGCTTTTTGGACCATGTCAGCCAGAACATCCAATTGGTACGGCGGAGAAAAATAGCTGAAGGCGCGCTCGCGCATGGCGTCGATCACATCCTGTGGCGCGCTTTCATTGGTCAGGATGATCAAGCGCGTATGCGGACGTACGGTGCGAAGTTTTCGAAGGAGTTCGATGTCCTCCCTGCCCGACGTTTTTTCGCTGGTCAGGATGAGATCGAACGCTTTCAATCGCGCCATTGCGAGTGCGGTCGCATTGTCAGGCGCGTGCTGGATGGCCCACTCCCCAGGCTTGAAAACACTCGGAAGCAGAGCATGTATCTGCTCATCTGCGTCTACTAGAAGTACGTTCTTCACTATGAAGGGTTTCAACTGCGAATTCATATGCCTTTGTGTCGCCGAATACAGTCAGCCTTTGGGACTCAGTGCGGCCACAAAGAGGTTAGCCGCTCAACTTGTCGCTGAAAACTAGTAAAACTTGCAGCAAGGGGCCGGGCGGCATTCTTCGATGATCATTTGCTATCTGTTGATCTACTGCGAGTTTTGATAGTAGCGCAGGAGGTGCCTACACCTTACAGTGAACCTTCAACTGCTTCCTCGTGACCGTGATAAGGAGCGTCAACGTGAAACGCAACCGAAGATCGGCTTGGCTACAACTCTTACTTCTGACCTGCTTCTTTCTGATCTGTGCAGCCAGTGTCCAGGCCCAAAAGATCAGGGTCGAATATAACAAGAAGCAGGACTTTTCAGGATTCAAGACTTATTCATGGATGAAACAATCCGCCAACTCCCACCCATTTATGGTCATGGATATCATGGGCGAAGTCGACAATCAACTCCAAGCCAAGGGCCTGACAAAGACAACAGATAACCCTGACCTGTTAGTCAACGCCTATGGTGCACTCGACGGTAGTTTGAACGTGTCATACGACGTTAACGTCTACGCCATGCCTGGTCTGGATGGTCCCTGGTGGGACGAGGGCGACCCGGGCGCCATAGGGCACGGCAGTGCCGCCGTGCTGATCGACAAGGGAACACTGGTGATCGACATCGTGGAACGCTCGGCGAAGAAACTCAGGTGGCGTGGCGTTGCCCAAGCCAACATTGATCCTGACCAACAGGAAAAGTCGCTCGAAATAATAGAGAAGGCCATTATAAAAATGTTTAAACAGTATCCTTCCAAGTAGCAGCCGCCACCGACAAGTCGCTTGGCTCGCACCGGACCTACTTTTCCGGAGCCAGGTAGCCTTTTTTGTAGTAGGCGTGCAGCGGCGGGACGGCTTCCGATGCGGTCGCTGCTGTCACTTGCAGCTTGATCTTCCGCCACTTGCCATCATGCGAAGCATTGCTCGACCGATATCCGAGAAGGTATTGTTCACGCAATTCGCGGCTGATCACGGCGGCGATTTCCGGAACCTTGCTGCGGTCATCAGCGGCGACGGTACGCCCTCCGGTTTCTTCGGTGATCTGGGTCAATAAGCGCTTGCCCAACTTCTCTTCGATCGTCTTAAAAACCGGGACCGGCATGTTATCGAAAATACCAATCGAGTAGATGAGTACGTCGGCTTCCTGAATCAGCCTTTTTATTTCCTTGGAAGTGTAGTGACTGTGATTGTCGCCGCCGTCGGAGATGATGAGCAACGCGCGTCGCTGGTATCGCGCCGAGCTCAATTTGTCGACTCCCAGATAAATCCCATCCAGCAATGCAGTATTTCCATTTGGTATCACCATGGCCAGCTTGGCTTGTATTTGTTCCAGCGACTCGGTCGTGTCGGCGACGATTCTGGGTCGATCGCCGAGGGTGATCACGAAGTAGTCGTCCTCCGGATTAGCGCTTTGGAAGAATTCAGCCACTGCCTTGCGTTCAACCTCGAACTTGTTGCTCATGCTCTTGCTGACGTCGAGGATGAGCCCTACTGAGATCGGTGCATCCTCCGTGGAGAAATTCCGGATCTCCTGCGGCTCGTTTTCTTCGTAGACGGTGAAATTTTGCTTTTGAAGGTCAATCACCGGTCGATTCTTTGCATCGGTAACGGTCGCAGGTATAAGCACGAGGTCGACATCGGCGCGCAAGGGTCTGCTGTGCGCATTGAGGGCGGAGTCGCTGGCGGGCGGCTCGAGTATTGGCGCGGGAGTCGCGTGGCCGGATTCATTGCGCGGCACCACGTGCACCTCGTCGGTAGACTGCGCTTGCGCACAAGGAGTAAATAGGAGGGTGGCGAGACAGAAAAAAACAGAAGTTAACGCTCGACCCTGATTCGTCAGCAAATGAACCTCATGGTATTCACTCTCAGGGTTCTGTTCCATAGGGGCTGGTAGTCGGCCACATCAGCTTTCGAATGGTGTCCGGGACGATCTGCGTCCCATTATATCTTTGCAATTAGAGCTACTTTGGATTACCTCTGGGCATGGTCGCCGGGGCACGTTGACGAGAGGATGCGCCTCATTTCAACAACCCGTCTCACAATTGCGGAATCACTAGTATTTTTGCCAGTACGCACAACGAGGCAAACTACTTAACGTCGACTTGTGACCGGCTCTCGAGAAAGACTGCATGTCAGTCCGACGGTTCGGTGGATCTCTCCGCGCAGTCGGCGCTCAACATGCCCGGAGCATAAAACCGATCGGACAAGAGAGGATCGGCCATGATCGCAGCGGGAGTTGCGGCCGCATTGGACCTTAAGCCGAATTTTCTGGACGGATTGTCAACGGCCGACCGCAACGTGATTCTGGCGGCCGCAACCAGGCGCCGATTCCTGGTCAAGTCTGTGGTGGTGAACCAGGGAGACCCTGCGGAACGTGTATTTCTCCTTACTAAAGGCCGGGCCAGGTTTTTTTTCATCACCCAAACCGGCAGGAAGATTCTGCTTCATTGGCTTCTGCCGGGGGACGTGTTTGGCGGTGCGGCGATTTTGTCGCGACCTTCTCATTATCTCGTGAGCACGGAAACGCTGAAGGATAGCTCCGTATTGGCGTGGGACCGCACGACCGTCCGCGGCCTTGCGGCGCGGTATCCAAAGCTGCTGGATAATGCGTTGTTAATTGCGTGCGACTATTTTGCCTGGCACGTCGCCTCCCACGTAGCTCTGACCTGCCATACCGCCCGACAGAGGTTGGCTCAAGCTCTGGTGAGTCTTGCAGAAAGTATCGGTGAGGAAGTTCCGACCGGCATTGAACTCGATGTCACGAATGAGGAAGTGGCCAACGCGGCGAACGTCACGCCGTTCACTGCCAGCCGTCTGTTCAGCGGGTGGCAACGAAGTGGAGTGCTGACCAAGAGCCGCGGCAAGATCTTACTCCACTCCCTGGAACGGCTTGTTTAGCCCGAAGACCGGCTGCGGTCGGCTAGCCGGTCTGAGCCCGCTGCGAGATCGCTGTCCGTTAGTTGAGGTGAGCGATCCATCCGCCTTGATGTAAGTTTGCGTCCTGCCACACTCCGACGATCGTTGATCCGTCCGCCGAGATGTCGAGCGCAGTCGTGAGGTAGATGTTGCTCGGAATCTTCGCACCGTGATTCTTCAAGTACTTTGTGAGCGAGCGGATGGTCAACTTTGGAGTCCACACGAAAGCCTGAATGCCGCTGCCGAACGGGTCGCCGCTCCAGCCGACCGTCATCCCATTGCTAGCGACGCCGTTGGCGAAACTCTGGTCGGTTGCGATACCGGAGACGGTACCGAGCGAGACGAGACCGTGCTGCTGGCTATAGTAAAAGGCGTAAATGCCGTTAGCCGAAGTCGTGTACTGGCCCACGATCTGTGACCCGTCAAAACTCACCCCTGATGTCTCTCCGATCGCATGGGCGCCGGCGAACAAATCGGTTTTTCCCGAAATCCATCGCACTGGCCGACGATAACCTCCGATTGGGTCCTCGGAGAAACCCACAATCGTATTTCCATCGGCAGAAATGCCTGATGCTCGGCTGCTCTTACCAACAGGATGTGATAGAGCTTTCATGCCGTCCTTCTTAGTCCAGTGAAAACCCTCAGCTCCCGGGCAGTACCAGGCCAGTCCGACGGCCACCGTGCCATCGCCACTTACGCCATACCCGCTGCCCCATTCGTTGCCCAAGTTGCATCCGTTGGCGGGATGGCCCAGATTAGTCCAGCCCGTTGTCTGCTTCCATAATCCGGGAGTCCCGGCTGGTCGGAGCCTAGGAGCGACGAGACGATGGTCGAACCGTCATGTGAAATAGCGACAGAGCTGCTGTTGGGATCTCCGGGTCCGAGATCGACGAATCCGCCGTTCGGCGTCCAGCGGTAGATTTCGCCACCGTAATTGGCAGCCATCACCTTGCCGTCGCGGGAAAGAGCGAAGTTTGCCCAAGTATTCTGAATCGGACTGGTCAGCATTTGGAATGTGGCGGTTTGAGCCCAAACCGATGAGGAAACAGCCAAAAGCATGCACAACAGAATTGTTCTTGCTAGCGATCTAAAGGTCACGTTGAAGTATTCTCCTTTTGTAGTTGATTACGATCTGAGATTGCGCGCTGGACTACTCGCTCGCCGCGTCGGTTAGATCTAAACCCGCCAATGCGCGACTCACGTACCGAGCGCCCTGGATGACTGATTTCACCGCAGTCAACAATTCCCGTGCGGCATCCGACTTAATGACGTAACCCCGAGCACCCAACTGAAAGGCGGCTTGCACCAGCTCGGGGTTCGAATCCTGGCTCACGAAGAGTAGTTTGGACTTGGGAACAATTTTCCGGATTTGTCGGGCAGCTTCGATTCCACTTAGTTTTGGAAGGTCGCTGTCCAGCAGAATGAGATCTGGCTGAAATTCTACGGCTTTCTGAACCGCCTCTGCTCCGTCGGCGGCCTCGCCGATGAGTCGCACTTCGGGGTTTTCTTCCAGCATCCAGCAGACACGCCGTCGGAAGGACGAAAAATCATCGACTACGAGAGTGCGAACTTGTAGCAATTGCGACAGCCTCCGCCTGGTCAAAGTTCAAAAGCCGAAGTCGCGGACCTGGGCGGTGCTGAACTGATGACTCAAGAGGATGACACGTGGGAGTGTTCCCGTCGTTGCTCAAGAGCAATCTCGTATTGGCTCGAAGACGACGAGCCAGGGGTATTCGGTCCAAGCGGCTGAAAACCTCAAGATTGGACTGGCAGACTGACATGCAATTTATTTCCGTTTTCTAGTGTTTCTGCTAGTTCCATTTGTGAGGGTGTCCCTGCTGTAATTCGGAAACGGGCGGCGACACCGCACAGTGACGTTCCTCGCCGCCGGAGCGCTTCCTGGCGCCGCTGAGCGGTGTGAGGGAGCGCCTTTCTATCTTGAGGCGTGGGGCGCGGTTTCGGTTTTCGACGAAGCTGAAGCGTGTTGGGAGGGCATATGTTGGGAAAATTGCTCAACGCGGTTTTCGGATGTTGGCACCTTCGCTACAGTTTTCCTATGACCCTTCGCCCTGGTTCCGGTCGCAGGAAGGCCAGCGTCACAGGTACGTACGTGGTCTGCCTCGAATGCGGCAAGGAGCTTCCCTATGACTGGAATGCAATGAAAATCGTATCCGCCCCCGAGGAAAGGACAAGCCTCGCAACGTCTCTGGCAGCGAAGCGGGTTGCGTAATCCGCATTTGAACTTCTGCCGGGCTGTTCTCAAGCGCCGCCTCCGAACTAAGAGTTTTGCTAGTCGTATACCTTCTTGCTGACCAATATTCTGATTCAGAAAATCATCGAAGTTCTGTTGACGGGTAATCGCTGGCAGGAGATCCTTCGAGCGAAGTGCCGTATGGACCACGCGTGGTTCTTACAGGCAGATGACCGATTCTGCATGCTCTTGAATTTAGGAGACGTGCGTAGAACTGTCTCGCAGTAGCAACATCGCATCACGATTGGAGACGAAGCGTGAACAGCACAATGACGACTTCGAAACAGATAACGGCGTTCCTCCTGGCATGGACCATGGTGATGACGATCTGTCCGCTAGAGGCCAATGCCTACCAGTCGACGCCGCCAGCTGCCCAAGCTCCAGCCGGGCAGTCGGCTGAACAATTGGAGCAACTGGTGGCGCCCATCGCCCTTTACCCGGATGCTCTAGTGGCGCAGATTCTGGCCGGATCGACTTACCCCACCCAAATCGTGGAAGCGGACCGCTGGATGCAGCAAAACAGCAACCTGAAGGGTGAAGACCTTTCTAAGGCAGTCGATCCGCAACCATGGGACGAGAGCGTGAAGGCACTGACGCAGTTTCCTTCTGTGCTCGACAACATGAGCAAGAATCTCTCCTGGACTTCGGCGCTGGGCGACGCATATTTCAACCAGCAGCAGGACGTGATGAAAGCGGTGCAGGAACTACGCAGGAAAGCGAAAGACGCTGGCAATCTCAAGACCACTCCGCAACAGACGGTCACCACCCAGGGCACCGGGAGCCAGACTACGATTATCGTCCAGCCTGCCAATCCCCAAGTCGTCTACGTTCCCACTTACAACCCAACAGTCGTGTACGGCACTCCGGTGCCAGTCTATCCCGGCTACAGCGGCGCGGACGTGGCCGCCGCCGCCATCATCTCTTTTGGCGTAGGAATGATGGTCGGGGCGGCCATCAATGGCGGAGGATGTTGCGGTTGGGGATGGAGTTCCTGGAACTGCAACTGGCACGGCGGAACTGTGATTTACAACCGCAACGTTTACGTGTCCAACAGCAACGTGTTTGTGAATCGGAATTCCTACTACCGCAACCCGAACAACTACCCCAGACCAACGCCGTATGGCGGCAACACCAATGTTAACCGTAGCGGGAACACCAACGTAAATCGCAGTGGGAATACGGTGAATCGCGGCGGCAACATGAGCGGCAACACCGTCAATCGTGGCGGCAATACTGTGAACATCAACCCGGGCGGGAACACCACCACGAATAGACCAGCCCAATTGCCTGCGAATGCCAATAAGCCGAGCCAACTGCCCGCGAATCGGGGCAACGTGCAAAACAATCAGGCGCAAGTGCAAAATCGGGCGCAGACTGAGGCCGCTCGCGGATACGGCCAGAACCGTGACCCAGGAACGAAGTCCGGCGCCTTCAGTGGCTACGGCGCAGGGGGGAGCACTGCGGCCACGCAAGCACGAGGGCGATCGAGCTATACCGGCGGAGGTGGGGCGGCGGGCGCCAGCGGCGGAGCCGCACGTGCGGGCGGCGGCAGAAAACGCTGAGGATGGCGCAGTCCTGACGCATACAACGATCGGACCTACTCAAATGGAGAAAATGCTAATGTCACAGCGCTCGCTGATCCCGGAAACGGAAAAACACTATTTGGTAATTGCGGGCTTGGGCCTGCCCTTGTTGCTGCTCATCCTGACAGGGCTTGGGTTCTCTCAGCAGCCTGGACAGAAGACTTTTCCGTCTGCCGACGACGCAAGTCAGGCCTTCTTCGCCGCCGCTGAGAGCGGTGACAAGTCAGCCATGCTCGATATTCTGGGACCGGCAGGGGCTCCAATCGTCTCCTCCAGCGATGACGTGCAGGACAAGAAGAGCAGGGATGAATTTGTCGCCAAGTACCAGGAGATGCATCGACTGGCAAAAGAGCCGGATGGGACCACCACACTTTATGTTGGCGCCGAGAATTGGCCTCTGCCCATACCGCTCGTCAGCAAGGGTGGTGTCTGGTACTTCGACACCGAGGCTGCCACGAAAGAAATTCTGTTCCGCCGCATCGGCAAAAATGAGTTCGCGACCATGGAGGTCCTGGAAGCCCTCATCGATGCCGAGAACGATTACTACAGCCAGCCGCGTGATGGCAAACCTCAGCAGTACGCGCAGAAGTTTGCCAGCGACGAAGGCCAGCATAATGGGCTGTACTGGAAAACGTCCGAGGGTGAACCAGAGAGTCCCGCCGGCCCGCTGGTGGCCTATGCCGCCGGCGAAGGATACGGCAAAAAACAGGCCGATGGGCCTTCGCCTTTCCACGGCTATTACTATCGGATACTGACTGCACAAGAAAAGAGTGCGCCCGGCGGTGCCAAGAGTTACATCCTGAACGGCGAGATGACCGGCGGCTTCGCCCTCCTGGCCTATCCCGCTGACTACCGTTCCTCAGGCGTGATGACTTTCATCGTCGGTCAGGATGGAGTCATCTACCAGAAAGACCTCGGTCCCAAGACAGCCGAACTGGCCAGCACTATAACGGGGTACGCGCCGGACAAAACCTGGCACAAGGCGGAGTGATCTTATTGAGGCTCGCATAATATAGAGTCATTCTGGCCACAAAGAAGCTTGTTGCCAGAAGGCGGTGATCAGTCGGGGGCGACGGCGCATGCGACGTAGCGTGCGGCGGGCGGCTTCACTGAGCTGGTAGTAGTCCTGGGGACAGACATTCGGCAGTTCGTGCTGCTTCCAGTGGGCCCAGATGAATTCCACCGGGTTCAGTTCCGGCGCATAGGGCGGAAGGTACTCTTGCTGAATCCAGCCTTGCAGGCCAGCGATGTAGTCTTGGACCAGCCGACTGCGATGCCCCGGCAAACGGTCCCACACCAGCAACAACGGCAAGCGCAGGTGTCGTACCAGGGCTTGAAGAAAGTCCAGCACCTGGGCCTTCTTGATCGAACCGGGATACAGACGAAAGTAGAAGTTCCACAGCGTGAGCCCGGCGGCCACCGACAGGCTCTTCCAGTTGAAGTTGTACTGCAGGACGGGGGTTTGCCCGCGCGGTGCCCAGGTGCGACAGCGATGCGGTCGCTGGCTCAGGCCACTTTCGTCGAGGAAGACTAGAATGCGCCCTTCGCGGAGCGCTTTTTTTTAATGGCAGGCCACACCTTCTTCTTCCAGTGTTGGATCTGCTGCTCGTTGCGTTCCCGGGCTCGGCCCACGGGTCGCTGGGGACTCCAACCCAGACCGACCAGAATCTTCCACACGTGTCCTTCGTGATAGCGCACGCCAAACTCCTGCTCGATCAAGTGCGCCACGCGCGGGCAGGTCCACAGTGGGGTTTCATAGCCCAGTCGTTCGGGACCTTGCAGCAGCAGGGTGTGCAACCGCTGCAAGTGCTGCCCGCTCAAGCGCGGCTTGCGACCCGCCCGCCCCGCCTTCCGCAGCCCCGACTTGCCCTGAGCGCGATATTGCTGCACCCAACGGGCTACGGTTTGACGAACCACCTTGACCTGGCGAGCAATGCTGGACTGATTCTCGCCTCGTTCGTACAAGCGAATGGCTTGGAAACGGCGTTTCTCCAGGGCGTCAAAATCGCGTCGTACACCGGCAGGGTTTCCCATGTTTGCTTAGACGCAGCAACATCGGAAAAGGTATCGCTATATTATGCGGGAGTCAATAGGCAGAGAGATTGCGGGGTATGCCTACGCTAAGTCCTTTAGAAGGGATATTTTACGTGGGTATCTCCGAAACAGATCCTTTGTTTTGATGGATCTAGCAGGAAATGCAAATTTTGAGGTATATACCAGATACCTAATGGTTAATATAGTCGAACTTATTAGTTATCATTAAGTAAACTATCCTACGGTCGCGAGACCTGCACGCACCGCAAGTCGCTGACTCGACGCTCATCAATCCTACCTCTCCAAGCAACGCATCCGAGCAAAAGTCAGAATGGTATACTCCTCGACGGCCTGGAGAAAGAATTCGATGAGACTCACTGCAGTCGTGCTATCCGTGACTTTGCTTCTTACCGCCGCAACCGCCCAGACTTTCAAAGTGTTCTATACCTTCAACTTCACCGACGGGAGCGCTCCCAACGGGGATCTCATCCGTGACTCCGCAGGAAATTTCTATGGCACGACCCAATTCGGCGGCTCGTCCAATCGAGGGCTTGTGTTCAAGCTGGATTCGACCGGCCACCAAACCATCCTCTACACCTTCACGGGCGCATCCGATGGCGGTACTCCCATTGGCCGCTTACTACGCGACAGCGCCGGCAACCTGTACGGGATGACGTCGCTCGGCGGAGATCCCACCTGCGCCTGTGGAACCGTTTTCAAACTGGCGAAGAACGGATCGTTAACGGTACTGCATAAATTCAAGGGTGGTAAAGACGGCGCTCAGAACCAGGGGCAACCGGAGCTTGGGCTAGTGATGGTCAACGGTGACCTCTATGGCTCCGCCAGCTTCGGCGGCGTCTCTGGCTGTGATGGGAGCCTGGGCTGCGGAGTACTCTTCAAAGTCACCCAATCCGGCAAAGAAACAGTGCTGTACCGATTTACCGGCCAAGCGGACGGAGCCTTCCCCCAGGATTTGACCAGCGACCAGGCAGGCAACATTTATGGCGCCACTGGCGGCAGCTACCGCCAAGGAAACGCGGGAACCCTGTTCAAACTGGATACGACCGGCAAGCTTACGACGCTGTATACCTTCCCCGGCGGCGCCGCTGGTAATTCCCCTCGCTGGCACCTGCTGCGAAGCGCAACTGGCGTGTTCAGCGGCGTGACCCAGTTCGGCGGCGACACCACGAACTGCGCTATCTCATCGGCCGGATGCGGCGTTGTCTTCACCGTAAACGCTTCGGCCAAAGAGCGCGTCCTGCACACCTTCGGCAAGCAGGCCAGTGGTGGAGAAGAGCCTTCCGGTGGACTTCTCGATGTGTCCGGCAACTACTACGGCGTGACCGTCTACGGTGGAACCGTAAACTCGGCTTGTACTTTTGGTTGCGGCGTGGTCTATCGACTCAGCAGCACCGGCAAATATTCGGTCCTCTACCGTTTTACCGGAGGAACGGATGGTGGGCTCCCGAGCGGTAGGTTGACCGAAGACGCCTCCGGCAACCTTTATGGCGCCACTGATACAGGAGGCAACGGGAACAACGGCGTGATCTACGAGATCACTCCGTGATTCGCTCCGCCGTGAGGCTGGATACTCCGTTCTCCGGTAAAATCATAGTTTCCTATGACGACCACCGAAGAAATCATCCAGCGCGAAAAACAGTTCTTGCTCCAAACCTACAGCCGCTACCCCCTGGTCATCGAGCGCGGCAAGGGAGTCTTCCTCTTTGACCTGGACGGCAAGAAGTATCTCGACTTTGTCGCCGGCCTGGGAGTGAATGCACTCGGCCACGCTCATCCCCGAATCGTGAAGGCGATCCGCGAGCAGGCAGCCCGCGCCATTCACCTGTCAAACCTTTATTACAACGAATATCAGGGACGCCTCGCCGAGAAACTCTGCACCCTGTCCGGATTACAGCGCGCCTTCTTCTCAAACAGCGGCACCGAAGCGATCGAGGGCTCGATCAAACTGGCGCGTCTTGCCGGACACCGCGTCGGAGGCGCTGCCAAAAGCCAATTGATAGCCCTCGAAGGCTCGTATCACGGTCGCAGCTTCGGATCCATGTCCGTCACCGGGCAGGACAAGTACCGCAAAGGTTTTGAACCGCTGCTGGAGGACGTGAAATTTGTCCCACGCAACGATGTCGAAGCTCTCCGTGCCGCGGTGAACGACAACACCTGCGCCATCGTCCTCGAACCAATCTTCGGTGAAGGCGGAATCTACGAATGCTCCGTGGAATTCCTGAAAGAGTGCCGCACCCTTTCCGACCGCCATCACGCCGCGTTGATTTTCGATGAGATTCAATGCGGCCTCGGCCGCACCGGAACTATCTTCGCCTTCCAGACTTTCGGAGTCACGCCCGACATCGTCGCCATCGCCAAGCCCATCGCCGCAGGCATCCCGCTCGGGGCCTTTCTGGTCAAGGAAGAGTTCGCGTCGGCCATCTCCCCCGGACAACACGGAACCACTTTCGGCGGAGGCCCACTGGCGTGCCGCGTCGCACTCGAGTATCTGGCCATCGTTGAAGAAGAGAACTTGCTGCAAAACGTAGCCACCGTCGGCGCGTATTTACAACAAGAACTCAAAGCACTCACGGAACGCTATGAAGCGGCCCGTGAAGTTCGCGGCCGGGGCCTGATTCAAGGCTTGCAGCTCGACGTGCCCGCCCGCCCCATCGTCGAGCTGGCATTCGCCGAGGGCGTCCTCTTCAACAGCACCCAGGACACCGTCCTTCGTTTCCTACCCCCATTCCTGCTGCAGGAAAAACACGTAGACAAAGGGATGCGAGTTCTCAAAAAACTGTTGGGAAAGAAACGCAGCAAGTCGCGACAGGCCGCCTGAGCCGACCTCACTCCTGCCGCAACGCCACAAACGGATCGATCAGTGTCACTCGATGCGCCGGCATGAAACAGCACACACCCGCCGCACCACGAACTTTCGAGCGGGAAACCGCCTGAAAAAGGGAGAGCGGAAGCTCTCCCTGCACAGAAGCGACAAGAGGCGATACTCTTACATAGAACGTCACAGTCAGTAAAAAGTTGTCTGACCACAAACAGAAAGTCGCGGTGAACGGCGCATTGCCAGCAGACATCAAACCGCAGCACAAATTCGCGGTCGAAGAACGCTGGATCACCCTCGACGGTGCGCGCATGCGGTATCTGCACGCCGGTTCCGGACCAGCACTACTGCTCGTCCATGGCTTGCTCGGATACTCGTTCTCCTGGCGATTTTCCATTCCCACCTTGGCGCAACACGCAACGGTCTATGCCGTCGATTTGATGGGAACCGGTTTCTCCGATCGTCCGTCAGACCTCGACTGCTCGTTCCGAGCAAGCGCTCAGCGCCTGGTGCGCTTCATGGATGCAACCGGCATCGCCAGTTGCGATCTTCTGGGCACATCGCACGGCGGGGCGGTGTCCATGATGCTGGCCGCGCTAGCGTCAAAACGCATTCGGCGCCTGATTCTGGTGGATCCCGTCAATCCCTGGTCGGCCCACGGAAAGCATTTGAGCGTTCTTCTCAGCAACCCTCTGGTGGTGCCGCTCTTTCTGAATCTCGCGCCTCGGGTGCGAATTCTGGATGAGTTCTATCATCGCCGGATGTTCGGCGACCCGCGACGCATTCCGCCGGACAGCCTCGAAGGCTATCGCAGGCCCATGCGCATTCCAGGTTCTTACGAGTATGCATTAGCCGTGCTGCGCTCGTGGAACCGCGATCTAAAAGAACTGGAATCGGTGTTGCCGCGCATCGCAGACATCCCAACTCTGCTGACATGGGGAACCTTGGATGCCGCGGTCGATCCCGCGTCAGCCCACCAGTTGCAAGAGCGATTGCACGATTGCCGGCTGCTCATGTTCGAGGGTGTGGGACATCTTCCATATGAAGAAGTGCCCGAAGAATTCAATCGCGCCGTGACTGCATTCCTGTCTGCAAACTCTCATTGATGCTTCACGCAGTGGGTGCTAACCTCGAACCCAGAGCGCGCCGAAAACGCTCGAAGATGAAGCCGACCAACCCTCCGCCGCTGTCCGCGATTCAGCGATTCTCTCGCTTCCTGCATCTCGACATTCCTGAAGTGTGGGTTCGCTTCCTGCTGGCGATTGTGGGCCTGGCTCTGGCGTTCGGCGCTGCGCTTTTCTCCACAGTGTCGCGAGAGTCGGGAAACCTCTGGGCAACTCTGGTGCTGGCCTCCGCTGCGCTGGTGCTGGCCGTGATTGTGGGCTTGACCACGGTGCCCTATCTCGCCCGCCGCGTGGCTGGCGCTCGCATTCGCGATGCTTTCGACTTCGACGTTACCCGGGTTGGAATCGTGTACGTGGCCATCGTGCTGGTGATCGGGATCGCCGCTCTGAACACCGGCAACAACTTGCTCTACATCGTATTGGCGGCGATGTTGGCCGCGATTCTGGTTTCCGGTTTCGCGTCGGCCATCGTGTTGCGCGATCTGGAACTGGATGTCCGCTTGCCCGAGCATGTTTTCGCTGGCCGGTCGACGCTGGGCCGAATCGTGCTGCGGAACCCGCGGCGCTGGTTGCCCTCGTTCTCGGTGAATGTCGTATCCGCTAAGAAAAACGGCGCTGCCAAACACTGGGAGTGGATGCCGACAACGTTTGCGCTTCCCCCGGGACGTCGTCGGGAAAAGCAGTGGATGCGGTTCCGGGATTACAAACTGCGGCGAGTTTCGAAAACCGAAGCCCCACCTGGCATTTTTGAAGGGGCGGCATACTTTCCCTATATTCCCGCTGGTAGCGAACTGAAGGCAGATCTCGAACTTTGTTTCGATCGCCGAGGATGTTATCAGCAGAAGGGGTTTGGCTTGGCGACGCGGTTTCCTTTCGCATTTCTGACCAAGACCCGCCACCTGCCGCTGGCCCGCGAAATCATTGTCTATCCTCGGGTGGAGCCTGCCGACGAATTTTTCGAAGTTCTGCCCATGATCACGGGCGAGTTAGAAACGTTCGTGCGCGGACGCGGCGATGACCTGTATCTGATTCGCGAGTACATGCCGGAAGATTCAGCTCGCCATGTGGACTGGAAGGCGACGGCCAAATCGGGTTCGCTCAAAGTGCGCGAGTTCAGCCGGGAGGACGAGCGCAAACTCCGAATCGTATTCGACAATCCTGCGAGCGGAGTGATTTCGGAGAAAGCGTACGAAGACGCGGTCGCTCTGGCAGCATCGCTGAGTTGGCACTTCGCGGCTCAGAACACGGAGGTCTCCTTCGTCTCTCAAGGCTACAGCGGAGAGCCCGATATTTACCGGTTTCTCGCGCATCTCGCAATCGCGCAGCCGCAGCCATCACCATCCGTCATCGAGAGTCTCCGGCCTTCCGATGACTACAACATTATTCTTACGACGCGGGCTCGCGGCAGCCTTCCCACCGCGCTCTGGGCATGCTCCTACTTTGTTTTCGTTGCAGCGAATTAGCCCCATCTTGCGGACGCTCGTCGCGTTTGTGGTTGTCCGCAAAGCGGACCAATTTGGGCCTAAGGGATTGTCCGGCGGTTGCATACGTGATTCTTCCTCTTTTCATTGGCCGCGTTTCGTCATATACTCGCGCCCGCGTTGCTTTCGGAGATGAATTTCCGAGGGGGGTGAGTCAATGCATGTTTACGACTTAATTAGCGCGCAGCATACCCATCAAGCGGATGCCAACGAGACCGTGCTCGATGTGGCGCGAGCCATGGTGGAGCGCAACATCGGCGCCGTACCGGTACTTCGCGACGGCTTCCTGGTCGGTATCTTTTCCGAGCGCGACCTGATGAAACGGGTAGTGGCCGAAGGCCGCGACGCTCGAACCACTCTGGTCTGCGATGTCATGACCAATGACCCACTCACCGTGAGCCCCGACGAGAGCCTCGAAACCTGCATGGTTCTCATGCGGCGGCACGGTTTCCGCCATTTGCCGGTTTGCGAGGGCAGGGAACTCAGAGGGATCATTTCCCTGCGCGACATCCTGCTCCATGACCTCAATGAAAAGGATCATGAGGTTCGGATGATGAGGGCGTACATCCAGGCGTCTCCGGAAATATAGGATGGATTGAAGGCCGCGCTGGCCTGTCGAACGCATCGCCGTCCGCCTGCAGCGGGATCAGTCTACCTTCTAGTTTTCACTCAAGGCCAGCTTCATTGCGCCTTGCTCTCGGCGGTAGATGGGCCGCCGCCCCAACGTTCGCGCATCCGTTCCCGGAATCGTTCCCGCTCCTCGGGTGTCGTGTGTTCACAGCGCCCTTTCATGCGACGGCGGAAATTGGAGCCGCTGTAACCGTGCCGTCCCAGTCCGCCGAAGAGCACGCGGCACAGCACCAGGATTCCCAGCGCTTGCCAGAAGGTGATCTGTCGCCATCCGAAGAGCGGCGGCAGCAGCCAATTCCAAAGGTGCAGCACGATTTCTCCGCCGATGGCGATAAATGCCACCATCCCCAGAATCGCCAGCGGAGCAATGAAAATCATTTTCCATTTTCTATTCATATTCAGTCCCTCACGTTTTCGTAAATTCGTCGTAAACGCTTTGCAATCGCTCGCGCAGATGTAGCACCGCATAACGTTTGCGCGAGAGCAGCGTATTCACGCTTACGCCGGTCTCGGCGGCCATCTCCTTGAAGCTGCGCCCCTCCAGTTCGTGCGCCACAAACACCTCGCGTTGCTCCTCCGGCAACTCGTCGACCGCAAGCTCCAGCTCATCCAGAAGCACGTTGCGGAGGTAGAGCTCTTCCGGCCCGGCATCGTGTGATGGCAAAAGATCTTCGATCTCCAGGAGATCACCGTCTTCGTCCGCGATGCCGGTATCGCCGAAGCTCTCCGGCTTCTTCTTGCGGAAGAGATCGGTGATGCGATTGCGCGCCACCCGAAACAGCCAGCCGGTAACATGCTCGATCGGCATCAGCAGGCGATTCGCTTCCACCAGTTCGTAGAACACGTCCTGCAGAATGTCCTCAGCGTCCCGCGGGTCGGGTACGCGCCGTCGAATAAAGTTGCGCAACCGGGACTGCTCCCGCTTGACCACCTCGGAGATCCGCTGGTCCTGTTCGATTGCCATCAGCTCCAGGCCCACCGCGTCCTTCCTCTAGCGTTGTAGACGAATGAGGGGCGCGGATATTGTAGGCTGGCTAAGTTGCTGAGGAGGATAGCCCACCCGAGGGTGCCCCGTCCTTGTCTCTGCGCTTTTTGCAGAGACAGGGCGGGGCTTTGCGTCGGAGCGCACCAATTGACATCATCGAATGCAATAATCAGTCCTTGGAGTTCCCATGAGAACAACCGTTGTGCTCGACGACGATCTCGTACGCATCGCCCAGGAGTTCACCGGGATCGCAGAGAAAACCCCGCTGATTCGTGAAGCTCTCAAGGCCCTCATCGAGCGGGAGAGCGCTCGCAGATTGGCGTGCCTGGGAGGCACAACGCCAAAATTGAAGAATATTCCACGGCGGAGGGCGCGGGTTGGAGCTCGCGATCTCGGACTCATCAATAAGGCTGCGGATGAGCTGAATGCAGAGGTGGAAGACGTTCTCCGGTATCAGTCGACGAAGGCATAGCCGACGTGGGGGCTGCACCAGGCTAAACCTCGTCGCGTCAACTCTCAAGGGTGCCCCATCCAAGCTTCGTTTGGGTGGGGATTTTCTGCCAAGGACCATTCCGTCTCGCAAACAAGCGTGTCCTCCACTGGTCCATCGGCGTTATAGAGCGGTGCTAGGTAGATGCCGTGCTGCGCAGCGATGGTCTCAATCTCCTCGACCCGCTGCGGAGTGATAAAGCCCCTTCCTTGAGAGAAAGGTTCGAAGCGCTTCTCCAGAGCAAGAGCCATGCCTTCGAGCAGGCATCCATGCACAACGTCGGGGAACGGATGCCGATTCAGAATTCCATGAAAATCCGGCGCGAAGCTCAATCCACCAGTAATTTGTCCCAGACCCCCGAAGAAAACTTTGGCGCCCGGCATCTGCGCGCTTGGAGACAAGTTTTTCGGATAGCCCGCATCGCAAACGATTGCGTCGGGCGCGACGCGGCCCAACAGAAGCGAGGGCGACGCTAGACTTGCCGCGCAGATCACGAGGTCAGCTTCGGCGGAAAAGTGCTGTAGACCTGTCGCGATTTCCACCTGAACTCCAGCGGCTTGCAACTCTGCCGCGAGCCTGCGTAGCCGCTCCGCGTTGCGGGCGTTGAGCAGCACGCGCTTCACGAGGGGCGCTAAACAACGAGCGCGGCCGGACCCAACATCTCCTGTCGCTCCGACGATCAGCAGCGTTGAGCTGCGGAGGTTCCCCCTGAACAATGAAACCAACCGTCAACGTATTGCCGGTGGTGAAAACCGTAGCGTGTCTCTCGGGAAGCTGATCGAAGTTGCCCTCAATCAGAATGGAGCTGAATCCGCCTAGACTCACGATCTTCGCTCCATCCCTGATCGCGCAAGCCGCCGCCGCTCGCACCCGGGCGATGTTCTCGTGCACGTAGGCGGCTTCAAGCCGGTCGGGAGGAATGAAGGAATCGATGTACAGACCGCGGGCTTTCGCACCGCCTATCTTCGTATCGCCGATCTTGGTATCAAAGACCGAGCCGACCTCGACATGGCAGACGGCTCTGGGAGGAATCCAGGGAAGAATGTCCCTGATCTCGTCATCCGGCAGGCGCATGCGCTCCGGCCCGCGCAGCACAGCGAGCACGTCCGCAGCCGCTCTCCAACTTTCCTGATGCCCGATCAGAGCGAAATCGACGTCCATAAATCCGTCCTCGTCCAACTACACCGGCAACTGAGCCACCCATGCGAGCGTTAACTCACCGGGAATCCCCAGCATGTCGAGCGTCTTCAGATACTGTTGCAGCGACGCTCCGCGAAGCTCAGCCGCGCTCAAGCTGACGTCGAACAGGGCCGGCTTCACGCAGCTGGCGTGGCACACTTCGCAATGGCCGTCCTTACATTCCTTCGCCAACATCTTCGCGAGTGTCGTCATGACATCGAGATGCAGCCGATAGACTTTGTCGTCGAAGCGCTGCGCGTCCAGAGCCCGCTCGGCTCGGAGAATCTCCATGGCGTGATCGACGTGCTCTTCTTCCTCGGCTGCGATGGATGCAAAGGTCGTGCCAAGGCTGCCGGGCGCCACCTTCCCGACGCGTGCATAGCTGGCGACGGCGAATGATTCGAGCATGATCTCCTGGACGATGAGACAGCCAATAAAATCGCGCTCGGTGATGCAGCCCAGGAATTCTTCGCGCAGCCGCTTCCAATGCTTGGCGTCGACGTTATTGGAAACGTCCACGCCAATCTTGCGGCCCTCGGCAGCGAACCGCGCCGCATGCCCCCGTTCGATCTGCGCATGCTCCAAGGCATCGGCCACTTCTGCGGGATTGTCACAGATCTCCGATAACGAGGCATAGTTCATGGCGGCCATCAGTTCGCCGGTCACGGCCTGCGCCAGGATGTCCTGCCAGATCGGCGCGTTAGGTGAAGTACATTCAACGGTTGAGCAGTTAAGACCAACAAGTGTTTCCATACGTCCTCCTGAACATCGACTTTCGTCGCGGCTGCAAGCCGCGCCCTTTCAAAACCTGAGCCAGGTTCCGCGAATCGCCGCGCCTCATCTGCAGTAGCCCTGCTTGGTCCGTACCAGCATCCGACCTTCGCGCTTTTGGGTTTCTGCTCTGATCCGGAGTTTGATTTCACTGAACTTGCCTTTCGGCTGTTTGCCCGAAGGATAGTAGCCAAGCGTGTAGCGGCTGCGAATCTCGTCGATCAGTTGCGCCAGCTTCGTGCCGATCTCATCTTTGCCGGATTTCATCACGTCGCCGCCGGTGCGTTCTGCATATTGGTAAACATCGCCCGGAGGGTTGTGCTTGCGCATGGCAGCAAACATAGGATTCTTGCTAAAGGTCACCATGGCAAAGTCGGAAAATGCGCTGCGCTCGAGCAGGGCGGAAATCACGGTTCCGGTTTCAAATGCCGCGCGGAACGCATCTTTCTCTCCGTGCTCGCGGTCAGAAGGGATGTTGGGAACGTTGTCCGTGAGCCATATGATGGTTCTTCTGCTCCGGGGATTTGTCGCTTTACCCAATTGCTCCGACGCCTGGAAAATCGCTTCATTGAAAAAAGCGGCCTCGCTACTTTCCATCGTGCTGGCTTTTTCGATGGCTGCGACCGCTTGCTTGCGGTCGGTGGTGAAATCCTGCAAAAGTTGCGCCGACGCTGCGTAGACCATAACCGCGACTTCATCCTCGGGCTTGAGGTGCTGTAACGCCTCCAGCGCCCCGGCTGCCAGCGGCTTGAGCACCGGCTGAACGCTAGCCGTAAGATCGAACAGCAGCACCACGGAGAGCGGAAGCTGGTTCCGGCTCAGTTCGGCTATCTGTTGCTGTACCCCGTCTTCGTAAAGCTGGAAATCCTCTTTGCTCAGCGAGCCCACGGGACGACCGGTCTTTTTCTGCTGCACTTGCACGTCAACCTGGACCAGTTCCACGTTGACGCGAATGACCTGGTTGTCGGGAGCGCTTTGTTGTTCCTGCGCCTCGCCGGGCATAGCAAATTGCAGAAACACGGCGGCAAGAAGCACACGAACCAAAACTCGCATAGCTGTGCTCATACTCTTTACGTCCTCAGCGAACGATTCAATTAGTGGCGCGCGGCGATCGCCAATTCGCCTGCTCCGTCCAGCGTTGAACATTTACGCCCATCACGAGCAGCCACAGGTAAACCGCTCCTTCCCCAAGGAGGCCGAAGGCCAGATTGTAGGGAGACAAATAATTGGCGAGCAGGGACGAAACAAGGGTGAGCCACCCTAAACCACCCAACGCCATGAGCGCGCCCAGGATTCGAGGCGGAAAGCTCGAACGGAAAACGAGGCAGCCAACTAGAATGCAAAAGAACCCGTTAAACATAACGGCGATGTTCGCGCCCCGAGGCTGCACTCGAAGAACCTCAACAGCGAGTCCTACGAGGTTGAAAGACGCCGCAAGCAACGAGAGCCTCCTATTCAGCGGGCTCAAGATGTCATAGAAGAACAGCGTCACAGCGGTGATGGCCAGGACCACCATGATGCCTCCCGCGACATTCAACTTGCCGCGAGCGAAGATCTCGGCGAATGCCGCCGCCAGTACGATGAGTAAATAAATGACGCCAGCAATCTGTGTCCTCAACCCCGAAGCCTCAAAACGCGGCGACGTTTCAGCAATCCGTTCCGTCATCACAGCGGTACTCATAATCTTTCCTCCTAATGCGACTCACAAAAAGCACACACGACTCACAGTGGTTCCCGATAACGTCGCAGCCGAACCGCCGCGGCGAAGCACGCCCCGGCGAAGATCAGCCCGACCCACAGACTCGGGCTGCTCAGGAACCTTCCCGGAGCGAGTTGTTGCAGCGGAATAAAATGCGCATCGATCGCGACACCATTCTTGTCCGTGAGGTCGAAAGCGCCGGCAGCGAATCCAAACAAGCGGTCTTGCAGCATCACGCCCAAATACGAAGTGTGGAACGCGATGTACTCGAGAGCGGCAATCGCCAGCGGCGGCAACACCGCCCACAGAAATGTCGCGCGCCGCGCCCAGCCTGAGACCAGTAGCATCCACATGTAGAGCGGCGCATGCCAGAGCGCCATCACGATCAGGCTGTAGAGCAGCACCAGTTCCATCTCAAACATCGGCGGGCCCCACGGGGTCGAGGTACTCGCGCCGCTTACCAGCAGTACAGCGGCGCTCAGCAGCCGCATGATGAGTTGCAGGGGAACGGTGACGGCGAAAACTAGAACCGGCAGAATCACGAGAGGAATGACCGCCTTCGAGAGCACAGTCGTAAGATCCGAAACCGGCAGCGACTTCCAGAACAGGATGCTGCGATCGCGACGCTCGCTGTGCAGCGCGTCGAGCGAGTAGAAGATCCCGACCAGAAACCCGACAAAGGTGAGCAGCATCCCTGCGTGGGCGTACGGCATGGCGAGCTGGATAAGGATCTGCTGCGCAGGGTTGAGCGTTGCCAGCGCACGCACGCTGCGCGGCAGCCAATACAGGCTGATCAAAAAGCCGACCAGGTAGACGGCGCCAACCGCCAGCGGCGCGACGTAGATCGAACGGTTCTCCCACAATTCGCGCCGCACCGACCAATACAGTGGCCGAGTCGGCGCCAGGGCCGCGGGCTCAACCGCCTGCGCGTCGAGCAGAGAATCGGGTCCGGCGTTTGATTGCGTATTCATCTGGCTGCCCCCTTCTGCGGGCGTTCGACCAACTACATGCGAATCAGATCGGTCCCTGACAGCGACGCAACCGGACCGCTGCTGCAAGAAATGCTGCGGCGACCACCAGCCCGATCCACAAACCCGGGCTGCTCAGGAATCTGCCCGGAGTGAGCTGCGTCATGGGATCGAAGAAGCTATCTACTCCTGGGATGGCCTCCGGGCCGCCCTCGAAGCGGTATCCCAGCATGGCGGCGAAGTGCCAGGTATTGAAGGCGATCTTCTCCACGACGCCAATCGCGAGCCAGGGCAAAACGGCCCATAGAAATGCCGCTCGCCGTGCCCAGCCCGAGACCAGCAAAAGCCAGCCGTAGATCGGCGCGTACCAGAGCACATGCACGGTCACCAGGTGGTAGAGCAGCATCAGCCACATCTGGAACACCGGTGTCCACAGCGTCGCAACACTCAGGCCGCTCGCCAGCAGTACGAGAGTGCTCAGCCCCAGCATGATCAATTCCGTGGCAACGACGATTGCAAAACTGAGCACTGGCAGAACCACCAGCGGAATGCTCGCCTTCGAGAGCACAGTAGTAAGGTCGGACACCGGCATCGACTTCCAGAACAGGATGCTGCGATCGCGGCGTTCACCATGCAGCGCGTCGAGCGAGTAGAAAATGCTTACGATAAAAGCAGTCCCCATGATCACACCCATCGCGAAGCTGTAAGGTCCTTCGAGCGCCTCGCGCCGTTGAGCCATGTTGGTCGTCGACAAGGCAAACCCAAGCGTAGCAATCAGGTATCCCAACAGTGTGACGGCGGCGGCCGCCAGCGGAGCGATATAGATCGAGCGGTTCTCCCACAACTCGCGGCGCACCGACCAGTAGAATGGCTGCATCGCCGTCACCGCGGCGGGCGCGATTCCTCGCGACTCACTGATCTGCGAATCGCGGAAAGACCCAGGCGTTGCGATCGATTGAGTATTCATCTGGCTGCTCCTGGCGCCTCGCCGGCGTGATCGCCTGGCTTATTTCCCATCAAGGCAACAAACAAATCCGCGATGCTTGGCGTGCGCACGTCGCCCAGCGCCGCAAGTTGCCCACGGTCAACACGATCGAACAACAGGATGCTGCGCCCGAGCACCTGGCGCTCGTGAATCGGCTTAAGCGCCCGTGCTGCGGCGACACGCTCGGGATGCACCGCCACTTCCAGATAGCGCGACTCGAATTCTTCCATGCTGCAATCGAGTACGATCCGCCCGTGATTGATGAACATGAGATCGGTGATCACGTGCTGAACGTCTTCCACCTGATGCGTGGTCACCACGATGGTGCGGCTGCGATCGAAGTAGTCATTCAGCAGCGAATCGTAGAACTGCTTGCGATACAGGATGTCGAGGCCAAGCGTCGGCTCGTCCAGCACCAGCAACCTCGCGTCAATGGCCATCACCAGCGCGAGGTGCAACTGGGTCACCATGCCTTTGGACAGTTCCCTGATCTTGCTGGCGCGCTTGATATCGGTCTTGGCCAGAAAACCTTCCGCCTTCACCCGATCGAACCGCGGATGCACGCCGCCCACGTAGTCGAGCGCCTGCGAAACCCGCATCCAGCGCGGCAACACGGCAACATCGGCAATGAAGCAGACGTCGCGCATGAGCTGGTCACGCTCGTCCCAGGGGTCGCGCCCAAGCACCCTCAGTTCTCCCTGATATTCGGTGAGGCCGAGAATCGCGTTGAGCGCAGTGCTCTTGCCCGCTCCGTTCGGACCGATCAGTCCGAGGATGCGGCCCTCGTCGACCCGCAAATTGACGCCGTCCAGCGCGATGGTTTTGCCGAAGGTCTTGCGCAAGCTGCGTGCTTCGATGACTGTCATGACTTTGGCTCCTTCTTTGCAGCATTGGGCGAGGCAGCGTCCAACAGTTCTTCCGGTGTCAGGCCGAGCCGCTGGATAGTTGCGTAAACCGTGGGCCACTGTTCCGCCAAAAACTTCTGCCGTTCGCCCTGCAGCAACAGATTGCGTGCCCCCGCATTGATAAACATCCCGCGACCTCGCCGGCTCTCGACCAGTTGCTCGTCCACCAGTTGCTGATAGCCCTTCAGAACAGTGAGCGGATTGACCCGATATTCGGCCGCCACGTTGCGCACCGACGGAAGGGGATCGCCTTCCTTGAGCACGCCGTCGAGTATCATCGCGACCACGCGGTCACGAAGCTGGCGGTAAATCGGCTGACTGTCGTTCCACTCACTGTCCATTGCGTTTTCCAGATAGAGGTAAAAACAAGATTCTCCCCAACAAGATCATTCGGCGTGACTCCGCAGCGACAGCGCCGCACCTTGCTGCCTCGCTCCAAAAGCAGGTTCTACTTTCTTGGCTTTGTAAAAATAGTTCGCAAACACATATCCCCACGGTACAGCGACGATGGGCAATATCACCCACAAGAACTGCGAGGTGATTTCTTCCGCGGGCGATCCCGCCAACATGCCCTTCGACCACAGCGGGTACGCCACAAGAATGAGCCACTGGACTTTGTAAAATATCTCCAGCAGCACGATCGGCAGCATTTTTACAGGACGAATGATTCCTATCCCCGCCAAAGTCGCGAAGGCCGTCCAGACGGACCAGGCAACGGCGTTTGTCGGGTCCCATGGCCCTTCATGGGTGAGCACGTGCGTCCAAGTGATTCTGCCCAGCACGAAGAACATCAATACATAGAGCAGCCGCAACAGGTAGATGTTGATGTTGGGGACACCTTCGTATCGTTCGTTCCGTTGAAAAATAACTTTCGGGTTGATGGTCATGGCAATATCCTCGAACTTAGTTGCCTGCGAATTTCTCTAAGAGCAATCATGGATCACTTCGAAGCAGCGTCACTTGGTCCGCTGCAGGTCGAAGTGCGCGTGCATCGGCTTGTCCTTCATCATGAACGTCCAATCCTCGGTGTGATGGTTGGCGTCGATGATGGTGAACACCGAA
>Ga0116217_10000845_pt1 | contig 30779 bp, 33 predicted proteins | sample Sb_taG_6_FD_89697 | JGI IMG/M metagenome (GOLD analysis project Ga0116217, IMG submission 89697) | Peat soil microbial communities from Weissenstadt, Germany - Sb_50d_4_PS metaG | ecosystem: Environmental > Terrestrial > Soil > Wetlands > Peat | place: Germany: Weissenstadt | collected 2010-09-21 | reverse complement strand
TCCAGGGCATCGTCTCCAGCCTCCTCGGCCAAAACTCTAACCGAGGTGTAAAGGATGTCCTGGCAACGTCCGCAAAAAACTGTAAAGTATGTCATGGCACCGTACACTTCAGGCGGGCACTGTGGAAGCTAGCACATGCTCGCCTGAAGGCGAGCGCTACAGGGCCTGAAAACCGTCGCCTGAGACAGCCTCGGCCCTAGTCAGAAATGCCAATCACGACTACAATACGACCGCCTGCCGATGCGCTGCTTACCACAAGGAATCTGAGAGTGGAGCCCATAGTCGTTACCGAAAATCTTTGGAAGCTGTATCACGCGGGAAAGATGGAAGTTCCGGCGCTGCGCGGCGTGAATTTCAAGGTGCTGCCCGGAGAATTCGTCAGCGTGATGGGACCTTCCGGGTGCGGCAAGTCATCTTTGCTTTATGTGCTCGGAGGGCTGGCGCAGGCTTCGCGGGGACGCGTCCTGGTAGACGGCAACGATTTGGCCGCCATGAGCGACGCCGAGCGGACCAAGCTGCGGCGATTCAAGATCGGCTTCGTATTTCAAAGGTTCAACCTTTTGCCGACGCTCGACGCCCGCGGCAATATCGCCATCGCGCAGCACATTCACGGGGACGGCTTTGACCCGCACCGCTTTGAGGTCATCACCAAGATGCTCGGCCTCACCGACCGCCTGAAGCACCGGCCGTCGGAACTGTCCGGCGGGGAGCAGCAGCGCGTGGCCATCGCCCGCGCCATTATCAACGAACCGAAAATTATCCTGGCGGACGAGCCGACCGGAAACCTGGACACACAAAATTCGGAAATTGTGCTATCCATGTTGAGCCAGTTGAACAAAGAGCTGGGCCAGACCATCATCATGATCACGCATAACCCCGAAGCTGCGGCGTATTCGAGCCGCGTGGTGCACATGCGCGACGGCGTGATCGTCGACGGGGTGCCAGCCGACTGACATGCGAACGCTCTGGCGAGCCATCGTGCGGGTTCTGTTCTGGTCCTACGAAAGAGGAACCTGGCAATATGATCTGGCGGTCGCCGGGATCGTGCTGTTCGTCCTCTTCTCGCCGTTCGTCATTCACTACACCGACCAGCCTTCGGTCGGCCCCGCGCCCACGTCGGCCCTCGTCGAATTGCGGACCGTGGCGCCTGGCCAAATTGCCACCTACCGCGTCGATGCGCGTTTGCTGGCGACTCCGACTCGAACTCCGGAACTGGAGCACGATCTGCATGAGACGGTCCAAAAAAATGTGCAGGACTTGAACCACGGCCGTTTCGAAATCGTGCGCATCGACCCCATCCGCGGCGAGGGCGGCACCATCGCGTACTACGATGTTTCGGTAAAGCCCTGAGGTGGAACAGGCTTCAGCCTGTGGGGTTTTGGTTCTTGCAATGATTCACCCCACAGGCTGAAGCCTGTTCCACCAAATCCGGCTCGCCGCGCAGTCTCGCTACAACAACCTTTTTTTGATTTCGCGTTCGTATTCCGGAAAATAGCGGCTGATGACGGACAGATCGAAGCGGCCGAGGATCGATTCCTTGGATTCGCGCTCCAGAAGAAACTGAAACGATTTCCTGACGAGTTCCTCCGGCTCGACGGCTCCTCCCGCAAGCCTCGCGTAGTCCTTCGGATTGAGCGTGATCTGGTGAGTGGATTCGCTTCCGGGTTCCATCACGCGTACGCTGAAATGGGACGCATCCAATTTTTCGACTTCAATTTTTGCCGCCATGGTTCTCCCTCATTTCGTCTAAACATTGCGGCCGGCTCGCGGTCAGGTTGCTGTAGCCCGCGTCTTCAGACGCGGGGATTTTCTCGACGTCACAATAAAAAAATCCTCGCCTCTGAAGAGGTGAGCTACAGCAATTCTACTGGAACGCGGAAACGTAATACGAGCCGCGGTACGTGAGCTTTGAGCCGGGCGGGACTTTTGCTCCTTCGGCCAGCACGACGCGCAGCGAACGCCAACCGGGGCGCGCCGTTCCCGCCGAGGGATAGAAGCCGAGCGTGTATTGCGCGCCGATCGCCAGCGCGATGCGCCGATAAATCTCGCTCAAATCTCCCGTCTCGCGCAGAAAATAAAGCTGGCCGCCGGCGCGCCGCGCCAGCTCCGCCAGATACAGCGTGTAATTCGGCATGTTTTGTTTGCGCGCTTCTGCGGTAACCAGCATTTCGTTTCGATGCGCCTCCAGCCATTCCGGCGTCATCCCGCGCGGGCGATTCTCGGTCGAGACGATGAACAGCGCGATCCCGTCCGCGCCCAGTTCGCGCGCCACGTCGTCAAACGCCAGGCGCGACGCCCCCGCGCCTGTGCTGGGCAGCGCGCTGCGCGGATCCCAGGAGAGGCCGAGGCCGCTGTCCTGCCCATCCGTCAGCAGCACAATCGCTTTGCGCCCCATGCGCCCCTGAAACAATTCGCGCGCCGCTAGAAAAACGGATTCGTAAATCCGCGACTCGGAAGAATTCTCCACCTTGGCGAGGTACTTGGACTCGATGGCGCGATCCAACAGTGCGCGATTTTTCGAGAAGGGCAGGAGCAGGTGCGCCTCGGAGGAGAACGACACGACGGCGATTTCGTCCGCGGGAGAAAGATTTTCCGCGAGCGCGCGCGCCGCGTCCCGCATTTCCGCCAGCTCGTGAAAAATGCTGGGGCTCGCATCGATCACCAGAGCGATGCTGGCCGGCGTGGCCGAAGCATCGAACGAAGCGATCTCCTGCGCCGCGCCGTCTTCAAACAAATGAAAATCGTTTTGGTTCAGGCCGCGCACTTGCGTTCCGTCCGGCGCAGCGACCGTGCAGGGCACCTGCACCAGAGTGACGCGCGAGCGGATCGCGCCATCCGGCGGGGCCGGAGATGAATCTTTCGTAGTAGAGTGCAATTCGCCTGACGCGGGATCGCGCTCGAGTGCAATGTCTCGTCCCAAGGGAATCGGGCGCGGCAGCTTTTGAGATTTTGCGGGCGGAGTGTCCTGCGGCGGCGCGTCTCCCGGACGCGCGTCCATTGCCGGGAAAAAGATCAATGCCGCAAGGAAAGTAGAAGCGGCGCATCGAAGAGTTCGGATCACGCCCTGAGTATGACAGAACTGTATCGGTAGCACAGACTTCAGTCTGTGGGGTTCCATTTGATCTTGGCTAGCGCGCGCGGTCTGGGCGCATCGATGGAAATCCACAGACTGCCCTTCCAGACCGATCAGGGTAAAAAGTCTGTGCTACTCAGAGGTCGAAGTCGCGCACCGGTTTTTCGACGGGCTGGTCCTTGGCTTTCTTGAGGGCTTCCTCGAACTTGCGGTTGAGGACGTCATCCTTCTTGCTCTCGGCCACCCAGGAATCGCGGAATTTGTCTTCGCGCTTCTGGGCCTGATCGGCGAGGATGCGCGCCGCGTCGCTGATGTCCACGTCGGGCGCGGCCTTCACCGGCGCCGTGTGCGCGAGCACTACGGCGAGGTCGGTATCCACTGTGAGTTTTGCCTCGCAGCAGGGGCACGTCACTTCAATTGTCGGGACAGGCTTCTTCAGCATAAGCGTATTTTACGCCTAAAATGGGTTTAGTAGCACAGGCTTCAGCCTGTAGGTTTTAGTTCTTCCAAGAACCAAACCCCATAGGCTGAAGCCTGTGCTACAAACCCCCGCGTAATGCACTTCCTCGCTTGATTTCCAGTGCCTGCGGCTGCAAAATCCGTGCATGGCTCTGGAATTCACTACTTCATGTTTGAAAGATTCGGTCGATCTTCTCCGCTTTTACAAGCGATTGGGAGATCGCGCGATGGCGCAAGTTTCCGATGCTGCCCTGTTCGCCACCCTTGACGACGAGTCCAACTCAATCGCCATCATCGTGAAGCATCTCGGCGGCAACATGCGCTCGCGCTGGACCGATTTCCTCACCAGCGACGGCGAAAAGCCCGATCGCGATCGCGATTCGGAATTTGAAGCGCCGCCGAAAACGCGCGATGAGGTTCTCGCAATTTGGGAATCGGGCTGGCAGCTGGCGTTCGACGCGCTGGCCCCTCTGACCGACGCCGATCTCTCCCGCACCGCCTATATCCGCACCGAGGCGCATTCCGTCATGCAAACCATCCACCGCCAGGTGGCGCACTACGCCTATCACGTGGGACAAATCGTCTACCTCTCCAAACACTTCGCCGGACCGAATTGGACTGCGTTGACGATCCCGCGCCGCAAATCCGCGGAATTCAACGCCAAGGTCGCAACGGGCAAGGCCTCTCAGCGCTGAGGTAGCACAGCCACTCCTGGCTGTGTGGTTTTCTCTAATTTAAGGCAACTACACATTATCGGCGGTCGAAAAATTCCCATACGCGATTTTACTTTTGCGCTTCATTTACTTGCCGCAAACCCCACACAGGCAAGAGTGCCTGTGCTACAAAAACGTTTCGTCGTACAATATTCGTCGAAATTGAACTGGAAGGCCGTTCGGGAGGCAAATCCATCATGGGATGCGGATGCGGTTTCACGCGGCGCGAATTGCTGCGGGCGGGTTCTCTCGCGGCGGCGGGGATGCTGGCGGGCGTTAGGCTGGGCGCCCAGGCCAAGAAGGGCATGCGGATCGACATCCACGCGCATCTCTGGACTACGGATTACCTCGATCTCTGCCAGAGCTACGGAAACGTGGACACCGGCACGCAGCGCAACAAAGGCGCGGGAATGGGCCAGGAAGAAATGGACAAGCGCTTCGCACTGATGGAAGCGAACGGCGTCGAGATGCAGATTCTCGACATTTGCCCGCAGGCGCCGCACTTTGAAAACAAAGAGCACGCCGTGAATGCCGCGCGAAAAGCCAACGACCTGTACGCGGAGGCCGTGAGCCGCTGGCCGAAAAAATTCAAAGCCTTCGCGGCCGTGCCTTTGCCGCATGTGGATGAGGCACTCAAGGAGCTCGAACGCGCCCTCGATCAACTGAAATTTGTCGGTGCGACGATCACCACGTTTCCCGCCAATCATTCCCCGGCTGATCCTTCGTTTGCTCCCTTTTACGAAGAGCTGAACCGGCGCGGCACGGTACTGTACATTCATCCCTCGGGCAACGGCATCGATTCGCCGTTTGTGATTCCCTTCAACCTGCGCTGGATCATCGGCGCGCCGATGGAAGACACCGTTTCGGTGATGCATCTGATCGAGGCGGGCATCCCTCAGAAATATCCAAAACTGAAAATCGTGAATTCGCATCTCGGCGGGATGCTGCCGATGGTTTATCAGCGCCTGGACAATATTTCCAAGTGGGAGCATCCGCTGCCGGAGCTGCCATCAATCACGGCCAAGCGCATGTGGTATTGCAGCGTGGGCCACGGACATCCGCCGGCGCTGCGCGCGGCAGTCGATTCGATGGGCGCGGACCGCATCTGTCTCGGCACCGATTATCCCTACGAAGGCGGAGAGCTGTTCGATCACGCCATCCAGTACGTCAGCCACTCCGGCCTCAAGCCGGAAGACGCGGAAAAAATCCTGGACCGCAACGCCGCCTACGTGCTCGGACTCGCGTGACAACCACCCAAACTCCGATCACGGCTCGCACCAAACCAAAGCTCACGCGCAACCAGATCCGCAGCTTCTGGGCCGCCTGGGGCGGCTGGAGCATGGACGGAATGGATTCGTTCATCTATTCCCTTGTCTTGGTTCCGGCACTGACCGAACTGCTGCCCCGCTCCGGAATTCCCGCCACGACCGCGAACGTCGGCTACTACGGCGGCATTTTCTTCACTCTGTTCCTGATCGGCTACGGCACGGCGCTCGTCTGGGGGCCAATTGCAGACCGGTTCGGCCGCGTGCGCACCATGATGTTCAGCATTTTGTGTTTTTCGCTCTTCACGTTGCTGGCGGCGTTTGCCACGGGCATCTGGAGCCTCGCGGTGTTTCGCTTCATGGCGGGAGTCGGGATCGGCGGGGAATGGTCGATTGGCGCCGCGCTGGTTTCCGAAGATTGGCCCGAGGAGCGGCGCACGATGGGCGCGGCCCTGATGCACACGGGCTACTACATCGGATTTTTTCTTGCCGGCATCGCAAATATTTTCATCGGCAGCCATTACGGATGGAGAGCCATGTTCGCGCTGGGCGGTGTTCCCGCGCTGCTGATCGGCTTGATTCGCAACAATGTGCAAGAGCCCGCGCGCTGGGAAAACAGAGTGCACGAACTCGGCGGAAAGTGGACGATGCATCGCGCGTTCCTGAAACTGTTTTCCCCGCAATACCGCCGCAGGACGATTATCAACAGTCTCTTCTTGATCGTGTCGCTCGCGGGCTTGTGGGCCGGATCGGTGTACGCGCCGACGGCGATGACGTTCATCGCGGAAAGGGCCGGCCGAACCGCCGCGGAAAGCGCGCGCCTCGCGTCATACTCCACGGCGTTGCTCGGGATCACAACGGTCCTCGGCGCTTTGATCGTGCCGTTCCTGGCGGACTGGCTGGGCCGCCGCGCCACGCTCGCGATTTTCTACGTGGTGATGATGTTCGCGATCTGGCTGGCGTTCGGCCATGTTTTTTACATGCAGCACAACGCCATCGCGTGGTTCCTGGTCTGCTCGGTGCTGCTCGGCCTGGGCGGAGCAAATTTTATCGTGTACTCGTTCTGGCTGCCGGAACAGTACGGAACGGAGTGCCGCGCGAGCGCGTTCGCATTCATCACCAACCTCGGCCGCTTCTTCGCCGCCGGTTTCACGTTTCTGGTAGGCGCGGGAATCCGCCACTACCAGACGTTCGGCATTCCCGTGTCGATGATGGCTCTCGCTCTCGTCGTCGGCCTGGCGCTCGTCCCCTTTGGCGAAGAAACCAAAGGCAAGCCCTTGCCCGCATGATTCTTGAGTTTCAAATTTGAAATTTCAAATTTCAGGTTCCGAACCAAAAATCACGAATGGCGAACCATCTGTCAACGAGTTCCGCTAGTCGGAACGACGGCCGGGCTCTTGTCCAATTCTCCGCTCTCTGTTTTCCCCTTCGCCTGGATGAGCTCGATTTTTTCCTCCGCCTTCGCGTACGTGGAGTGAACGTGATCCACGACGGTCAAACGGAACGTGTACGTGCCGGGAAGATCGCTCGAGTCAAAAGTGATATCCATGACCGGATTCAACACGATGGTGTGCGGGGATCGCGGGTCGGCCCCGATCGTCTCGGAGAAAGTCGGGTTATCCAGGAGAACCTTGCCCTGCGGTGAGAGGAAGCGGATGTGCGCGGTCAAATTCATCTTTTCGGATAGCGGGAAAGGGTAATCCGTCACGACAAAGGGCAGGTAAATTTTCTTGTCGCGAGTCACCTGGCGAATTCGTCCCGCGTTTGGCCTGTCCGCCGCCGGCAACGATACCCATTTCAGGACCGAGTCTTTGGAATCCATGAGCAAGAGGTCGAGGTGGAAACCGCCTTCCTTCAGGCCGGCGATTTCGTTCGCGTCGGTTTGCGCCATCTTCCGCGCGCGTTCCTGCCGGGCGATGTCTCCGAGCGACGGACCGCCATCCTGGGCGGAGACAAGGAAAGCAAAAGAAACAACGAGAACGAGCAGGAAAATCAGGCGGCGCGGGGGCTTCATGGTGACCTCCGATTCGATACGCTAATGATAAGCCGCCGAATAATCACTCCCCTGAACAACTATTCCTTTCGTGTCGAAAAGGGCCACCATGCGGGACGCGCTCAGTAGCACAGACTTCAGTCTGTGGGTTTCCGCCAATTCGCCCACCCCGCGCGCGCTAGCCAAGATCAAATGGAACCCCACAGACTGAAGTCTGTGCCACTAAAAGCATTGCCCGCGCCGTTGACCGGAACGCATGAATGGCATATGTTGTGGCGCAAGACACCGTCCCAAAATCCGCATTTGCGAGACAGGAAGTGGTGAGATGAATCCAGTCAGTTCGCAAGAACGCACCGAATCCAGCGCGTCCGAACACGCGACCGGGACCGCGCGATACGCCGGCCGCGCGGGAGACAACTCTCTTGGCCGCGCGCTCGGATACTTCATCCTGCGCCTGTCGCTCGGCGTCGACATGCTCATGCACTACGTTGTGAGAACGTGGGGCATCAGCCAGGATTTCGTTCCCGTTACGGAGAAGATGTTCGTCGGAAACTTACTGCCGATGTCGTGGGTGCACTACTTTCTGACGTACCTTCCGTACTTTGAGGGCCTGCTCGGCATTCTACTGATTCTCGGACTCTGGTCGCGCATGGCTCTGACGGCGGAGGGCCTGCTGGTCACCGTGCTGCTGTTCGGAACAGCGCTGCGGTCGGACTGGACCGTCGTCTCTCACCAGATGATCTACCTGCTCTTTGTTTTCATCCTGCTTGCCGTAGAACAGTACGACTACTTTTCCGTCGATTCGCTCCTCGCAAGACGCCGCCGGAATTGATTGCGGCCATCCCGGCTTGCAGAGCCGCGTTGCCATTCGATTCAGGTATTGCGTCTCCCTGTTCACAGGGCTACTGCAAACTATCGCTATACTCATGGTGGCCCGCTTCACCACCACAAATTGACATTCTCGTAGCTGAACCAGGAACTCTGCTGGCGGCCGTGTCTCGTGGTCCGCAGCTTGCGGAGATTTCTGAGTTCTGTGATGCGAATCACAGCAATGTATTGTCCCTAGCGCCCAGTATCATCACTGTAAGGCTGGCGTTTATCGCTGAACAAGCCGCGTAAGAGAGGTCGAGCGGAAGACGCTGGTGACAGCAGAACATCCGAGAAGTCGGAGCGAAGGAGGATGCTATGAGGGTCAAGGACGCAATGGCAAAAACACCGGTTTTCTGCAACCTGGACACGAATCTGAGCGCGGCAGTGGAGATGTTGTGGAATCACAACTGCGGGATTCTTCCGGTCGTAGACGCCCAGCGACAAGTGGTGGGAGTCATAACGGACCGCGATATTGCAATCGCGCTCGGCACACGGAATCAACTTCCAGCAGAAATCACAGTCGCAGCGGCCGCGACGCGCAAGGTCCAAACATGCAAGCCAACGGACGATATCCATTTGGCGATCGACACAATGGCCGAGAATAAGGTGCGCCGTCTGATCGTGGTCAACGAACAGAAGCAGCTCGAAGGTATTCTGTCCATGGACGACGTTGTCCTCTCCGCCGGAAGCAAGACTGGAGAGAAACCCGACCTTTCGTCCGATGATGTCTTGAGAACCCTGAAGACGCTCTACTCGCCACAGTTGATGGCACGCGCGGCAGGCGGCTAATTCGGCGGGCGGCAAGGCTTTCGCGCGCAAGAACTTGCCAGTGGGCTATCCCTTTATTCGAAAGGGTGGGCAAGTGGAGCTACGCCAATAGCGAAGAAGCGATAAAGGCGGGGCAATGACCTATAACCGCCGGTTTATATTTGAGAGTCTTTCTCCGTCTCGGCGGGCAGCATCCATAGACCTTCTATTTTTCCCGAAGGGTCGAAGGCGATTCGAACGATCATGGGTCCGTTTTCGAACTCGCACCGGACGTCCACACGGTCAAACTCAGGATCCTTCCGCGCCACCCTGATATTCTTGAATGGCCCGAGATGCATCATGACGTGCATCCACGACGCTTCCAAGCGGTCGCCGGGCATCGTTTCTTTCATCTGATCGTTGAATCTCGTGCTCACCTCTTTGAACTGATGCTGCCGCAAGAGGTCTGTGATCGCCCGGGCCGAGGCTTCCATGCTTTCCGGGCTGACGTCGGAAATCGGCGCGATCCGAAAATGGGTGATCTGGTTTGTGTCATCAAACATCAGCTTCAATTCGACTTTGTAATGCTCGAACTGGCTCTTGGAAACATAAATCGGCGCGCCCTGCACCGTCCTTGTGGTTTGCGAAATTTGCGCCTGGAATGCGCCGGCCACGCCGGCCAATTCTTCCCGCGCGCTTTTCAGGTCGCTTTCGCTCACGGAATCCTTGAGGTCGGCGCTGAACCGCTCGCGAACAGCCGCGACGCCGCCATGGGCGAAGTCTTCCATGACGTCCTTGGTGATGGACAGACGTTTCTCGTCAGGCGTTTGCGCCTGCGCAAGGCCCTGGATTCCCAAAACGATCGTGAGCAGCAGCAGGAAATTTCGAAGCGGGCGCATGATGACCTCCAGCGTTGCTGACAGAGGCTGTGTACGCGGACGTACCAGCGGATAGTATCACCGTAGCACAGGCTTCAGCCTGTGGGTTTTCGTTACGGCAGCGGTGACCGTGCTACGACGAACCCCCACAGGCTGAAGCCTGTGCTACTAACCCCCACCTCTCGAAAATTGATATAAAATGACGAGTCGTCCGGGTGCGATCGATACAGGCAGAATCAGCAACGCGGAATCCAATAAGAAATCCGCTGAAATGTTGGGGAGCCCATGAAAAAAAGGATTGCTTACGTTCTTGGTATGTCGCTCGCTCTTCTCATAGCATGCGGACCGCTTTCCGCGCATCACGGGTCGTCGAACTACGACATGTCGAAATCCGTTTCAGTGAAGGGGACAGTTACAGAGTTTTCATTCATCAACCCGCACTCGGCGATACATCTCGAAGCGAAAGACGACAAAGGTAACGTCGAACAATGGCTCGTCGAGGCCGATAGCCCGAACAATCTTGCCCGGGCCGGCTGGAACAGAGACTCGATCAAGCCGGGAGACCTGGTCACCATTGTCGGGAATCGCCTGAAGGACGGCTCGAAAGTCATGCGCCTGCAAAAAGTAATTTTCGCCGACGGCAAAGAGCTGAAACCGCGCGAGGGCGACGAGTATTAATCCCGGCCTGCAGGAACGCCGTGACGCCACATCGCAATCGGGAAGGGGTTTCATGAGGCGAAATTGCACAACGGTTTTGACCATTGCGTTTCTCGGGGCGCTCTCTTTCCCGCTTCTCGCGCGGGCTCAAGATGCGAGCCACCCGGGCGCGGCAAAAATGCCGGCGGTTGCTTCTCCCGGAGCCGATCTGACCGGGGTTTGGACGCAGTTCCCGCGCATTGGCGGCCGCAGCGCGGGCGAGGGCGGCTTTGTTTTCAGCAAAGAGGAACCGCCGATGACGCCGTGGGCGGAAGCAAAATTGAAGTCCACGAAAGCGCCCCACACGGGCGGCTACACAGGAGAGTCGGACGACACAACTTTGAAGTGCTACCCTCCCGGCGTGCCGCGGATTTATCTATTCAATTTTCCGATGGAAATTTTTGTGGTACCCGGCCGCGTACTCATCGTCCACGAATTCGGCCACTTCATCCGCCAAATCTGGACCGATGGGCGGCAGCATCCCAAGGATCTGAATCCCAGCTGGATGGGCGATTCCATCGGAAAATGGGAGGGAGACACTCTCGTCGTCGATACGATCGGTTTCAACGACAAGACTTGGCTCGACCAGGTAGGCCACCCGCATTCCGACGCGCTCCACCTCGTAGAGCGCATCCACCGCACTGCGCCGGACATGCTGCAATTCGACTTCACGTTCGATGATCCGAAGGCCTACACGAAACAATGGACCGGGACCAAGCAATTCAAACTGCGCCCGGATTGGCACATTTCGGAATATATCTGCGAGGAAAATTTCGACAATAAACCGATCGAGGAGATCAGCAAGTAACTAGTAGCACAGACTTTTCACCCTGAGAACTGCGAAGGGCAGTCTGTGGGGTTCCATTTGATCTTGGCTAGCGCGCGGCCTGGGCGGATTTTGCAGAACCCCACAGACTGCCCTTCATACGTTCAGGGTGAAAAGTCTGTGCTACTTGCTATTTCTCGGCGTTGGCTGCGGGCTTCTCGGGCGCGTATTTAATGAGAGTTCCGCCCTCGGACTCGTAGACTTGCGCGCCAATCGCACCGGCAATCTTGAATCCTTTGCTTTCCAGCAAGTCCGCCGCGATTCCAGCCCGGTGCGCGTGATTGGAAACCAGAATCAACGGTTTGTCCTTGGGGATTTGGGCGAGATGTTTTTCGAGGTCGTCGGCCTGGATGTTGAGGTACACCGGAAACCCGCCGTTCTGCGCGATTTCCGTGGGGCGGCGGACATCAATCAGCAACACGCTGCCGGGCTTGGCGAGCAGCGCGTCAAATTGCGCGCGCGTGAGTATCTTCGCCTTGCTGGGCGCAGTTGCGGCCGGTTGCTGCGCAAAACTCACTACGTTCGCGAGCAGGATCAGCAGAACGAGTTTCTTCATGAGGTTTCTCTCCGTTTTCCATCGGATCAATGCAAGATCCAGTGTGCCATTCTCCCACTCTCTCGCTGCTTTGCAAAGAGCTGTCGCACAAACGCACTTCAGCGAAGATTTGCATGGCAATGCGAAGCGTCTCCTGAAATTCCAAATCGCGGCGCTCGGGGCCGAACACTCAGCTGGCAAGCGCGTTTGCCGGCGCGAATCGGAACCTTATTGATCCTTTCCGCCTACCTGCAATTCAAAGCCATCCGGATCGCTGAAGTGAAAACTGTGCTCACTCGTACGCGTTTTGAGGCCGCGCCGCTTTAATTCGGCTTCCACCTTTTCTTTCACACTCTTGTCCGTGTCCCAGTTAGCGATCGTCAGGCAGACGTGATCGACCACAGGGGTTGTAGGCGTCTTGCGCGGGTGAAAGATGAGCAGCGATTCTCCCACCGCCAGGTTGGCTTTTTTTCCGTCGTCCAACGTAACTTTCAATCCGAAGAGTTCCGCGTACCAATCGCGGCTCTTGCCGTAATCGGCGACTTGATAGCCGACATGATTCAGGTACGTGGCTTTAAGCACGGTGCCCTCGGGCTTAGCTGCCGGGGCCGCGCTCGCTGCCGAGGCTGCCGTCGCCGCCAGCGCGAGGCTCTGAATCAGTTGCCGGCGGGTCATTCTTCCGTCCTCGAAGTCGTGAAGAAGTTTCGCGATCACGTGTTCCATTGCGTTGTCCTCCTCTTCGCAGTTGCGTTCTCGTTTGATTGGCCGGTATCCGGGTTTCCGCTTGCGCCCCACCCCAATTGCGCCGAAGCATAATCCCGCCGAAGTGGGATAGCAAGGATGTTAGCAACCGCTCCCGAACGAAAGTCTTTATCCGAAGTTAAGAGATTCAGGTATAGTCGAGGCATCATGCGATTGCCGCTTGCAGCAGCTGCGAGGAAACATTTATTCGGCGTGGGAATTTTTGCCGCGCTGCTCCTGGGCCTTGCCCTGCGCTCTTTTTTGCCGGCCGTCTCGGCGCAGGGGTGGGAGCCGGCGATTCGCGATTTTGAAGAACAGGACAAAGTGCATCCGCCCAAGCCCGGCTGCATCGTTTTTGCGGGAAGTTCCAGCTTTCGGTTTTGGGACACGCTTGTCTCGGACATGAAGCCGCTCGACGTGGTCAATCGAGGCTTTGGCGGCTCGGAGTTTTCCGACCTCGACATGTACGCGCAACGCATCGTGGTCGCGTACCACCCGCGCGCCGTAGTCGTCTACGAAGGAGACAACGACCTCGCGGAAGGCTCCTCTAAGACGCCTGAAATGGTCGCGAACGACTTCCGGAAATTCGTTCAGGCCGTGCACGCCGCACTGCCGGACACCTGGATTTACATCCTGTCGATCAAGCCGTCCAAGCTGCGCTGGAACCAGTGGCCTCAGATGAAAGCGGCAAACAAGCTGATGCAGGACTACGCCGCGACGCAGAAGAATGTGCAATACATCGACATCGCCACGTTCATGTTCGATGCCAATGGGAATTTGCCTGCCGATCTTTTCAAGTCCGACGGCCTGCACCCGACCGCGAAGCTCTACGCCATGTGGACCGCGATCATCAAGCCGATCCTGCTCCAGCGATTCGGGCAAGGAAAAAGCAGTTCACGCCTGAGTTTCTCTGCGCCCTCTTTGTTGCAACATATTGAAGTTGCAATCGCGAGCTAAATGCTAGTCCGTGTGGGTTGAGTGGCGCAGGCTTCAGCCTGTGGGGGTTAGTCCTTGCAAGCACCAAAACCCACAGGCTGAAGCCTGCGCCACTCGGCAACTCTTCTCCCATCCTGCTAGAATAAACATTCGTTTTGGCGGCAAGGGCGAATTCGATCGTAGGGACAGAACCCAATGTTTGAGAACCTGACAGACAAGCTGCAACGAGTCTTCAAAAACCTGCGTGGCCAGGGAAAACTCACCCAGGAGCATGTGGACGAAGCGCTCGCGGGAATTCGCGAGGCGCTGCTCGAAGGCGACGTCAACGTCGGCGTGATCGATGAATTGCTGACGCACATGCGCGACAAGGCGCTCGGTTCCGAAGTCCTGCTGCAACTTTCGCCTGACCAGCAGGTCATCAAGATTGTGCGCGATGAGCTGGCGCTGCTTCTCGGCAAGCACGCCAAGCCTCTTTTCTCTTCGCGCCCGCCTTCGGTGTGGATGATCGTCGGCCTGCAAGGCTCGGGCAAGACGACGACCACCGGCAAGCTGGCGAAGTGGGTCTCCGCGCACGGCCACCGGCCCATCGTGGTTTCGACCGACGTGTACCGTCCCGCGGCGCGCGAACAGCTTTCGCAGGTAGCCAAGGCGGTCCACGTTCCGTGCTGGCCCGGCACGGGCACCGACAAGCCGCTTGAAATCGTGCGCGGGGCGATTCGCGAAGCCAAACTTTCCGCGCACGACGTGATTCTCGTGGACACGGCCGGCCGCCTGCACATCGACGACACGCTGATGGAAGAGCTGGGCACGCTGAAGCGAGAACTCACGCCGGCGGAAATTTTGTTCGTGGCGGATGCCATGATCGGGCAGGACGCGGTCCGGTCCGCGGGCGAGTTTCACAAAAGGCTCGGCCTGACGGGCGTCGTCTTGACGAAGCTCGACGGCGACGCGCGCGGCGGCGCGGCGCTATCGATCGGCAAAGTGACGGGCGCGCCGGTGAAATTCGTGGGCACGGGCGAAAAATACGACGCGCTCGACGCGTTTTATCCGGAGCGCATCGTCTCGCGCATCCTGGGCATGGGCGACGTGCTATCTTTGATCGAGCGCGTCGAGCAATCCGTGGACGCCAAGCAAGTGGCCGAACTCGAGCGCAAGCTGCGCCGAAGCGAATTCACGCTCGAGGATTTCCGCGACCAGTTGCGCCAGATCCGCAAGATGGGGCCTCTCGAGCAAGTCCTGGGAATGCTGCCGAAGGTGGGCCCATTGGCCAAAGTCCCCAAGGACGTGCACATCGATGAATCGAATTTGAAGCGCATCGAGGCCATCATCAACTCGATGACCAATTCCGAGCGCAACGATCACAACGTCATCGACGGCAAGCGCCGCAAGCGCATCGCCCGCGGCAGCGGCACTTCGGTGCAAGAAGTGAATCAGGTGTTGAAGCAATACCTCCAGATGCGCCAGATGATGAAGCAGTACGGCGCGCTCGCCGCTCAGGGCCGCCTCAAAGGCCTCGGCAAACTCAGCGGCGTTTCGTAGGTTCCAGTAGCACAGGCACTCTTGCCTGTGTGGGTTTTGTGATCATCGTTGGGTCGGGTAGCTTGAATGTGCGACCTACAAAATCACACAGCCAAGAGTGGCTGTGCTACTCAGGCGCAACACCCCTGTCGAATCCCCAGACAAACCTCTGGCACTGTCAATGCATCTCTATAAATGGGCCAAACAGGGGATTGGAAGGCCTGCGGGGTATCGCAAACAGGGGGAACCAGCTATAATGTTGGGCTAGGAGGAAGTGAAACGTGCTGGCAATCCGCTTGGCTAGAATTGGCAAGAAGAAGCAACCGTTTTATCGCATTGTCGTGCTCGACAAGCGCAAACCCCGCAATGGCAGGACGGTCGAGATCGTCGGGACCTACGACCCGCTCAAGAAACCAGCGTTAATTCAGATGAACGCCGAGCGCGTGAAGTACTGGCTGTCGGTCGGTGCGCAACCCAGCGACACTGTTCGCAGTTTTTTTAAGGCCCAAGAGATCGCTTGAACCGCCCCGCGGTGGCTCAAGGAAGGTTCCGCTGGCCCTCGGAACCTGCACAAGTGAGAACTCGAATCGAACCCGCGAATGCGACTGAGGGAGGGCCCCATGAAAGATCTTGTGGAAGCGATTGCGAAGGCATTAGTCGATCATCCCGAACAAGTCCAGGTGCGATCGGTGGATGGGGAGCAAGTCACCGTGCTTGAATTGCGCGTGCATCCCGAAGATCTGGGCAAAGTCATCGGACGGCAGGGGCGGACCGCGAAGTCCATCCGTACGATCCTCGGCGCCGCCGGCATGAAGATTCGGAAGCGCCTGACGCTTGAAATCCTCGAATAGAGAGCCCGCGGAAGAATTCACAGGCGTAACGCTTGCGAGAATTCTGCGTCCTCGCGGCCTCCGCGGTGAAGTGGCCGCCGAAATCCTGACTGATTTTCCCGAGCGTTTGCCGAAGTTGCGCGAAGTGTGGCTCGCCGGCGGGCGAGGCGCGCCCCGGCGTGTGCGCGTGCAGCGCTGCTGGCTTTCGCCGGGCCGGGGCGGCCAGGCTATTTTTCATTTTGCGGACATCGACAGTATCGAAGCCGCGGACACCTTGCGCGGATTGGAAGTTCAGGTGCCCATCGAGCAGCGCGCGGGGCTCGACGCGGGAAGCTACTTCGTCAGCGATCTTGTCGGCTGCGAAGTGTGGGAAGCGGGCGCTGCATCGGCGCTCGGTTCGGTGCGCGATGTCGAATTCCCTGGCAGCGCGCCTTTGCTGGCGATCGATACGACCGAGGGCGAAGTTCTGGTCCCGCTCGCCGCCGAATTTTGCGTTCGCATTGACGTGAAAGCGAAGCGCATCGACGTGGCCCTCCCGGAAGGCTTGCGCGATTTGAATCGCGGCTGACCTCTGCTGAGATACACTGTCCCTGCCATGCAGTTTGAGATCGTCACGATTTTCCCTGAATTTTTTGCCGGTCCGCTGGACTACGGAATCGTACGCCGGGCGCGCGAAGCGCGTCTCGTGGATGTGCGCGTGCACGACCTGCGCGCCTTCACGCACGACCGCCATCGCACCGTCGATGACCGCCCGTTCGGCGGCGGCGAAGGCATGGTGCTGAAACCCGAGCCGCTGTTCGAGGCCGTGGAATCGCTGTTGGGAGATGGGGTTCCTCCCGGAGGGCGCGCGAAAGGCAATTCCGATATTGGATTTGTAGGGGCACGGTTCACCGAGAACGTTCTCCGTGAACGGCATGCCGTGCCCCTACAAGGTGAAGCAACACCAACCGCCGGGAAGGGTACGGCCATTGTTCTTCTCTCAGCATCTGGAAAATTATTTCGCCAGGATACGGCGCGCCGGTTTGCGCAACTCGATCGGATCATCCTGCTGTGCGGCCGCTACGAAGGAGTGGACGAGCGCGTGGCCGAACACCTCGCCACGGACGAACTGTCGATCGGCGATTTCGTCCTCTCCGGCGGCGAATTGGGCGCCGCGCTCATCATGGACGCCGTCACGCGTCTCCTCCCCGGCGCCCTGGGCAACGAAGATTCCACAGTCAACGAATCCTTCAGCGTTCCGGCAGATTTTGGCGACGGTGAAGTTCAAATCACGGGTCACGGATCACGGGACACGAACCACGTTCTTCTCGACTGCCCTCACTACACGCGCCCCGCGGAATTCCGCGGCTGGAACGTGCCCGAAGTTTTGCTTGGCGGAAATCACGAAGAGATTCGCCGCTGGCGCCTGCAAAAAGCCCTGGAAAAAACGCGGCGCAACCGCCCGGATTTGCTGGGCAATCCCGGCCCGCTGTTTGAAGACGCAGATACGACGCGCAAGGCTTAGTCAACTTCACAGATCATGTTCGGATGGGCTTTTGGTGGCGCAGGCTTCAGCTTGTGGGGGTTCGTCCTTGCAATGACTAAGCCCCACAGGCTGAAGCCTGTGCCACTTCAACGCGGCGGCCCGGGATATGGCCGCACGATCGAATCGTCCTCATCCGGCTCGTAAATCCAAACATCCCGATTTCGAAAATAATTGAAAAGGGGTCCGAGATCCATTCCGGGGATTTCGCGCGCCCAAACCGTTTTCGAATGATCGATGTCTGCCTCGTTGTAAACGTACTCCTCGCCGGAATTGTGATCTTTCGAATAGCGCACCAGGACGAGGTGTTCGCCGGGGAGCGCCGCGAGCTGCCTTTCGACCGGCTTTCGAAAGGGTTCGTTCAGGTCGTCCACGTACGGAAATGCATCGGCGTAGAGATTTCTTTGCATCTCGCAAAGTTGCAGCACGATCGCAAGCACCAGCAGAAGTTCGCAGCCTGCGCTCAGACATGCCCGCCACGGCGCCACAGGCCGCCTGGCGAGCGAGAAACCCGCACGCAATAGCAACAAGCCCAGCAGCGGAATCCCGAGCGCTAATACGCTGTGACGATGCGACCATTCGAACAAAGCGTTCGGCTGAGCAATTACCGAATGCGCGAAATAGATCGGTCCGATGAGCAAACTAAAAAGAACAATGAGCCTCGTCAAGGCAATGCCAACAGCCCTGCCGAAGATGCGCAACCGCCGCAGGACTTGCATGCATTGCATCATCAGCACAAAAACGGTGGCCATGAGCGGCGCGGCATAGTGCGCGTGGTAATACACGATGACCCAAAGTCCGACGGCCGAGAGAGCGGCCTGGACGAGCAACGACCGATTCCGCGGGCCTATCAACACCCACGGCAGGGCGAGGAAAGGGATCGACAGCGCAGGGCCCAGAAAAAATTCCCAGAAATCCGTGGACTTGTACCACCACTGCCCCTTGGCGGCGTCCCAGCTGGCCTGATACAGGCTCGGCAGAAAATTGTGGTAGAAGTCGTCAAATTGCGGGTTGGCGTAGGGGATGGGCGGCTTGTCATGCTGCCACAGGAAAATGGCCGTAGTGATTTCCCGCTGCTCGATGAAGTGGGGGAAAACAACGGGGCTTCCCGTCACGCGCCAGTTGTAAAAACCGATGAATCCCGCGGTGCAGGCGAGAATTGCGGCGATGGGCAAAACGAGGCGCCTCATCGCAGCGCCGCGCGTTGGAACGTTCAGCCGCAGCGCCCACCAAAGAAGCGCCGCGCCAAACGGAATGAAAAAAATCGCGCCTTCGAGAGGCCGGCTGATTGCAAGAATGCCTGCTCCCACACCGAAAACAATCGCGTCGCGCGCCCGCTGTTGATCCCAGATTCGCGGCAACGCTCCCAAGACCAGGGCAGCCCCAATCGCCGCCACCGCTCCACCCCAAAAGCTATTCATCCAGTAGCTGAACACGCCGAAGCGCATCCAAACCAGTACGCCGCCGAGAAGCGCCCATTCCGGCGGCACCCACCCCTGCAGCATCCAGGTGAACGCCATGCACATGGCCGTAACGCTCAGCCCTACGCCGATCCATGGCTGGCCGAGCATTTTTCCAATGGCCAGCGCCATCCCTTGCGCCGGGGGATACATCGACGCATACGTCGGATGCTGAATCACGTGAAATGTATCGAAAAAAATCCAGAGCGGATGCGGCGGATTCGCCAGACGCCCGTGAGCGAACGTATCTCCGGCAAGCAAGTAGCTGAACTCGTCGTGAACCTTGGGCTGCGGCACGGGCAGCCACGGCAACAGCGCCACCCGCGCGAGGATCGTGGCGCCGCCAATGGCCGCGACGGCGATCCGCTTATTTCGCGCGAACTGGGTGAACTTTTGTTCCATCCAGACAAATATCGGCTCATCCAATCCTGGCTTGGGCCAGAGGAGAAGCAAACAGACCGCCAGAATAATCCAGTGTATGGACTGCACGGAGGCTTCAATCACATTCCGCAAGAGATGCACGGCAAACCCGAGTGTTTCTCATCATCATCACGGCTCACTGCCTGAGACATCTTGCCCTATCAACTCTGCTCGACTCACTTTGAGGCATCTCGATCTTTGCACCAAAGAATGCGAGCATATCCTCCCGGTGGAAGAATCCAAAACAGAAATGAAGGAATCGTTGCAGAGGAACCAGGTTCTGGGTGCTGGAAGCAGCGCGTCCCGCAAATCCTATTTTACTCACCAAGCACACTCTTCCGTGGCTTGTCTTGCCCGTGCTGGGTGGCCATGTTGGAATAGCTTTCAGAGACTCGATCACACGTTCGCGGCGAAGAGTCTGAATTCAGTAAGGCTTGGCGGCACAATCCGTTCGCTCACCCAAGAATCGACTTCCGACCATGACTCACAAGGGACGAATTCTCGCCGACCGAATCCTCGCCGTTCCCCTGGCGTTTCTATTTAACGGAGCCGCGCGTTTGCTGGGCAGGGTGCTGCGCCGCGATCACTCCGTAACATCCGAAAATGTGAAGGTCATCGTCGTCGCCAAGTTGATCGGCATGGGAAGCATCTTGCAGTGCGCCCCTCTTTTGAGAGCGCTCAAGCAGCGCTACCCGAAGGCCAAGCTCGTTTTCGTGACGATGAGGTCCAATCGGGAACTTCTGTCGCGGCTCTCGAGCGTTGACGAAATTGTCGCGCTGGATGACCGCAGCCTGTTGTCCATGGCAGGCACCACGCTTCGGGCCATCGCAACCCTCATCCGGCTGCGAGCCGACTTCTACTTCGATCTCGAGGTCTATTCCGGCTTCGCGTCACTTCTCGCGCTATGGGCCGTAACGCGAAATCGATTGGGCTTCTATCGCCACAGTGCAGCTTTCAAAAAGGGCATCTATACGCACCTGGTTTATTTCAATACCCGCATGCCGGTGCGGCAGCTTTATCTGCAGCTTGGCCGAGTCGCGGGAATCCCCGCCGGACAAAGCGAACTCATGGGACCGATTCTGGTCCACGACCGGGAGCGATCGCAGGTGTCCCGCCTCCTCGCCGAATCTCCCGGATGGCAGCCGGAGCAGCCGTATATCGTCATGAACCCGAACGCATCGGATTTGCTGCTGGAGCGCCGCTGGCCGATCGAAAGTGTGATTGAGGCGATCCACGGTTTGGTTTCGTTGGGCAATCAAGTCGTGCTGATCGGAGCTCCCAACGAAGCTGGATACGTAAAAAGCGTCTTTGACAAGCTGGCGCCGGAGGTCCAAGTTCGCGTCCTCAATACCGCCGGACGGCTGAGTCTCGGCGAACTTCTTGCGCTTTTGCAAGGCGCGGCGTGCGTCCTCACGAACGATACAGGTCCCATGCACATGGCGATTGCCCTGGAACGGCCGACCGTTTGCCTGTTCGGGCCCGCGAACCCCGAACACTACGGGCAGGACTTGCCCTACGTCGATATTTTCTACGCGCAGGTGTTTTGCAGCCCGTGTTTGTACGAGGCGGACGAACCGCCGTGCAATGGGAATAATGTCTGCATGCAGCGAATCAAGCCGGAAGCCGTAGTCGAAGCCGTGCAATACCTCGCGCATACAGGTCATCCAAGACGAAAAAGACAACGCGATCCGTTTTTGAATAGCTTCCCTGTCTTGGCGGATTCGCCGGACGGCAGGCTGCTGGGAGTTGTAGAGCGCGCGTCCGTGGGGCGCGCCAAGGAGTCTGAAAATCGTGAGTTTCACGACGGAAATGGTAGCGGATCTTCCGAAGACATTGAAGTCTCCACAAGCAAGTAGCGCGAGCGGCGAAGATTCAGGCGAAAAAGGAATTTGGGCCGCGCGAGCCGTCATCGTCGGCGTCGCCGCGGCGCTGGCTTGGTACACCTGGGGCCATTGGGGAGATTTTCAGATCGACAATGGAAGGGAACTCTACGTTCCCGCGGAAATACTGAAGGGGAAGTTGCTGTTCCGCGACCTTTGGTACATGTACGGGCCACTGGCGCCATACGTGAAGGCCTTTCTGTTCCGGATCTTCGGCGTTCAGTTGACGGTGCTCTATGTTTTCGGATTGGCGCTGACGATCGGAACCGCCCTGGTTACCTTTGAAATCGCGCGCCGCTTTCGTATGGGGCTCGTGGGCAGCACGGTGCCGTCGCTGTTTTTTCTATTCGAGGCGTTTTATCCGTCGATCCGCAATTTCGTCTACCCGTATAGTTACGCGGCCTCGCTGGCGGCATTCCTCGGACTGGCCTGCCTGTATTTTGTATTGCGCCACGCCTCCGGCATGCGCGCGTTGGATCTTGGCTTGGCGGCCGTGCTGGGAAGCCTGGTCATTCTAACCAAGCAGGAATTCGGCGTTGCCTGCCTCGCCCTGTTGGGCTTCGAAATCGCAGCCTGCTATTGGAATCGGCGTTCCTCTTCCGATCTCATTCGGGATATCGCGGCGTGTTTTGCGGGATTGCTGCCCGCCGTGGCGGGCTATGGCTGGTTCGTCTGGAAACTGTCCGCACGGCTGATTTTTTTTGAGAATTGGATCTCGACGCCGGGAACGTATTTCATGCGCACGTTTGGGAAGATTACCATCCCAGCGCAGGGCCTCCGCTTTGTGCCATCGGAATTGCTGATCTGCACGGAGTACACACTGCTGGCTGTAGCCGAATGGGCCTTGCTTGCGACTATCGCTGTCTATGCGATCAAAAAACTGGACCTCCGCACACGTTCGTCCATGGCGGTAGCGGTGACCGCGGCTCTCACTCCTCTGTGGATCGGCGCGATCGCCTTCCTGGTGATTTATCCCATGGGAATCGCGAAAGCCGCCAAGGAATGGACTTCCTTGATCATCCCCACGACCGAATCCATTTTCCCCCACGGTCTATTTTTTCTGGTCGTATTTTTCACGGGTTACGCCCTCTGGAAATTGGCTCGAGCGCCGCGGGACGAGATGGCCCTTCAAGAAGCCGCGCTGGGAATCTATGCGGCCTTGGTCGCTTTGCGCGTGATGATGCTGCTTCGGGCCACGCTCTTCCAATGCACTGTGTTTTTTAACGGCGCGGCGTTTATAGTGTTTACTATACTGCTATACAGGATTGTCCGTTGGGCGTGCCGTACCTTGGACGCCAAGCGTGCTGATTTTGTGATTGGGAGCATGTTCGCTGGTGAAACCGCCTTGCTCTTTCTGCTGCTTTTTCCCAGGCCGGAAATACTTACCACGCGGCTTACGACGGACCAGGGAAGTTTTTACACCAAGCCGGACGTGGCTGTTCTTTTTCCGCAAATCATTTCCTTCATGAAGACGCACACGCGAAACGGAAAAGACATTCTGGTATTGCCAGAACCGCCCAGCCTGTACGTTTTTGCCGGGATGGAGGCTCCCAGCCGGATGTATGCGCTCGTGCCGGGATATGTGGCGCCGGAACAGGAGCAGCAGTACATCGACGAAGTGGCCTCGAATCATGTTCGCTACGTTCTGATCTCGAATCGAATTGTCGTGGAATACCACGTTACTGGTTTCGGGAACGGCGGCTACAATGTGCCGATCTATCAATGGATTATGGCGAATTATGTGAAGGTCGGACAGTTTGGCCCCTTGCCCGACGCGGATTATCCTCCTTACACCATGTGGATCTATGCGCGGAAAGACCTGGCGCAGGAGAATTGAGCCGGGTTTTTGGCGGGCCCTTTCCGTGGGCGGAATGAAATGTCGGCGCGCGGTTGGTTTCTTGTGGCAATCGTGATGAAATTCAGGCTATACTCAGCGATTGTGTTTGCAGTGCCGACCCCGCCTGAGTGGGTCTGCCGGGAATCTAAGCCATGAGTCGAGTCATTGAAAAATTTCAAGAAGCACAAGTGCGCAAGGACTTCCCGGCGTTGCGACCGGGCGACACCGTGCGCGTCCACGTCCGGTTGAAGGAAGGCGAAGGCGAAAAGGAACGCATCCAGCCGTTTGAAGGCGTGATCATCAAAAAGCGCGGGAAATCGACGGGGGCAAGCTTCACCGTGCGGCGCGTGAGCTTTGGAGTCGGGATCGAGCGCATCTTCCCGGCCAACTCGCCGTCGATCAGTTCCATCGAAGTGTTGCGCCAGGGACGGGTCCGCCGCGCCAAGCTGTATTATCTGCGCGGGCTAAAAGGCAAGGCGGCGCGCCTGCAGCGTGTCGAGCGCGTGGAAGCGCCGGAACCTGTGGTCCCTGAAAAGGAATCCTAGGAATTCAAATCGATCATTTGTTTTGTGCATAGCCCGGGGAAACTTCTCCTGGGCTTTTTGCTTTTCATGGCGGGCAGGGCCTGCTCGTCTTCTTTCCGCTATCCACTCAATTAATCCGCATCTCATCCTAAATTCCGCCGTGGTAAAATCCGCGGCGATGCGCAAGCAATGCTCCTCCCGATTCGAGCGCGAAGCGCGCAAGTGCGGCTGGCAAAGGATCGCCGGGCTTGACGAAGTCGGGCGCGGCTCTCTCTTCGGCCAGGTCGTTGCCGCGGCCGTCATCCTGGATCCCAAGCGGCGCATCGTCGGCCTCGACGATTCCAAGAAATTGCCCGCCGAGCGCCGGGAGGTGCTGGCGATGCGGATTCGCGAACACGCCCTGGCCTGGGCGATCGCGGAAGTCGATGCCAGCCGCATCGACGCCTGGAATATCTATCAGGCCAGCCGCCAGGCCATGGCCGAAGCCCTGCGGCAGTTGAAAATCTCGCCCGACTATTTGCTTCTCGACGCCATGCAACTGGATGTGCTGATCGAGCAGAAATCGCTCATTCATGGGGATGCGTTATCGATTTCGATTGCGGCCGCCTCGATCATCGCCAAGGTGGAACGCGACCGACGGATGGTCGAGTGGGACAGGATTTACCCCCACTACGGGCTTGCAAATCATAAAGGATATGCGACGCCAGAACATCTTGCCGCCTTGCGCGCGCATGGGCCGACGCCGCATCATCGATTTTCCTTTGCGCCCGTGCGCGAGGCCACTTGCTGGGCCGTGGGCGCAACGCAGGTAGCCTTGCCGCTTAGCCGTGATTCGTGAGCCGTGCCCCGTGAACCACAGCCTGTGTGGTCACCGGCTTCAGCGGCTCGCGAGCCCCGGGAAAAGTTTTCACCTTCACCAGCCACGATTCATCAGCCACCCGCCACCCGGCGAGGCGGTTTTGCCCTCGCGGACCGCGAATCACGAGTCACGATTCCCGCCCTTAACTGCCACGTACGCTTTTGAATGCGTCGCGTTGACTTCGGATTTTGCCGCGTGCTAGCGTGAAATCTAAGCCTGCGAGGATCGCCATACGTCGATCCCGCCGGTCCATGCTGTTTACTGCGCCGCGGTGTGCCGGCCCGGAGAGGCCGGAAAGAAAGCGGCAGCGAATCGACCATTGTCCGACTTCAACCTTTCCAGCCGGGACAATGGAATGAGCATCTGAAGATGGCTTATAACAAGACCAAGCACCTCAACGCGGCGGCGAAGTATCTTCAACAAGGGAAGATGCCGCAGGCCATCCTCGAATACCAACAAATTATCAAGAACGAGCCCAAGGATCAGGTCACCCTGATGACTTTGGGAGATCTGTTCGTCCGGCAAGGGGAAACTTTCCAGGCCCTGGAATATTTTGAACGATTGGCGAAAATTTTTCTGAACGACGGCTTCACCACCAAAGCCATCGCCATCTACAAAAAGGTCGCCAAGCTTGCTCCCGAGGAAAGCCGCCCGCTGGAACGGCTGGCGGAACTTTACGTGCAGCAGGGAGTCTTGAGCGAGGCGCGGCCCCTCTATTTGCAGCTTGCCGAGATGCAACTGAAGGCGGGGCGCCAGCCGCAAGCCGCGCTGCTCTTGCGCAAGCTGCTGGAAGCCGAGCCGGACAACCTGCGCATTCAAATACGCCTGGCGGAACTGCACCTTTCCATGGGGCAGCAGAAAGAATCCATTGAAATGTTCCACGGCGCCATGCAGAAGATTCTGGAGCAAGGCGACCACGCCGAGGCCATTCGCCTGGCCGACCGCATCCTGCAACTGGATCCGGCGCATCAGGCCACGTTTGTGTTAAAGGTGCGGGCGCTGACCGCTTCGGGCAAGGCCGCGGAAGCGGGAAAACTTCTCGAAACTCTTCCGGATCGCGACAGCGGCGGCGAAACGACGACGATGCTGCTGGGCATGTATATGGAGAGCGGCCAGGCAGTCAAGGCGGCCGCGCTCGCTGAAAAAGTGTATGCGCGCGATCCGAAACAGTATGTAGTGGTGCACCGAGTTGCGGGCTCGCTGTTGGAAGCCGGGGATTTGGATCGCGCGCATGCCATGCTCGCTCTTATCCGCGACACGATGATCGACTCGGGCGAGCACGAAGCCCTGGCGCAAACACTCTCGCGCCTCGCGGAACGCAAGCCGGGGCAGCTCGAGCCGCTGGAGTGGCTGGTGGATCTTTACGGCCGGGCCAGCGATTCGTTCCGTCTGCCGGATGCGCTGGCTCAGCTCGCATACGCCTATGAAGCTTCGGGGAATGACGCCAAGGCGCTCGCCACCTACGAAAAATTGATGGAACGAACACCCGAAGATGAGACCACCCGGCGCAAATACATGCGCTTGCGCGCGAAGACGGGGCTCGAACCCATTTCAGGAGAAATTTCACCCGCAGTGAAATTGGCGCCGACGGAAGAGGCGGTCAAGCCGGCGGCGCCCGCGTCTTCCGAGCCGGCGCTCGAGGAAGAAACTCAGCGATATGTCACTCAGGCGTTGACCGATGTCGATTTGTTTTCCAGCTATGGCTTGACTCAAAAAGCGATTGATCTCCTGGAAGCCGTCCTGGAGCGCGCGCCGCGCCACACTCCTATCCTCGAACGCTTGCTCGATCTGTCCGTTGGTTCGGGCAGTGACCTCCGCACCGCGGAACTCGCCGCGCTTCTTGAGGAAATTGCCATCGAGCGGAATGACCGCCCGGGCACGGAGCGATTTGCCGAACTCCGCCGCCGTTTCCAGCGCGCCGCCGGGCTCGTCCCTGCGGATGAACAGCCGAAAGCCGCGCCACCCGCGTCCGCCGCTCCGCCGGAATTTGCTGTTCCCATCATCCAGGCGGAACTCGACGAACCAGTCGCGGCAGCGCCGCCGCAACCGCCGCCGCAACCGCCACCACAAGCGCCGCCACAGCCGCCGCCGGCGGAACCCATGGCCATCCCCATGCCGGTGGAATCGGTGGTGCACGAGGTTGATCTGTCGGATGAGTGGGCGGCGTTGTCCCAGCAGCTCGAAACCGCGATGCAGGAGGAGACCGCCACTGCCGTCCAGGAAACCGCGAAGGCGCAACACGGCGCCCAAGTCCCCGCGCCTGTCTTGATTCCGGCCGAAGCGGCTCAATCGCAGGCCGAAGCGACTGCTGACGCGCCAGACTTCGACCTGGAACTCCAATCCGCGGCGCCTGAGGAAGTTGCAGAGAGCGAAACCCTGGCGGCGGACGCGCTCATCGCGGACCTTGCCGGGGAATTGGATTCCATTACATCGTCTCTGGGAATACCAGCCGGCACCGTCCCGGCCGCCCCGGTACAAGCTTCCGCCCCTCCCTCCGCAGTTGCGAAACCCCCTGCGGCTGCGAAGCCGCCTGCCGCTGTAAAGCCGCCTGAAGCTGTGAAGCCGACCGCCGCTCACGCCGCCTCCGGGAACGGCACTCCCGCCGTGGAAACTGGCGGATCGCTCAGCGGGCCGCTGGGCGACCTGTTTGAAGAATTCCGTTCCGAGCTCGGTGAAACCAAGGAAGACGAAGATCTCGAGACCCACTACAATCTGGGAATCGCCTACCGCGAAATGGGCTTGCTGGAAGAAGCCATCAGCGAATTCCAGAAAGTGGCCAGCTCGACGGACAAAGGGCCTGCTTTCCGTTATGCCATGCAATGTAGTACGCTGCTGGGCTTGGCATTCATGGAGAAAGGGCAGCCGGGCATTGCCGCAATCTGGTACGAACGGGCCCTCAAGACGCCGGGACTGGATCAAGAATCGATTCTTGCGTTGCGTTACGATTTGGGAGTCGCCCAGGAACTGGCGGGCGACACGCATGCAGCGTTCACCAGTTTTTCGCAGGTCTACGCAATGAACATCGATTACCGTGATGTGTCCGAGCGGATTGCCCTTCTCGGGAAGGCGCGGTAGACACACCCCGAATGAAATCTTTCCTGCACGTATTGCTTTGCCTTGATGTTTTTCTGCTCGGAGTGTTGCTCGTGCTGGTTCCCTGGATGGGCTATTGGGACCACAATTTTTTCCTCGACAAGTATCCCGGGCTGATTCCGCTCCTCCTGCATCCCTCCGTGCGAGGGGCGGTGACAGGTCTGGGAACACTGGATATTCTGCTCGCTGCGAACATGTTGCGGGGACGGACGGACTCCGTTGCCACCCGGACGTAAACCCATACTCTGCTACGTAACGGACCGGCGCGCGTTGGAAGTTGCGCGTATTCCACCCGATTCTCCGCCGGGCGAGCCCGTTCCAATTCGCGCTGGCACACTTCACGATTCCATCCGTCGTGCGGCCGCTGCGGGAGCCGGCTGGATTCAGATTCGGGAGAAGGACCTTGATGCGCGATCTCTTGTGGAGCTCGCGCGTTTCGCAATTTCCGAAACGCGCGAGACCTCCGTGCGGGTTCTGGTCAACGACCGGCTGGATGTCGCTCTGGCCGCTAACGCCGCGGGAGTTCACCTCGGGGAAAATTCTTTGCCTGTGGAAGTCGTAAGCGAATGGCGCCGCTCCTCTGGGCGATTGGATTTTCTGATTGGCGTTTCCTGCCATTCCCTGGAGTCCGCGCTCGCGGCCGAGCGGGGCGGAGCGGACTACATTTTTTTCGGGCCGGTGTTCGCGACGCCGTCCAAGGCAGAGTTTGGCGCGGCGCAAGGAACGGAACGCCTGCGCGAAATCTGCGCGTCGTCTGGAATTCCCGTGCTCGCTATTGGCGGCGTGAATTTGGAAAATATGCGCGCGTGTGTTGCGGCGGGCGCTGCGGGAATCGCGGCAATACGACTATTTCAGGATGCAGCAGACATGGCTGAACTCGCCGCAAGGTTAAGGGCCATCTAGATTTCAAATGGTTTTGTAGCGCCCGCCTTCAGGTAGTGTCCTAAAAGTGCGTTGATCGCATTGGGGCGTCCTGGTAGCCCCGTTGCGATTGAAACTGCTTGGGAGTATTCTGCTGGCATGAAGGTATTAGGCATCGCTCTGCTTGCTCTAATCGCGTCGCCTCTGTTCTCAAAAGCCACAACGGAGAAGATAACGTTAAGCCGGGAAGAGCGGAGCGCCGACATCACCGACGCCGAAAAGCTCAAACAGTTCAGCTTCGGCCCTGGCCCAGGGAACTGTAACGTCGGCGAAGATTGTTCGGCCCCCAGAGCGGGTTGGATTGCAGATTGGATTCGCGGATCGGTTCCGGAGCCCAACGCGTCGCTACCTCGGTACGAGGTCGCGTTCTACCTTGGCAATGGCGAGAAACGGCACTACGTTGTTTACTTTGCCTATTCCCCAGTCCCCAGGCAAGGATACGTATATTTGCCTGGACCAGGAGAGGCCCACTATTGGGAGAACGTGAGTCTGTTAATGCGCGGGAAACAGTGGGAAGGCCATTGGTTCTTGGCAACTCCGGAATGGACCTCAGCGGCCCAGGAAGTAATCGAACGCTTGCGTTAACAACTCTTCATTGTTCCAGATGCGGTCAGTGATCCCGGCCTGCATCGCAGGAGTGGGCCAGGTCCATTATCGCTACACCCACTCCACACCCAAATTCTTGAGCTTCTCGCGAAGGCCGTACATATCCAAGCCCAATTCGCCGGCCTTCAGGCGCTCGCGATTTTTCGCTTCCTTGGCCAGGCGCGCTTCGCACAGGCGGACGACCTCCGGCGCATCCTGGCGCGGAACGACGACGATTCCGTCGACATCGGCCACGATGACGTCGCCGGGATGAACCAGCGCTCCCGCGCAGACGATGTCGATGTTCACGTAGCCCGCCGTTTCCTTCACGGTTCCCTGCGCGGAGATCGCGCGCGAGAAGGCCGGGAACTGCATGGCGGTCAGGTCCGCGACGTCGCGCACACCCGCGTGAATCACGAGTCCCTTAATTCCATGCGCCCGGCACGAAGTCGCCAGCAATTCCCCGAAAAATCCGTCGGTGGAATCGGAATGCGTCGCCACGACCAGGGCGTCTCCCGGTTTGCACACTTCGATCGCGGCATGAAACATCAGGTTATCGCCGGGATGGCAAAGCACGGTCACGGCCGGGCTCGCGATGCGCGCGGCCGGATAAATCGGCCGCATATAGGGCAGCATCAAGCCTGTGCGGCCCTGCGCTTCGTGCACCGTGGCGGTGCCGAACTCCCCGAGTTTCCGGACCACTTCCGCGTCCGGCCTTTCGATGTTGCGTACGATTCTTGGCTTCATGGGAAAATTCTCCGTAGATTACTGAACGCGTTTACTGAACGAGTGCGGCCGGATTCGTGACCGTCATTCGTCGAATCTCGTCGACGCTGAATCCGTTATCCAGCATCTTTTGCGCAAACATGGCAAACCCCTCGGCGACCGGCGGATTGATCGTCTGGCCGAGATCGGTGGAAAGCACGCAGCGTTCCGGGCCAACCACGCGAATGGCTTCGAGCACTGCGTCCCACGGAGCTTTCCCCGTGTGCATGGTGGTGAAACAGTGCTCGATGAAGGCGCCCATTCCCGCGAGCTGTTTCTGTTCGTCCGTGGTCAGGTTTTGCGAAGGGAATTCCGCGTGCGTGACCAGGACTCTTTTCGTCCCCATTTCGCGCGCCGTTTTCACCAGCTCGAAAATCTCGACGCGCCCGAGGTGTCCCGTCGCCAGAATCATGTTGTGCCTGGCGATCAGCTCGATGCAGCGCCGCGTGACTTCGGAAATGTTTCCATTCGAATCGAGCACCGTGAGCGGCGGGGGAGAGATTCCAGTTGCCGCAAGTTCCCGCTGAATTTTCGCCCAGAAGGGCAGTTTCACGTTGGGCCCGTCCAGCCTGCCCGCCGTTTCATTCTTGGCGTCCACCGTCGGAAACCATACGATCTTGCAACCGGAGCGCCCGGCCAGCTCCAGGGCCACGGGATTCAGGCCGCCCACCGAATGATTCAGCGTGATGGCCCCGTAAGCGGCAATGCCCGGCACCGCTTTCGTGACGACTTTGGCGCGTTCGGCCGTGGGAAAATAATGCGACTTGAGAACGAACCCTTTCAGTCCGCGCCCCAGAAATTCCTTCGCCAGGTCCAGGTCGTCGATGCGCCGC
>Ga0116217_10000843_pt1 | contig 30863 bp, 25 predicted proteins | sample Sb_taG_6_FD_89697 | JGI IMG/M metagenome (GOLD analysis project Ga0116217, IMG submission 89697) | Peat soil microbial communities from Weissenstadt, Germany - Sb_50d_4_PS metaG | ecosystem: Environmental > Terrestrial > Soil > Wetlands > Peat | place: Germany: Weissenstadt | collected 2010-09-21 | reverse complement strand
GTCGGGGACGTGACAGGAGTTGGAGATCCGGTGGGCGGCACGGAAACGGGCTGCTGTGGGGAGGCGGACGTCGGTGTGGGAGCCGGTGGTTGAGCTGCAGCAGTAGCCGGGGCAACGTCAAAGAGGAACGCGTTTCCGTTGCTGTCGATGGCTACACAGGACGAACCGGAGAAGCACGAGACGGCGTTCAATTTGCCCAGGAGGTCGAGCAGTGTAGGCGCCGACCATGTAGTGCCGTTGTAGGTCAAGTAGTTGCCGAAGTGGTCCACCGCGGTGCAGGACGCCGCATCACACGCAACAGTCGTCAACCCCCCGAGGGGGTCGATACGGGTCAAGGTGGTCCAGGCTGACCCGTTGTAACTGATCTCATCTCCGTAGGAGTTCACGGCGACACAAAACGTGCTTGACGAACAAGAGATCGAAGAGAAGGGGAGGCCGAACGGGTCCATCGATTGCGGGGGTGACCAGGTTGTCCCGTTGAACGTGAGCGCTTGGCCCGCGTAGTCGACGGCCACGCAGAACGAACTCGTTGCGCATGAAACTGAACCGAGCAAGCCCGAGGAGTCGACGAGCTTTGGAGCTGACCAGGTAGTCCCGTCAAAGGTGAGCGCTTGGCCCGCGTAGTCGACGGCCACGCAGAACGACGGGCCGGCGCACGAGACCGAACTGAGTAAGCCCGAGGAGGTGACGAGCTTTGGAGCTGACCAGTTCGTGCCATCAAAGGTGAGCGCTTGGCCCGCGTAGTCGACGGCCACGCAGAACGAAGGGTCGGCGCACGACACCGAACTCAGGGTCCCCGAAGAGTCGACCGGTGTGGCCGATGACCAGGCCGAGCCGTTATACGACCACCCTTGTCCACCTGCGCCCAGGGCAATGCAGGTGGACATCGAAGTGCAGGACACTGAGGTCAGCAGGCTTGATCCGGAGAACTCGCCGGTGGCGCTTGCCTTAGCCGGCGTTGTCACTGTCCAAGCGGCGATGAGGCCGGCGATCAGGAGAACTCCTGCCAGCGTCCGTGGGGTACGCGCTCGCGCTCGGACAAGCTGACGGCTGTTCGATCTCCCCCCGTTCCGCATTTCGGACTCCAGTTGGCAGCCCTGTGACCGTTCGCGGCCCGGCCCAGAGTTTTGCCCCTTCTGATTCTGCAACCCCTGAAGCTTGTGTCAAGAGGCACCACCCAGGGTCCATTGGCAACCTCTCTCAGCGCGCAGCTCGAGCTTGTTCCCGTTGAGCTTCCGATCTCTTGTCAGCGCACGGGGACAGCGCGGGGCGCGGTCACCGAGCGCGAGTCATCGTCCCGTTCGGGTGCGCGTCAGGTCCCCATCGGATTCGTCTTGATCACGGCGAAGGCGGCTCCTTCGGGGTCCGAGAGCACCGCGAAACGTCCGGGAGGGATGTCCATCGGGGGGGCAAGTGTCGTCGCCCCCGCTCCGATCGCCTTCGAAACGGTGGCATCGGTGTCGCCCACTGCGAAGTAAACGAGCCAGTGGGCCGGAACCTCGGCCGGCACCATGTCGGGCATCACCTGCATCCCCGCCACTGGCTTGTCCCCTAGCCTCCATTCGGTGTAGCTCATTTCCCCCATGTCCATGTCGTTTGCCTTCCACCCGAACACCTCTGTGTAAAAAGCCTTGGCGGCTGGGACATCACGGGTGTTCAGCTCGTTCCAGGCGAACGAGCCTGGCTCGTTGACCAGTTCAGCCCCCTTGAAGGTCTTCGGTTGCCAGACGCCGATCGCAGCGCCTGTGGGGTCGGCAAAGAGAGCCATGCGACCGATGTCGGACACGTCCATGGGCTCGACGAACACGGCGGCGCCTGCCTTCTTGGCCAGGTCGGTAATCGCATCGGCGTCGTCGACAGAGATGTAGCTCACCCACGCGCTGGGCTGGCCCTCCATCATGACGGTCATGTTGCCGGCTACCGTCTTTCCACCCTTGCGGAGAATGGTGTAATGCCCCATCTCCTCGCCTTGGTCCTCGGCCTCCCAGCCGAACACACCGCTGTAGAAGGAGTTGGAGGCTGCCACGTCTTTGGCGGCGTGGTCGACCCACGACGGGGTTCCGGCGGGATAAGAGGTGAACTCGGGCATTTGCGTTCCTCCTGTTGGTGGCTTCGCTGTTCTCCCCTCGGCGCAGCGTAGCAATCGCTTTCCCGGGGTGCTCGGGCGATTCGGCCGAGGATTGACCAGCTGGTCCCGGCGACCGGAGTGGCCAGAACTGCAGATCTGCACCGGCCTGACGTCGTCACGAAGCGAGGACTGAGGGGCGAATAATCGACGATCTGTCAGAAGGTGCGGACTGGTGGTCGACCCGAGATGTTTCAGGCGGAACCACTTGCGTGGAATCTCGCTATTCAACGCAACAGGCGCAGGGAGGGGCAGACCCTCGGCACGCAAGATGCCGACTCCCTGGTCCGCTACGTCATCTGCCCGAGTCGATGAGAAGTTGTCGTCAGACAGCTTCGAGTTGTGACGTTTGAGGGAGCGCAAGTCTTCTTTGTCGCCTTGTCCTCGGCCACCTTGCGATCGAAGTAGTCCGTCCCTCGGTCTTGTGACGGATCTGGACGGTGGCAATCTCGTGGATGGCGTGGCTGAGTCGTCGGTTGCCCTGCGGGATTGAGCCGGTGACACACTTTGGGACCCGCCCGACGCCTCGATGGGAGCTGTGACGAGTTGACGAGCGGTCATCTCTCAGCCCTCCAGGACCCGTGCTGCTCAACGTGGTACGCCGATCACGGGACGTGAGTCTGCGCCAGATTAGGCCTTTTGTTCTCCCGTCCTGTCACCAAGAATGGGCGCAAGCAGGACTGCTGGTGGGCAATGACCCTTGGAGGGGCAAGATGAAGCGCTTCGTCGTTACGTCGGTTGCAATCGTCATGGCCACAAGTCTCGGCATACTCGGTGTGTCGAGCGGGGCTTTCGCCCACCAACGCGGCCAACACGCGCGGTTCGTCGCCCCCAAGGTGGTCTCGGTGACTCCCAACCACGGTCCGCTTACAGGAGGGACCATCGTGCAGATCAAAGGTTCGAATCTCGTGAGTGCCAGTGCCGTGGACTTCGGGACCGTGGCCGCGAGCTTCGTTCCCCGCACGAAGCACCTCATCCAGGCCGTGGCGCCGGCAGGAACGGGAACCGTGGACGTACGTGTGACGACAAACACCGGCAGGAGCGCCATCGTGCCGGCTGACCAGTTCAGTTACGTGTCTACGCCGGTCATCCAGAGCGTGCGCCCGCGAGTCGGCTCGACCCTCGGAGGCAATCAGGTGACGATCAGCGGCGCCGACTTCACGAACGTCACCGCGGTCGACTTCGGCTCAACGCCGGCCACGGATTTCCTCGTGGACTCGCCCAACGCCATTACGGCTGTGGCGCCCGCTCACGCGGCGGGCACCGTGGACGTCACAGTCACGATCTTGGGCGGTTCCACGTCGCCCATGGATTCAGCAGACGAGTACACATTTGTGCTGAACCTCCCGGTAGTGACATCAGTGGTCTTCGACGTGGGGAACGTCGCCGGCAGTGAGCAGGTGACGATCACCGGGAAACTCTTGAGCGGCGCCACAGTCGACTTTGGCTCCAAACCCTCGCCGAGTGTCACTGTGAAGAGTTCGACCATGGTCCTTGCCACGGCTCCGCCCGGTGCTGCGGGAACGGTTGAGGTCACAGTCCACACGAGCAAGGGGACGAGTGCCCTCGACCCACCGATCGACGACTACATGTACACAGCAACTGGTCCCTAACCACCGATTCGTCCGCCCTGCCGATACCCAGCGGTCACGCACCAGCGGGCTGACACTGCGGGAACGGGAACGTCACAGAGTTCACGAGATCTCGATAGCTCTGGAGTTGAGACGTGTCAGCGAGATTCGCGTCGATGCCGAGGGCGTGTTGAGCATCGAGCGTCAGGTGGACCTGCACGAGGTAGCGTTCAGCTACAACTCCGCCAGCTTGCGTAGTTGTCGTGGGATCACCCGCCTCGACGAAGGTGACCAGATCTCCGGTGACACCGCACACAACCACCTGTTCGTCGTCTGTCTGGTGATATCCAGGGCGGCCACGACCCAGTTGATTGACAGTCGTTGCAGTGGTGACGACCACCGTGTCGCCTCCCGATGAGGGGCGGAATACGACGCTGGCAGGTGGCAAATCAGAGTGTGTCCACCCGTCGGGGTACAGAAGGGACACCTGAAGCTGGGTGGACGCGTACGAGCTGAACATGCCGGGGGCACTCAGGGTCGCGTCAGAGCTTATCCACCCGGTCACCGTGGGGCCTTTCACCTCGAACCATCCGCCGCCCTGTTCGCTCTGGGCCAGGACGGTCAACACGGCCCCCGGCGCGGCCGTACGGAGGACCGTCGCCGCCTTCGCTGGCTCGACCCGGATGTTGAGACCCAATGGGCTCAATACGGTGCGGACGCCGCTGGCAAGGACGGTCGTACTCGTCAGGGGAAGAGAGCTGGTGGGGGTAGTGGTACGGCCCGTGGCGTGCTGACCGTTGGGTGAACCACAAGCGGACAGGATCAGCGCCGCCACGAGAACGCCGCAACCCCGCACACGGACACGGTGCCCGGGTGTCGCTGGCGCGCTATGTCTCGGCGACCAACGTGACAACACAGAAGACGCCCTGTCTCCGACGACCACCAGCATCTCTACGTCGGTCTCCGCAGCTTGACTCCACCCACGGCTCGGGGATCTCCTCGTCGCGTCACCGGGTCACCGCAAGCCACGTGTCCCGGTGGTCGATCGGGCCCAGTGGCTCGAATCCCACGAATACCTCGTCGGCAGGGGCGTGGGTGCCGACTCAAGTCAACGACCCAGCAGCCAACCAGAGCCCCACGCCACGTCCTCGCGCACCGATTTGGGCATTGCTAGAGACCTTCTCGTCGCTCGATCCTCGTACCCGTGCGACCCGTGAGAGGCCAGTCTTCGCAACGCGCGCCGAGGCAGATCGGCGAGAACGAGCATGAGAAGTCCGAGAAACATAGTGGACGCACCGACCAGAGTCATGGTTTTGAGTCCGTGCCCCGGACCCGTAGATGCAAGGGCAGGAGGAACCGCGGTGGTGGGCACGCTGGAGCTCGCACCCGTGGCCCCAGAAGTGCCCGCTACGGCGATCCCGGAGGAAGACGAGCTCGATGTGGAGGGAACCGGCGCTGAGGTTGTCGAAGGTGTCACCGTCGTTGTCGTGCCCGCGGGCAGTCCACCGTAGGTTTGGAGAGCGGTGACCCAATTGGTGGCGATGGCCTCCTGGGCTTGCGCCAGAGTGATTCTCCCCGAGCAGACGAGGCCGTTCAGCACGTTCTCCAAAGTGTCCTTCGTATTGGACGTCGAGGTCGCGTTCGGCTTGTCATTTGGTTCGACCCACAAGTTGGAGGGGTCGTTCGGATCTCCCCCCAGTTCCAGGGGAATCAGGTGATCGTATTCTGCGGTTTGTAGTGAACCTGTATACCCGTAAGCGGCGGCTGACGCCGTCTTCTCCTTCTCGGTGACGCTCTCCGGCGGGCGGATGGTGTCGGTGTAGCCAGCCTTACAGATCGTGGTGCCGATGTCGCCTTGATTCACGCGCGGATTGATGGCTCCGGGAGTGCAAGTGGGATCGGGGAGCGGATCCGATCCCGCGTAGCGGTAGTGACATGTTCCGGGTGCTGGCTGTGCCTGAACGGCGTAGGTCGTTTGCGGGCCCGGACCGATGAGGATCGGTGGCGTCGTGGACGTTGACGTGGGGTTCAACCCGGCGGGGCTCAAGGTGGTGGGGACGATCGTCACCGGAGCCGTGGTCGTGGGAGGGGACGGAGCAGGCGCGGCCGGCGGAGTTGTCGTCTCCGGAGCCATGGTGGTGGGAGGGGACGGAGCGGGAGGCGCCGTCGTCAAGGTTGGGGGAGTGATCGTCGCCGGGGGGGCAGTTGTGGACGTGGCAATCGGTGTCGTCGCTGGGGGGGTGGGGATGAGCGTCGTCACGGGTGTGGCCGTGATTGAACCTCCCATGGCGATCACCGGGGCGATGGGGCTGGTCGTCGGCGCCAGGGAGGTGATGCCCGAGGGTGTCACCGAGTTATTGGGATACGCGGTGCAGGCAAGTGCCACGGCATTGCCCCCGAGCGTGAGCGAGATGCTGGCAGCGGATTCTTGTTGGATCGTCACGGTGGCGCTCGTAGCGATGAACCCACTTATGGTTGCGGGGTTGGCGGGAAGTGACACAACCACTCCCGTATCAGGAACGGGGGCGACGATGGGTACGGCGAAGTCGAGGGGGCCCTGAACGGTCGTTGCCGGGGCAGCACCGGTGCCGTAGATCTGGGTCGTGGCCGAGCCCACGATGTCGGGCTCGAGTGCCGCAGCGGCACCAGCCAAGGAAGACGGCAGGTCCAACGTGATCTGGTAATTGGCAAGGCTGAAGGACTGCCCGGCGGTGGGAGCCGACGGCGAAAGGTCGGCCGACGTCACGACGTCGTTTAGTGCGACGTTGCCCAACGGGCTTCCGGGGCAATACAGCTCGTAGGCCCCCGTGAGAATGCTCGGTGGCGGCGAGTTTGTTGATGTATCCGGCGTTGTCGTCGTCGCCCCGGGCACAGTGTTGGATGGGTCGCTTGTCGTCGTTGGTGAACCTGCGGTGACGATCACGGGTGCTATGGGGGAGGCCGCGGGAGGTGAGGTGGTGACACCCGATGGGGTGATGCTGTCGTTTGGATAGGCGGCGCACGTGAGGTCCACGCTGTTGCCCGACACCTTGAGCATGAGACCGACCCGTCCATCTTCTTGAATCGCGATGTCGCTGCTCATGGCGGTGAAGGGGCCAGCAGACCCTGAGGAAGAAGATAGAGTCACGTTCAAACCACCGTCTGGAACGGGCGTCGGGACGGGAACGTCAAATTTGAGTGGACCGACGACCGAAATGGCAGGAGTAGCCCCCGTAACATCGATTTGCGCTGTCGCCGAACCCTCAAGGTCAGGCTGAAGTGCAGCAACTGCCGCGACAAGCGATGAAGGGAGGCTGGCGTCGGTTTGGTAGCCCGACAAGGTGAACTGCTGGCCCGGAGTTGGAGCCGCCGGTGAAATCGTTGCGGAGGTGGTCACGTTGTTCAGAACAACGTTGCCCAGGGGCGTTCCCGGACAATAAAGCTCGTATGGTGCACTGTCGGCGAGAGCCGACGCCGAGGTTTGAGTATTCACGGAGAACTCAAGGACGGCACCCAGCACCAACAATGCCATGCCTCCCGCGCCGACGAGCGCGCGCGCCATCTTCAAGCTTCTCAAGTTCTCCCGACCTATCTGTCCGCCCCAATGTCAGCACAGGGAGGCGAGAACAATCAATAGCGAGGAACAGGCATTCCAAATCACGGGCTGAGAATCCTTTTCACTCGTCAAGCACTTTTGCACTCAAGCAGTCGCCCTGTCCGACTCGCCGCGGATCATGTTCGTGTCAAACGGTTGCTTGTTCGGTTCTAGGCCTTCACGGTTTCTGGCCGAGGTCCCAAAGACCATCGTGGAGGAATACAGAACCATCAGCGCTGAAGATGGGACTCGGCCCGTCGCCGAGTAGGTGGCGTATCCTTCGAGCGTGCCGCCAGCTCCGTCCCGGAGAGTTCAAACGACGCTCCGACCGGAGGGATGAGCACGAGCAGAGTCTATGTTCTCACCGATAGACGAGGTATTGCCGAACTGGAAGAATGCAGGTTCCTCCCACGTTCGCCTCACGGAGAATGATCGATTGGAATACCTCACCTCCGATGACCCCGAGTTCCTAGGTCGATATCGTCTGCGTTGTCGGGTGGGCACAGGCGGCATGGGAGTCGTCTACCTCGCGGACAGTCCTCGCGGTCTCCAGGTCGCTCTCAAGCTCATTCGTCTGGAACTGTCTGAGGATCCGGCATTTCGCGCCCGATTTCGACAAGAAGTCATCGCCAGTCAGAAGGTCAGCGGTATCTGTACTGCCAAGTACCTCGATGCCGAACTCGACGGTCCACAACCCTATGTCGTGACCGAGTACATAGAAGGCGGAAATCTCGCGGACTATGTTTCCGACCACGGTCCCCTGCGCAACGACCAACTGATTGGCTTGGCGGTTGGGCTCGCCGAAGCCGTAGTCGCAATGCATGCGGCCGGAGTCATTCACCGCGACTTGAAGCCGTCAAACGTGCTCATGGCGCCGGACGGCCCGAAGGTCGTCGATTTTGGTATCGCTCAATCAGTGGACGGTTCGACACTGACCGACGTCGGGCTCATCGTGGGTTCACCGTCCTGCATGGCACCTGAACAAGCAAAGGGAGGATGGACAACCCCAGCGACGGATGTATTTGCTTGGGGTGCCACCGTGGCGTTCGCAGCTACCGGCCGCTCACCATTCGGTGACGGCCGACCGGAGGCGGTTCTCTACCGTGTGGTGCACGAAGAGCCAGACCTTAATGGGGTGGACGCCAAACTGCGGCCCATTGTCGCGGCTGCGCTGGCCAAGGACCCCGCGCAGCGTCCCTCTGCTGACAAATTGTTGGTGGGCGTGCTTCAGAACACAGTGCCCGGCTCTCCCCCTCCGGGCGGGAGTACCGCAGTCGCAAACCTGATGCTGGATCGGACGTGGCGACATGTCCCGGCCGGAGTCCCCCACGAGAGTCGTCGCCACAACCTTCGACGCAAGCGAGCAGTTTGGATCGGCGCAGCAGTCCTGATCCTGATGTCGGTCCTCGTTGCTGTCTTCGTCTTCTCTGATCCCTTGAATTCGCCACGAGGAGTAAGTATTGACGCCCTGGTGACCGTGACTGGTGGTGGGCCACAAGTTGGCTCGGCCATTCGCACTACCGGCGCGTCAGACTTGCTCGTAGCGATGGTGTCTACGGAATTTGAACATTCGATCATCGTCTCTGGCGGAGGCCTCTCATGGACCCAGGTGGCGAGGTATATCGGCACTGCCACCACGGCCGGAGAGGACATCGAGGTGTGGACCGCACGTGCCCATGGAGGGCACGCTCACGTGATCGTTTCATCGTCGATGACCGGGCCTTCGCCGTGGCTGCAGTCGTTGACGGTCATGGCGTTCGGCGATGCCGTGGGTGTGGGTGCGATCGCCAAGGCTTGCTATTCCGTTGTGGGGTGCACAAGCCGCAGCCTTATGCCGCGTCTTTCAGTTGTTCCCACGAAGACCGGGTCGAGAATCATCGGCGTTGGGTATGATTACAGCGACCAAAGCGCTAGATCGGTAACTCGCGACCAGACCTTGGATCAGCAGGCGTTCGACGCGACCGAGCGCGCCACGATGTGGGTCCAAACCTTCAACTTGCTCACAGTGGCGCGATTGCCCGTTTCTATCGGCGATACCACGACGGCGGCTGACGACTGGGCGCTGGTCGGTTTTGAGGTCACGCCCAGGCAGGGCTCGGCCTGAAACGTACGACCTCGGTTCTAATCCGCCGCTGCGATGGACCAGTCAGCTTGCCTACTCCGCCCGCAACAACACGGCAGTGGGCGTGCGCGCGGCGACACGACCGGGAACAGCAGCCACGAGGTTGGCAAAGAGCACCGCACCGGCAGCGACGAGAACGATCGAAAGCGTAGGGACAGTCGGGTCGGGAACCGCCGAAATCCCTTGCGCGAACAGGGTCCACAGCCATCGTCCCAGCGCGAGGCCGAGCGGTACGCCGAAGATGACGCCAATCATGGCGGATACCGAGGACTGCCAGGCCACCGTGGCCGCCAGCTGCCGTCCGGTGAAGCCGAGGGCCTTCAGCAGCGCGAACTCCCGGCGGCGGCGGCGGACAGAGGCCACAAGAGTGAGCCCCAACGCGCCCAGCGCGCCTGCGGCCAGGATGCCGGCGAGCAGCGACGGCGTCGAACCGACGGCGCGATAGTCGGCGATCTCGGCCGGCCGGAGCAGTGGCACGACCCCTCCGATAGGGCCGTCCTGGTCCGATGGCCCGTTGAGGATCCCCGTGATCCGGTCGAGCGAGCGCAGAGCCACGGACCGGCTCACCCCGGGCTGGATCGTGATCAGCTCGGCATCCGGGCCCGGAACCGGACTCCCTTGGATGTTGAGGTCGGCGGCCGAGAACAACCCGGGGGAGACGACTGCGCCGGTCCCCATCTGCAGCGAATCCCCCGATCCCTTGATAGTGGGAAGTGTCGCCGTCCCGACGATGCGAAGGAGCGTCCGGTGCGAGCCCTTGCCCGTGGCCACGACGGTGTCACCGAGGTGCTTGTGCAGGGCGGCCAGAGTGGCGGTCCCGAGGACGACCTCGTGTGCCGACTGCAGACCGTGGCCGGACAGCAGCGCCGGACCCACGACGGCGTTCGGTCGACTCACGAGGGCGGGGACCCCCTGGCCGTCGAGCACCACCTCGAGGAGGTAGACACCGGCGAAGTGCGCCACCACCGGGTCACGCCGGAGCAGCGACGCCGTCTGTGCCGCGGGGAGATTCTCCTGGCCCGAGAAACCCGACAGCAATGCGTAGTCCCAGTTCCACCCGTACAGCGACGGACGGGACACCAGGGCATTGAGGCTGGCGCCGAAGGTGATCGAGGTGACGACGACCACGACGGCGAGCACGGCGCCGAGCACAGCCGAGCGCACGGGTACGGCGTCGCGCCGGGAACCGGAACCGAGGGCGGCTCGGATCCCTGTGACCGCGGCGGGCGGCAGGCCCGATGCTGTTGCAACACTGGCGAAGCTCGAAGGGTGCGGCGCACGGGAGGTGTTCTCGGCTGTGCGGTGGGGCGCGACCCGGTAGGCGATCAGGACTGCCGTTGCGCTCAGCACCACGACGAGGACGCCGAAGCCCGCGCCCAGGACCGTCCAGTCGAAGGCGACGCCGGGATCCTGATAGACCGGCCGGACGGCACCGACAGGCGCCAGGGGGGATAAGCCGACCGCCACCGCCATCGCCACCACAGACCCGACCACGACGGCGGCCACGATGCCGACCAGCCCGTCGGCCATGGTCACGACGGGCGCGGCGCCGAGGGCCCGAAGGACGGTGCTGTCCTCGGCGTTGCGGTGCAACAGGCGACTAACGACCTGGCCGCAGATGAGCAGGGCGGCGAGAGCGGTGATGAGTCCGAACACCCCGAAGGCGATCGACTCCGGTCGGATGGCGCGTTCGGCCTTGGCGACGAGCGGAGCGCTCGTCTGCCCTCCTCCGACGAGACGGAGATTCGGGAGGATCCCCTTGGTCGCCGCTACCACCGCCGCCACGTGGCGGGCATCCCCCCAGAGCTGCAGGCCGACGTACGAGTAGTAGGCACAGCACTTCGCCAGGCGACCGGTGAGTGCCGGCGTGAGGACGGCGACCTGGTTCTGCAGTGCGCTGTCGTCGTCCTGCACGATCTGGTCTACGGTGCGCACCAGGCCGACCAGCTTCAGCCTTATGGACAGGTAAGGCTTGTCTGTGGGAAAGCCGGAGAACGAGGAAGAGTTCACCTGCGCGTCGGTGAAGAACGCGATGGGCAGGACCGACCCGATGTGCAGGCCCAGCTGGCCGGCGCCTCCCGCCGTCATGACGAACTCATCATCGCTGGCAGGGTCGGCCATCCGGCCCGCGGTCAAGGTCACCCGATCCTGCGAAACGTACGCCCCGTTCAGGCTCCCCTCGACCGATGGCGGTGCTTGGCCGGACAGGCCTCCCCCCTTGGTCCCCCCGAGTACTTGCTCGGTGCCGTCAAAGCCGATGTAATCCACGGCCCGCCTCACACCCGGCATCCGGGCGATGGCGTGGTCGAGCTTCGACGAATACCCCACGTTCGTGATCGGGTCGAACTCGGTGAAGAGCTGCACGTCCGAGGGGTTGGTGCTCGCCAGGTAGACGGGGAACGACGACTGCGTGCGTCGGGCACCGGCCACCGCTCCCATGGCGACCCCACCGACTAGGCCGATAAGTAAGACAAGCCCCAGGTACCCGCCCCAACGGCGGCCAAACTGGCAACGGAAGCGATAGGCCGCCGGCCGCAACACGCCGCTGGTCAAGGCCGTTTTCCGCCCCGCGGCCGCGCCGTCACCCTCTCGCAACTCTCACCTCCCGGCACCGGGGCGCCACCTGTCCGCGGTGCAGTGTGCCGCAGCGGGGGAAGCACGCCAAGGTTGCGAGCCTCTCGATCCGCCCTGGTGCCAGCACCACCTTGATGGCGCAGCGCCAGCCCTGGGCCTGAGGAGCGTCAGCTATAGCGGGGAGGGTGCGGCCCCAGGCGGCCCAGGTAAGCGGTATTCCTCTCGGCTGCCAACACCGGTCGGTTCGCCTTCAGGCGCCGGTTACGAGCATCGGCACACCCGCAGCGATCGGGCGCGGTCGACGTCAGCTACATGTCCTCTTCCCGGGTGACGTCCAGGTTGCGGAACGTCGGAGGGCTGTCACAAAGCTTGGCCAACTGAGCGGCGAACTCGGCCGTCTCCGGCCGGTTCGAGTTCTCCATCGCTGCTTCGTAGGACGGGAACTCGACGATGTGGATGAACGTTCGGTCATTGTCCCGGTCCCGGCCTTGGATGGCCCGGCTCGGCGTGCGGACACCACTGGTCTTGGCGAGCCATTCGTCGAGCGTCCGGTTGAACGCGTCGATGTCGCCGGTCTTGAACTCGATTAGTTGAACGAATTTCATTTCTACCTCCCCGATGGCCCGGTCGTGATCCCTGACCATACTGAGCGATCGGCCGCACGTCGACCGGCTTCGCTACCGGGTCGATGGGTGATCGGAACCGTGCTACGGAGGGTGGCGGCTCTTTCGTGACGGGAAGGCAGCTGGGCATTGAGGCGAGGAATACGGCGGAGAGCATCGCGACAGCCAAGGCTCTCGCGTGCAACCGCTCGGCCGCGAGCAGGATCGTGATCAACGATGTGCAGGTTCGACCGAGAGCTGATGCAGGTGCTCGGTCCGATCCCGGGCCGCCGTCCGAGACATGGTTCCTAAGCGAAGCTTCGATCAGGAGGGCCCTGACAGCCTCCTACGGGCTAACGATCGGTCGGCCAGATCTGCCAGAAACGTGATTGACTTCCAGTCTCAAGGTCGACGTCGATGTCACTCGAGCTTGGTCGGGAGGCTGTCGCAATGATTGAACCCTGTTCGGACCCTGTTTTCATGGGGAGGGTCGAGCTGACCTCCGCAGTGTGCGTGGGTGCGCGAGCATCGTGATGATCGAGGCGCTCTCAGTTGATCACCTCGTAGAGCAAGCGTGTCACGCGACGGGGCTGAACGACTTTGGCCAAACGACCTGGCGTGAGGGGGCCGACCTACTGGTCAAAGCGCTGAACCACGGAGCCGAGCTGAACGAGCTTGGCGGGGTGATTGCTGCCTCCGAGATCGTGAGCTACCTGAGCAACAGGCTCCGCGTGGTCGACTGGGTGAAGCGTAACCCCGAGATCGCAGATCGGGACGTCCGCCCGCCTATCGTCGTCCTCGGCCTGCCTCGAACGGGCACGACCATCCTTTTCGACCTCCTTGCCCAGGACCCGGCCAATCGCGTCCCTCTCACCTGGGAGGTCGACCAACCTTGGCCGCCTCCGGAGACCGCAACCTACGAGTCGGACCCACGGATCGATGAGGTGCAGGCGAATCTGGCGAACGCCGAGTTGCTCATTCCGGGATTTCTGGCAATGCACGACATGGGAGCGCGACTGGGCCAGGAGTGCGTGCGGATCACGGCTGCGGAATTTCGCAGCATGATCTTCTCCACCCAGTATCGGGTCCCTGAGTACCAATCGTGGCTGCTCCACCATGCCGACATGGCACCCGCATACCGGTACCACCGGTTGTTTCTGCAGTACCTGCAATCTGCGCACCCGGCTGAGCGCTGGTTGATCAAGTCACCTGCCCATCTCTGGTCTCTCGGGCCCATGATGCGCGAGTATCCCGGAGCCTTGATCGTCCACACCCACCGAGACCCCCTCCGCGTGGTGTGCTCCCTCGCGTCATTGGTTGACCTCCTTCGTCGCCTGGCTAGCGACGACGTCGCCATAGATTCGGTTGCCTCCGAGTGGGTCGATGACGTCATCCTTGGTCTCGACCGGGCCGTTGCGGCTCGGCGGGACGGTACCGTCCCGGACGAACAGGCTGTGGACGTCTTCTTTGGGGAGTTTCTGGCCGATCCCATGGCCGTCGTGCACGCGATCTATCAGCGCCTCGGTATCGAGCTCACGGCCGAGGCTGACGGCGCCATGCACACATTCCTTGCCGACAATCCGAAGGAGAAGCACGGCGGGCACAGCTACTCCTTCGCTGACACAGGACTCGATGTCAGTGCGCTACGCGAGCGAACGCGCTCGTACCAGGAATTCTTCGACGTCCCGGACGAGGCCCTCCCGTAGAGTCGGGCTCCAGCGCAACCCAGTACCGGCGGGCGCACGAAGAGGTGGATGGGCATATGACGAAACGTGACGGTGTGATGCGAGCGTGGCGAACGCACACGTACGGGCAGCCGTTGGAGGTGCTGAAACTCGACGATGTTGCGATCCCGGATCCCGACCCCGGCGAAGTGCGTATCAAGGTCCACGCTATTCCCCTCAATCTCAACGACCTCGAACGGATTACGGGCGGCAACATGATGGTTCGTCCCGAGCTTCCCTACAGTCCGGGAATGGAAGTGATGGGTGTCGTGGATGCGTGCGGGGCAGGCACGGAGAAGTGGCTTCATCGGCGCGTCGTCGCGATTCCCAAGGGAGCGCACGGGGGTTACGCCGAGTACGCGTTGTGCCCTGCCGCCTCAACCTTTGAAATGCCGGATGCGATTCCGTTGCCCGGTGCTGCGGCGTTGTACTTCCCATTCCACCTGGCGTGGTTGGGGCTCATCGACCGCGCTGAGCTTCGAGCCGGGGAGACGGTACTCATCCATGCTGCAGCTGGAGGCTCGGGATCAGCGGCAATCCAACTGGCCGTACATACCGGGGCCCATGTCTTTGCCACCGCCGGTACGGACGAGAAGATGCGCCTATGTCAGGACCTCGGTGCCCAAGTTGCGATCAACTACACGACGACCGACTTCGCAGAAGTTATTCTCGCTCAGACGGACAACCAGGGTGTCGACGTCGTCTTCGACAATGTCGGCGAGGCCGTCATGGAGAGGTCGATGCAGTGTACCAAGTACAACGGGCGCTACCTGATGATGGGGTTTGCCTCCAACAAGGCTGTCGCCGACGAGAAGTTCCTCGTCCCGCGCCGGATCGCCCTGGGCAATCTCAAGATGTGTGGCGTCCTGCTTTCATACCAGGAACCCGATGCCTTGACATTCTTGAAGACCGGTATGGGCTGGAACTTCCCTCCCTCCGAACTCGGAGAGCGGATCATGCGCGAGATCGTCACGCTCGTGCTGACCAAGAAGATCAAACCAGTGGTGGGTCAGGTCATCGGCTTCGATGAGATTCCGTCGGCAATCGATGCGATGGCGCGCAGGGAGACCACGGGCCGCACGGTTGCAATCCTCGAAGTGTGAGGCCTTCAATTTCCCGTTGGCACGTCCCGGGTCCCCGGATGAGCGTGACGATCTCCGTGCCGATGACAACTCAGCCGGTGTGGCCGTTCAGCCCGATTGGTCTCCCCGGGCGCCGCCGCCACCGATAATCATGACTCAGATGACTCAGCCCTCCCAGGCGCTTGGCACGGACTAAAGCCATACCGATGCCCGGCCCGGTTCGGTCGGACATAAGAGCAGCGTCTTGGACGCAGCTACTCATTCGCCTCGGAGGTGCGGTTCGAAGCCGATGGTTTCAATGACGCTGTAAATGTTGCGCGATACGGCGTGTCCAATTTCCTCACTGATGCGGTCGGCGAAGGCGTCGGCAACGGGCGCGCTTTCGTTCACGCCTTCTTCGTTCTCCCACACCGTCAATGCGATGATGTGGTTGCCGCCGGTCTTCTCTAGGACCAGCGCCCCCCGAAAGCTGGGAAGTGATTCGTACGCCGCAGGGAGCTCGGAGCGCAGTGACTGCACCAGGTCGGGTATCTTCGCGCTCTCCGAGTAGAAGGTGAGCACCCTCGCAAGCACGAACAAGAGCCTAGCCAGTCAAGCCTGGATGGCAGAGGGATCTCACGCTTTCCCTTCCATCCGGCCTTGATCGAGATTGGTCTCGCACTCCATTTCACCAGCAACAGCTGGAGTCCGTCAGGGGTAGGAGCAAACGGAGCTCTCGGATCTGGCGGCACAAGCAAGATTGGCCCTAGCCATCGGCGGTCTGTCGCCATGAGGGGCGTTTACGAGGTTGTTGCATCGACCGGTTGAGACCGCTGGGATAGCGGGCGCGGCGGGGTATGCCGGGGCTGCCGCTCGTCACCCGACGGTCTCCCGATATCGAGCGTCTGACAACGGAGGGGGGCTCGACTGAGCGTCTCTCGCGGTTGGGTGCCGGTCGCTTCGTTGCTAGGCTGGGCGTCGGCCAAGCGGCGACTTCGGCGCACGGCCGCCTCGGCGCAACGAACAGTCTTGGAGGTAGAAGGTGCGGCACGGTCCCCAACGCAGCCACCCGGGAACGCAATGAGAGGGATCCGGAGCTACGCCGCTTATGTCCCGTATCGCCGGCTCGACCGCAAGGAGATCGCCGCCGTCTTCGGCGGTGCGTCCGGCCGGGGGCAGCGAACCGTGGCCTCATTCGATGAGGACACCACCACCATGGGGTTCGAGGCCGCCCGCCTGGCGCTGCGGTCGATAGGCGGGGCATCGCCTGACGCACTGTGGTTCGCTACCGCTGAGCCCGCCTATGTGGAGAAGACGAACGCCACCGCGATCCACGCCGCGCTTCGCCTCGATCCTGCGGTGACGGTCATGGACGTCAATGGCGCGGTGCGTTCGGGGGTCGGAGCATTCCTCGCCGCCTCGCGCGGCGCCGACGAGGTGCTTGTCACCGTGGCCGGCATGAGAGGCGGCTTGCCGATGAGTGCCGATGAGGGCGAGGGCGGCGACGGGGGTGCCGCACTGCTCGTAGGCAACGACAGCGACGGTCCGGTGATCGCCGAGTACCTCGGAGGTGCATCAGAGACAGAAGAGTTCGTCGATCGCTGGCGGACGCCTGGCTCGCCGCGGCCGCGGCGATGGGAGGAGCGCTTCGGCGAGACGGTCTACGTGCCCATGGCGGAACGCGCCTGGAACGCAGCGCTCAAGACCTGCGAGCTGAACCCTGGCGAGGTCGATGTCGCTGTCGTAACCGGCACCCACGCCCGGGCGGTGCGGGCGACGGCGGGCAGGCTCGGCGCCAAAACCGTCGCCGACAACCTCGCTGCCGTCGTGGGCAACACAGGCGCAGCGCACTTTGGTGTCGTGCTCGCCGACGTGCTCGACAAGGCTGAGCCCGACACAACGATCGCGGTGGTGGTATTGGCTGATGGCGTGGACGTCCTGCTGTTCCGGACTACTGATTCCATTGCATCATTCTCCCCAGCCAAGTCGGTCGCCGACCAGATCGCGCGCAGCGCGCTGGTTCCATACGGCAAGTTCTTGACATGGCGGAACATGGTAGATATCGAGCCACCCAACCGCCCGACGCCCAATCGGCCGTCTTCATCAGCGGCGGCCCGCTCGACGGACTGGAAATTCGGGTTCGTTGGCTCTCGCGATCGGCAGACCGGAATCGTCCACCTGCCGCCGCAGCGGATCGGGATCTACGGCGGCATCACTGACGATATGGAGCAGGTGCCGGAGGCCGAGACGTTGGCGACGGTCACCACCTACACGGTCGACCGCCTCATCTACTCGGAGAGCCCCCCGGTGATCTTCGCAGTGCTCGATTTCGACGGCGGTGGCCGCTTCCCGTGCCAGCTGACCGATTGCGACGTCGATGACGTCAAAGTGGGTACCCGGGTGGAGATGACTTTCCGCCGGCTGTTTACCGCCGATGAGATCCACAATTACTTCTGGAAGGCTCGTCCGATCTGAGCGAAGGAGTCATCGTGAGTTCGAATGGCATCAAGGACCGCGTGGCCATTGTCGGCATGTCGTGCACCCCGTTCCGGGAGCACTTCGATCGTGGCCGAGACGACCTCTTGATCGACGCGGCCGACGAGGTGCTGGCCTCGGTTGGCGTAACAAAGCAGGATATCGACGCCTACTGGTTGGGCATGGCGATCTCGGGGAGCTCCGGGATCGTGCTGGCCTCGGCACTCAAGCTTCAGGGGAAGCCGGTGACCCGCGTCGAGAACTATTGCGCCACCGGGTCGGAGGCGTTGCGTCAAGCGTCTTACGCTGTGGCCAGCGGCGCTTACGACATCGCAATGGCTATCGGCTGCGACAAGTTCAAGGACACGGGTTTCGCTGGCACCAACGCCAGCCTGCCGCCCAACGACGGCACGGCCCGGACCCTGACGGCGGCGGCGATGTATTCAATGATCCTGCCGGCATATGCCAAGAAGTACGGCGTCGACGCAGCCGAGCTCCGTCTGGCGACTGCCAAGATCGCCGAGAAGAACCATCGAAACGGTGCCCGCAACCCGCGGGCGCAGTTTCGCAAGGAGACGTCGGCGGAGGACATTTGCAAGATGGCCGCCGTTGCCGGGGAGCTCTCGGTGTTCGACTGCGCCGGCGTGGCCGACGGCGCCGCGGCCGCCATTGTCGTTCGGTCTGAGGACGCCCATCGCTATACCGACAAGCCCCTGTTCATCAAAGGCATGTCGGTTGTCGCCGGCGACGGCTCCGGCCTCGTCGACCCGAATTACGACTTCACCACATTCCCTGAGGTGGTCCTTGCGGCCGAGGACGCCTACCTGCAGGCGGGCGTCGACGACCCCCGAACCCAGGTGGCCATGGCAGAAGTCCACGACTGCTTCACACCGACCGAGCTCGTGCTGATGGAGGACCTCCGCTTCGCCGAGCGGGGTACGGCGTGGAAGGAGGTCCTCGCCGGGACGTTCGCTCTCGACGGCAGCCTGCCCGTCAACACCGATGGCGGCCTGAAGAGCTTCGGGCACCCCGTTGGCGCCTCCGGTTTGCGCATGCACTACGAGTGCTGGCTCCAGCTGCGGGGCGAAGCGCCCGAGGACCGGCGGATCGCCAACGACCGCAAGCTCGCCGTGGTGCACAATCTCGGGGGCTACCCCGGCGAGATGGTCTCGTTCGTGTCGGTCTTGGGTACCGAGCTGGGCTGACCCCGGCGGCGTTCGTTTCGCTCACGGCATCTGACCCTCTCTCCGGTCGAGAAGCTGAGTTGTGCAGCAGGGACGTGCCGTCCATGCCCTGGATCTCAGAGCCAGCTCGCGTCGCTGTTGTGGCCCGAGAGATCGCCGATGGCCGTGTACCGCTGACTGATGGCTCGCGTACTGTAAAGCCCGTGCGAGTCCGGACTGGCGCCGAAAGACGATGATGTCGTCGAGGAAGAGCGAGGGGTGGGGCCTGCGGGTTATCCCGCAGGAGCTCACGGATCGCTACGTGGACACGGGTTGGTGGCGAGATGACACCGTGGGCCAGATGATCGCCGGTGCCATCGGTGAGAGGCCTGAGCTGACGGTCAAGATCCGCTCGTCGGTGCGGCCGTGGACCGGGACGTTCGCCGATGTTCTGGGCGCCGCATGCCGAATGGCAGCTGCGCTGCGGGCGCGCGGGATAGGTGCCGGGGACGTGGTGGCTTTTCAGCTACCAAACTGGATCGAGGCGGCGGTGAGCTTCTGGGCGGCCGCCCTGCTCGGTGCTGTGGTGACACCCATCGTCCACTTCTATGGCCCCAAGGAGGTCGGCTATATCCTCCGGCGCACGGCGGTTCGGGCTCTCATCACCGCAGATCGCTTCGGTCACCAGGATTACATCGCAGCGCTCGAGGAGGTCAGAGCCGGCGCTCCTTCCCTCGAGCTGGTGGCCGTCGTCGGAGAAGGTCCGGTCCCATCATGGGCGATCCCCTTCGACCGGCTGCTCGATTGCGAGCCCGTGACAGAACCGGCGGTGGTCGACCCTTCCTCCCCGGCACTGGTCGCATACACATCGGGCACGACGGCCGACCCCAAGGGAGTCGTGCACTCCCATCGCACGATCGGCTTCGAGATCCGCCAGTTGGCGGCGATGCAGACAGGCAATCCACCGCTGCTCGTGGGAGCGCCGGTGGGACACGCCATCGGAATGCTGAGTGGGCTGCTCCTCCCGGTATGGAAGGGCGAGCCCATCAGTCTCATCGACGTGTGGAACCCGGGTGCCGTCCTGGCCGCCATGCTCGAGGACCGCGTGGCGTCCGGGAGTGGCGCAACCTACTTTCTCACGAGCCTGCTGGATCACCCAGATTGCACAACCGAACACCTCAAACTGATGAGCCGGATAGGCCTCGGAGGGTCACCGGTACCGGCCGCTGTCACCGAGCGGATGGCAGCGCTCGGGATCTCGGCCATCCGGTCCTACGGGTCGACCGAACACCCCTCCACCACCGGGAGCCGACATGAGGAGCCCGAGGCCAAGCGTCACTACACCGACGGCCGGCCCTTGCTCGGTGTAGAGCTCCGTCTCGTGGACGAGGACGGTCACGATGTGGCGTCCGGAGAGCGGGGAGGGATCTTGAGCCGTGGCCCAGACTGCTGCATCGGCTACACCGACGCGGCCCTGACCGCGTCGGGCTTCGACGCCGAAGGGTGGTTTGCCACTGGAGACATCGGGGTTCTCGACGAGGACGGCTACCTGACCATCGTGGACCGCAAGAAGGACATCATCATCCGAGGGGGTGAGAACATCAGCGCGCTGGAGGTCGAGGAGATGCTCATGCGCATTCCTGGCGTCGCGGAGGCGGCGGTGGTGGCGGCCCCCGACGAACGCCTCGGAGAACGCGTGTGCGCGTTCGTGCGTCTCACCGAGGGGTCGACTCCTGTCGATTTGGCCGATGTGCGGAAACAGCTACAAGACGCCGGCTTGGCCCGGCAGAAGTGGCCCGAGGAGCTTGAGCTGGTGCACGAGCTTCCCCGGACGCCGTCGGGCAAAGTGAAGAAGTTCGTCTTGCGGGACCAACTTCACTCCGGGCAGCTGCCGCGAGAGTGAATCCACCGCGCTGCCCTTCACCGGCCGGATGCGCATTCAAACTGCGTCTTCGACCTTCTAGGGCACGCAAGGCGGTACTTTGGACGCACTCGGACCGCACCCCTCTTCGTGGCGGACCCTCGCGGCCGCGAGCGTCCGCGTTCAAAACGGAAACTGCGTCTGTCCAGTCCGTCGAGGATCAGATCGGGCCCGAACACCTCGCCGTGGTCGTAGCCGGACACGGTGCATTTCTCACCCGAAACGGATAACCGAGTGGCGTTCAAGGAAGTCGAGGACGGCAAGAGTGAAGGCGTCGTTTCGGTCGCCAGCCACCATGTGTCCCGCCCCTGAAACGTCGACGAACTCGACCGCGGGGAATCGCGCACAGAACTGCCCTGCTTTCTCTGCGCTTACGAGGTCGCTGACGCGTCCACGGACCAGCATGACCGGTACGTCGGCGACCATGCGCTCGGCCGCGGCGTGCAGCCGGTCGACATCGAGGATCTCGGCCGGGCCCGACCCGCCCTCCGCAAACATGAACCTCGGGTCCCAGTGCCAGTAGAACCGGCCGTCCCGCTCGCGTAAGTTCTTCCGAAGGCCGGCCAGGTCGGCGGGCCTCGGGCGGTGCGGGTTGTAGGCAGCGACGGCGTCGGCGACTTCCTCCAACGACGAGAATCCTGCGGCGGCACGGTCCACCATGAAGGCCCCGATGCGCTGTGCTCCTGCCTCCTCCATATCGGGGACGATGTCCACGAGCACGACGCCGCCGGCCACGCCGAGACCGAGCTCGCCCGTCAGCAGGATCGAGGTCAATCCGCCGAGAGAGGCACCGACCAGCACGGGTGGCTCATCGAGTTGCGCGACGACAAGGCGGACATCCTCGGCGAAGCTCTCGAGACGGTAGTCACCGACGTCCGACCACGCCGAGTCGCCGTGACCACGGGCATCGATCGTGAGCGCCTGCCAGCCACGTTGCGCGACCCCCGCCGCGGTTCCATCCCACGAGTGGCGCGTCTGGCCGCCGCCGTGCAGGAAGACGACCGGCGCATTTCGGCGATCCCCTCGGCGGTCACCCACGAGTCGGAGGCCATCCCTGCCTTCGAAGTGAAGGACCGATGTGCCCGCTTTCATGCCGGGAGAGTGTCTCCCTCTCAGACGAACGTTCGCAAGCCCGCCTAGGTGTAGGTCCTAGGAGAACGTCACCGTCCCGCTGGCGATGGCCAGTTCCTGCAAGCCCGCCGCAGTGCCGCAGGCGGTGAGCAGCTGGACGCTGGTGAGGTTGGAATCCGTGGAGGCGGTCGACTTGGCACCATTGTCGGTTCCCGCAAACGAGCCGGCCACGCTGACCGAGCCTTTGGCGTTCGGCAGGCCGAATCCGGTGTGCTGGGCGGCGTCGGTCACGATGGCGTAGCCCCCGAACGACGCCACGCTGGCGTGGATCGAGCTCGGGCTCCACGCCACGGCCACGGCAACGGGCTTGGAGCTGAGCAGGCTGACGCACCCGTTTGTCGAACTCTGGATCGTGGCTGTCGCCGTTCCGCTCGTGACCTGGGTGCCGCTCGACCCGGCAGTGGTGCACCCGGTGGCGGTGAGCGCGAGGCGGGTCGTTTCAGGACCTGTGGGGGTGTTGGACAAGGGCGGGGTGAACGTGATCGTTCCGGTCACATTGGTGCAGGTGACGCTGCCCACGGCGACGGCGCCACCCGCCGCGGTGGTGGGCGTCGCCGCTGCGGCGGCCGAGGTGGTCGAGGTCGTCGTGGTCGCCGCCCGCGTCGTGCTGGTGCTGCTCGTCGAGGCCTTCGAGGAGCAGCCCGAGAGCACCACCACCAGCGCCAGAGGGACGGCGAAGGCGAGCGACCTCGACAGAGGTCTGTGAGCCAGGGAGGGAGTCATCTCAGCCAGTGTCGACCCCAGCCCGTGCGAGGGCCAGGGACCTTGGTCCTCTGCTCCTGCTTATGACCCCGAGTTGTGCGTTTGTCGTGCATAAGACCACCAGATCGTACGGTTGTCCGTCGCACCTTGAAGAAGCGTTCGGGCCTTTGGAACGGAGACTCGCGCTGCGACCGTCTGCCCTTCCACCTGCCGCTGCGACACCGTCTGACCGGTCTTTCTCGGAGATTGACCAAAAGTGGGCCAGGAAACCTGGGTGGTGCATTGGATGCCGGGGACGCGAGGGACTAGTGCGCTCGGCGAAAGAGACGGGGCACGCGCACCGTAGTGGCCCAGCGTCGATCGGCGCGTTTTCGGGGCAGCGATGGTCGAATCTCAGCTACCGTCGCGGCCGAACGCTGTGGTGTGAAGGGTGAGGCGGCGAAGGGCGCGGGCCATGTCGATATTGGGAGGATGGAGGTCGGTGTCTCTCCTCCCTTTCGCGTTGGTGGCGCTGGCATCCAGCGGCTGCAGCTCGAGCTCGAGGCCGGCAACCGGCATTGTCGCCACCGGCAGTATCACGTGTACCAATATCACCGGGGCGCTGGCATTCTCTCCTCCACTCACGACCAAGGGAATCAGCGCTGAGGGCACCGCAGTCACATTGTCGTCGAACGGGTGCAAGACCTCAGGTTCCAACGTCTCCAGCGTGATGGGCGGCAAGGCCACCGCCACCATTTCGAGCCCGTCGAACGCCTGTAATCGTGTGCTCACGACGAACTCCCTGAAAATCAAAGTCACTTGGACTCCAACGACAATCCGGCCGAGTCTCATCACGTTCTCGGAATACGGCGCATCTTCGAGCCGCTCTGGCGCCTTTGGATTCACGTTTCCCAACCCCGGAGGTTCCACCCAGGTGAACGGATCCTTCGCGGGCTCAGACAACGGCTCCCGCTCGACCGCGACGGTATTCTTCAGCCGAAGCGCTGCGCAGCTCCTCGCATCCTGCAAGTCAAGTGGCCTGAGCTCAATAACAGTAACGTCAGGTCGAGTGACTCTGAAGTAGTCGATGAATGAAAGAGGTGCCGCGCACGGCTTCCTCAATGACCGGCCGATTGATTCCAGGGCGATCGGTCAGGTCGGCCGATCGCAGCTGCGATGTTGTCACGCCTTGAGCATCAGCAGGTGATACACGAGAAACGTCGGCCACACGATGGCTTTCATGATCGCCACCAAGACCAGCCAGAACGTGCCCGAGTGCGTGTGCACGTAATAGATGAGGGCGCCGATGAAGCCTAGAAACCAGATACCCCCAGCTCCGCCCTTGCTTGCCGCACCCTTAGTCCCACGTCTTCCGACGGAATCAGTCATGGGCCGCCTCGTAGTCTCGGTAGCATCCTGCCCTCTGCAACAGGTGAGATTGCTTCATCCTATGACACAGGGTCTCCTGTGATCATCGTCCGGAACATGCTCCCTGAAGTCCGGCGTTTGGCGGCAAGGCGCTGGGCGTTACGGGGATCCGCATCGTCGGCCAAAGAGGTCATACACGATGGCTCGCATTCCGGCGCAGACGTCAGAAGTCCTTGGAGGCAAGCTGTGCAAATGTGGCGGCGACCGGTCTGGCCACGCGGTGAGCGTCAAAGAGCCCGACCTCGGTCACCGCTCCTTTTGGATCCACCAGGTTGGTCTGCCAGTCGAATTGGTCTCCTCTGCTGTACCAACAGAGCCCGCGTACCGGCAGGCCCTCGTCGCGCAGTCTGCGGAGTCCATCAGTGAGTGAAAGCAACCACGGAATCTGGTCGTTGACGCCAAGGGACAAGTTCGAGGTCTCCGCCACCCAAAAGGGCATGACATATCGCTCGTGCCAACGTCGGAACTCGTCAACTGCGAATGCCACCCGCTCGTCGACCGACCACTCGGGGGCGGGGCCCCCGATGGGATTGACCGAGGTCGGGTAGAAGTCGAGGCCCGCAACGACCCGGTCGGTCACCGCAAGAGAACCTATGCGGTCGAGTAATGCGTCGTCCACGGGATCGAGGTAACGGGCCGACTCCAGCAGAGGGTCGCGCCCGAAGTGCAGGTCCCACACGAGCCACGTCCATGCCCGCAACGCCTGGACGTCGGCTTCGGCCTGTGGCCCGATTGCCACCGGAACCGAGAAGGCTTCGGCCCCGATCCACCAACCGCCGCGATCGCTTCGGATGCGCGCCAGTGCCTCGAGGTTGGCCAGCACGATATTGGCCAGGATCCGCGCATGATCCGGCCCTGATGCGAGCCGGTCATTCCACATTCCCAGGCAGCCGGACATCAATGCCGTGATGCCCGGCTCATTGACCGGTGTGAACCATCGCGGCTCTCGGTAACGGTTGAGGAATGCATCTACGTACCGACAGAACGAGTCAACCCATCGCTGATCGGCAAAGCCAGCGAAGGAGTCGGGCAGTCCAAAGTGCAACAAGTCGACGATGGGCTCGAGACCGTGCTCAGCGCATCCGGCCAAGGCCCGATCCCAAAGCGTCCAGTCGTAATGACCCGGTTCAGGCTCGGTCAGACGCCATGGTGCGCCATATCGGACGATCTCGACGCCGAGCGCGGCGATCGAACGAAGGTCGTCGTCTGTGTGGGAGTAGTGTCCACTTTGAGCGAACTGGTCGTGGCGAAATGGGACCCCATCGACAAGTACCAGGGGATCCGACCCCTCTTCGCCGACGGCCCAGGCAAAGACCGGGAATGCGTTCTCGCCACCACCCGTGCTCACGATGCGAATCTAGTGGAGCCTGAATGTCCGCCACATCGCAGATGAACACGACGTGACTCTTGGCGAATGCGTCATGCGCGACATCCCGGGCCCGGTGCGGACCGGCCGCGCCGTATCGACTTGCGCCGTCAGACCGGTGAATACCACCGATCGGGACGGCGGGCCCAGGTTCGGTGCGGTACCCTGCCGCCGATGAGCTGGACACCGCCGCCACGAGCTCCATGGGTGGAGAAGGTCGTCGCCTATGGACACGGCCTCGGCGACAACGGACGATCGATCGTGTCGCTCAGAGCCGACGACCTGCTCGCCGCCGCACGGTCGGCCACCGGCCTGGACGACGCCGGTGACACCTGGTTTCGTGACCCGCTGGAACGCCTGTGCACGGCCCTCGACGACGAGGCCGAGTTGCACCTGGCGGGTCGCCTGCGCGCTCGCGCCGAGCTCCAGCTCATCCTCCAGAACCGGCTGCGGCTGGTGGATCTTTGGGAGCGCGAGCCCACGGTCGGCCAAGAGACCGTGCGGAGCCCCATCATCGTGACCGGCCTCGGTCGTTCCGGCACGACTCTCCTGCACGAACTGCTCGCGTGCGACCCGGCCAACCGGCCGCCGCTCCTGTGGGAGCTGGTGCATACCGTGCCGGGTGCAGTTCAGACCCCTGACGGTCAAGGTCCCCCGGCCGGGACGGAGTGGGCCGGGCTCATGGATGACGAGATCACATTGATGGACGCCATGGTGCCGGCCTTCACCGCCATGCACGAGAACGGTGGCCATCTACCGACCGAGTGCATATTCATCTTCGCCCATCAGTTCTCGAGCGACATGTTCACCGGCCTCTACAACGTGCCGAGCTACACGATCTGGAAGAGCGAAGCCGATCAGACTCCCGCCTACGTCTGGCACCGCCGCATGCTGCAGACGCTGCAGTGGAGTCCCCGACCCGATGACCGCCCGACGCCGTCGTGGGTCGTGAAGGCTCCGTCACACCTGGGGTCGCTCGACCTGGTGTTCGCCACCTACCCCGACGCCCGGGTCGTCATGACGCACCGGGACCCGCTGCGGGTGATGGGGTCCCTGGCCGACACCATGGCGACCCTCCACTGGATGCACTCCGATCGGGTCGCCCATGCCGACCTCGTCGAGCTCCTCTGCATGGGTGTCGAGATCCAGATGAACAACGTCACCGCCGTACGGGACTCCGGGAGTCTCCCCGCCGAGCAGATCAGCGACGTGGTCTACAAGGACCTCGTTGCCGATCCGATCGGCACGGTCACCAACCTCTATCGGAAATGGGGAATGACGCTTTCCGACGAGGGGCTCGCCCGGCTGCGCGCCTACGTGGATGCCCGTCACATGAACCGGGAGGTCGGGGAGCACCATTACCGCTTCGAGGACACGGGCCTCGACCTCGCCGAACACCGGGCCATCGTCGCCGACTACCGGGAGCGTTTCGGGGTCCCGTCCGAGGTCTGAACGCGGATCCCGCCGGTCAGCGCCCTTTCAGGCTCGCAATCGGCACCAACTCGCACGAGGGATGGGGCGGGCCATCGGCCAGCACCCACCGCACGATCATGTAGCCCTCGCGCCGTCCCTGGGTGTCCAACCAGTTCGGGACCCCGGGGTCGGTCGGAGAGATCACCAACCGCCAATCGCCGTCCGCCGAACGCTGCGCCGTCTTGTTGTTCAGGTTAGTGGTGGTGTAGCGGTAGTCGAGGCTCTCCATCCATGCCGTGGACGTGGTCAGACCCCAGTACAGGAACTCCGTCGCCGGGTCGTGGACGGTCACCACGAGGGCCTCGCCCTCACCCAGTACCCAGCGTCCGCCGTGGTAGGTCATCTCGGCGTTGCTGTGGGACCGGATCTCGTCGTCCTGGGCGGCGACGTGCTGGGCGCCTGCGGTTCCCCCGAACGTGTTCACGTTGTCGGCGGTGTCGTGCCACATGTTCACGGCTGTCGCCGCCACGAACTGGAGGAACAGTGCGGCGAACTCGAGCTTGCCGGCCAGCTCTTCGGCGCCGAGAACGGGGGGCGGCTCGCCGTCCACCAACTCGACCCGGAGGTCGGCGGGCTTGTCCACACGGCGGTCGAAGAACGTCTCCCGCACAGCCAGCTGCCCGGTGCCCGGCGCCATCTCGATGCAGTTCTTCGAGCCTGTGGCGGGCCGACCGCCGACGGGCACGATGAGGATGTCCACCTCGCCGTTGGGCCCGAGCTCGAACTGGTCGACGTGGGCTTGGACCGTCGTGCCCGTCCTGCCACCCACCGGACCCTGCCCGACCGGCGTGCCGAAGGTGAGGCCGATGTAGGCAGCCTCACCTCTCGTGCCAACGAGGCGATAGGCCCGCGTCTCGTCGAGCGCGCAGAACCCGTAGCGGACGTCGGGATTGTCCACGAGGAGCTTGCGGTACTCGGTCTGCGACTGGAACAACTGAGGGTGCAACGGGTCCGACTTCTCGATGAACCACTCCTGAGCCAGCGAGGCCAACCGGGTGATCCACCGGTAGCCCTCGGCCTCGTCGACGGCGGTGCGGGGGACCGCCTCCGCCGTCCTGACCGTCTGGATCGCCGCTTCCTGCGAGTCGATCCACACCTTCCACGCCGCGTCGAGCCGCACCCGACCGGGATCGTCCTGCCTCGCGGTGTCCTGTGCGTCTTCCACGAGGGCAGAAGCTAGGGTGCCGCGCCATGGCCACGCCAGAGCGGTGGTCCGTGCTGGTGACCGGGGCCACGGGACGGATCGGCTTCCCCATCGCCCGGGCTCTCGCCCGGGACCACGACGTCTTCGGACTGGCCCGGTGCTCCGGGCCGGGGGACGAGGCGCGGCTTCGGGCCGCCGGCATCGTGCCCATCGTGGGCGACGTGGCCGAGTTCGACCCCAGGTCGATCGCCGATGTCGGAGGGCGCCCCGTGACCCACGTCTTCCACGCTGCGGCGCGCATCGGTGCGGAGGCCAGGACCGACTGGCAACGCACCTTCGAGGTCAACGCCCAGGCGACCGGGCGGCTGATCGCCGGCTGCGCCCGCAGCTCGGGGTCCGCATTCGGGGGCTTCGTCTTCTGCTCGTCGGGCTCGACCTACGAGTACCAGGGTCGGCGTCCTCTTCGCGAGGATGATCCCCCCGGGGTCCACCTCGGGGTCTACAGCTTGTCCAAGATCGCCGGTGAGGCTGTCGCCCGGTTCAGCGCCGCCGACCACGGCGTACCTCTGACCGTCATCCGCATCTTCTCGACGTACGGGCCTCTCGGTGGAGCCCCGGCCGACCGCCTCGATCGCATCCTCGCGGGCAAGGAGGTCGTCCTGCACCCGGATCGCCCCAACAACTACAACCCCATCTACGAAGACGACTACGTTCGGCTGGGCATCAGGGCTCTGGAGAAGGCCGCCCAGCCAGCCGTGACGGTCAACTGGGCCGGGAGCGAGACGGTGAGCGCTGAGGAGTACTGCCAATTCCTGGCGTCACTGACCGGCAGGGAGGCTCGCTTCCGCTATGACGATGCCGCGCCGTGGCCACTGTGGCCCGACGTGACCAGGATGCACGACGTGCTCGGCCGGACAGCGGTGCCGTGGCAGGAGGGCATGCGCCGGATGGTGCAGAGGCGTCATCCGGAAGCTCTCGTGCGGTAGAGCCCGGCCCCGTGCCTCGCCGGTACCGCCGGCAAGAAACAAGGCATCGGATTCCGATCAGTGGGCGGAAGCCGAACAGGGTGGATACGTGCACGATGGCAAGTCGAGTGGTGCCCGCCAGTCGGTCGCCCGCTCGCCTGGCCCTCTGCAAGCTGCAGGCTGGTGCCTGACGCGACCGCGGTCACGGTCGAGTGGCGCCCGGACCGAGCCGCAATCGAAGTTCGGCTTCGTAGGCGCGGATGGCAGGTCCGGCGTACTGCTCCTTGAGTGCGGTGAGGCCCGGATAGCCGGCGTCCCGCTCCGCATCCCACTCGTCGGCGAATCGCCCGCTCTCGATGTCATCGGCAAGAGCCCGCATCGTCGGAAGCAGGTCAAGATGGTCGTAACGGCCGCGTCGGGTTAGCTGGCCATATTGACTGGTCGGCGAATGGTACTCCGACTGGGCTGCGTAGCCGACCTCTCGAAGCAGTCGATACGTCCTTTCCACCTCACCCGACAACACCAGTTCGGTGATCACAGCCTCAATGGGTATGCCGCGTTCGACCATCGTCTGAACGAATGCGTTGCTCACGGCCGTGAGAGCCGGTGACAGCACCTGCTCCACCCCGAGATCGAGTACTGCCTCTTGCATCGGCGTGAGCTCGATTCCTCCCTGACGCAAGCCACCGATAGCCCCGGCCACCGCGAGCACGAGAGCAAGGGCACTGCCGGTCACGTCTCGGTGCACGCCCAGAGCCGAAATGAACCCCACGCCTTCTTCATAACAGCGCCTCACCTCAGGCCCGAGCATCCGCGGGGCCACCATGCCCGCGTCTCCCTGAGTGGCGAGGCGGCCGAACGCGAGGGTGTAGCCGGAGGCCACGATCACACAGGACTGTGGGCCCGGAGCGAGCCCCAACAGGGGTATGACATCGTCGGGCACGAGGATGCAGATGACATCGGCATCGTTGGCAGTCGAAATATCGTGCGTTTCGAAACCATCCGACCCAGCTCGTTCGCGAGTCGAATCGCGCCGGACACAGACGACCGGTTGGCACCCACCGTCCCTCAGGTTGAGAGCCCAGGAGCGTCCCTGGTTGCCGTACCCCACCACGGCAACCGTCTTCCCGGCCAGTGCTCCGGGGTCGACATCGTCCTCGTAATAGATCTTCGTCATGGCGTGATTATGCCGCGGGGGCCCTTGGCGCAACCAGTAGAGCAGGCGATTCCGTCGCAGTCTCGAATGGCGATTGGCGACCACCCTTGAGATCGACAGACACGGCACTCGGAGACACTGCGTTACGGTTTCGTGATGGCCCACGACGACAGCGGAACTTTCGAGCGGGCGGCACAAGCGGTCTCGGCGGGCGCCGATCCGGTCGAGGCGGCCCGATCGATCGTCGAGGCGATGACCACCGACGAGCGCCTGTGGTGCCTCGACGGCGACGTGCCCTTCTGGGCGGGTTTGGAGGACCTGGGCGCCGGTGGCTACCACAAGCGCCCGTTCCCGGCCGCCCGCGTCGAGCGTCTGGGCATACCAGGCTTCGCGTTCAGCGACGGTCCGCGCGGCGTGGTCATCGGGCCGGCGACCTGCTTCCCCGTGAGCATGGCGCGCGGCGCCAGCTGGGACATCGATCTCGAGGAGCGCATCGGCGACGCCATCGGGCGCGAGCTCCGGGCTGTGGGCGCCACCCTGTACGGCGGGGTGTGCGTGAACGTCCTGCGCCACCCGGCGTGGGGTCGGGCCCAGGAGACCTACGGCG
>Ga0116217_10000837_pt1 | contig 30940 bp, 30 predicted proteins | sample Sb_taG_6_FD_89697 | JGI IMG/M metagenome (GOLD analysis project Ga0116217, IMG submission 89697) | Peat soil microbial communities from Weissenstadt, Germany - Sb_50d_4_PS metaG | ecosystem: Environmental > Terrestrial > Soil > Wetlands > Peat | place: Germany: Weissenstadt | collected 2010-09-21 | reverse complement strand
GTGACCAATGAACCCTTCCGAACGTGGGTCGGCAACTTCTTTGGAGAAGGGATGTACAACGTTTCTGTCTCCAATACTCACTCGAACACTATCTACGTCAGTCTTAACGCTGTTGCAGATCCCAACTCGGGCTACTCGGTTTATCTTCAGTATCTCTATTGCCAAGTACCATGCTCGGACGTTTCGTTCACGCCCACCAACCCTAGTGTTTCAACAAACGCCAATTACCACCTCCCCGACGCATACGTGACTGTAACGTTGCCGTCGCACTTCGCGGCAGGGACATGCACCATGGCCGTGTACGCGGAGTATACAGCCGAGTCAACTTGGACCGTCACTGACTTTTGGCTGGTGGTCACGTGAGGGGTTCCACATATCGGCCCTCGGTCAGAGTCTCAACACTTGCAACCGTCGGCTTGCTGGTGACTGTAGTTCTCGCACTGATGATGGCCAACGCGAATGTGTGGGCATTTGACTTAGCTCCATCAGCTCAACCAATTCGGACCCAGAATGCTCAGATCGCAGCAGGGGGGACCCTGTCAACTAGCATCGAAGCCGGGGGAGTCTCATATCCCGACGGTTGCGGGAACCTCCCGCTGGTTCAGGCGTTCCAATCCGAAGTTGCCGGGGGAGCCTCTCCATTCCACTACAACTGGTCTTTCGGCGATGGAACCCAAAATTCCTCCCTGGCGAATCCGGATCATTCGTACGCGACCTACGGCGAATACACGGTCCTATTGGTGGTCACCGACTCAACCGGCGCCAATGCTTTCGCGAACAAGTCGTTGTATGAAGGCCAAGCCACTTGCACCTCAGGATCAAATGTCACCACGGCAACGGCGTCGATGTTTGTCGTCCTGCCTATCGGGATTGTGGCCGGAGTCGCTTGCGGAGTCGTTGATCTCCAACGGCACCAAAAGAAGAAGGGACCCTAGCAAGGCTCCACCGCCGAAACTTTCCCTTTGACGCTGGCGGAGTCGGCCCCCCCGATGCCTCGCCAGTTATGGAGTCACCATCGGGCCAGTCTCTGGAAATTCTCGGGATACTTTCTAGGAAGCAGCGTCAAGTTTGGTAAATCGAACACTCATAATCGATAGGTGGTCGATCCGGGAGCAGTGATAGGTCTGGCATTCAGGCAGCCCGGCAGGGTTTCAAAGAGTCGGCCTGGTCGGGCGGCATGGATTGCCGAAGAAGGGGAACTGAGTGGTAGTCTGGCGCGCCTCGCCCGTTCCTCTCCTCGCGAGCAACGAGCGATGCAGCAATCCAGCATCCAGCACCCCGCGCCCGCCCCCGCCGAACGCGCCCGGCCCACTCCTTAAAAACGGATGGCACGCTGCCGCCCCGTGTGAGACGTCGCGGTCTCGTCCTACCGGAGATGCTCCTGGCGGGTTTGGTCGCTTTGATTGTAATTCTACCGTCCGTGCCGGGAACGCCGCATGCGCTCATGGCTGCCCCGCTCGGCTCCCCCACCCGGCAGGAGGACCTTGGAGTGAACGACCCCACTATCCCGACGGCAGGGCCGCATTTGGGGACCAATGGAACTGCGCGAACCACGGGAGAAGGAGGTTTTGTCGTCGAACCTGCGACGACTCCTGCCGGGCAAGCGATGCTCCAACAGGCGGAGACCTCCCTGAATTCTGCGGGGGCCACGCCCACTGGTAGCTCCGCGGGCGGAGTTACCCATGACCCCAAGCTAGCCCCGCCGGGCGAGAACGCGCAACCGACACGAGCAATCGCACCGAACGATTCTGGCGAGCCGTCCGCGAACTGGACACAATTGTTCCCAGCCGCGACCCCTTTCGACAGCTTTGGGACCATGGTGTATGACGCGGCGGAGGGTTACGTCCTGCTCTTCGGGGGCTTGACTCCGAACAATGCGTGGGAATTCAGTGGCGGGGTGTGGACCGAGCTAACCCCGGGGCCCGGCCCTTCTGCGCGGGAGTACGGGGCCATGACGTACGACCCGGCCGACGGTTGTGTTCTGCTCTTCGGAGGACAGGGGACCGGTCCGATCCTCAACGACACGTGGGAGTTCGAGGGCGGGGAATGGACGGGGGTGACGCCAACTGTGAGCCCTCCAGCCACTTACGCTGGAAGCCTGACCTATGACGCGGCGGACGGGTATGCCGTTCTCTTCGGCGGACTCGGTAGTAGCGGATCTCTTCTCAACTACACGTGGGCGTTCAAGGAAGGTGAGTGGACCAATATGTCGTCGGGATCAAGCCCGCCCCCCCGGTGGTTTGCAACGATGGGGTATGACGTGGGAGACGGGTACGTCCTACTCTTCGGAGGACAGGGGGACAGCCATTTTCTCAACGACACGTGGGAATTCAAGGGCGGGGTGTGGACTGAGCTAATGCCGTCCACGAGCCCGTCCGCGCGAGGTTGGGCGAGTATGACGTATGACGCGGCGGACGGGTATGTCCTGCTTTTCGGTGGAGCCCCGTCAACGGCGGACTTTCCCGAGTTCAATGACACCTGGGCGTTCAAGGGCGGGGAGTGGACCAACCTGACTCCGGCAACGAGCCCATCCGACCGGTCCGACGCGGCCATGGTGTATGATCCCGCAGACGGGTTCGTCATGCTATACAGTGGATTGGGACCCTACGGGGGGGGACTCTACGACACTTGGGAGTTCACGATCCTCCTCAATCCAGGAGAGGTGTCGCCAGCATTTGTCGCAGTAGATCAGGGCCAGAGTATCGTCCTGACCTCCAATGCGTCTTACGGGGTTCCCCCTCTGAGCTATCAGTGGTACTCGGGTGGTTCGTCCAACTGCTCTTCTGACAATCCGATCGGCGGAGCGACCTCGCCCCTCCTCTCGCTCCCGTCTCCAGCGAGTGGCTACTACTGCTACCAGGTGAGCGACCGGGAGGGGGTGAGCGGATTCTCTTCGGCCGCCGAGATCTCGGTGAGTTCTGCGCTGGTGTCGGGCTCGATCGCCCCTCTCGCTGCGGTTATCGACTCGGGGCAATCCCTAGAGTTAACGGCGAACCCGTCCGGCGGGACGCTCCCCTACCACTTCGCGTGGTACGCAGGGTTCTCGCCCACCTGCACTTCAGATACCCTGCTCCCGGGCGCGACGAATTGGACCTATCTGGCGGGGCCGACCACGAGCACGTACTACTGCTACGAGGTCGCGGACAACGCGACCTTTCCTGAGTCGGGCTACGCCGTGGCCGAGGTTACCGTGAACGCGCCGCTGGTCGTCGGGTCCCCGACTGCGAGTCGAGTCTCGGCCGACGTGGGGGAGAGCGTGACCTTCACGATCCCGGTGAGCGGAGGGACGTTCCCGTATCTCCCGGTCACGTGGGTGGGCCTCCCGTCGGCCGGCTGCAATGACGCGAACACGACCGTGGTGACCTGTGCGTTGACTGGTTCGGACGTGGGGAGCCTCCAGGTTTGGGGAAAGGTCACCGACAACGCAGGCGTGACGGCTTCCTCGTCGTCTCCCCTTACGTTCGTGGTCGATCCCGACCCCACGGTCTCAGTTCCGGAAGCGACCCCCGCAACGCTCGGGTTGGGAGGTCATACCATGCTGAGCGTGACGGCGACGGCGGGTGCTGGACTCGGCCTCACGTATGCTTGGTTCGACCTTCCCCCGGGGTGCGCGTCATCGGGGAACTCGACGCTCGTCTGCACCCCCAGCGCGATCGGGACGTATTCCGTGACGGTGGTGGTGACCGACTCGAACGGATACTCGGTGATGTCGTCGCCCGTCGGGATCACGGTGGTATCTCCGGTCCCTACTCCGGCCAACTCGGGGGGACTGAACGGGCTGGAGTGGTCGCTGCTGGGAGCGTTGGTCGCTCTGTCGGTGGTGGTGGCCATCCTGCTTGTCTACGTATTCGTGCGTAAGGGGAGGAAAGGCCCGAAAGGTCGAGTCTAGGCTGTCGCATCCCACGTTCCCGCCTTTGCGAGGAACGAGCGATGCAGAGCATCACCTCGCCCAGAATGGAGCCGCCCACGCCGACCGTCGCCACCCCCCCCAGCCGCCTGAGAACCGTCACCGGCAACCGCTTCCCGCGCAAATGCGCCTGCGGCTGCGGCCAGCCGATCCCCCGCGACCTCGACATCCGGTATGTAGTCGATTTCGGCGCGCCGCGCCCCTATCCCGCCTACCTCCGCGAGCACTCGCCTGACTTCGGGACGTACCGCGGCAGCCGGGCGCAGTCCCGGCGGCAGGAACTCGACCGCGTCACCGTGTTCACCCCCGCGAGCGAGCTGATCGCGCGCAAGGACGCGGAAATCGCGGCCCGCGAGGACGCGCGCCCCGCGGACCCTGCCCACACCGAGGCGGACGCCAACTCGACCGCGACGCCCGAGTCGGGCCGTCCGTGGGCCTCCGGCCAGCTCGTCTTCAACGCGGGGTCGTTCGAGTCGGCGCGCTCGGCCTTCGCGGACTACGCGAAGGACGGCGAGACCGGGACTCAACTGCGGGCGCGCGTGAATCGGATCATCCTCGAGGACCTGGAGGAGAAGGTGCTCGCCCTGCGGGCCTTGCACGCGAAGCTCCGCGACCTGGACGGCGGCGAGTCGTTCGGGGACGTGGTCGCGCGGTCGCGACCGCGCCCGCGGGGGGAGTGCGGCGACTAAACCCTAAGGGGGTGGCGCCGTGTTCGAGTTCCGCCTGCGCATCCTGGAGGCGGAGCCCAACTCCTTCCTGGGGATCGTGGAGGGTTTTCCGCAGATCCTTTCGCACGCGGCCTCCGCCGCCCAGGCGGAGGCGGATTTGGTGAGGGCGCTCATCGACCACCTAGAGCGTCTCATGGACCACGAAGCGACGGGGATCGAGCTGGATGACTTGCCGACGGTGCGGCAATCTGTGCTTTGTCTCGGACCCCGCAACTGCTGAGGGCTATGGCCGGTTGAGTCCGCTCATATCTCCGCACCGATATGGCACGGCCGTGGCATCTTCGAGTTCCAGCGGCCCCCACCAGATCGACGCGTTCAGGGCGCGAATTACGCCATTTGAGGGGTTGTGGCGGTCTTTGGATGTCCGGTACTCGGTGGTGAAGTACCAAGAAAACTGGTACAACCTGATCACCGAGGTACTCCTGACCTCTACTCCAGCAGACTCCTCTCTGAACGAAACCTTCGTGGCCCTACCCGAATTCAGGGCCGGTAGGATTTCATGGGGACTGGACCGCCTAGATGCGGTTCTGGAATCAATCAAGGAACACGAAATCACCCTCGGAGAACTGCATGTTCGTATTGCGACTCCAACAAGAACACCACAGGGTCAGATTCAAGACACTCCGGAATGGCCCTTCTTCAGCATTTGGCAGCCCAATCAAGGCTGGGCTCCATTTTGGCGCCAGGGAGTCGACAGCGCTGCCTATTCGGTGGGGACGGTCGGAATGTCAACCCAAGAGCTGCTCGGCGTGGACGCCCGAAGAGATTTGGATCGGCGCTTGCTGATTCACTCTCCCCCTTACTTCGGCCTAGATGACCTGGCCCAGTACTTCCTTCGGGCAGTACTACCGCTCCAGAATCAGACCCGTTTCTACGTGACTGCGCCTCTCGAAACTAGAATTCAAGACCTTAGCCTTGAAGGGAGCAATCGGATCATACTGAGAGTAAGTGCACCTCCGACTGCTTTGAAGCGGGACCTTCGAGTTGTAGCTCGTGCTCTGGCCAACGACAGGGTGTCCCGACTGGACGTTCGACCGATGGACGCTGGCAACGAAACGGTAGGGGCCGCGCCCCTCGACCTCACGGTCGATGCCGCAGGCTTCGAGTGGGTGGGAGGGGCACTGATTCTCAAGGAGGAAAAGGTCGATGAATTCACGTTCGTCCTACCCACATCAAACCAACCCAATCCGAGACTTGCGTCCTTGGACGTAACCGACCAAGGGTCCCGGAAGTTCCAGGAGTTCATTGAGGGCAATCTCGCCGTGGGTCGGCCAGAGGAGTCTCACGAGATAGGGGCTGCCTGGTTACTCGGCATGGCCGGATTCCAGGTCATCTCCTCGGGATTGAGGAGCTTCAGCATGGGGAGCGCTCCCGACGCGTTCGCATTCGTACCCTTTTCGAAGGCGGTCCTCGTCGTGGAGGCGACAATCGCTGACTTGGCGACCGATGGCAAGCTAGTGAAACTGTTTGACCGCGCTGAAGCACTGAAGAGACTCTTGCCCGGTTTTGACGTAATACCCGTGGCGATGACAAGGAAGACACAGCTAACGCCTGTCGAATCTGGAGCTGCTCGAGAATTGGGGGTTAGGGTGCTCGGCCCAGAGGAGTTCGCCGAGATTGGCGAGCGCGCGCGGAGGAACGACCCCCCTGCCAAGACCTACGAGTACATCAAGTCGAAATTGCCTCACACCAATCCGATCCTGGTGTGAGGATGCCACCGGCGCCAATGTGTCGCGAAGGCCCCAAAAAAAATCCCGCGGATCCGTCAGCTCGGTAAGGGCGAGCCTCCCCGACATGGCTGCGCGCGCCCCACATCAAGCCCGGGGGGTACGCTGCAGCAGTTCCTCCGCCTCCCACGTCTTATCGTCCTCTCATTGCTAACTCGCCATGGACCAATGTTGCCTGCATGCGACCCCCCGGAGTCAGGGAAGGTGACGGGTGACGACTCCGTAGAATTCGACCTCTCAGAGACGTCGGAGGAATACTTCAGGGTGAGAGGGGGACTGGGCAGATATGCTGGCTTTGCCATGTGGTTCATCCTCGTCGTGGCGATCGTGGGTCTCCTGGCGAGACCTACTCCACCGACCGGGGACCAGTGGGTAGTCGTCGGCGGTGTCCTCGTTTTCGGAGTTCTGCTAGGGGTCTACGGGACGTTTGGCGCGCTTGTTCATATGGCCCGAGGAGCAGTCAAACTTCGAGTAGGCAAGGAAGGGCTGCAGTTCTTCTTCCCGTCAGGTCGTGAGCATCATATTGGCTGGGGCGACCCCCGAATCAAACTCACTATCCAAGACTATCGAGAGCACAATCCAGGCGGGTTCCCGTTCCGTGTTCTCTTCGATTGGCACCCATTCACCGCTCTAACACAAGCCGCATTCGACGGTGTGGTAAGCTCGGCAAAGGCTCACGGACTATCGGTTCTCAGCGAGCCCCGTTCCACTGTCTCGTATGGGAAAATCGACGAGGTCACGATCTCTCGTGGGTGATGAGCCGTCCCTTTGAACCAAGCCGACAAGAGCTCGGCTGGCGTCGTGCTAGTGGTGACCTCACGCTGACCTAGCGTGCTCCTCGCGCTCGGTCCTCGCCCCCGCGCTTCTCTCGGTCCTCCATCGAACGCGCGCGGCATTCATGATGGCGCCGCGGGCGGTAATGCGGATGTCGGTGTCTTGGTCACCGAGTCCACGTCGTGGCGACTAAGCGCGGCGCACCGGGGTTACGCGGGTTCCCACTTGCCGAATGCGGCAAACGTGCTCTTCGCATCCACGTAGACGATTTGGACGATGGGGGTCCGCGGAAGCCCTTCGCGTCGTTTCACCACTTTCAGGCCAGCATCCTTTGCAGCGCGAAGAAGCGCCCAAGCGGCCTCCTCGGTAATGTAAACCTTCGTCGAGGAGACCCTTGTGAGGCTGAACGCGCTCGGCTCGTTCTTGGCCAATCCCTTGGCGATCGGCTCACGCCAATCGGTGAGCACGAACCACCACGCGGACTTCTCCCAGAGTTTGGTCCGGGTGCGAGTTGGTCCATACCCAATCCGGATCCCCGTCGCATCGATGCTAATGCTCGACGGCCCGACAAAGAATCGCGGCATGATTCCGGCCAGAGTCGCGGTCACCACCGCGATCCCGAGACACAAGAGTGTCGAGAAGGTCTGCACCGGGGACAAACCCTCTCCACGAACTATCGGGGGCAGGGCTATCACAGCAGTAATGACGAGAAAGATCGCGCAAAGGCCGAGACAGATGGCCCGCGCGCGCCTCTCCAGCTTCTCAAGCCCGGGATAGAGCGATGTCAGGTCATACACGCAGACTCCTCCAAACGCGCGCGCTCATCGCGGTCACCCCTTGACCGCGCGCGCCGTTCATAAAGGCCGCGCGTCCACCGCCCCCCGCGCGGCCATTATGCCGGCCCGGCCGCCCTCGTCGCTCTCACCGCTTCTCGGGCGGCCTGCGCGCTCACTCCGTGTCGATGACCGCAATCAGCGCGCCACGCGCGACCGCGAACCCGTTCACGTCGACCCCGAGTGCCCACATCCGCATCCCGGGCAGCGCCCGCACCTACGAGGTGCGGGACGTCCTCCGCGGGATGGGGCTCCGCTGGGACCCCGTCTCCCACGCCTGGCACGGGACCCTCTCCCCCGAGAAGGGCGCCCTCCTCGGGCGCCAGTTCGGGCTGCGACCCCTGGTCGTCCCCACGATCGAGGCGTTCGCCGCGCCGGACGGGGCGCCGAAGCCCCCGGTGAGCCCCGCAAGGCCTCCCCGTCCCCACGATGGGTCCAAGACCCGAGCAGAGGCCCGCGTGGCCTTCCCGGACGCGGACCCGAATGACGAGGACGCGCCCGTTTCGCGGCGCTTCACCCTCCTCGACATCACGAGCGGCCTCCCGGACGACTCCCGCGAAACGGCCGAGAAGGAGGTGGAGCGACGGCTTCGCGACCTACGCGGTCGTGTCAAAGCGGCGCGAGCGATCGTGTCCAGTACTCCCGGGCTGGCGGAGGTCATCGCGAGCAACTGGCGGAGAGCTGCTCGCTTCTACACACGGAACGGAATCACGGAGCAGATGTTTCGCCATGGCGTCCCGGCCCAAGCTGCGATGGAGGGGAGTACGACTGGCGCATCCTAGGCGCCATTAGACGACCGCACGGCGGCGTGAGAGGAGGTCGACACGGCGCCCCTGCCGCCCGGGTCGGTCGGGGCCGGTACACTCACGACGGGCAGAAGTTGGGGCTCGAAAGTAGTCCTCCTGGCAGAGCGACCCTCTACGCTCGCGCGAGGTTTTTGAGGGCCGCCCACAACGGTTATCGATGCCCCGCGACTGCCCTTTTTGATGACTCGCTGGCGGGTCACCTATCGCCCGTACGGAGTTGCAAGGCGGGTTACCGTGATGGTCGATGATCCCGGGAGCGATTCCATTCATTCGTTCGAGGCGCGGCTGACGACTGGGACTCTTGGCGCCGAGTGGAAACAAAGCCGGGACATCCGATCGATCCAGGCGGTCGAACGCTTCACAGAACGGCATCCGTGGACGGTGGGCTTGACAGTGGTCGCTGCGATTGGAGTTGTGGTTTTCGTTCTAGTCGGGTTTGGAGTCCCTCTTCCTCACTCCTGGTCGTTTACCATTAGCAAAAGCGATGGCGCCTTCGAGAGCTTTCCAAGCGGATCCCAAGTGAGCGGACAGTGGTCTTCGCCTGAGCCGGTCTACGTCCAAATCGTAATCGTGTCGACCGGGGACCTGGTCTGCCCGGTGGGCGGAGCCTCGAGTGGTCCCACCAGCTGTAGCTATACTTGGTCGAACACCGGCTCGTTCGGGTTCACTTCTGTTGGCGGGCAAGTTCAGTTCATCGCAATCACAAACAGCACGGAGAACATTTCGTTGAGCGGCACCTGGTCAGCCGTGCTGTGGTAACTCGGGCGGTTGAGTCCTGCCAGGTATCGCGGCATAGACTGAGTACCACCCGTGGTCCGCGGGGCGCTTTGCCGAGCGACGGGTTTTGGACCGAGGGGGGTATCTCCACCCTGGCGAGCCAATGCGCCGCGGCGCGCCAGCTCCGCGACCTGCGCGCCCGCGTGAAGGCGGCTCGCGCGGTTGTCGCGGCCCACCCCGGCATGGCGAACGCGCTCGCGCGCGACTGGCGCAAGGCGGCGTGGTTCTCCGCGCGGTTCGGGGTCACGGAGTCGATGAAGCGCCAGGGAGTGCCGAATGAGGTCGGCACCAACCGTAAGACGGCAGGAGACTTCAGCGCAGCATCGTGGTAGACAACGGGCTCGTGACAAGGTCACCCGAACCAGTGAAGGCGCGACGAGGGTGGAAACGCTGGGGGACTCTTCTCGGAGTTGCCATTGTAGTACTCATCGTTGTGTTGGCCCTTCCAACTTGGGTCGGAGGCTGGGCGCCTCTCGCCCATTGGACCTGTCAACGCGGATCGGACGTGGCGAATGAGACCGTGCAGATCCCGTCCTTGCTGCTTAACTCTCCGTACGGCGGCCGTGTTTGGGGGAACGTCACGTTCCCACTCGGGTTCCTACCATTCGGCCTAGTTGGCGAAAGCACTGGGGATGCAAACGGTGGGGCCGATTGGGCGGGATTCCAATCCAACATCACCGTTTCAACCGTCGAAAACCAAACCGTATGGGGGCCGGGATCGAACGTTCGTTGCTCGGAGCCATTCTCGGTTTCCTTGAGTCCGATAGGAAACCCGTCCCTCGGAATCACCCTTCTCGGCGCGGGTAACCTTTCCGACCAACACGAGCCTACGGTTTTGTTCCCCGGATACGTGAACACCATCTACTTCTTGAACGGTTTCGAGGCTGCGAATTCCGAGAACGTCTCCACTTGCGGGGGGCCCACCCAATCGGTGCCGCTCGTCACCTCGACCTCTCTCACCCTCTGGGCTCACTTCGTCTCGGACGGTCACAACAGTACAGCCGCGTTCACTGTCCCGATTGTCGATAGTCAGTATCACTACTGGTTTCCTGCGAACTTCGGAACCTGGCAGGTCGACAACCTCTCGGCGCCCGGGGGTCCCGGCGGCGGCTGGGCGTTCTCTTACACTCCGTGTTCGTGAAGCAGCACGGGTCCTCCCCGCTCGCTCCGCTCGCGGGTCCCGGGGGGCGCCCCGAGGTCGATTTGTGTTGAGCGCATCCCTATCTGCGGGACTCCGCTTCCCTGCGGTGTAGTCTTATGGAACCCCCGTCGAGCCAACCTCCCCGGCAATCGCTCGGTCCTCCGGTCGGCAGACCGGGGAGACGCGAGCCGACTGTAGTGGTGCTGGTCGTGTCGGTGTCGCTTCTCGTAGTGCTATCCGCCCTCGCCATTCGCTTCCCGACGGCAGGCACGCCATCCCCCGGCGGTCCGGGGACCCGGCCAGCCGGTTTCACGTACGACCAAGCTGCTACTCGCGCTTCGGAGCAGGCCAACAACACGTCCGGCGGTCCGTGGCGGCTCGTGTCAGCGGAGGGGGTGGCCTCCACGGGACCGTTTACTCCAATCCCTTCAGGCGTGCCAATCAACGGGTGTCAGACATTACCCGGACCTAGTGTGTGGAATGCATCAGGTATTCCGACCTCGACTGACTCGCCTGCAAGTGGGTTTACCCCATTCTGGTCGCTTCTGTTCGTCAATCCTTTGGGGGACATCCTCCCGATCACAACGGTGAATGACTCCTTGAACCTGGATCCGGTCGTAATACCCTCAAGCCCTTGCGGAATCACCCTCTCGGCTCTCGACTCAGGCCAACCGCTCCTCAAAGCTAGCACCATAAACCCCGCATTCGATTCGTCGACCGCTGCCGCGATTGCATGGTACGCGGCCGGGCGGAGTTTCTATCAGACGAGCCCGCACGCAATCGCATACTACAGTTATGGTCCCTCCCCCATCTCCGAAGTAACTTGGTCAGATAATTGGGCGATCAGCTACTTCCGATGCGGGCTAACCGATATGGTGGGAACCCAGAACTTCTCCTTTGTTGGGGTTGTCAACTCGACTGGTCCTCCAGAGATCGTTGAAACAGGAACTGGACCGTGCGCCTACCCGGGAGGGTACAACATGACGATGTCACAGACCGGGATTTCCCCTGCCCCCGGTGGGGAATTCATCTCGCTGCAGATCAATGCCAGCCTGAGGGACTACCTCCTCAGCCCGTCGGACACCTGGGGCCTTTCGACCTGGCTGACATCCCTCGGCGTGACCAACGCATCTGGGAATGCGCAACCGGTCGCGAACCACTCTTGCAACGGCCGGGATTTCGCGGGAACGGCATGCAGCGTCTACGGTGGTGGCTGGTTCGCTGGTATCACCACTCAAAACGGATTCTGGTTGGATGACTTTGCGACGAACGCCAACGGGATCACCGGTTGGTTTCTCCCCAATGTGGCCGTTTACACGAACGACACGATCATCGTCTACTTGCCCCTGAGCATCGCGTCACAAGCCCTGACTCTCTCCCTCACTTCCACCAACGCAAAAGTCCCGATCGTCGGGGCGCAAGTAGGAATCTGACCAGAATCCGCGAAGGCGCGGGTCCTCCCCGCTCGCTCCGCTCGCGGGTCCCCCGATAAGTCGCTTTATGTCGCTCGTCGGTTTCACTGCCCCGAAAGCGATCCGGGTCGTCTTCTTCGATCTCGGGGGGACCCCGGTCCAGATTTGAGACGCCAAGCGAAGGCAGTGTCGGGCAGGAAACACGACTTCCTCGTGGGGGCACGGAGACTCCGTTCTGGTCCCTTTATCTTGTGGCACGTGTTCGCCACCCTCGATGTCGAGTTCGCCTCCCTCCCAGGGGGCCGCGAGCCGGCTTTTGTTCACCACCTATCGCGGCGCTGGGTGCCGCGGTAGACTGGGTTCTAGCGAGCCTGGAGCCCTCCGACGGAGTGCGACGGGTCACCCGGAGCAGCGATGGAGAACCGGATCGACCAGATAGGCAGCACCTCGCCGCCGCAAGCCACGAGCTGGGAGTCAAAGGGTCGTGCCCGGAGTTCCCTGCACAATGCGACTCATAATCGTAGGATTGACCGCGTGTTCACCGGGGTGGCGATTGTCGGTCTCGTCCCGTTCGTGATGATCTCTACAGCCACTTTCGTCCCACCGGCGGCCGCAACGGGTTGTTCCGGCGTTTCGTCCTCAGGAGTGAGCCCAGCCTGCTCAGGTGGTCAATCTCCGTGCTCGTGGAGCTTCCCATGATTGTGCCGGGGAGCTACCTCGCCGGCATAGAGTTCAACGGGAGCGCCTTGCCCAATGGGACTCAGCTCACGTCTCTGACCGCGGGCTACGCGTACACGTTCTCAGTAATCGACGTCAAATCGGGCTACGATTTTGCAGGATGGGAGGTTACTAACGGGACGATTGGGAACCAGAGCGGTAGCCCGACCACCATCATGTTTTGCGTAACAGTGACCTCAGCCTGTTCGGTCAACCTCTCCGTGTCGGTGCTGTCGCAGGTTCACTCCGCGTTTAGTGGCGAAGTATACTCGTCGAACAAGGTCAACTCGATGGGCGGCACGTTCACTGTCCCGTCTCTTAGTTGGTGGAAGATTCCCGGCTCCGGGAGCCCAAAATCTGGCGCAACAGAGCTCGTGAACTGGGGAGTCGCTCTAGGCGGCATCCCCAGCGGCTCGCCGATTGAGGTCGGTCTTCAGATCGAGTACCAGTACAACACTACTTCAGGCTACACGTCTAAGTTCCAGCCATTCTGGTCCACCTACTTGGACACCAGTTCGTGGAGCCAGCAGATTAACCTCTCGTTGTCGAGCGGGCAGACCGTGGCAACGGGAGACTCCATCAGTCTCTCGGTCAACGCCCAGGGGTGTGCCGGGAACCCAGCTCACTCTTCGGTCCTGATCAAGGACTGGAACCCCCTCACCGGAGTCACAAAGTGGGGATTCAACGTAACCGCCGGGTGTGGGGGTTATCCGTTTACCACAGGTGAGTGGATGGTCTGGACGCCGCCGCTTGCCGGGAGAGTCACCGGAGGAAGCTTGGTGGGGCTCTCCCCGTCATATCAGGGTGGTATTTTCTATAACCATATGCTAAATGGATGGCCAATATTCACGTTGCCCCCGGGCTGGCCAGTTCCCCCTGGCTTCCACTGGCCCGGGGCAGGGATTGCGACCCCGTGCCGACCCTTCATCGGATGCCTCGGCAACTCCAATCCGCACTCGTCCGAAGTGCTCTACACACAACTGCTCAACGCCAGTGGAGGGTGGTTCGAAGGACTCGAACCAGGTAACCGGTCCATCACTCTCGCTACGACTTTCCAGTTCGACTTCACACCTTACGTCGCTAGCCTCGCCAACGAGTCCATCGACGTCTACCCCGCTTCGGATCCGAATCCACCGTTGCCCTTGCTCCCTGTGATCAACAACCAGAACTACACATTAGGCTCGTTTTTGGCCCCGAATGTCGCGACCAACTCCCTGTCCGTGACCCAGGGAGGAACCGGGTCGAACAACAACGGCGTCTTCAAGCTCGGTTTCGGGCTTTGGGGCACCGATGGGACGGGCCTTAGCGTCCCTACACCCAACAAGGCGAATACCACCCTGGACGTGACGGCACCGGGGTCCGCGCTAGAGCTTCTTCCCCTCGAGAATGGGCCCAGTTGGTCGGGTTACATTGAGCACCTAAACAAGACACAAGTGAACGGTGGTTCAGAGTCCGTCAAGGGAAGCATTGTCGTGCCTACCGTCTCTTACAATACAACGGGCGCCCTCAATGTTGTGGGAGCGTGGGTGGGGTTGGGCGGATACTGCGATTATGAGAACTGGTACTTCACACCGTTGTCAACCTGCACCTCCGGTCAACACTCCGCTGTCATCGAAGTCGGCGTCGGGATTCTCACTGGCCTTTACGGTGCCGGATCGGTTACCTACGAATTTTGGTTCAACGCTACGGGCAACGCCTCAAACTATCCGTTGGGCCTGAGTGCGGTCGACTGGACCAACGGTAGCTCACCGTCGTTTGTGATCCATCACGGCGACGACCTGTCGTTGTGGGTAGGGGAGGGTTCTGCGTGCAACCAAACGAGCGCGTTGCGGGTATGTGCGAATGTGAGCGACCAGACTACCGGCAGTCATTGGAGTTATCTGCACGACTGGGACCCTGGCCCTCTCGCACCTGCGGATTGGGTAGTTGATAACTGGGCCTTTCGAAATGACAGTGCCGGCTGCGTCCTGAGTGATGACTATGCCACAGCCGTTGCGGGCTGCTATGCCGGTCTCCTCCCAAGGTTCACAAGTCTCACGTTCAGCGGGTTAAGGGTCGATGATCTCCCTGTCGACCTCTTTGGTCCGTTCTTGGCGCTGGATGCGGCCTATCCATCATATCCGGGGAACGGAACTACATTTTCAGCACTTACAACTGAGCTCCTCGCGACTCCGACAGCAACGAGTTTCACGGTCTACGAACGCTCAGATGCATAGTGGGATGGACCCCGTTCACCTTGGGACGCTGCTCCGAAGGGCAACGTCAAGGCGTTCGGCGAGAGTTGCGTGAGTTGATGAGGCCTCGAACAAACTGGGCCTTGCGGATGTCACTCCCCCTCGTGACTGCAATGCTGGTGGGAGGAGGGCTCCTTGGGGTGGCACCAGGGGCCGTCCACTCCCCCGGTGCGAATTCTACCCAACCGAGTTCGAAGTATCGACCCAATCCAATGAGCCTAGAGCCTTACTGGCCTCCCTCCTCCTCCGTTCCTTCGGAACGGGCTTTGCAGCTCCCACGCGAACTCCCGACTCCCCCGAAGCGGGACATCTTCGGGCCAACTTCCGGTCCACCAGAACGACTTCCTCCGCCTCGGCCCGACAGCGCTCCCGACACTTTTTCGCCGGCTACGGTGCGATGGACCGTGTTTCCGCTGAATGGTTCGACCGTTGCGGGGGACGAGGTTCCGCCGGGGAACGGGGCCTATCCTTCCGGAGTGGCGGTCGACCCGACTAACGGAAAGCTGTTCGTAACGACTCAAGAGGGCAACCTGGTCGTCGTTAACACGAGCACGGATCGATTCGGCAATCTGCTGTCCCTTTCCGGTGACCTGTTTGACGCTGCGTACGACGGCGCGAACAACGAGGTCTATGTGACCCATCCGTACGATACGAGCTTCGTTCTCGTCCTGAACGCAACCACCGATGCCGAAATCGGCAAGGTGGACGTAGGTTCTATTCCCATCGGAGTGACGGTGGACCCGCTAGACGACCGCATCTATGTCGCCAATTACAACTCGAGCACGGTTACAGTAATCAACGGAACGAACAATGGGATCGTTGCGAACGTCTCAGTACCCTCTGGTCCGTTCTACCTCGCGGTGGACCAAGCGGCCGGGGCAGTGGCGGTCACTGACTATGAAGCGGACGAGGTGACCTTCATCAACATGACCACGAACCAAGTGACGGCCAACGTCAGCGTGGGAATCACTCCAATCGGAATTGCCTACGATCCCGTGAATCAGAACGTCTATGTGGTCAATTGCGGGCCTGGCTGCATCACTCCTGGTGGAAGCAACGGTTCGGTCTATGTCCTGAACGGCACCTCAGACTCCTTCATCACGAGCATCCCCGTAGGAGTCTGCCCCGTGGAGGCGAGATACGATTCTTTCTCCAACGAGATCATAGTCGCCGACTCCACCTGCACGGCGCCCAGTCTTGGGAACCTGTCGGTGATCGACCCGAACTCCAACTCGGTAGTTCGAACTGTATCGATGGGTGAATATCCATGGGGGGTTGCGGTCGACCCGACGAGCGGTCTGGTTTACGTCACCAACTATTACTCAAACAATGTGACGATCGTTAACGGAACCACGTGGGCCACCGTTGCTGCCGTGGGTTCTGGAGAGTTTCCTTCCGGGGCGACGGTCGATCCCCGGAATGGGGTTGTCTACGTGGCCGATTGGGGCGGCAACGACGTCGCCGTGGTGAACGGTACGACCGGAGTCGAAGTGCACGACCTGGGGTCGTGGTTTGGTCCCGACGCAGTGGCGTACGCCAACGCGACCGGCGACCTCTACGTGGCGAACTCGGAGTCGAACAACGTGTCGGTGTTCAACACGAGTACGGGGAAGGTAGTCACGTCGGTCGCGGTGGGCGCGGACCCGGACGGAATCGTGTATGACCCGACCAACGGGAACGTTTACGTCGCGAACTGTGACTCGGACAATGTTTCTATCGTGAGCGCCGGGAACGAAACTGTCATTGGCACGGTAACAGCGGGGGTCTGCCCGAAGGCGTTCACGCTAGATCCCGAAGGGAATCTTGTGATGGTAGCGAATCGCGGCCCTCTCGTTCAGGTCGAATATGTCACTGAGAATGTCACCGTGATCTCGGGGGCCACGAACCGGGTCACCGGATCGATTGCCGTGGGAGGTGTTCCTTTGGGCATCGCCTATGACCCCCGAAACGATCGAATCATCGTGGAGAATTCCTTCTCGGACAATCTCACCATTATCAACGGCTCCACTCTCCAGCTCGTGGACTCAATCCCGCTGGGGCCATCTTGGAGCTACCTTCCGTCCGGACTCGCCTTCAGCTCTACCCGCAACGAACTCCTCATCCCATTTCTCACCGGAGTTCTCGGGGTCCTCAATGCCAGCACCTATCGCGTTGTCGGGAATACGTCGGTCACTTGGGCCTCGACGTGGGTCATGGTCGATAGCCCGACAGGCGCGGTGTTCGTCTTGAATCCATTACTGGGGACAATCTCGGTCATCTCACTCAGCGAGTATCCGCCCCCAACGTATTCGGTCGTCTTCCGGGAAGCGGGTCTGGTCTCCGGAACCGACTGGTCTGCCACGTTCAACGGGACCACCAACGAGTCGACGAGCAACCAAATCGTGTTTGAGGTGAGGAACGGGAGCTATACCTTCAACATGAGCGCCCCCCCCGGGTATGAAGCGCTCACCCCGAGCGGCCAGGTGAACGTCTCGGGGAGGAACGAGACGGTAGCGCTCACATTCGAGCGGCTGTACGCGGTGACCTTCACGGAGGAGGGCCTTCCAGGCGGAACGCCCTGGTGGGTAAACCTTACCGGTGGTCCATCGTTCGCAGGGGATGGGACGACAATCGTCTCCGCAGAGCCAAACGGTAGCTACCCGTACAGTATCGCGGCCGCGGACAGAAATTACGTGGCGAGTAGCGGCACGCTGGTCGTCGATGGGGCCCCGGCGTACATATCGGTTCTGTTCACCGAGCTGGCCCACGAAGTGACGTTCGTCGAGACTGGCCTTCCCGCCGGAACGACGTGGGAGGTTTCCCTCAACGGAGCACCGATTTCGTCAACGTCCGCATGGGTCAATTTCACAGAGGTCGCGGGAGCCTACTCGTTCGTCGTGGGGGACCAGTTCTGGTACGACTCCACGCCAGCCTCGGGACAGATCTCGGTTGCCGCGTCCAACCAGACCATTCAGATCGCATTCTCCCACGTCTTGGATCAGGTCCTGTTCGGCGAGGGGAATCTGCCCGAGGGCATCAACTGGTCAGCCACATTCAACGGATTTGCCGAGTGGTCTACCGGGAGCGGGATGGGGTTCTTTGTCGCCAACGGGACCTACAACTACTCGATCCCCTCGGTCGACGGGTGGACGGCCATCGGAATCACCTACACGACTACCGACATAGCCGGGTTGCGGCCTTTCTCAAACTCTACCTACACCGGCCAGCTCCCAGTCTACGCCCGCTGGGTGAATGCCACCCTGGTGTTCAATTACGAACCAACCAACACCGGGACTGGCGGTATCCTGGGGCTCTCAGAGGCGGATTGGGCCGGCATCGTCGTCTTGGTCGCGGTCGTTGCAATCGTGGGAGTGATCGCATACCGCAGGTCACGACACCCCGTGCATGCTCCCGTGTCACCCCCCCCCCGCCCGCAGACAAGTAGCCGCGCATACCTTCGGCGCGGGTACTCCCCCCTCGCTCCTCTCCGGGGTCCCTCCACCAATGACTGGCGCAAGGCGGCGTGGTTCTACGCGCGGTTCGGGATCACTGAGGGGCAGTTCCGAGGCGGGGTCCCCACCGAGTCGTCGGGGGTCCTCGATAAGCCCCGGGCGACCTTACTCGGCCCGAGCCTGGCAGGAACGGGTGCCCTCCAATGATCAAGCTGTCCCGAAGACGGTGGGCAATCCTCTCAATCGCGATTGTCGCTGCCATTGTAGTCGGCCTCCTGTTACCGACCCTGGTCGGCAGTGGGGGTCCCATCATGCACTGGACGTGCGGAACCGGCCCTACGGTATCACGTGAACTCGAATGGATTCCGATCGTGTTGATCAACGCGCCATACGGAGGGAACGCGACGGGAAACGGAAGTCTTCCCACCGGGTTCCTCGGTCCATACGTGAACTTGCCTTCCGCAACCGGAACGAACGCAATGAACGGGACCGTCGCGGGCGTTCTCTGGCACCTCTGGGTCAACGTATCATCTACCCAAAACGAACTTACATGGGGGGCCGGCTCTAACGAACGATGCAGTCAGCCGTTCTCAGTGACCCTTCGACCGACTACCTCCCAACCGCCGGAGAGTTACGCGGGGGGCCTCATCGACCGGGCCCTAAAATCGGACGCTGGGGAGCCGCAGATCTACGACCCGTTTCCCTCGCCCGACCTTTCCAATGGCTTCACTTCGGCGAACTCGGAGGAAATTTCCACCTGCGGGGGCCCGGCCCAATCCCTCCACATCCCGCTTGAGTTTGACCCGGTGACGGTTGGGGTTTGGTTCGACTACAACGGTGTCAACACCACGACTCCGTTCGTGCTTCCTCTGACCCAAAGCTACCACTACGCCTTCCCGGCGAATTTCGGGACCTGGCAGGTAGACAACCTCTCTGCTCCCGGGGGTCCGGGTGGTGGCTGGGCGTTCGACTACACGCCCTGTCCGTGAAGCAGGGCGGGTCCTCCCCGCTCGCTCCGCTCGCGGGTCCCCCCGGGGTCCGCAAAGACCCTCGCCCGCGACTGGCGCAAGGCGGCGTGGTTCTACGCGCGGTTCGGGATCACGGAGGAACTGCTCCCAGACAGAGTGGGAGTTCCCTCCCGCGAAGAGGAACGTTGATGGATTGTGGGCAGTTAAACTTCGTGGAGCGAGGTACGCAAGGGCAAGTAAAGGGCAAGTAAAATCGAATTGACGAGACAGGAATACGCCGTGTCGTGAATCGGGTTCCGAGGGTCCCGATGCCGCGAATTCCGACCCACCCGATTGGCCGAGCTGTAGTTCCAATCGTGATTGCCCTGTTCTTCTTTGGCATGATCCTGTACGGATCAGGAATTGTTGCGGCCGATCCCAACGGTGTTTGCATCTGCCCAACTTGCAAGCAGCTAGGCTGCGGCAACTGTCCCACGCCTTACTCGCTGACTTTGGCCTCGAGTCTTCAGATGAATGCGACTAACGTCACGGTCTCTTTCTGGCTTACCTCCGCCAGCGGGGAGGGCACCGCACTGGCAAACCTCACCTGGGGGCCAAACGCGAGCTACGATTACGTCGGCGTCACTGGACACCTAATCGGGGAATCCGCCTACAAAGTCTTCATCGACTTCCTCGCCCCGAACTCGACCTTCGACTACAAAGTCGCAGCTTGGACCAGTTGCTCAGATTCTTCCGGGGTTCACATGTATCAAGGGTCGACGACTGGCTCAAGTTCCACCCACGCCGACAACGTGTATGTCTTGACCGGACTGGTGCGGGACGCACAAGGGAGCACCCCGCCCTACTACCCCATGCCTGTTTGGGTGTCATGCACGAAGGGGGGTCAGATCACGAACTGGACCAGCGGGACCACCGCGAGCGGTGCCTACAGTGTGAGTATGTACCCCGACTCCGGGTCGGGGTGCCAGGTTCTGACAGTTACGGTCTACAACAGTTACTGTCTAACAACTCCGTCCGGTCAGGCGGGTTTCGATTCAGAGCCTTTCCAGTGGTACTGGAACTACGGACCTGGCAGTCCTTGCGCCGAGCACCCCGGGCCTCTCTGGACGGGTCACTTCAACGAAACGATTGCTCCCCTTGCTGCCCAGTGGATGCACTTTCTGCTCCCGCTAGATTACGTCACTGGTTACATGCCGTCAATTATCGACTACAGTAATGCACCCTCATCTGGATACACTGACCTGAGTGTCGCAAGTGGAACCACGTACGGTGAGTCCTACACATACAGTTGGTCGGCTGGCGCTTCTGTCTATGGTCTAGGCGGCGGAGCATCCGGGTCCAAGTCGTATTCGACGAGCTACGGGACTACTCAGGTGCTTGGCAACAATCAAGGCACACTCTGTTATGCGGTAAAGTACGACGTCACCGGAACGCTCCAATTCTCCGCTTCCACGAGGACCTGGGGATACGGTCAAACGCTGTTCAACCCGCAAGACGGGAACTTCTGTAACCAGATTGCCGGCTTCCAGATTCCAACGGATTGGATTGAAAATGGAACGGGGAGTGGCGCGTACGCCATGCCTGGGCCGGCAAACAGTTCATGGGCCAATGGTCTTGTGGACTTCCCTCTGTGGGAGGGCAACTACTACGGGTACGGGATCACAATCTCAAGTTCTTATGGCACCACAACCGGAGCTGACTTTGGTTTCCAAGTCTCGGGAACTCTTGCCGGCGTGCTTCCACTCAGTTTCCAGGCGTCTGAGGGCTGGTCGCAGACCGTGTCTGGCTCAGGCTCAACCACGCTGACATTTGACATCCAAGGTCCGGGAAGCGGGGTAAGCTGTTACAACGTGTTTGGCGATGGGGGAAGCGCAACTCAGAAGACCGCCGATATGGTCGCAGTTTACTACTGGCCCGGCTCGGTGGTAGGCGGAGTGCCATACTGCGGGTAGGGCAAACGCCCTTAGTGGACCACGCTCTGGTCCCTCGTCGTGAACCTTGGCTCCAACGAGTAACAGCGATCGACACCCCCTTCGGAGGCGCACGATCGTTGTTGGGACAATCCTGGGCTTGCTGGCCGCCGGATCCTTCGGAGGATGGTACTTCTTCGTTCGATCCAACTCAACGCCCGGAACGACGATTCAGGATGACGGTCCCAACTTTTACCAAGTCTTGGCAAAACTGAATGGCTCAGTGGAAAACGAGTCAGGGGGTCCTTGGTCCCTTTTCTCGGCTGTTGGGATCGCTTCGCAGGGGGAGTTTTCCCCGAACGTAAAGGGGTACTACAATCTCAACCTCAGCGTGAACTCCTGCCAATTCGAAATGAATGGGTCAACCCTCTGGAATGGCACAATGCCTGTATTTGCCGGCACGTTCAACTCGGGCACCGCCCCTTTCTGGCAACTCGCGTATTTCTCGAACACCACGAAGGAGGTACTTGTCGCCACTAGTTCTTCCGGAATCTCTCGGGTCTTTGCGCCAATCCCCATCTCGCGCAACTGCACGTTGTCGTGGACTGACTTCCGTCTGAACCCTAACCTCTGGGCGAGCCAAATCGAAGCGAATTCATCGCTACCAGTGAACAGCCCTGCAGCTGCACAGACTGTTTGGAGCAAAGTTGACACGAACTGGATTGGTCGCAATGCCCCACTCGTAGAAGTTCTCACGCTCGGCCCGGCGATGTTCGAGGCCACCCAGGACATTTATCGGGGGAACTGGGGGGTGGATTTCATTGGCTGTGGAATCGCCGGCGTTACCGGCCAGCGCCCATTGATCTCGGCCGGAACGGACCGAAATGGCCAGTGGGCCGGAGAGCTAAATGGGACGACCAACTGTGCTGCCACGACGACACAACCTGAGCTTGTCCAGCCATTGGCTTACAATCTCTTGTTCTCAAACTCTACCATCACCAACGGGACGACCACTGCCCAAGCCACTGCTCGGTTTCAGGTCGCTTTCTCATACCCGAACGGGACTCTGACCGGGGACTTCGATGGGTGGGGGTTGGCCGACTGGATGACGAGTCTCAACCTAACCGGGGGAGCTCATCAGCTCCTGTCGTTGGGTGCTTCTGGTTGTCCTAACTGGGTTCCCTCGGACTCCGATTGCGCCGCTAACTCGTCGGGTTGGTATGCAGTTCTCCTCTCGGCCGGGGGGGAATGGCTGGCCAGCTACGGTGCGACGCAACACGGTGCTGGTTGGACTGTTGCGGTGACGGCAATCGTCAGTCATCAGCAGTTGGTAATCGTGCTGCCCAGTTCCTGGAGCACGTCAGGAGATTCTCTCGAAATTGGGTCGACTACTGCCTACTCGGTGATTCAAGGGTCGTTCCTGCTCTAAGCCCTCGCAATCGATGGACGCTCGCGCTCGAACTGGCGCGGGTCCTCCCGGCTCGCTCCGCGCATCGGCAGCGGGAGACACGGCGCATGAACTCGGAAAGCCCTATCCGAATCTGAAACCTAGAGACGCAGAATGTCGAGCGCGACACCGGAATCCGTGGAGTGGCTGGGGCCATCGTTGCGGACCCGCCCTCGTGCATGGGTCGCAGCCATCGCGGTGACGGTGGCCTGGAACTCGTCCTTCTTCTACCTCGCGACCCTTTCGTGTCCAGCGGCGAGGGATTCGCAGATTTGCGGATGGGGCTGGGCCCCAATCCAGGCAATCCTCGTCGCGGTGGTCATCGGCGCGTGCGAACTTCTGGGGCTCGTGATCGCGATGCGGTACATGTACGTGTATCAGGTCGGGTTGTCACCCACGGGCTTAGGTATGCGTGTGGGGCGCAGGACGCGAATCGTCCCGTGGGCCAGGGTCCGGTTCCCCCGAACTTCCGGATCGCGTCCGTCTCGTCCGAGGCAGGTGCTGACGATCCATGGAAAGCGGGGGAATCTGGTGCGTGGCATCACTCTCCCCGCTGACATCATGACGCGGGTCAAACAATACCGCGAACGTGTCGAGACTCATCCGGCGTCTCCGGGCATGTAACGCGGGTCCTCCCCGCTCGCTCTGCTCGCGGGTCCCCCGGCCGGACTACACGCTTACATCCTGAAAGATGTTTGAGTCGCGGGGGCAGGCGATGACCACCCGTGGGATTACCCAGCTCTACTACAAGTTCGTTGGCCATCTGAGAAGTCGAACAGATTTCATCGCTCCGCTACAACTAACCGGCCGTCTGGAAGACTACCTCGTCCACGAATTCATCGGCTACGCTTACGGGGAATCCGGTGGGAAACTGCTCGGGTTGTCCAACCTCGGCAACAGGGGTGAGCAGAAGATCGACATCGCATTCGTTCAGGGTGGATCTCCGGCATCACCCGTCATCATCGGTCTGGTGGAGGCGAAGTATCTCATGAACGCCCATCGCTTCGAAACAATCGACAGCGCGAAGGACGAGGTTGCGAAGACGCTCAAAGACTTCCAATGGCAAGTGCGCAAATTCGAAAAGGACTTGCACGCAGATATGCAGGTTCACCTGCGGTCACGAAACAGCGAGGTGTACGGACTGGTCTTCGTCTCATACACCAAGCCCGTCAATCAATCACGGCACAAGGACAAGGAGGTTTTCTACGCATACGTCAAGAAGAGAGCTGGCGAATTGGGGTTCCGATTCCTCGACTACGAAACTCCCCATCTTAACAAGGTATACGAGGACAAAACGGTGGATGCGCTGGGGACGCAGTACTTCGTGTCACTTCGCACCGGGCTGTGGCGGGCCGGTCGGTGAATATGCCGCCAAGGGGTCCAAAACTTCTGACCAAGACCCTATATGTCGACGGGCTGGCATGCCCGAAATCGCTGTGGCTCGCCATCAATGACCCCGCGAGGCTCCCCGAGCCGGACGAGTCTGCTCGGTTCCAAATGGACCAGGGGCGACAGATCGGCGAGCTGGCGCGGCAAAGGTTCCCCACCGGCGTGCTTCTTCCGCCAGAGTATCCCCGCGAGAACGATCATCGCTCGAAGGAGGCCTTGGAGGAACGGGTGCCCCTCTTTGAGGCGGGGTTCTTGCACCCGAGCGGGGCGTGCTACGCACGAGCGGACGTTCTCCTTCCGGCGGGAAAGGACGCGTGGGACATTGTGGAGGTGAAGAGCAGCAGTAGCGTCCAGCCAGACTACCTTCACGACGTGGCCTTTCAACGATACTGTTACGCGGCTGCCGGGTTGAAGATCCGGAATAGTGGTCTCCTGCTCGTCAATACTGAGTACGTTCGATCGGGGGAGGTAGATCCTTCCCAACTCCTGAAAGAAGAGGACATCACCGACGCGGTAACGGAGATTGAGACTACCGTTCAGACCCACGTCGAGGCGTTACTTGCAGTGGCGCGTTCCAAGAAGTGCCCGGAGTTCGGGCAGGGCGAGCCCTTCCACAAGGATGAGGCGGGAGTTCACGAACACGATTCTATCTGGAAGGGGCATCCGAACTCCGACATACTGAGGCTTTCCCGTGGCGGCCAACTGGCGCTTACACTCTTGGAGTCTGGTGTTTACAGCATAAAGGACATCCCGAAAAGTGTCGTCCTGAAGGGAAAGCAGATTATCCAGCGCGCCGCCCACATGAGCGGCCAAGCCCACGTGGACCGAAAAAAGATCTCCGCCTTCCTCGAGGGGTTGAAGTACCCCCTGCACTTTCTGGACTTCGAGACTACCTTCGGTACTGCCATCCCTCTGTTCGATGGGACCCGACCCTACCAACAGATCCCCTTCCAGTTTTCCGTCCACGTCGTCAAGTCCCGGGGCGACAAGCCGCGCCATCACACATTTCTCTCGCTGGAGCCGAGGGACCCTCGAAAAGTGCTATTGGAGGCCCTCCGGAAGGCAATTGGGCCCGAAGGAGACTTGGTGGCTTACAATCAGTCATTCGAGAAGTCCAGGCTGGACGAGGTCGCAAGAGATCATCCCGAATACGCGGAATGGGTCCGGGACGCCAACGCGCGATTCGTCGACCTTTGGACACCCTTCCGGGAGTTCGCGTACTACAATCCTTCGCAGGAAGGGAGCGCCTCCCTGAAGGCGGTGCTTCCCGCCGTCACAGGTCAAGGGTACAAAGGGTTCCAGATCGCGCATGGGGGGCAGGCCTCGTTGGCGTACCTTTACACGGCGTTTGGAACGCCAGACGGAAAGCGTGCGTCGCCCCGGGAAGTGGAGACAACTAGGAAAGCCCTGGAACGCTACTGTGGCCAGGACACCGAGGGAATGGTGTGGATCGTCGAGAAGCTCAACGAACTCGCACAGGTCACTACCTGAGTGCAGAGTTGGACTGACTCGCTCTCGCCCAGGGGGCGCGGGTCCTCCCCGCTCGCTCCGCTTGCGGGTGCCCCGTGCCGAACCGCGACTTCAAATGGCGAACCAGCCATCGACGCTTCGGAGAGTTGGCCACGTCAGCGCAGTCGTTTGACCTGACCGAACTCGCGGCCAAGCTCGACGCCAACTCCCGATTCGGCCGAAACGTTGGTCGAGGCGTCGCCGTGTTTTGGGGGTGCGCGGCAATTGCGGGGGTCTTCATCCTTTTCTTTGGTCAGGGTCGACAGTCTCCCTACTTCCTCGTGGGGCCCGCGGTTCTCATGATCGGGGGTGGAGGAATCGTCTACGAAACCTGGTACTATGGCCGATCATTGCGTGCGGCACACCGGCGACTGGTAGTGGGGCCCGACTCCCTGGTCTTTTCGGGGGCACCGAAGCAGATGCCATGCACGCTGACATGGAGGGATCCGAACTTTGAAGTCCGGATTTACGACCGCACTGCCTTGCCCCCGCAAGAGTATGACGGAACTCCAAGAATGTTCGATTTCATTGCCCACCTTAAGGGGGGTCCGGACACCGCAATTCCTCAGCAGGCGTTTCACGCGATTATCAAGGAGGCTGAGGCGCGTAAACTTCGAGTGACCCGGAAGAATTCGCGGGGTGGCCGCGAGCCGCCCGGCCGCGTGCTCGTCACGATCTCCGCGCCGCGTTGAGCCACCGCGTGGGTCCTCCCCGCTCGCTCCGCTCGCGGGTCCCCCCCGCGCCGCAACGACACGGTTTAGGGGGACCGTTATCGCGACCAGGTCATTCGGAGACCGACCTTGTTTGACGAATCCACGCCGTCCCCACTGCCGGTTGATGTCAAACCGCGTCACGTCCTGACCGGCAGTACCTCCACCGAGTTCGACCTTGCGAGCTTAGCCGACGCTCGGCCGCCCCAGGTTAAGGTAACACGAGCGTTTCTTCTCGGGGCGGTTTTGGTCTCGCTGGCCGCCCTCCGCTTGACCGATTCCGGGGCGCTAGTGTGGTCCGACGAAGCGCTTGCGCTATGGACTCCGTAACCCACTTCGCCGGTCGAGCTCTAACACCAGAGGTCGCTTCTCCAAATTCAAGGAGAGGGCGCCCAGTAGAGCTCGCCTCACAAACCCGCGGAGGTCACTCACATCCGCGGCGGTCACTGTGTTCCCCTTTCCTTCATGGACGACGTCATTTCGAAGATCGTAGAGCTTCCCTAGCCGCTTACGGGCGACCCGCCCATCCTTTGGATTATCCTCCACCAGTGCGCCTGCCCGCCGGGCGACCATGCGGCCGGTGCCCTGGAGGGGGTCGGTGTCGGCAGTCAAAAGAATTTCAAGGGCCGTCATCAGTACGATTAGCGCGATCTCTCGGCGCGGGGTGGAGTACGCGAGTTCGAAATGTCGGCGAGCAAGGTGGACATATGTGTCAGGCCTCGACACGCGATAGGCTGCTAGGAAATCCGGGAAGGACATTGCGAGGCCTTCCGGCACCTTGAACGGAGCCTCGATCACGGGGAGGGTCGTTCCTCCCCACAAGAGCCTCCGCCGCACCGCACCGGATTCAATAGAAGTGGTGTGGAAAGGCATGCAAATGTTACCGTCAGCTGAAAGCCGGAGTGCTTCGAATGTAGGGATGGCATCGTTCATCTCCGCAGCGAACGCCACGCTCCAACGGCCCGTCATGTCTGCGAACGCTTCGAGAAGCGAGCGAAGGTTCTGGAACTGTATCGATTTGGTCAACGCGTAAGCGCGATGCTCGGCCGTATTCAGGCACCGGGTTTCCCAAGTCAGCAGTTGGTACGCCCCTATTCGGTCGAGCTTTCGGGTTCGCCGTACAAGTCGGATGGCCTCGGCCTCAGAGAGCGATGTAATTTCACAACCTGCGAGGGTCCGCAGGCGCAGTATGGTCTCATCAACGTTCGCAATCAGTCCGCAGAACCTCAAATGCGCAGGCACGACTGCACCCCCCAAGTCGCCTTAGACGCGGGGCCCATTCAAAGCCACCGCAGAGCGCGGCGCCCCGTCCGCTGTACCGGGGATTAGCGAGTGTGCTTCTCAGCCCGCGCGCTTGTCGCAGTCAATCTCATCGCCCGCGCGCTCCCTTCTTGAAGTTCGCGTGGAACGCAGCCGCCCGCGCGAACATTAAGAGGGCCCGGCCGCCCTCGGGCCTCGGATCGACCCTCGGTCGGCCTGCGCGCTAACCTGCGGTCCCGATGACCGCGACAAGCGCGTTGAGCGCGTCGAACGCGTACCCATTCCCGTTGACCGCAAATGCCCACGTCCGAATCCCGGGCAGCGCCCGCACCTACGAGGTGCGGGACGTCCTCCGCGGGATGGGCCTCCGGTGGGATCCTGTCTCCCACGCCTGGCATGGGACCCTCTCGGCGGAGAAGGGCGCCCTCCTCGGTCGCCAGTTCGGGCTGCGACCCCAGGTCGTCCCCACAATCGAGGCGTTCGCGGCGCCGGCCCCCTCGCCGCGGCCGCCCGCGGGCCCGCGGCCTCCGACGACCCGCCGTCCGCTCCAGTACTCGACCCGGACGCGTGCCGAGGCCCGCGTGGCCCTCCCGGAAGCGGACCTTGAGGGCGAGGACGCACCCGTTTCGCGGGGATTCAGCCTCTTCGACATCACGAGCGGCCTCCCAGACGACTCGCGGGAGGCGGACGAGCGCGCCGCGGCGCGCCAGCTCCGCGACCTGCGCGCGCGAGTGAAAGCGGCGCGGGCGGTGGTCGCTGCACACCCTGGTATGGCGGAGATCCTCGCCCGCGACTGGCATAAGGCGGCGTGTTTCTACGCCCGTTTCGGGATCACGGAGGGGCAGTTCCGAGGCGGGGTCCCCACCGAGTCGTCGGGGGTCCTCGATAAGCCCCGGGCGACCTTACTCGGCCCGACCCTGGCACGAGCGGGTGCCCACCAATGATCAAACTTTCCCGAAGGCGGTTGGCAATCCTCTCGATCGCGATTGTCGTTGCCATCGTGCTCGGCCTGTGGGCTCTAACAGCCCACTCGAGCGACGTCACACTATTGTCGGCCGCGTTTGGCGCCTCGAGTCTGTTCTTCGACATCTTCGCAGTTACTCAGAGTAAAGATTCAAGAGGGCTCCAAATCCTCAACGCAATTACCGGAGGACTTGACTTCGTAGGATTTGGGATGGACGCCTACACCCTGCTTACCGCACCATGAAGTCGGAGTTGGCCTCCTTTCGGGCGGAGGGGGCCTCCGAATTTGACCTGCGCAATCTATCCGAAGGAACCGAGGGCGGTAGAAGGCTGAGCAGACTCCTATGGGGAGCATTCTTTCTTGGGACTGTCGGGATAATCGTGATAGCGAGCATTGCCGCAGGCGTAGGTCTAGTCTTGATTGGGAGGGCCCTATTGGTCGACGTCATAGGTGTGGTTTTTTGCATCTTATTTTTCATGGTCTACCTCGCGCAGGGGCCCTCTCCGGTAGCGTCCCAATTAGATGATTCATCCCTGCGCTTTACCCTGCCAAGTGGTACCATCGTCACCCGTCGCTGGGACGATCCTCGATTCAAGTTGAGGGTCAAGGAGTGGAGCAACTCGCACCGTGCAGGATCGGATTTCCCCTTCGTTCACGAGATAATGGGACGGCCAAGTCCCACTATTCCGATCACTCCCGAACTCTTTGCCGCCATCATGTCCAAAGTGAGAGAGCACGGCTTGGATGTTACTATAAAGCAATCATCCGGACCCTTCGGGACTGATTTCATGGAGTACACCGTGAGAGCTGCGCGGCGAGTCTAGCTTACTGTTTGGTGTTCGGCGCGTCCTCGCCACGCTCTGCCCGCGCTGATTGCGGTCAGCTCATCGGCCGCGCGCGCCCCACATCAAGCCGGCGTGGGTTTGTTTGGAGGTCGCGCGATCTTCCATCGGAACGCGTCCGGGACTTGGGGCATCGTGAACTTCTGGACATCGCAGCCCGCGGCGAGCGCGGATTGGACGAGGGCGGCGGCCGCGTCGGTTGAGAGTCCGTAAGCTCGCCACCCGAACCCCAGAATGCAGGGGACGCGTCTCCTTGCGTCTGAGGCGGATCTGTAGTCTCCAATCACCATGCGCTTGTCCAGCGAGGCCCACTCAACAGGATCGGCCTTGGCCGAACCGCCATTCAATCGGAAGCCGCTCGGGGCGACTTCGACTGACTTCAAGTCGGGCCGAAAGGATAGGACGGCACCGAAAATCGCGATCACCCCGACTCCAATCCAAGTGAAGAGAATGACAAGGAACTGGAATCCAGGGAAGGGTTGAGCTGCGGTCCAGGCCGCGAGGCCAAGGAAGATCGGTCCGCCAAGTCGTAGCGTCCAGGCGGTGGGAGCCTCATAGCGCCGACACAACCTGTCGTTCTCCGAGACGTCGAAGGAACTTGGCGAGACCCCGACGTCTCCGCTTGCGCTCATCGCGGTCGGTCCTCGACCGCGCGCGTCCCACATTAAGCTCGCGTTCGCGCTGCGCGGGAACGTTCCCTCGCTCCGCTCGGCGAGCATAATGGGGACCCGGCCGCCCGAGCGGCGAATCGAGCCGCGAGGGCGGCCTCCGCGCTCACTCCGTGTCGATGACCGCGATGAGCGCGCAACGCGCCTCCGTCGACCATGCGAACCCGTTCCCTGCGACCGCCCACGTCCGGATCCCGGGCAGCGCCCGCACCTACGAGGTGCGGGACGTCCTCCGCGGGATGGGGCTCCGCTGGGACCCCGTCTCCCATGCCTGGCACGGGACCCTCTCCGCGGAGAAGGGCGCCCTCCTCGGGCGCCAGTTCGGCCTGCGACCCCAGGTCGTCCCTACGATTGAGGTGTTCGCGGCGCCCATCCCCGTGCCGAGGCCCCCGGTGAGCCCCGCTCGCCCTCCCCGCCCTCACGACGGGTCCAGGACCCGCGCCGAGGCCTGCGTGGCCCTCCCGGACGCGGACCCGGATGACGAATACGCGCCCGTTTCGCGTCGATTCACCCTCCTCGACACCACGAGCGGCCTCCCAGGAGACTCGCGGGAGGCGGACGACCGCGCCGCGGCACTCCAGCTCCGCGACCTGCGCGCCCGCGTGAAGGCGGCGCGGGCGATGGTCGCGACCCACCGGGGTATGGCCGAGAAACTCCGCGGCGACTGGCGCAAGGCGGCGTGGTTCTACGCGCGGTTCGGGGTCACGGAAATCATGTTTCGGCACGGGGGTCAATAAGGAGAAGGCGGAACGGAATCCCTGACCGTCATCCTCTAAGTGGGACGAG
>Ga0116217_10000829_pt1 | contig 31106 bp, 29 predicted proteins | sample Sb_taG_6_FD_89697 | JGI IMG/M metagenome (GOLD analysis project Ga0116217, IMG submission 89697) | Peat soil microbial communities from Weissenstadt, Germany - Sb_50d_4_PS metaG | ecosystem: Environmental > Terrestrial > Soil > Wetlands > Peat | place: Germany: Weissenstadt | collected 2010-09-21 | reverse complement strand
TCACGGTTCGCCGACGCCCAGTACAGGGCCACTTTGTCCCCGGCGTGGATCTTCTGTCCGTGCAGCTCGCAGTCTTCGGTCGCGGTGCGGGAGAAGTAGCTGATGGGAGTGACCCAGCGAAGGATCTCTTCGATGGCATCGGGCAGCAGATCTGGCTGGGCCCGCAACTTCTCCCACTGGTCCGGGTATTCGCAGAAGGCCTGCATGCCGCCGGCGATTGCGTCACGGGTGGTCTGGTTCCCGGCTTCGACCAGAAGTTCGCAGTACGAGACGAGCTGCGCCTTGGTCAAGGGCACGCCATCGATCTCACTCTGCACCAGAACTGTGACCAAATCGTCCTGCGGATCCTGGCGGCGCTGCTCGATCATGTGCTTGAAGTAGCGGTGGAGCTCCCCGCGGGCGCGCATCGAGGTCTGGTCCGGACTTTCGCCGGGACGTCGGTACTCGGGATCGTCCTTGCCGATTATCTCGTTGGTCCAGCGGAAGTGATGTTCCCAGTCGGAACGAGGCACACCGAGGACCCAGGAGATCACGGCTACTGGGAACGGTGCTGCGAACGTGTCGACGAAGTCGCATTCACCGATCTCACCGTGGGTCGCGGCAAGGTCGACGACCCCGGTCGCGATCCGCTCGATCTCCTCGGTGCGGGCGCGGACGGCACTCTTGAGGAACTTCTTGTTGACGATCTGGCGCATGGGACCGTGTCGGGGGGGATCGAGATACACGATCATCTCCGGCACCGTGTCCATCCCGCTGAGATCCATGTCCAGCGTGATCCCTCCCGCGCTCGAGAAGAGCTGGGGTTGCGAAGCCACCTTCATGATGTCGGCGTGCTTGGTGACTGCCCAGAACGGCGGGTAACCAGGCGGCTCGATGTAGGCCACCGGTGCTTCGGAGCGTAGCCGTGCCCATACATGGTGCGGATACCCATTTTGGGCGAAGCGAGCAGGGTCGACGAGGTCGAGCGGGTCGATGTCCAGGTTCACGGGCATGGCGGATTTCCTTGCTGGCCGGAGGGCGAGCTCACACGCGGGTGGGCCGGTCTTGTCGGGCGCTCAGTCGAAGGCGATGACGCCACGAAGGTTCACGCCGTCGAGCATGTCCTGATAGCCCTGGTTGATCTGGTCGAGCCGATACGTCCTGGTGATCAACTCGTCCAACTTGAGCTGGCCATTCTTGTACAGGGCCAACAGGTTGGGGATGTCGAACCGCGGGTTGGCGGCACCGAAGACGACGCCCCGGATCTCCTTCTGGAACATCGCCAGTTCGAAGAGGTTGACGCTGCTCTCGGTCTGTGACTGTGGTGCCACACCTGTGACCACGCACGTCCCACCTTTACCCGTGAGGGTGAGTGCGCCAGACATGAGGTCCCCGTACATCACACTCGGCACGAGGATCACCGCATCCGCCATTTGTCCTCGTGTCAGCTCCGTCACCATGGGCAGGGCCTCCTCCATGGACCCGGCCGTGTGCGTGGCGCCGAAGTCGAGGGCCGCCTTCTGCTTGAACTCCACGGGGTCCACGGCGACGATGTTCCTCGCTCCCACCATGTGCGCACCCTGCACGGCATTGATGCCGACACCCCCGACGCCGACGACGACGACGGTGTCGCCCGGCTTGACCTCGGCCCGGTACACCGCCGAGCCCCAGCCGGTCGTCACCCCGCACGACACGAGGGCCACGACGCCCAACGGCACGTCCGGGTCCACCGGTACCAGTGACGCCTCGTGTGCGACGCTGTGCTCCGCAAAGGTGCCGAGCTTGGCCATGACGTTGAGGTCCTGGCCGTTCAGGTGATAGCGAGCGGTGCCGTCCGAGATCTGACCCGGGGCGAAGGTCGCCGCGCCAAGGTCACAGAGGTTCGAGTGTCCGGTGATGCACATCTTGCAGCGGCCGCAGATCGGAAAGAAGCTCGCCGCCACATGGTCTCCGGGTTGGACGCTGTGAACGTCGGGGCCGACCTCGAGGACGACGCCACCCCCTTCGTGACCGCCCACCATGGGAAAGAGGGCCGGCCTCGGCGGCGCACCTTCCTCAGGCGGCAGTGAGCCCATGTCGCTCGACCGGAGGTGCTCGTCGGAGTGGCACAGTCCGGCGGCGGCCCACCGGACCAGGACCTCCTGGCTCTTTGGCGGATCGAGGTCGATCTCTTCGATCTTCCAATCCTCCCCCCGGCCCCAGAGTACGGCTGCGTGCGTCTTCATCGTCCACATCCCTTGAGCAGTCGGCAGCGACCCTCGGGTCTCCCCCGGAATATTCCACCACGCCTGCATCGGTGTGGCGTTTTGCCGAATATAGCCTTAATGTCAGAGTATGACACGAAATCCGGGAGGGTGCCCTGGGGGAGTTGTCGCGGTGTGTCCCGGTTCGGACCCACGGGGTTGCAAGTGCTGGGAGCAAGCGCGGGAACGCGAAGGCTGAGTAGGCAGAATGGACCCCGTGAGCTCCTCCACAGAGCCGGAGCTGACCGCACCGCTTCAACCGCGCCGGCCCTACAACGGGGCGCTCCGGCGGGAGAGGGCCGCCGAGACGCGCGAGCGGATCATCACCGCCGGCGCTGAGTTGCTGCATGAATCATCCATCCGGGATTGGCAGGGATTGACGATCCGGGCCGTCGCAGAGCGCGCCGGCGTCAACGAACGGACGGTCTACCGGTACTTTGGGAACGAGCGCGGGCTGCGCGACGCGGTGATCCACCGCCACGAGGTGGAGGCCGGGATCGACCTGGAGCAGATGCAACTCGACGACATCGCCGACATCGCGGCACGGATCTTCGAGCATGTGTCGTCCTTTCCCCCCGAACCGCGCCCGCCTCTCGACCCGACGCTCGCCGAGGCGAACCAGCGGCAGCGCGATGCACTGCTCGGCGCCATCACGGCCCAGACCGGACGATGGTCACTGGAAGACCGTGAGGTGGTGGCGGCGATGTTCGACGTGCTCTGGAGCGTCGCGTCGTACGAGCGCCTCGTAGCCGACTGGCGGATCGAGTCCGAGCGTGCCATTCGCGGTATCACCTGGGTCATCGAGCTGGTCGAAGAGGCAGTCCGGAGAGGTCGCGGGCCCACGTGAAGCAGGCGTGACATGTCGGACGGGGACGAAATCACGACGCTGGTGCACTCGTACGCCGGCACTGAGGAAGTCAGGACGGTCTATGAGACCCTCCTGGCTCAGGACCGCTCCCCTGGCCGCGAGCACTCAACCAGAGCCAGCGTCCCCGGTGCTCGCCTGGACCGTCGTCACCCGACGTACGGGGCGTCCGGCCACGGTCCCCCCGTCCACCGGAACGATGATCCCGGTGATCTGGGCCGATCGCTCACTGGCCAGGAAGAGCACGGCCTCGGCGACGTCCCGCGAGGTCCCTCGGCGCTGCAGCGGCTGGTCCAGCTCAATGGTGGGGCCCAGGTCATAGTTGGTGATCCCCGTCGCGATGTGCCCGGGGGCGATGCAATTCACGCGGACGTTGTATTCGGCCACGTCGGTGGCGACCATCCGGCTGAACTGGGCAATGGCCGCCTTGGATGTGCGATAGGAGATCGGGGGGCCGCCCCCGGTCAGGCCCCCGATCGACGAGGTGTTGATGATGGAGCCACCTCCGTGCTCCGCCATGTGCCGAGCGGCGCGTTGGGTCCCGATGATCACTCCGTACAGATTGACGGCCATCACACGGTTGAAGTCCCGGAGGTCGTCGCGCAAGAACCGACGGAACGAGCTCGAGATGCCGGCGTTGTTGAACATGACGTGAAGCCCACCGAACTTGTCCACGGCAAAATCGACCAGCGCCTGGACTTCGTCGGCGTCGGACACGTCAGTCCGCTTGAAGGCCACAGCAGCGCCGAGTCCGGCTGCCAGTGCCTCGCCCTCCTCCACCGTGATGTCGGCGACGACGACCTTCGCCCCTTCCTGGGCGAACAGCTCGGCGGTGGCACGGCCGATCCCGCTCGCTCCGCCCGTGACGATCGCAACCTTTCCCGCGAGCTCCTGCCCCATCTCCAGTGGCTCCTCTCGACTCGGCTCCGGCACGGAGAACCGACCTCCGCAGCTCCACCCCTGCCGTCTCCTCGGAGTCCGGCGCGGCACCGGAACATACCCCGCGTGACGGACCTCCGACGGACGGCGACGATCCACTACCCGCGCTGGTCAAGGGCACGGAGGGGCTCCGCATCCACGCACCCCGACCACCCTGCATTCGTACCCATCCGAACGGCGCACGCGCTGTTCACGACCGAGGAGCACCATTGAGCGACGACCCGTTCGATTCCGTCGACTACTTCCGTACCAAGGATCTCTTCGAGGACCCGTACCCCTACTTCGATTGCCTCCGTGAAAAATGCCCGGTCACCAAGGAGCCGTTCCACGACGTCTACATGGTGACCGGCTACGACGAGGCGATCGCCGTGTATCACGACCAGGCGACGTTCTCGAATTGCATATCGGCGATCGGTCCCTTCGCGAAGTTTCCCGTCCCCCTGGCGGGCGATGATGTCACCGAGATCATCGAGACGTACCGCGACACCCTTCCGTTCGGCGACCAGCTCCCGACGTACGATCCTCCGAAGCACACAGCCCACCGGGGACTCCTCATGCGCCTGATCACTCCCAAGCGGCTGAAGGAGAACGAGGAGTCCCTCCGACGGCTGGCCGATCGCCAGATCGACCGGTTCCATGCCCGGGGCGAGTGCGAGTTCGTCAGCGAGTACGCAGGGCCCTATACCCTGCTCGTGATCGCCGATCTCCTCGGGGTACCGGAGGAAGACCATGGGGAATTCCTGGAGAAGCTCATGCACCACGACTCGCTCGAAATGACGCACAAGCCGTTGGAGTACCTCTACGCCCAGTTCACCGCCTATATCGAGGACCGTCGGCGCGAACCGCGCGATGACGTCATGACCGGCTTGGCCACGGCCACGTTTCCCGACGGCACGTTGCCTCCCGTCGACGACGTGATGCGCATCGCCTCCAATCTGTTCGCGGCTGGTCAGGAGACGACGGCACGGCTCCTCAGCACATCGCTGCAGATCCTCGGCGAACGCTCCGAGTTGCAGCAGCAGCTCCGTGACGACCGCAGCCTGATCGCACCGTTCCTCGAGGAAGCACTGCGGCTCGAGAGCCCGATAAAGGGCACCTTTCGCCTGTCCCGGGTGCCGACCACGGTTGAGGAGGCCAAGATCCCGGCCGGCAGCACCGTGATGGTGCTACCCAGCGCCGCCAACCGCGACCCGCGAGAGTTCGAGGATCCCGGCGAGCTGCGCCTCGACCGGGAGAACGGCCGCCAGCACATCGCGTTCGGGCACGGCATCCATACCTGCGCCGGTGCCCCGCTGGCCCGTGCCGAAGCGAACGTGTCGCTTCAGCGCCTGCTCGACCGGATGCACGACATCCGGATCTCGGAGTCCGACCACGGCCCCGCGGGTGCCCGCCGTTGGGAATACACGCCGACGTGGATGCTCCGTGGCCTAGATCGGCTCTGCCTCGAATACACCCCAGTCGGCTGAGCGACGCGAGGGATTGCACCTACCGGAGGACGCAAATGGGCACGTACAACCACACTGGGCAGGTCGTCACCGACCTCGAGCGATCAAAGCGGTTCTACCAGGAGGTGTTCGGCTTCAAGACCTGGTACGAGATCTCTCCTCCCGACGAACCCACGGGGAAGCTCACCGGCCTCACGCCGCCACTCGGGGTCACCGCGTCCTACCTAACCCTCAATGGCTTCGTGCTGGAGCTGATGCACTACTCCGCTCCCGGCGCAACGGCGCCCTACCGGGCGCGCACGATGAACGAGCCGGGGCTGACCCACCTGTCCATCTCCGTCGACGACGTGCGGGCCACGGCGGAGCTGGCAGCTGAATGCGGCGGGCAGATCGTCCTGGACAGCGACATCGGCGCCGCTCTGTTCGTGCGGGACCCCGACGGGCAGTTGATCGAATTGCTGCCGGTGACGTACCGCGACAGCCTGCCGCCGAAGCCGTGACCCGGATGCCATGTGAGGCGGGTGGCTACGCTGGCCCCGATGAGACGCGGGTCCGCCAAGTGGCCGGCGACGTGATCGGGGGAATTTCCAAATGACTGTGACAGATGAGACCGCGGCGCCGATCCTTCACGCCGACCGCTTCTTCATTGACGGCAGTTGGGTCGCTCCTTCTTCGGGCGCGACCATCGACGTCATCGACTCGACCACGGAGGAGATCTACTTCCGTGTCCCCGAGGCCCAGCCCGCGGACATCGACCGCGCCGTGACGGCAGCCCGTCGGGCCTTCGACGAAGGGCCCTGGCCCCGGATGACCCACGCCGAACGGGCCGAATTCCTCACCGGGTTCGCCACGGGCCTGCGGGGCAGGGCAGACGACATCGGGCAGATCTGGCCTCGCGAGTCGGGTGCCCTCCACGTCATCGCCAAGCACGGTGCGGCGGGAATTGCCGGCGCATTCGACTACTACGCGGGTCTGGCCGGGACCTTTTCCTTCGAGGAGAGGGTGCAGCCGTCCCAGGGCGAATTCGGCCTCCTCGTGCGAGAGCCGGTGGGGGTTGTCGGCGCCATCATTCCGTGGAACGCCCCGATCGGCCTCATCACCTACAAGATCGCACCGGCCCTCCTGGCCGGCTGCACGGTTGTGCTCAAGTGCTCGCCGGAGGCACCGGGCGATGCCTACGTTGTCGCTGAGATCGCCGAGGCCCTGGACCTTCCTGCGGGAGTGCTGAACGTCGTGACCGCCGACCGGGAGGTGTCCGAACTCCTTGTGAGGGACGCCCGCGTCGACAAGATCACCTTCACCGGCTCGACCGCTGCCGGTCGGCGGATTGGGTCGATCTGCGGCGAGCGGATTGCCCGCTGCACCCTGGAATTGGGTGGGAAATCAGCTGCCCTGATCCTCGACGACATGGATCTGGACGAGGCCGCCGCGACGCTGGCAAGGGCGGAGTGCATGCTCGCGGGACAGGTGTGCTCCTCGCTGACCCGGATCGTCGTCAGCCGCGGGCGCCACGACGAGCTGGTCGACGCGTTGGCGAGCGCCTTCTCCCAGGTGCGGGTCGGCGATCCTTTTGAGGCTGCGACCCAAATGGGGCCACTCGTCTCGAGTCGTCAGCGTGACCGGGTCGAGGGTTACATCGCGACGGGTATCGAACAGGGGGCGACGCTGGTCACCGGCGGTGGACGGCCCAAAGACCTCGATCGCGGCTACTACGTCGAGCCCACGGTCTTCGCCAATGTGGAGAATTCGTCAACGATCGCGCAGGAGGAGATCTTCGGCCCGGTGCTCAGCGTGATCCCGGTCGAAGACGAGGACCGCATCGTGGCCACCGCCAACGACACCATCTATGGGCTCAATGCCTCGGTGTTCACCCACGACGTGGACCGGGCCCGCGCCGTTGCCCGCCGTCTGCGCTCCGGAACCGTCGGTCATAACGCATTCCGCACCGACTTCGGCGTCGCCTTCGGTGGCTTCAAGCAGTCCGGCATCGGGCGCGAAGGTGGCACTGAAGGTCTGCTTCCCTTCCTCGAGACGAAGACCGTGATCCTCGAGGGCGCGCCCGCCGACTACCGCTGAGCGACACCCAGAGCTCGTGCGATGGACCTGAACCCCTCGGGAGAGCAGCAACAACTCATCGATGCATTCGCGGCGTTCTATGCCAAGGAGTGCCCAATTGAGCGGGAGCGTGCCGCCGAGCCGTCTGGTCACGATGCCGACATCTGGGCATCGTTGCGGACCATGGGCGCCTTGGAGATGGCGGTCGACGAGCAATCGGGGGGCTGGGGCGCCTCCCTGCTCGATATGGCCCTGGTGGCAGAGCAGCACGGTCGGCACCTCGGGCCCGCACCGCTCATAGAGGGGCAGGTCGGGGTGCGGGTGCTGGCGCGGGTCGGTGGTCTCGCCGCAGCCGAAGCACTGGGCCGGGCCCTCGGCGGCCATCACCTCACGACGGTCGCGCTGCACCCGCCAAGGGGTGGAGTGCTCGCGCTGGTTCCGGCGGGCGCGGTCGCCGATGAGGTGGTCTTCTTCGACGGCAGCGGGCTCAAGTGCATGCCGGTCGTGCATCGAGCACGCCCCACATCCAACATCGGGTCGATGCCACTCGCTGACATCGCCATCGATTCCACGGCCGTCGAGCTGCTGTCCGGGGAGCGTGCAGAGCAGGTGTTCGAGCAGGCGCGCGACGAATGGATGGTGCTCATGGCCAACGCGCTGGTCGGCATCGGGACCCGGTCAATCGAACTGGGCGTGGACTACGCCAAGGAGCGGCGTGCCTTCGGGGTCCCGATCGGATCGTTCCAGGCCGTTGCCCACGGTTTGGCTGATGCGGCGACTGCCATCGAGGGCAGCAGGTTGATTGCCCGGGAAGCGGCTTGGGCCGCGAGTGAGGACGTGGCACGGGCGACAGAGCTGGCGTGTCTGTCCTGTGGATTCTGTTCGGAGTCGGCTCGCGACGCAAGCTATCGCAGCCTGCACTACCACGGGGGATACGGCTTCATGCTCGAGTTCGACATCCAGCTGTACTTCCGTCGAGCGAGGGCGTGGTCTGCGGTGTTCGGGGAGCCGGCACACATGTATGCACGTGGGGCCGCCGACCGGCTCTCGGCAATGAGAAGGGGCGGATGACGATGGACTTTCGCCTGGGTGAGGGCAGCGATGCACTACGAGAGGAGGCCCGGCGGTTCTTGGACGAGCACTTCACCGACGACGTCCGAGAGCGGATGCATGGCACCGGGGTTCATCACGACTGGGACTTCCACAAGGCCCGGGTGGATCACGGGATGCTGGCGCCGGGATGGCCCGAGGAATACGGAGGTCAGGGTCGCGACTCCCTCGAGGTACTGGCGCTCGCCGAGGAATTCCAGAGTGCGGGGGCACCCACCTACGGCGGCAGCACCACTCTCATGGTGGCCAACGTCATTCGGCACATGGGAACGGAGGAACAGAAACGCCTGATCGTGCCTCAGGCCCTTGGTGGAGAGATCATCATCGTGCTCGGCTTCACCGAGCCCGAAGCGGGGTCCGACGTCGCCGCGGCGCAGACCCGGGCCGTCCGCGATGGCGATGAATGGGTGATCAACGGGCAGAAGATGTTCACGACCAATGCCCAAGAGGCTGACTACGTGTTCCTCCTGACGCGGACGAATTCCGAGGTAGCCAAGCACAAGGGCCTCACCACCTTCCTGGTGCCGTTGCGTCAACCCGGAGTCGAGATCCAGCCCGTGTTCACGGTGTCCGGTGAGAGGACGAATCTGACCTTCTACACCGACGTGCGGGTGAGCGACTCACTGAGGATCGGGGAGGTCGACGGGGGCTGGGAGGTCATGACGGTCGGCCTCACGTTTGAGCGGTCCCTACCTCAGGGGGGTGATTCGCGTCGGCTGCTCCGTGCGATGGAGCGATGGGCGCTGACCTCCGTGGACGATGCGGGGCATCCGAAGTCGGAGGACACCGACGTGCAGGCCCGCCTCGGTCGGGCGGCTGCCGAGATTGAGGTCAGCACCCTGCTGGCTCGTCGGTGCGCCTGGGTCCAGAAATCGGGGACCCTCCCCGGAGTCGAGGGATCGATGGCCAAACTGTTCGCCACCGAGGCGCTGACCAGGCAGTCGGCTGATTTCATGGACATGCTCGGACCGGACGGTATTCGATCCGACGGGGATCGCGCTGCCATCGCGAACGGGATCGCGGAGTACTCCTATCGGTATGCGCTGGGAACGACAACCTATGGGGGCACGAGCGAGATTCAGCGGAACATCATCGCCCAGCGGGGCCTCGGTCTGCCCCGATCGTGATGAAGGGCTCTCCGGCGTCGGCGACATTTGCCGGGGTGCCCTTTGGGGCCCAGATCCACCGGGTCGCCCAGGCAGGCCCGGAGCGGGTCGCCATCGTGTTCGCGGCGCAGGACGGGAGCGAGCGGACCGTCACGTTCGGCGAGCTCGACGAGCGGTCGACCCAGCTTGCCCGGGTCCTGTCGGCACGGGGTCTCACAGTCGGCGACCACATGGCGATCTCCCTCCCCAACTCTCCGGAGCATCTCGTGGCGACGTTCGCGGGATGGAAGGTCGGCGCGGTGGTCGTCCCGATGCGGTGGAACCTCCCCGAGTGGGAGCGGGACCGGGTGCTGGCGGTCATCGGCCCCCGCCTGACCATCGACGCTGACCACGCGGACCTCTTCGAGGAGGCCCTGTCGGCCTCGACCGATCCCCTTCCGGAAGTGACGCCCCCTCACGGATGGGGTATCTGCAGCTCGGGGTCGACCGGCACGCCCAAGGTCATCTTGATGAAGAATCCCGGTCGGTATGTCGAAGGTGCGTCGACGGCAACGGCCGTCGAGTCGTACGGGCCGCTCCCGCAGCCACAACGAGTGCTGATCCCGGCGCCGCTCTACCACTCGAACGGCTTCACGGTGACCAGGAACCTCATGTCGGGAGTGGAGGTCGTCCTGCTCGAGCGCTTCGATGCTCAGCGTGTGCTGAGTCTGATCGAACGGCACCGTGTGACCGGGTTCGTCGGGGCGACCCCGATGCTGCAACGTCTTGCCCAGGTGCCGGACATCGACCGGCGAGACCTGTCGTCGCTCGATTGGGTGCAACAGGGAGCAGCATTGCTGCCAGTCTGGCTCGGGCGCCGATGGTGTGAGTTGGTCGGACCCGAAGACTTTTTCGTCACCTATGGCGCTTCGGAGAGACACGGATACGTGTGCTGCCGGGGAGACGAATGGCTCGAGCACCCGGGTACCGTTGGTCGCGGCTACATGGGTACCGACATCCGAATCTTCGGCGATGGGGGAAGGGTGCTCCCTCCAGGAGAGATCGGCGGGATCTACATGCGCAGACCTTCTGGGCCAGAAGCGACGTACATGGGTGGAGATGTAGAGCCGATGCTCTCGACGGGCGACGGGTTTGTCACCGTCGGTGACATGGGCTGGTTGGATGAGGATGACTTTCTCTATGTAGCCGATCGGCGCGTCGACATGATCGTGACCGGGGCCGCCAATGTCTTTCCTGCAGAAGTCGAGGCCGCACTCAGCGAGCACCCGGCCATCGCCGACGTTGTCGTTGTCGGCCTGCAGGATCCCGATTGGGGCCGCCGAGTGCATGCCATCGTCCAACCCATCGATCCGGCCGAGGCTCCTCTTCCCGCCGACATCATCGCCTTTGCTAAGACGCGCCTCGCGGCGTACAAGGTCCCGAAGACGGTGGAACTGGTGGAGGCGATCCCGAGGAACGACGTCATGAAATTCAACCGCGCTGCCCTGACGGAAGAGCGGGATGGGCGAGAGTCCGAGGATGAACGCGACACGCAGCTCAGGCCATGAACCATCGGTTCGGGGCACACATGCCGGCTATTGCGCCGCGCCGTCCCGCGTGGGGGCGAAGTACGGCAGGGTGATCTCACCGTTCGCGGGATGGAATTCGACCGCCAACCGCAGGCCGTCGTGCAACGCCTCGGGCGCGCAACCGATGACGGCACTCATCATCCAAACTCCCTCGTCCAGACGAACCACGGCCGGCGCGTACGGCACCCGGAAGGACGGGTCGGGCGGGCGCCAGACCACTGTCCAGCTGTAGAGAGAACCCGTTCCCGTGCTGGCTTCCCAGACGGGGGACGTCGCGTGACACTGCGCGCAGACGGTGAAGGCGCCGAGGCCGCGATAGCCGCACTCCGCGCACCGCTGGTAGAGCAGCTGGTGCCGGCGGCATCCGTCCCAGTAGGCTTCGCTGTGGAGGCTCGCGTGGGGCCGGGATCCCTACCGGCTGGGGGAGCAGGATGCTCATGGGCGCTCCCGACCCAGCATCAGCACGTCGCAGAACAAGGCGCCGGCGCCACCGTTCGAGCACAGCGCGACCTCTGCTCCGTCGACCTGGTTCGTGACGCACGAACCCCGAAGCTGTTGGGCCGCCCTGATGACCCGCTGCAACTGCTGGGCGTTGATGCCCGGATGGCTGAACGACATGGTCCCGCCGTCAGTGGTGACGGGGAGGACTCCGCCCGGGGCGATGTTCCCGTCCTCGACGAATGGGCCACCTTCACCCGGCTCGCAGAAGCCGAAGGCCTCGAGCTGCCTGATGATCTCGAAAGAGAACGGATCGTAGAGCTCGGCGACATCGACATCGGCCGGCCTGAGACCGGCCATCGCGAAGGCCATATCGGCCGCTCGGGCTCCCACGAGCCCGGCGGGAGGGGAGTCGGTTCGAGGCTGGAAATCCCATACCGGTGCCACCGTGTACGCCGGCCCGAACGAGTCGCTGGCTCCACCGAGAATCCACAACGGCGCCCGGCAGTCGCCCGCCCGCTCCGACGTCACCAACACGACGGCGCAACCGCCCTCCGACGTGGTCGCGCAGTCGAGGAGGTGAAAGGGTTCGGCGATCATGCGCGACGCCAAGATATCCTCGGGCGTGAACGGACCCCGCCCGTGGTAGACGGCGTCGGGGTTCATGTGGCCGTTTGTGCGGATCGTTGCCGCCACGGTTGCCAACTGTTCTGGCGTGGTGCCGTAGGTGAGCATGTGGCGCCGCGCCATGAGGGCGAATTCGGCCGCCGTGAACAGCCCGTACCCGACGACGAGCTCGTTGGCCGGCCGCGTCCAAGGTGCGGTTGAGGCCCGGTCGACGTGGATACCGGCGCCACCTGCCGCAACCAGGACGACGTTGCACTGGCCCGTGATGATCAGGGACGCGGCATCGAGGAGTGCGGGGATCCCGAGCGAGGTCGGTCGTCGTGCACAGGGCCCGAGGCCGAGCTCGAGGGCGATCTGTGCGCAGTCCGTGCCGACCACGCCGTCGACTTCGTGCGGGGTGACGCCGGCGTCGGCGAGCGCTCCCAGTGCCCCGACCAGAGCGATAGATGTCGAGTCGTGATCCGGAAGGGCGCGGGCCTGCTCTGTGTTGTGGACTCCGGCGATGGCCACGCCACCGAAGGGGTGTGATGGCACGCACAAAAGCTAATGGGGGCGGGAAGGGCGGGCCGGGTCCCTGCAATGACGAGGTCCCGTGTTTGTCAGCCACGATTCCGCCCATAGTTCAGTTGACACTTACGTTAGTAGTAGCTTACGCTCTACCCATGGATGCCGCACTGAAGGCGCTGGCTGAGCCACGGCGGCGAGAGATCGTCCGGCTCGTGTGGTCGGAGGAGCTGCCGGCCACGGCGATCGCTGCTCGTTTCAGCGAGGTCACCCGGTCGGCGGTCTCCCAGCATCTCAGTGTCCTGCGAGAGGCCGGGCTCGTGCACGAACGCAGGGAAGGCACCAGGCGCCTCTATCGATCGAATCATCACCAGATGGCGAGGCTCCGAGCCTTTCTCGACGACTACTGGACAACGGGCCTCGAGCGCTTGCGTGATGTGGCGGAAGCCGCCGAGGCACAGAAGGAGAGCAGAGATGGCTGAGCTGATACGCGAGATCGTGATCGACGCCAGTCCGGCGACGATCTACGAGTTCCTCACCATTCCGGAGAAGCATGTCGAGTGGAATGGCACCAGTGCCGAACTCGACCCGCGGCCGGGCGGCATCTACCGGGTACTTACAGGAGGGGTGCATCAAGCTGCCGGCGAGTATGTCGAAGTCGTGCCGGACGAGAAGGTGGTCTTCACCTTCGGCTGGGATCAGCCCGACCATCCCATCCCACCCGGGTCGACACAAGTCGAGATCCGACTGATTCCCGAGGGAGACAAGACCCGCGTCCGCCTGGTGCACAGCGGGCTCCCCGCCGATGCAGTCTCCGACCACACCGGGGGCTGGGATCACTATCTCGGGCGTCTCGCCACTGTCTCCACTGGTGGCAGCGTCGGCCCCGACACAGCACCGGGCTAGGCCGTCTCGAGGCAGCAAGCTCCGTGGCTTCCCGTAGCCCGGGTGTTCGGCACAACAGAGGAGTCGCAGTTCATGAAGACCCACGAAGTCTGGACATACATCCATGCCGAGCGAGCGGGCATGGCCGATACGTGGAGCGGCCTCTCCGCCGAACAGTGGGCTCATCCCTCTTGGTGTGAAGGCTGGTCTGTGCAGGACTCGGCAGGACACATCCTGGCCGCCGCCGAGCAGACTGCGCTGAACTTCTACAAGGAGCTGGCGGCGGCCGGCTTCCGATTCAACGTCTTCGCAGACCGGGGCGCCAAGCGCCTGGGCGTGCTCGGACCGGAAGAGCTCGTCCGCCGTCTCCGCGCCCGGACCACGACGACGAACCACCCGCCAGCGCCCGTGATCGCCATGCTGGGCGAGATCGTCGTCCACGGTGAGGACATCCGCCGGCCACTGGGTCTCCAACACCAGTACCCCGAGGCAGCCCTTGTCGCGGTCGCGGACAACTACAAGAAGACGAACATCCTTATCGGATCCAAGCGACGGATCACCGGTCTCCGTCTTCGAGCCACCGATTGCGACTGGGAGTATGGGGACGGTCCCGAGCTCTCCGGTCCTCTCATCTCGTTGATCCTGGCCATGGCGGGGCGAACCGACGCCTTGAGCGACCTTGCTGGAGAGGGTGTGTCCGTCTTCGCCACTCGAGCTTGACCGTCTGAGGTGGCGATACTCGGGCCGAACCCCGGTTGATCCCAGCATATCGGTTCAGCGCGGGCTTACTCGACCGAGCAGCACCGCCGCTGAGGCGGTGTGTCTGCAAATCCCAGGATTCCGATGCGCCTCACCGCGCGAGGATGGAGGTGTGTCCACGCGCGTGCTGCGGCAGCTCCGCGACATCGTCGGACCGGGGCACCTGATCGTCGAGCCGGAGGTAATGGCGTCGTATGCCATCGACTGGACCGGGCGCTTCGTCGGTCAACCGACGGCCGTCGTCCGGCCCGGGGACGGCCGTGAGGTGGCCGCGGTGGTGTCCCTGTGCAAAGACGCCGGGGTCGCCCTGGTGCCCCAAGGGGGCAACACGGGTCTGGTGGGCGGAAGCGTCCCCCTCGAACGCGAGGTCGTGCTCAGTCTGCGGCGGCTGGCCGGGGTCAGCGATGTCGACGCGCTGGGTGGCCAGCTGTCCGCCGGCGCCGGGACGACAGTGGCGGACGTCCAAGTGGCCGCGGCCGAGGCCGGATGGGCGTACGGCGTCGACCTCGGCAGTCGTGACAGCGCGACGATCGGGGGCACCATCGCCACCAACGCCGGTGGGCTCCAGGTGCTCTGCCATGGCCCCACGAGGGCGCAACTCGTGGGTTGTGAGGCCGTGCTCGGGACCGGTGACACCGTCTCGCACATGGGTGGCCTGATGAAGGACAACACGGGATACGACCTCGGGGGGTTGCTCTGCGGCAGCGAGGGAACGCTCGGAGTGGTGACAGCCGTCCGGGTGTGCCTGGTGCCGCGCGCCCCAGAGCACGTCACCTCGATCCTCGCGTTCTCCTCCACGGCGGCCGCGGTCGACGCGGCCTCCCTCCTGCGCCGGTCCCTGCCCGAACTGCAGTCGCTCGAGTTGTTCCTCCAGCCGGGCCTAAACCTCGTGTGCCGCGCGACCGGCACCGCCGGACCGTTCACCGGAGAGCACGCGGCCTACCTCTTGGTCGAAGCGGCGGCACAGCATGACCCCATGCCCGCCATGGCGGCCGTCATCCGGTCCCTTGCCGGCATTGAGGATGTCGCGGTGGCCACCGATGCCCCCCGGAGGGCACAACTCTGGCGCTACCGCGAGGGTCACACCGAGGCGATCAACACACTCGGTGCACCCCACAAGCTCGACGTGACGCTACCGGCGCCGCTCCTGGCAGCTTTCATCGATGGTGTGCCCGACATCGTCAAGGGCGCCGACCCCCTGGCGGAAACGTGGTTGTTTGGCCATGCCGGAGATGGCAACGTTCATGTCAACGTGACCGGTGTCGCCCCGGACGATCTGACGGTGGACGACCGCGTCCTGGTCCACGTCGCGGAGCTCGGTGGCAGCATCAGCTCCGAGCACGGCATCGGGACGGCCAAGCGGCCCTGGCTCCACCTCAACCGTAGCGAAGCAGAGCTCACTGCCTTCCGGCAGCTCAAGAGCGCACTCGATCCTGCCGGCATCATGAACCCCAACGTTCTCCTCCCGCCGCGACCGTGAAGGCTCGGGCCAGGGTGAGGATTGCTGACCCCGGTCACCCCAGGGCCGGGAGCACCTCCTGCTCGAAGAGGCGCAAACTCGACCAGGCCAGGTCGATCGGCATGCCTCCGCACAGCGGATGGAGCATGACGAAACCCTGCGGGGACGCCTGTTCCTCGGCCACGAACTGTGCGGGGGTGAGCACCCGATACCTCCCGGTCGCCCGGAGCTCCTCGCTGTCGGCAACCGTGCGATACGGGTTGGCCAGATCATCCTGGGCCTGCCAGAGCCCGTACGCGTTCATCTCATGGAGGAAGAACGGCGCCATGCGCTCCCAACCCTCCTCCGCGTCCTCCGCCAGCGCGACAACGGTGGTCGGTCCGGTCGGGCACGGTCCGGGATCCGGCCGTCCGAGCTTCTGCACCTCATCCCGGTAGGGATCCCACACTTCGGGGTCGGAGGGCATGAACCCGTCGGCGATGCGAGCAGCCCGCCGAGCGGCGCCCTCGCTGCTGCCACCGAGTGAGATGCTCGGGCCACCAGGGCGAAACGGCGCTGGCGTCACCCGCACCGTTCGACCTCGATACTCGAACGGCTCACCCGAGAACGCAGACTTGAGTGTCACCACCGCCTCGGTGACCCGTGCGGCCCGCTCGTTCATGGGCACGTCGAACATCGCGAATTCCTCGTGCACGTAACCGGCCCCGACGATCACATCGACCCGTCCCCGACTGATGTTGTCGAGGACGATCAGGTCCTCGGCCAGCCGCAGCGGATCGTGGAACGGGGCGACGAGCGCGGCGATCATGAAGTGGACGGTGTCCGTCCTGGCTGCCATTGCCGCAATCATCGGGATCGGACTCGGCAGGTACCCGTCCGGCGACCCGTGGTGCTCGGAGATCGCGATGCTCACGCAGCCCAGGCGGTCGCTCCAAGTCGCCATCTCGAGAGCCGCCTGATAGCGGTCCGCCATGGCAGTGTCGGCAAGGTCCGGGTTGCGGAAGTCGAATCGGAGTCCGAAGAGCATCAGCGGAGACTGTTCATCGGTCGAAGTATCTCGCTGTGGCGATCACCGAGAGGCGGTTGTCATTCCCGGCGTCGCGTACCTCTACCTGCCCGAGCCCAGACCGGGCCTGAGCGCTCGCAACCGCCGGCCCGACACGTATTGGCCGCAGATACCGCAAGCTCAGAGATGACAACGTCGCGCCAGGCGACAGCGACAGAGCCGCCTCCTCCGTGACCAGGGCGATCAGGCCACCGTTGAGCGTGTTGGAGGAATTGAGCCCGTCGTCCGACCGCGGGAGCTCCGCCACACCGGGCTCACGACGCTCGCAGCCCGCCCGTTGCGCCCAGGGGACCTGCAGGCGCAGCTCGGGTTGTGGCCCGTCGAAGCTGAATGTCGACGGCAGGCGAAGGCTCCGATCGGGCGCTGTCATGAACGACCCCGTGCTGACGGCGACCGGTTCACCCGTCGCCGTGCTGAATTCGACGCTCCCCATGAAGACCGACCGCCCGGTCTTGAGCGACGTGCCGACGCAGCGAACCGCTCCCGAGCCCGGTGCAGGAGCAAAGAGGTGCACCTCGAGCCCGAGTGTGACCGGAACCTGCGGCGCCATGACGGTGACGGCGAGGAGCCCAGAAAGGTGGTCGGCCCACGTCGCGAGGAGGGACGTCCGCAGATGATCGGTGCCCGGCACGCACATGTCGGGGACGATGGAGGCGGTGCCTTCAAAATCGGTGCCGATCCGTGTCACCGCGAAGCCGAGCTCGCTCAGCATGTGCTGAACGGGACGATCTGTCTTCACTTGGCCGCGACCTCTAACAGGGCCGCCGCCACCGCATCAGGCTCCGTGATCATCAGATCGTGTCCGGTGTCGATGTCCCACAGGCGATCCTCGGACCGGGCCTTCTCCATGAGTGCTGGGCCCCGCGTCGCCAACGTCGATGTGCAGACGATGTGGTACTGCGGTATCGCCCAGAGGGCCTCCTCGTTGGTCAGATCGAGTGGCTGCTCGAAGCACTTCCAGGGGTGCCCCGTCAGCCGATCGGCCATCCACGCCACGTCATTCGGGTCGGTGACCCCGTAGAACAACCCTGCCTCCGGTGCGGGAAGCAGCACGAGCTCGATCCCGTCGACGACGGCACCCGCCGGACGGGCGGCCTCGATGATCGGCCCGGCCACATCCCTGAGGGACTGCCCGTTCACGGGGTTGGCCGCATCGAGGTAGACGAGGCGTCCGACTCTGTCCGAAGCTCTGTCAGCGATGCCGGTGATCACCATCCCGCCGTAGCTGTGGCCGACGAGGATGACATCGCGCAGGTCTTCGTAGTGCAGGACGGCAGTGACGTCCGTAATGTGCATGTTCAAATCGACGTCGGTGCTGAGGAGGTGTGATCGCTCACCGAGCCCCGTCAGAGTGGGGGTGTAGACCTCGTGTCCGGCGTTGCGGAGGCGTCGCGCGACGCGCTGGTAGCACCAGCCTCCATGTCCTCCTCCATGTACGAGCACATACGTTGCCAAGGTCGTCCTCCCTATTCCTCGATATCGAAGAGAAAGGTACCCGTGCGTGGGCACACTCTTTCCTCCGGCGACCCTCCTCTGCGGGTCGTCAGGGTGACCGTCATGAGATCACGATCTGGCTCTGGTCGGGCCATTGGGGCAGCGCAGCCTCCACCGTGAGCTTCGTCTCATCGAAGCTGAGGTGGGTATGTATGGCCCGGCATTCCGAGTGCGGCGTCTCGTAGGACCAGGCGACGTCGGGCACGACCTCCTCACCGACCAAGGCCGACCAGTACGAGGCCGTCCCCTTGTAGGGGCAGTACGTCGTGCTGGCGCTGGGCTTGAGCACGTCCACGAGGAGCTGCGCGCGGTTGACGTACAGACGAGGCGCCAGGGAGGTCTCGTACACGCCGATGGTCTCCGTGGTGTCCACGACGACGACGCCAGCCAGCTCGACGCGTAGCCGGCGAGCCGTCGGGATGCAGTCGACCCGATGGTAGGGGTTCCGGGGATGCACGAAGACCTGCTCCTCCTCTTCGTACCAGGAGTCCACCGCGTCCCACCCGACCCGGACGTAGCCGTCAGCTTCGGGCTCGACTTCACTCCGGACCTCGGTCGCATCACCGGACGGGAAGGCGTAGGTCGGGGGCTGTGCGGGACGGTGCACCAGCAGCACCCGCTCGCTGTCCAGCACGGTCCTCCCTGCGCTGACGCCGCGGACACGACGTGGGAAGGGTTCCACATAGACCAGCCCCGAGGGCACGGTCTTGTTGAAGCGCCCGGCTGGGTTGGCGCTCAATGGTCCTCGTCCGGTGGTCAAGCTCACAGCGTTCTCCGATCGTCGGGTGGTGCAGCCTGCCGTTCGAAGGCCCGGACCATGGCGTCCACGGAGAACGAGGCCAGGAGGTGGCCCTCCTCGTCGTGCACACGGCACTCCGAGCGGGTCATGCCGTCGCCGGCGAACGTCGACACGTGGTGATAGAGCATCCAGCGGTCGGCGTGGACATCGGCGTGAAGGGACAGGCTGATGGCGTTGATCGCGGTCGAGATCGCGCGGTGGGCCTGGTGCTGACCTACCCCTTGATGCGGGCGCATGGCAGCAGCGATGGACATGTGCCCCGTGAACTGGGCTAGCAGGCCCGCATGCAGGTACGGATCATCCGGGACATCACGGAACCGCACCCACGCATCGACGACCGGGGGCCCGACCGGTGCATCGGGGTCGTCCGAGTATGCCCCGTCGACCACACGTATGTCCCGCCCGGTCACCGACATGTCGTAGGGCTCGCACGCATAGGGGCCGGGGACGTCAGGCGGGGCGACGGCGTGGTGAATGAGATCGGGCGCCGTCACGTCCAGCAACAGCGTCGCGGTTGCGCATCGCCGGTCCAGCTGGCGTACATCAATGCCAAGAGTCGCAAATGACCTTCCTGTGCTCACTTCCTCGAGGGCGAAGCTCAACGGCTGCGCCGCATCGGCCGGCCGCGTGAAGACCATGTGCGCGGAGACGGCACGGCGGCCTGGAGAGTGACGACCAGCGGCCACGATGGCCTGCCCGAGCATCTGGCTCCCCTCCACGACGGGACGGACGTGGCTGGCCCGGGCAGTGCCGCTGTACCGACGCTCGCCGTCGGGCGTGATATTGAGGATGTCGATCAGCTGCGAGGCGTCCCCCCATGTGGGGAATCGCTTGACGGTGATCGCCAGCGGATCACCGTCCCCCATGGGGTCCACGAGCTCGACGACGACCCTTCGATGATCGAAGGTGGCGAGGCCCGCCAGCCACTGGTGCTGCATCGGACCTGTCGTGAAGGTGTGGAGAAGGCCCACAACATCGGCGGGATCGACGTGGGGACTCTCCCAGTTCGTGGTCGCGATCGCGGGCGCACCGTTGGGTGCTTCCGTGCTCCACACTTCGCCCCCCTCGACCGGAAACGGGGCGCCCGCGCTCTGATCGCGATGAAACCCCCCGAGCCGTATGTCCTCCATGGGGAAGAACAGGAAGGGGGGTTGTCCCGCCCGCTCCACGCGGACCGCCGAGGCGGACTCGGCGACGAGCTCGCCAGCCCACCAGGCCCGGGCGGTGAAGGGGCAGGGGAAGCGCTCGATGGCGCCTGCATCTGACGGCGTGGGTGCCACGTCGGCTGCTGATCCGCTCCTCAGAGCCCGTTGACTGGTGCGGGTGCCATGGTTCGAGCGTGAGTCAGTGGCGTTGACGACTCGGAACAGAAAAGGGAAGAACCCGTTCATCGTGCCTTTGCTCGCCAGCGCGGTGGCACGATCGCCGTCGAAGCCCTTGTCGTGGTGGCTTTCGATGGCCAGCATCAGCGCGATCCCCATGACCGCCCGAGCCGAGATATCGGGTGATTCGAATTGGAACCCATAGCGGTCCACGAGCTGACGCCAGGCATCCGCCAAGCGGTCCATGGCGACCACAAAGTGCTCGTCGAAGAAGCGCTTGGCCACCTTCGGATCGCCGAACAGCACAAGGCCGAGCAGTGGCAGGGTCTCCTGCAGGGTCGCGATCAGCTGAACGTAGAGCCCGTTGAGCTCTTCCAATTGCTGTTCGGGGGTGAGGGGGATATTCCCGTCCACCAGGTCACTCGCTGCAACGATGTTGTCCACGGCCTTCCGGAGTGGATCCACCACCGCCTCGTAGAACAGCTGATCCTTGCTCTCGAAATGCCGATAGATGACGCCTTCGCTGATCCCGCCTTGTTCGGCGATCACCTTCACGGTCGTCCCGTTCACATCGCCGGTCTTGCTGAAAGCGATCCGGGCGGCTTCGAGGATCGAGCTCCTGCGGGCGTCCGCCTTGAGGCGACGCTGCGGTTTCGTACCGGTCGACCCGTTCCCAGCTGCCTGCCTAGCCACCGATCCCCCTGGCGACACGTCGACCGGTCACAGTGGGCGAGCGCACGCCGTCAGGATAGCGGCACCCTGCCTAGGATAAGCAAGTGTTCGCTTACGTCGACCCCGTGCCACCGCGGGGCGGATCGGTTCGAGCCGGCGATCGCCCTCTGGCCCCACTCGCCCTGCCGTGTGAGCATGCTGGTTCCGACTGGGCACTCTCGGCAACAAAGGAGGAAGGATGGTCGGAGGCAGCGACGTGGATTCCATAGAGCACTGGGTCGGCGGTCGTCGAATCCCTGGAACATCGGGACGTGTCGCGCCGGTCTTCGACCCCGCCCTCGGTGTGCAGACCAAGACCGTTGCCCTGGCATCGGCCGCCGAGACCGACGACGTCGTGCAGTGCGCGGTCGATGCTGCCAGCCAATGGCATCTGTCGTCGCTGGGCCAGCGCACCGACATGCTGTTCCGCCTGCGAGAGCTCATCGTGACCCACCGCGACGAGTTGGCGGCGCTCGTCAGCCAGGAGCACGGGAAGGTCGTGACGGATGCGGCCGGCGAAGTGGCGCGCGGGCTCGAGTGCGTCGAGTTCGCCTGCGGCGTTCCCCAGATGCTCAAGGGCTCCCACAGCTCGGAGGTGTCGACGGGGGTCGACGTCCACACGGCTCTCCATCCGGTCGGGGTGGTCGCCGGCATCACGCCGTTCAACTTCCCCGTCATGGTGCCCTTGTGGATGATGGCGAACGCCCTTGCCTGCGGAAATGCGTTCATACTGAAGCCCTCCGAGAAGGATCCCTCAGCCTCCATGGTGCTGGCCGAGTTGGTGCAGGAGGCCGGCTTCCCGGACGGGGTCTTCAACGTGCTGCAGGGCGACGTCGAAGCGGTGGACGCGCTGCTGGGCCACCCCGGTGTCGACGCGGTGTCATTCGTCGGCAGCACGCCGGTGGCGCGTCACGTCTACGAGACCGGCACCCGCAACGGCAAGCGGGTCCAGGCGCTGGGAGGCGCCAAGAACCACATGGTCGTGATGCCCGATGCCGACGTGGACGCCGCCGCCGACGCCGCCGTGTCGGCAGCCTACGGATCGGCGGGGGAGCGATGCATGGCGATCTCGGTGGTCGTCGCGGTCGGGGCGGTTGCCGATGAGCTGGTGGAGGCGATCTCGTCCAGGATCGAGGATGTCGTCGTCGGCCCCGGCAGCGACCCTGCTTCCATGATGGGGCCACTCGTGACAGCCGAGCACCGCGATCGGGTCACGGCCTACGTCCACGGCGCCGCGGAAGAGGGCGCGCGTGTCGTCGTCGACGGGTCCTCGCAGAGATGGAGCCAGGGCTTCTTCACCGGCTGCTCCCTGATCGACGAGGTCAAGCCGGGCATGCGGCTCTACGACGACGAGATCTTCGGCCCGGTTCTGGGCGTCGTGCGGACGCCCACCTTCGACGATGCCGTGGCGCTCGTGAACGCCAACCCGTACGGCAACGGTGTCGCGCTCTTCACCCGTGATGGTGGGACCGCCCGCCGGTTCGAACGTGAGATCACCGTCGGCATGGTGGGCATCAATGTCCCGATCCCGGTGCCGGTGGCCTTCTACTCCTTCGGCGGCTGGAAGGCATCGCTGTTCGGCGACTCGCCGATCTACGGGCCGGAGGGTGTCCGGTTCTACACGCGACCGAAGGTGGTCACGTCGCGCTGGCCCGAGCCGACCGAGAGCGCGATCGACCTCGGTTTTCCCTCAACCCGCTAATCGAGATCCCGTCACGATGTGAAGACGGGGAGCTTTTCCCAGCCCCGGACGGTGGAGGTACGCGCCTGCACCGCGCTCTCGTAGTCGACCTGCCAATCGGGGAACCGGTTCAGGACCTCGTCGAGGGCCACGCGACCCTCGAGCCGGGCCAAGGCGGCGCCGAGGCACAGATGGATGCCGAAGCCGAAACTCAGATGCCGGCCGATGTCACGATGGATGTCGAATCGGTCTGCATCGGCAAACCGCCGCTCGTCGCGATTTCCCGAGCCGTTCAGCAACACCATGACGCTGCCCTCCGCGATCGTCCGGCCGTAGTGCACCGTGTCACGAGCGACATAGCGAGCTTGCACCGGCGACGGTGCCTCGTAGCGCAGTGTCTCCTCAATGGCATTGGGAATGAGTGATCGGTCCGCCACGATCTCCCGGCGCTGGTCCGGGTGCTCACCGAGGATCTTGCCGGTCCATCCGATCAGCCGCGTCGTGGTCTCGTTCCCCGCTCCGGCCAGGAGAATGACGAAATTGAGCAACTCATCGCGACCGAGTTTGCGCCGCGTGCCCATCTCGTCCTCGAACTCGGCGTTCAGGAGCTGGGTCATGAGGTCGTCCGAAGGGTGCTGGGCTCTCCAGTCGATGTACTCGGCGAACAGCTGACCCTGCGCCGCCAGCTCCTCCTTAACGCGGCTCTCCCTGTCCTCCTGCAGGCGGAGGCCCTTGTCGAGCTGGTCCCGGATAGATTCCTGATCCTCCTCGGGGATCCCGAGGAGATACCCGATCGTCCGCATAGGCATCTGTGCCCCGAGGTCCCGGATGAAATCGAAGTGTCCGGATCCCACCAGCGGGTCGAGCGAACGCCGGCAGAAATCCCGGACCTTCGGCTCGAGCTCGGCGATCTTCCTCGGGGTGAACACCCGTGACATCAGCGAGCGGTGGACGTGGTGGATGGGGGGGTCCTCGAACAGGATCACGCCCGATGGGATCTCGATATCGGCCCGGATGAGTTCGAGGATGGAGCCGCGGCCCGAGCGGAAGGTGTCCCAGTCGAGCAGGCACCGATCCACGTCCTCGTACCGGCTCAGCGCGAAGAAGTCGTACTTCTCGTTGAAATAGAGCGGCGCCCCGTCGCGCAGGCGTTTCCACACGGGGTAGGGATTGGCATCGATCTCGAAGTCGTAGGGGTCGTAGTAGACCTCGTTGTCGCTGACCAGCGTCAACCGCTGCTCCCTTTCTCTCACTCGACCCCGGGCGCGTAAGGCCCGCCTTGAGCGCAGTTCTTTGACGTCGAAGTCGGCCATACGGTAGCTTGAGCAATGAATTATTTCCAATATTGACGTCACTGTCAATTTAACTTAGGTGGAGCAGCCATGGCCCGAACTTGCGACTTCCCCGTCTTCGACGCCGACAACCATCTGTACGAAACGCGCGACACCTTCACGCGCCACCTGCCTGACAAGTACAAGAACGCCATCCGCTACGTCGAGGTTGACGGGCGGACCAAGATCATGATCCGGGGCACGGTCAGCGAGTACATCCCCAATCCGACCTTCGAGGTGGTGGCCCGACCCGGGGCCCAGGAGGAATACTTCCGCAAGGGCAATCCCGAGGGGAAGTCCTACCGTGAGCTCATCGGCGAGCCGATGCGCTCCATTCCGGCCTTCAAGGAGCCGGGGCCGCGACTCGAGCTGATGGATGAGCTCGGGGTCGACCGGACCCTCATGTTCCCGACGCTGGCCAGCCTCCTCGAGGAGCGCATGCGCGATGACCCCGAGCTCACCCACGCCGCCATCCATTCCCTCAATGAGTGGCTCCACGAGGAGTGGACCTTCAATTACCACGACCGGATCTTCGCCACGCCGGTGATCACCCTCCCTATCGTCGAGAAGGCGATCGAGGAACTCGAGTGGGTCCTCGAGCGCGGGGCCAAGACGGTGCTCATCCGGCCCTCGCCGGTGCCGGGGTACGGAGGCTCGCGGTCCTTTGCCTTCGAGGAGTTCGACCCATTCTGGCAACGGGTCGTCGACGCCGACATCTTGGTGTCCATGCACGCCTCGGACAGCGGTTACTCCCGGTACCAGAGTGACTGGACGGGGCCGTCGGAGTACCTGCCCTTCCGCCTGGACCCGTTCCGCATGATGTCGGTGGGCAAGCGCCCGGCCGAGGACGCAGCGGCGGCCATGACGTGCCACGGCTTGCTCACGCGCTTTCCCACGCTGCGGATCGCCTTCATCGAGAACGGCGCCGACTGGGTCATTCCGGTCCTCGATCACCTGGAGGACCTGTACCGCAAGATGCCGCAGGCGTTCGCCGAGAGCCCGGTCGACGCCTTCAAGCGGAACGTGTACATCAGCCCGTTCCATGAGGACAACCTCGAGAAGCTGGCGGGGGTCCTCGGCACCGACCACCTCCTCTTCGGCTCGGACTACCCGCATCCCGAGGGACTGGCCGAGCCCTGCAGCTACCTCGACCATCTGCCCGAGAGCTTCTCCGCGGAGGATGTGGAGAAGATCATGGGTGGCAATCTCGCTCGCATCATGCGCGTCGGGGTCACCGTCTAAAGCCGCTCCGGCCACATTCGCTCTGCCTCGAACTCGGAGCCGGCCAACCGAAGGTGGGCGACGGGGAAAGCCCGTCAGCTCGCTCTCGACCGTTGTGGTGTGCTGGCACGTTTCGCGGACAGGCCCAGCGCATTGACGAAGATCCTCGTCAATTGGTCCACGGCCTCGTCCATGCTGCAGTGCACCGCGCCCTGCACGAGCCACATCTCCGGGAACCTGCCCGTCATGGCGCCGAGTGCGGCCGCCGCGATTGTGGGGTCCAGGTCCGGGTCGGCGAGCCCGTGTTGTTGCAGGTTACGGATAGAAGAGGCGACCTGCTGGGAATAGCGCTCATGGCGCTCCATGCGCGTTGCGCTCACCTGCTTGTCGTATCGGGACATCTGCTCGATGACCCCGATGATCCGCGCCTCGCGCCGATAGGCCTCGAGATGCCGCCGCAGGGCCTCACGAATGCGCTCTTGCGGCGTGGCGCGGGACTCGGGATCGAGGATCACCAGGCCCAAGGGTTCGCCGAGTCTCTCCTCGACGGAGGCAGCAACCTCCCGGAAGATCTCTTCCTTGGAGTCGAAGTAATGGTAGAAGGAACCGTGAGAGAGGCCGGCCCTCTCGGCGATGTCCGAGATGCGACCCTCGAGGAACCCGTTCTCTTCGAAGATCTCCTTGGCTGCCTCGAGCAGTCGGACTCTGGTCCGTGTCCCCTTCAGCGAGCGGGGACCGTTCGGCCTCTCACTGTCGTCCGGGGCTGATGTCGGCAACCGATCTCCTTCGCATGGGTGCCTCTCCGCTGCGGCGTAGAGGGTAACGCAACGTTCCGTGCGCGCTGCATGGGCGAACGGAAGTATGTGAATGCCTACTTGTATACGCGACAAGGGCCTTGTTACCATGAGCGCGGTCCGGCCGCCCGACGCGACGGGAGGGAAGGGTGACGATCACATCGTCCGAGGGGTGGCACTTCCCGAGCCGGCCGCACACGGTCGAGCGGCCATCGATTCAGCCGGTGTGGCAGGGCGACCACCTTCTCCCACCGAGCCCGGCCCCTGAGGCGGGCCGATCATTGCACACGCAGGTAACGTCCTGATTTCGAACTAAGCACCCGGAGGCCACGTGCACCAGCTTTTCGCCAGCCTTTCACCCTCGTCGGTGGATACGGCACTGCTCTTGACCCGCATCGTCCTCGGCGCGGTCTTCCTCGCGCACGGCATCAACCACATCTTCGGAGGGGGGAAGATCGCTGGAACCGCCCGTTGGTTCGAGGGGCTCGGCATGAGGCCGGGCATCGTGCACGCCTGGGTGGCCAGTCTCACCGAAATCGGCGCCGGTGTGCTGCTCGTCGTCGGACTGGCGACGCCGCTCGCAGGGGCCGGCGTCGTCGGCGTGATGCTGGTCGCCTGGATCACCAATCATCGCAAGAACGGCTTCTTCATCTTCCGTCCCGGAGAGGGATGGGAGTACGTGATGGTGCTCACGATGCTCGGCGTCACGATCGGCACCCTTGGGCCCGGTCAATGGAGCATCGATGGGCATGTGCACACTCTGACCAGGTTGTGGGGTTGGCCCGGGTTCGCCATCTCGCTCGGAGTCGGCGCGGTGGGCGCAGCATTGCTGCTCCTGACCTGCTGGAGGCCTCACCCCGCTCCGGCGTCCGGCTAATAGCGCTGCGCGGAACTCACATCGAGTAGTCCGTCACTCTCAGACCGCGACCCCGATGCGGCGGCGGGCTATGCGGTCACGTCGCCGAATTCGGCGATCACGTCCTCGCCGAATTCCGAGAGGGTTTCGGGAGGCGCAAAATCACAGAACCACACGTACACCCGTTCCACCTCGCGCTCCACCAGTGATCCGAAGTAATCGACCAGCTCGGGCGCCGTACCGACGACGGGCGTACCTCCGAAGCGCCGACGTGCGGATTGTGCAACCTCGTCACGAAGGTTCTCGGACGGCACGAATGCGACCTGTACCTGGACCGAGCACCGGGCATTTCCCGAGAGCGGGCGCATCTCGTCGAGTTTGTCAATGATGCCGATGTGCACGTTCCACCAGTCCGCATGCGCAGCGACCAGCTCCATGGTTCTCCTGCCCGCGCCGCCGATCACGATCGGGATCTGGCTGAGCGGCCTCGGCTGTTGCTGCACTCCATGCAGGCGGAAGTGCTCCCCCTCGTAATCGAAAGTGTCGCCACGCCACAGCGCCTTCATGATCTCGAGGGATTCCTTCAACCGGCCCAACCGAGCCCCCGGCTCGGGCGACCCGATGGCGAAGGCCTCCAACTCGCACACCACCGAGCCCCAGCCGAGTCCCAGCTCGAATCTTCCATCGGACGCGCGGTCGAGCGTGACCGCCTCTCGCGCGAGCACTGCCGGATGCCGGAACGAGTCGCAGAGAACGAGGGAGCCGACGCGCAGCCGGTCGGTTCGGGCCGCGAGCCAAGCACTCGTGATCATCGCCTCGAACATCGGGGCACTCTCGGCCCCGGGTGGCGCCAGGTGATCCATTCCCGCGATGCCGGCGAAGCCCGCTGCCTCGGCAGCGACGGCGCGTTGCGCCATTTGGTCCATCGTCATCCGCATCTGCGGCAGGTAGAGCCAGAACTCGAGAGGGGTGGTCATCGACACTTGAAACTACTCGCCTCGGTTCGGTGAAAGGAGGGGTCGTGACCCTGCCTGGCCCGGACTAGAATTCCCCACCCGGTCTCGCAGCTTGCTGTCGCACGACTGCACTCCTACAAGGAGGGGGCGCATGTGAAAGCAGTACGCAGCGTCGAAGGAGGCGTGGCGGTCGTCGATGTCGACGAACCACCCGGCGCCGGCGAGCTCCTCGACGTGAGGGCAACCAGCATCTGCGGCGTAGGTCCAACGGGAGGCGACATGCTGGCTCACGCCAGAGCCAACGCGACCAGGATACGAACGAGACAGGTCAGAGGGGAGAAGAATCGATGGAGAATGAGCTTGGCGCGGCGGGGCTTCGTCTCGAGCGTGACGGTCCGATCGCATGGTGCGTGATCGACCGGCCGGGCGCAAGGAATGCGCTCACGCCCGCCATGTACTTCGGTATCAAGCGAGCCGTGCGACTCGTGAACACGGATCCCGACCTCGCGGCGCTGATCATCACCGGCAGCGGTGACGTCTTTGCGCCGGGAGGCGATCTCGGTGGACGCGCGGAACCGGGGGACTCCCTGCCGGACGACCTCGGGTACGACATCCTCCCGTTCGGCGCCATACGGGAGAGCCGGGCGCCCGTGGTTGCCGCAGTCAATGGCATCTGCCAGGCCGGCGGCCTCCTGATCGCCATGATGGCCGACATCGCGGTGGCCAGTGACCGGGCCACCTTCCGCGTGCCGGAGCTCCTGCGCGGGATCCCCGACGCCACGTATGCCGCGGCATTGCCGGCCCACGTCGGCGTCGCGGTCGCCCGCGATCTGCTGCTGTCGGCGCGGGTCTTCGACGCCGCGGAGGCACAGCGGCTCGGGGTGATCTCACGAGTCGTGCCGCACGAAGGGCTGCGTGCGGCCGCGCTTGACGCGGCTAGGCAGATCCTGCGGACGGCGCCCGAGGCCCGTGCCCACGTGAAGCGCATGCTCAACGAGCGCTACGGCGTGATCGACTACCAGACGATGTTCGGGGCGCTGGAGGGTTCACCGGAGCCCCGGGAGGGGATGAAGGCGTTCATGGAGAAGCGACAGCCGAGCTGGATTCCATCCGACCTCCCGTCCTGAGGTCGCGCCTTCGGTGGGATGGCGGCCCGCTGGACCTACGGGCGGGCCGGCTGGCGGGTGGCAATGGCAGCGATGACTCCGCCGTCAACGGGGACATCGATCCCGTTGACGAAGCTGGCGCTGTCGGACAAGAGGAAGGCCACCGCAGCCGCAACCTCCTCAGGCCGACCCTCGCGCCCCAGGGGGGTCAGTTGCACCAGCTGGTTGTTGGTCGGGCGAGCCGCCGCCTCCTGACGACCCATGGGGGTATCGATGATGCCGGGTGACACCGAGCAGACCCGGGCACCGACCCGGCCGAAGCGCACGGCCTCCCTTCGAACCAGGCGGTGCACACCTCTCTTCGCCCAGGTATAGGCCATGCCCGGGTCCTCGATCTCGGGACCGAGCTCGGCGCTGATGCGGTCCAGGAACTCGGCGTCGAGGGGGTTGTCGAGCACGGCATCGTGCGCCGGATCCATTTGGCCCGCAGCGAGCAGCGGCGCCATCGACGCGAAGCAGACGAGGGCGGTGCCTTGCGTTGCGAGCGGCCAGAGCACCTCCGTCAGCATTGCGGTCGCCACGAGATCGATCTCGAACACCCGTCGCCAATCTGCCATTGTCGGCGAGACGCCCGCCGCATGGGCAACGGCGCGCAACACACCCAACTCCGATGCTCGAGACGCAAGCCGCGCCACGCCGTCGCTGTCCGTGATGTCGAGGGGGAAGGGTTCGATGCCCGCTCCTCCGCTCTCTTCTGTGAGCTCCTTCGCCGCTCCGACGAGGCTCGGTTCGTCGATGTCAACGAGGAGAACATCGTCGACCAGGCTCGACATTCGTGTGGCGCAAGCCCGCCCCATTCCTCGTGCCGCTCCGGTGACGATTCCCACTGTCACGCGTTTCCCACCTCCCGGACCATTGCTGCCTTGTCTCTACAGAGATCCTCTCCTCTTCATCACAACGCCACACGGCCAGCGTCAGGCGCCAGGCTTCGGGCGATCCCCGTGGGCCCTGGACGACCTGCCGCCATGACGCTGACCAATGCCGCGACGTTCGATTACGACCCCGACAGGGTTGTGGTCCCCGCGACGTCGTGGCCGCAGAACGGCTGGGACGAGACGGGAACGAATCCGGTCTTGGTCGCCTTCATGACCCACGCGCAGTTCGCCGGGTCATGACCGAAGATGGTCGAGTAGTTGATGGTGATCGGCAGGAGACCGTTCCCGTTGTAGGCCTTGATGCTGCGGAGGTCCTTGATCACGGTCGCCCGCGTCGGGTTGGACCCGGCCATCTGCAGGCCCTTGATCATGAGGTCCGCGCCCAGCCACGACTCGGTCTCGCCGAAGGTCGCGAACTGGCTCTTGGTCAAGTGGGCGTACTTCTCCAAAGCAGCCTGCTCCTGCTCTGTGCCGGCGTTGGGCAGCGACCACGGGCGGAAGGCGCTGAGGAAGTAGTCGCCCTGCAGCGTGGACCAGACCTGTGATTTGATCACGGATGGCTCGTAGCCGGTGGCGAAGAGAGCGGCCTTGAGCTTCACGCCGGCCTGCTCCAGCGCCGTGGCGAGTGCGAAGTTGGAGTTGTCGTCCATGCTCGGGGTCATCGCGTTCACCCCGTCCTGCTTGGCGATGAGCGCCGCCGACGTGAAGTCCGCACCGCCGAAGGGGACCGTCAGATCTTCGACGCCGATTTTTCCGCCGGCATCTTGGAACGACTCTGCGGCTCCCCTGGCCGAGGAGGCGGACGACGGGGAGATGCCGTAGCCGTACGTACCGATGACCGTACCCCCATGT
>Ga0116217_10000811_pt1 | contig 31390 bp, 28 predicted proteins | sample Sb_taG_6_FD_89697 | JGI IMG/M metagenome (GOLD analysis project Ga0116217, IMG submission 89697) | Peat soil microbial communities from Weissenstadt, Germany - Sb_50d_4_PS metaG | ecosystem: Environmental > Terrestrial > Soil > Wetlands > Peat | place: Germany: Weissenstadt | collected 2010-09-21 | reverse complement strand
TGCGCATCGAGTTCCCGTACCCGCTCCTCCTGCCCGCGCACCGCGATGCGCAGATCCTCTTCGCGCGCGCCGACCAGGCGCTCGCGCTCGGCCGCATCGCGCTCCAGCGTCGCAATGCGCGCCTCGCGTTCGGCGATGACCGTGTCGTAGAGCTCACGACGCCCTTCGAGGCTCTGCAGGCTCTCGCGGTAGCGCTCGCCGCGCACGCGCCACTGTGTCAGGTCAGTTTCGGCGCTCTGGTAGCGCTGCTGCAGCGTCAGCCGCTCGGCCTTCAATGCCGTCAGCTCGCTCGATTGCGACTCGTTGCGCACCCGCGCGGCCGCGCCCTCGGCGCGTGCGGTGCTCAATGCATCCTGCAATTGCGCGCGCTGCGCGTTGGCCGCGGTAAGCTCGGTGTCGAAGCGCCCCTGCGAGCTGGACAGTTGTTGTTGAAAATCGCTCTGCCGTGCCGCGAGATCGGCAGCGAGCTGCACCACGCGCGCTTCGAGCTCGGCAATGCGCCGGTCGCGCTGTCCGACCTCGCGCTCGTAGACCGTCAGCTGCTCGCTCTTGCGATTGAGCAGCTGCTCGAGCTCGCGCAGATTGCCGGCCAGGCTCTGTAAATCGTGTTCGAGTTGACCGCGGCTTTCGCTCACCGAGGCGAGATCCGAGCGCAGCGCTCCAATTTCAGCCTCGTGCTGGCTGCGTTCGATCTGCTCGGCATCGACACGGGGCGCGCGCACGCGCTGCGAGAGCGTCGGCAGGTTCTGCGTCGAGGCGCTGTCCGCCTCGTCGGACGGAGAGATCCAGGCGTCGGTGGAGGAGAGTGGATCGATCGGCGCGGCTACCGCCGGTGACAGCTGCGGCAACTCGGCGGTCTGTTCCAGGTCGACCGGGGCTGGCGGATTCGTTTTGGTTTTGGTGGACAAGGCAATTTTCCTTAAGCGTCAGCGCCGTTCAAGCCAGCCCAAGGAACTGGCGCAATTGCGCCGCCTGCTTCTCAAACTCGCCCGGGGGCTGGCCGCACTCTTCGGCGGCGCGCAGATCAATGACGAGCGAGGGATGGCGCAGCGTGCGCGCCTCGGCGCGCACCGCCTCGGTGTCCGGTGACAGCACGACGCGGCCGACCTGTGTGGGTCGCTGCTGCAGCAGTGCCATGGCGATCGCCACGGCGTTGTCGTGCGCCAGCAGATCGACGTGACGCACGTGCATCGAATCGAGAAAGTCGCCCAGGGCCGCGGCCCGATCCGCGCTCGAGAGGGTTTCGGCATTGCCGTCCGACTCGCCACAACCCGGCAGATCCGGCGCATACACCGACCGGTCGCGCCCGAGCGGCAGTAACAGCGGCGCAAAAAATCGCCCCGACCCCGGCGCGCCGGGCAGACACAGCAGCGTCGTGGCCTCATCGAAACCACCGCCGGCCGGGATCGCGTAGCGCACGTGCAGCTGACCATAACGGCAATCGAAGTACGCGCGGCGCAGACGTGGCTCCGTCTGCAGCGGAGCGGGGGCGCGGCGGGCTTTGGCCATAAACGTAAAACACCTCGTTGAGGCTGTGCGCTGAGGTCTGCCGTGGACCTGTGCATGCGGGACTCCCCGAGCGGCCGCCGCGTGGACCACGAACGAGAGGATTATTCCTCAACGCGCCGCCCCGCCCTGCGACCCATTACCCAACTTCCGCGACAGACTGCGCGTCTGGATCGTCGCCTTATGACATAACACGACGCCCCGGGGGAGGGCGAGCGGTCCATGGACGCACCGCAACATCGGCAGAGGCAGGGCCAGAGGCTCCCGCCAGGCGCTGTGGCCCGGTGCCTTCGTACGCGTCGCCGAGAAGCTGCGCATCCCGCCGAGCGGCGAGAGTTATTCAGTCAATGAAGGCAACCGACGCGGCTTTCCGCGGGGCTTTCAGTGCTACCTCGACTGGGCCCAGGAGCGCGGCTATTCGAGCCGCTATCCGCCGACCGACCAGGCGCCGCAGGGGCAGCTGCGGCTGATGATCAGAACATGCCCGACGGATCGATCTGCGCCGGCTCGGCCTCCTGCGGCCGCGCGGCAATGAATTCGCCGGTGATCATGGCGTCATACCCGAGGCCCGGGCCGACCATCGGGTACACGCCGGCATCCGGATCGATGATGACCTCGAGAAATGCCGGTCCCTCGAAACTCAGGAACTCTTCGATGACGGCTGCAACGTCCTGCTTGCGATCGAGCCGCCGTGCCCATTGGAAGCCATCCGCGCTCGCCGCACGCACGAAGTTCTTCTTGTGCAGCGACTTGTCGCTACCGGACAGGCGCCCCTTGAAGAACAGCTTCTGCCACTGCTTGACCATGCCATCGCCGAAATTGTTCAACACCACGATCTTGATCGGCAGATCGTAGGTCGTGACGGTCTCGAGCTCGCCGATATTCATACGGATGCTGGCATCGCCGTCAAAATCGATGACCAGGCGGCCCGGGTGCGCCACCTGCGCGCCAATGGCCGCCGGCAGACCGAAACCCATCGTGCCCATGCTGCCCGAGGTGAGCCACAGCCGTGGTGAGCGGAAATCGAACATCTGCGCAGCCCACATCTGGTGCTGGCCGACGCCGGTGCTGATGATGGCCTCGCCGCGCGTGCGCCGGTTGATCTCCTCGATCACGTAGTGCGGCTGCACGAGCTCGCTGCCGCGGTCGTAGTTCATGGCATGCGCGCGCCGCAGCTCGGCCAATTGCCGCTGCCAGAGAGCGAAATCGGGCTTGGGCTGCAGACGAGCGCCGTACGCGCTCAGTGCCTGAAGCGCTTCGGGCAGCAAGCCCACATGGCTCCAGTGAGCATTCTTGACTTTGTTGATCTCGGCCGGATCGACGTCCAGATGCGCGATGCGCCGGGCGTTGCGCGCGAACTTAGCCGGGACACCGGCAACGCGGTCGTCGAAACGCGCACCGACCGCGATCAAAAAATCGCAATCCTCGACGGCGTAGTTGGCGAACGCCGCGCCGTGCATCCCGAGCATGCGCATCGACAACGGATGAGTCGTGTCGATGGCGCCGATTCCCATGAGCGTCGTCACCGTCGGAATGCCGAATTGCTGCGCGAACTCGGCCAGTGCCGCGGCCGCGCCGCCGTTGATGATGCCGCCACCCGCGTACAGTAGCGGCCGCTGCGCCCGTGCCAGCAGCTCGAAGAAGCCCGCCGCCGCCGCACCGTCCAGCACGCTCGAGGTCAGCTCGCGCAGGCGCTGCCGATAGCCCGGGATCGCAAGCTTGCCCTCGCCGCGGAATACGCCGACCGCAGTCTGAACGTCCTTCGGAATATCGACCACCACGGGACCCGGGCGACCCGTGCGCGCGATCTCGAAGGCGGTGCGCATGGTGGCCTCCAGTCGCGCCGGATCGGTCACCAGAAATACGTGCTTGGCGATCGACCCCATCATCGAGGCCACGGGCGCCTCCTGGAAGGCATCAGTGCCGATCGAGGCGGTCGCGACCTGGCCGCAGATCACGACGATCGGCACGGAGTCGGCCATGCAGTCGCGCACCGGCGTCACGGTGTTGGTCGCACCCGGTCCGGAGGTGACCAGGCAGACGCCGACGCGCCCGCTGGCGCGTGCGTAGCCCGCGGCCATGAAACCTGCGCCCTGCTCGTTGGCCGGCACGATCAGCGCGACCTGCCGACCGGCGGCGCGCTTCTGCTCCTCGTTGAAGGTGAAGATGGCGTCGTAGGTCGGCAAAACGGCGCCGCCGCTATAGCCAAAAATTGCGCCGGTGCCCTCATCGGCGATCACCTGGACGATCATCTGAGCGCCGGACATCGTCTTGCCGGCGAGCGGATGCGGTCCGGCAGGGGCTTCCGCGCCCACCGGTTTTGCACTATGGGTCATCGGGGTGATCGGCGCCGTCATCAAGCGATTATGGCCGACGCGGCCCGCGATTGGCTATTCTGAGGCCATGCGACACATTATCGCCATCCTGCTCCAGAACGAGTCCGGCGCTCTGACGCGCGTCGCCGGCATGTTTTCCAGCCGCGGCTACAACATCGAGTCGCTCGCCGTGGCCACGACCGATGATCCGACGGTATCGCGCCTGACGCTCGTGACCAGCGGCCCCGAGGCCGTCATCCTACAGATCGCCAATCAGCTCAAGAAACTCATCGACGTGGTCAGCGTCGAGGACATGACGCGCGGCGAGCACATCGAGCGTGAGCTGGTGCTTATCAAGCTGCGGCTCGATGCTGCGCGGCGCGACACCGTGCGTGGTTATGTCATCCGCACCGGCGGGCGCGTGCTCGATCCGTCCAGCGAATGCTTTATCGTCGAACTGCTCGGCAGCGAGGCGGAGATCAACGGTTTCATGCGTAATCTCGCGGCCCACGGCGAATTGATCGAAGTGGTGCGCAGCGGCGCGCTCGGCATCAGCCGCAATGCGCGCACGCTGCGCGTCGTGGAATAGACGGCCCCCTGGGGCGCGGCGGCGCCGCTAGTCGGCCGCGTCCGGCAGCAGCACCGAAGCGCCGACCGTGCGGCGGGTTTCCAGATCGCGATGCGCCTGCGCTGCCTCCTTGAGCGCATAGCGTTGACCAATCGCAACACGCACCGTGCCGGCTCGCACCAGCGCGAACAGTGCGCGCGCGGCGGTCTCGAGCTCCTCGTGTTTGGCGATGTAATCGAACAGCGAAGGGCGCGTCAGGAACAGCGAGCCGCGGCGGGCAAGCTCCAGCGGCGCGATGGCGGGCACCGGTCCCGAGGCATTGCCGAAGCTCACCAGCATGCCGCGCGGACGCAGACTGTCGAGCGAGTCCATGAAGGTGTCCTTGCCGACCGAATCGTAGACCACATCGGCCATCTTGCCGCGCGTGTAGCTGCGTACCGAGGCGACGATGTCGTCGCGACCGGCCACGAATACCCGGTGACAGCCCTGCCGGCGTGCGATCGCGGCTTTGGCCTCGCTGCCAACGATGCCCATGACGCGCGCGCCGAGCGCGTGCGCCCACTGCGATAGCAGCGAGCCCACGCCGCCGGCCGCGGCATGCAGCAGCACGTAGTCACCGCGACGCACGGGGTACGTGCGACGCAGCAGGTACTCGGCCGTGAGTCCCTTGAGCATCAGCGCCGCGCCCTGCTCGTCACTGATGGCGGCGGGCAATTTGACCAGTCGCGCCGCAGCGATATTGCGCTGCTCGCAGTACGCCCCGCTGGCTGCCTGGACGTAGGCCACGCGCTGTCCGATGCGAACAGTGCGCACGCCGCGGCCCAACGCCACCACGACGCCCGCGGCCTCGCGTCCGGGTATCTCGGGTAGCGGCCGCGCATACAGTCCACTGCGATCATAGACGTCGATGAAATTGACGCCGATCGCGCTATGGCGCAGGCGCACTTCACCGCGCGCCGGCGGTGCGAGCTCCTGCCGCTCCCACTTGAGGACCTCGGCGCCGCCGTGCTCATGAAACACGATGGCGTTGGTGCAGACTGCTTGCACGGCGCACTACAGCGCGGCGTTGTCGGTCTCGCCGGTGCGGATACGAACAGCCCGAGTGATATCGGTGATGAAGATCTTGCCGTCGCCGACCTTGCCGGTCTTGGCGGCCTTGAGCACGGCCTCGACCACCTGATCGACCATCTCGGTGCGCACCGCGACTTCCACGCGCGTCTTGGGCACGAAATCGACCACGTACTCCGCGCCGCGATAGAGCTCGGTGTGTCCGCGTTGCCGGCCGAAACCCTTGACCTCGGTGACGGTCATGCCCGAGACCCCGATTTCGGACAAGGCCGAACGCACATCATCGAGTTTGAAAGGTTTGATAATTGCCGTAACCAGTTTCATGCGAGAACTTTCGCCTCCATTCTTGTTCGGTCGGCTGCTTCCCCGTCGGGACAGGGTGCACCTTTCATGCCATGCGCTGCCCCTACCAATGCGCCGTGCGCCTGCCGCTGCGCGCTGGCACGGCATTACCCTAGCACCAATTCAGAGCAAATTGACGAGTGCCGCGCTCGTTTATAACGCGGATTGCGCCCTCCACCCCGCCTTGCGTCTGCCCGGTGGCGGCTCCTCGCCGGCCCGCGGCGGCGAGCCGACCCCCCCTCGGCCGCGCGCTCGGCTCAGCGCAACACGATCAGCAGATCCTTGGCATCCACCGCCATGCCCGGGTGCACCAGCACTTCGGCCACCTCGCCGTCGACTTCCGCGCGCACCGCCATTTCCATTTTCATGGCCTCCAGTGTCGTGACGACATCGCCGCGTGCGACGCGCTGGCCGACCGCCACGTTGATGGTCGCCACCGTGCCGGGCATCGGCGCGCCGAGTTGGTGCGGGTTGCCGGCATCGACCTTGCGCTGCGGCGGACGCTTGGGCTTCTGGCGGCGGTCGGTCACGCGAACCGATCGCGGCTGGCCGTTGAGCTCGAAGAATACCGTGCGCGTGCCGTCCTCGTGCGGTTCGCTCTGCGTCACGTAGCGCACGATGAGCGTCTTGCCGCGCTCGAGATCGACGCTGATCTCCTGGCCCGGCTGCATGCCGTAGAAAAAAATCGGCGTCGGCAGTATCGCCACGTCGCTGAATCGCCGGCGGTCGGCAGCATACTCGGTGAAAACCGACGGATACATCAGATAGGAGGCGAATTGCTGGTCGGTCACGCTGCGCGCAGCGCGGGCGTCGGCCTCGAGACGCAACTGCACCAGATCCGCCGGCGGCATCTCCTCGCCCGGCCGCCGCCGACGCGGGGCTGCCCCCTTGAGCACCTTGCGCTGCAGGGCTTCGGGGAAACCGCCGTAGGGCTGGCCGACGTCGCCATGAAACAGCCGCACGACGGATTCCGGGAAGGCGATCTGAGTGTTCGGGTCGAGCACCGCGGCGCGCGTGAGCCCGCTGGTGACCATGAGTATCGCCAAGTCGCCGACTACCTTCGAGGTCGGCGTGACCTTGATGATGTCGCCGAACATGTCGTTGACTTCGGCGTAGGCGCGCGCCAACTCGGGCCAACGCGTCTCGTCGATTCCAAGTGAGCGCGCCTGCTCACGCAGATTGGTGTACTGCCCGCCCGGCATGCCGTGCACGTAGACCTCGGAGGTACCGGCACGATTGTCGCTTTCGAAGGCGGCATAGCTGCTGCGCACCTGTCCCCAGTAATGCGCAATCGTGCGGATGTGCTCGGTATCCAGACCCGGATCGCGCGGGCCGTAGCGCAGCGCTTCGGCGATCGAGCCGAGATTCGGCTGCGAGGTGAGGCCGCTCATCGAATCCATTGCGGCATCGACCGCGTCGGCGCCGGCGGCGATCGCCGCAAACACGCTCGCCGCGGCGATGCCGCTGGTGTCGTGTGTATGGAAATGCACCGGCAGCCCGGTCTCATCCTTCAGCGCCTTGACCAGATCGTAGGCGGCGCGCGGCTGGCACAGGCCGGCCATGTCCTTGACCCCCAGGATATGCGTGCCGGCGGCCTTGAGCTCGAGCGCGAGCTTGCGGTAGTAATCGAGCGTGTACTTGCGCTCATGCGGGCTGCTCAAGTTGCCGCTATAGCAGATGGCCGCCTCGCACAGCCGTCCGCTCGCGCGCACCGCATCGATGGTCACGCGCATGTTCTCGACCCAGTTGAGCGAATCGAACACGCGGAACAGATCGATGCCGGCGGCCGCGGACTGCTGCACGAAGTAGCGCACCACGTTGTCGGGATAGTTGGTATAGCCGACCGCATTGGCCGAGCGCAGCAGCATCTGCAGCAGCAGATTCGGCATCGCCTCGCGCAACGCCGCCAGCCGCTCCCACGGATCCTCCTTGAGGAAACGCATGGCGACATCGAAGGTAGCGCCGCCCCAGCACTCGACCGAGAACAGCTGCGGCAGCAGCACGGCATAGGCCGGCGCGATGACCGCCATGTCGACGGTGCGCACGCGCGTGGCCAGCAGCGACTGGTGCGCATCGCGCATGGTCGTATCGGTCAACAGCACCCGCTGCTGGCTGCTCATCCATTGCGCGAAGCGCTCCGGGCCGAGTTCCTCAAGACGCTGTTTGCTGCCCGGGGGTACCGTGTCGGGCGCGGACGCGCCCGGCGGCAGGCGCGGCGGCCGCACCGGCGTGAGCCGCTCCGGCATCGGCCGGCCGACGACTTCAGCGTTGCCGTTGACCACCGTTTCCGCCAGATAGGTCAGGATGCGCGTGGCGCGGTCGCGGCGTGCCGGCGCCGCAAACAGCTCCGGCGTCTCATCGATGAAGCGCGTGGTGTACTGCCCACGCTTGAAGCACGGGTGCGTGATGATCTGGTCCAGGAAACGCAGATTGGTCGCCACGCCGCGCACGCGGAATTCCCACAGCGCGCGGTGCATGCGCGCGATGGTTTCCTCCGGCGTGGCCGCCCAGGTGGTGACTTTGATCAGCAGCGAATCGTAGAAGCGCGTGATCATTGCCCCGGAGTACGCCGTGCCGGCATCCAGCCGCACACCAAAACCGGCCGGGCTGCGATAGGCGGCGATGCGGCCATAATCGGGCACGAAGTTGTTGTGCGGATCCTCGGTCGTCACGCGGCATTGCAGCGCGTGCGAGACCAGATGGATGTCGGTCTGCGGCGGCACGCCGCTGGAAGACTCGCCGATGCGCTCGCCGTCGGCGACGCGGATCTGCGCTTTGACCAGGTCGATGCCGGTCGCGCATTCGGTCACGGTATGCTCGACCTGGATGCGCGGATTGACCTCGATGAAAAAGAACTGGCCGCTGTCGGCATCCTGCAGGAACTCGACCGTGCCGGCATTGCAGTAGTGAGCGACGCGGCCAATCTTGAGGGCCGCATCACACAGCGCGGCGCGCTCGGGATCGCTGAGGAACACCGCTGGCGCGCGCTCGACCACCTTCTGATTGCGCCGCTGCACGGTGCAGTCGCGTTCATATAGATGCACCAGATTGCCGTGGGTATCGCCGAGGATCTGCACCTCCAGATGGCGCGCGCGGCGCAGCAGCTTCTCCAGGTAGACCTCGTCGTTGCCGAACGCCGCCATGGCCTCCCTGCGCGCCACCGGCAGCAGCTCGGCGAGCTGCGCATCGCTCTCGATCGCGCGCATGCCGCGACCGCCGCCGCCCCAGCTGGCCTTGAGCATCATCGGGTAGCCAACCGCTTGCGCGAGCCGCGTGCATTCGGCCAGATCGGCCGGCAGCGGCGGCGTGGCGGGCATCACCGCGACCCCGGCGCTGACTGCCAGATCACGCGCCGCAACCTTGTTGCCGAGCTGGCGCATGCTCGAGGCGCTCGGGCCTACGAAGATGAGTCCGGCCGCGACGCATGCTTGCGCGAATTCGGGGTTCTCCGACAGGAAGCCGTAGCCTGGGTGAATGGCATCGACGCGCGCTGCGTGCGCGATACGCAGGATATCGGCGATATCGAGATAGGCTTCGACCGCCCCCTTGCCCTCTCCAACCAGGTAGGCCTCGTCGGCTTTGGTCCGATGCAGACCAAAGCGGTCCTCCTGCGAGTAGATCGCAACCGTATTGACGCCGAGCTCGTTGGCCGCCCGCATGACGCGAATCGCAATCTCGCCGCGGTTGGCGATCAGCAGACGGCGAATCCTATGCAGCACGCTTGCGACCTCGTCGGGACAGGCGTTTTGATTCTAGTCGGCGAGATAGCTGGCGAGATAGTCCTCGAAGCTGCCGCGAGGCGCCGCCTCGAGGGCGGCATATTGCTGCAGCGATTGCTGCACTTCGGCTTCGAATTCGCGGGCTGGTTCGGCCGCAAACGGCACGCCATGCAGACAATATTCCTTGTGCTCGCGCGAGACGCGCAATGCCAGCGCCGCAAAGCCCTCCGGTTGCGCGCGCAGCTCGCGCAGCAGCCGCGCCGAGGGCGTGTGCTCGACTTCTTCGAGCTTCAAGCGTTGCTCGCGCAGAGCCGCCACGTACGGGCGCTGCGGGTGCGCGGCGTCGAGCAGCTCGCAAATGCCCTGCATCGACTCGAGCAGCTCGGCGCCCCAGCTGCGCATCGATACGCGCCGCCCGTCGCGCTCGAGGTTGAGCGCCGGCTCACGGCCGCGCCGCGCTACCGCTAAGTGATTGCGCTCGATCGCCTCTTCTTCGACGCCGTCGATCGGCGGGCTGGCCTTGAACAGCAGCATGATCAGCAGCGCCTCGAGAAAGTGCAGCTTGCGTAAATTCACCCCCACCGCGTCAAAGGCGCTGTTGTCGAGCGCGCGCACTTCAACGTATTCCACACCGGCGCGCGCCAGAGCGGCGGTGGTACGCTCCCCGGCACGCAGCGTGCGCTTGGGCCGCACGTAGCTGTAGTACTCATTCTCGATCTGCAGCGCATTGCCGGACAGCTGCTGATACTCGCCATCGCGCTTGACGCCGAGCGCCAGGAACGGCGCATACGGCGCCCTGATCGCGCGGCGCAGATCGTGCAGGTATTCCCCCAGACTGTTGACCGAGATCTGCGCCGCGGCCGGGTTGCGGTTACGATAGCCGATGTCGCTCATGCGCAGCGAAGTCGCATAGGGACCAATGAGTGTATCGGCGCCGAGCGGCTCGAGACCGGCGTCGCTGCGGCCCTGCAGGAACGAACGGCACAGCGCCGGCGACACGCCGAACAGATATGAAACGATCCAGCCGTGGCGCCGATAGTTGCGCAGTAGGTCGAAGTAGCTCGCACTGCGGAAACTCTGGCCGGCTTCGCGGCTCAGGCAGATTTCGGCATACAGCGGCCAGAAGGCCTCCGGCAACGAGTAGTTGAAATGCACGCCGGAGATGGCCTGCATGACGCCGCCGTAGCGTATCTTCAGTCCGTGGCGGTAGATGTACTTGAGCCGGGCCTGATTCGAGCTGCCATAGCGCGCGATCGGCACCTCATCGTCGTCGCGCAGCTCGCACGGCATCGACGTGGCCCAGAGCAGCTCATCGCCGATGTGGCGGTAGACGAACTGGTGCAGATTGCACAGGTAAGCGAGCAGCGCACCGTTGTCGGGAAAGGTCGGTGTCACCAGCTCGGCGAGCGCTTCGGAGTAATCGGTCGTGATGTGCGGATTGGTCAGCGCCGAGCCGAGGCTCAGCGGATGCGGTGTCTGCGCGATGCGTCCCGCCGGGGTGACGCGCAGCGATTCGCGCTCGAGGCCGCGCCGGCCATGCGCGAGCAGCTGCTGCTCGCGGCTGTTGCTCAATGCAGCCAGCCGGCGCTCGAACATGCGATCGATGCCAGAAGCGGCCATCCCGTCTCCACCTCTACCTGCGGGCGTGGCATCCTATCAGCCTGGTTGCTAAAAGAGAGCGCGGGTCGCTGGAGGCGCATATGTTGATCGGAAGCACTACTCACCGCGTCGCCATCCTTGGCGGAATACGCACCCCATTCGCACGTTCCCATACCGCCTATGCCGGCACTGAAAATCAGGACCTGCTGACCGCGGCGCTGCGGGCGCTGGTCGAACGCTTTCATCTCCAGGGCCAGCGCCTCGGCGACGTGATCGCCGGGGCGGTCATCAAGCATCCAAAAGACTTCAATCTGACGCGTGAGTCATTGCTGTCGACCGGGCTGCATCCGCAGACCCCCGGCCTGGACGTGCAACGCGCCTGCGGCACCAGCCTCGAGGCGGCCATATTGATCGCCAACAAGATTGCTCTGGGACAGATCGATGCCGGCATTGCTGCGGGCGTCGATGACTTGAGCGATCCGCCCGTGGTGTACCCGAAATCCTACCAGCGCCGGCTGCTCGAGAGCTTCCGCGGCCGCGGCTTCGGCCAGCGCGTGCGACCCTGGTTGGGAATCAAAGCCGCGGATCTCAAGCCGGTGCTGCCCGCCGTGGTCGAGCCGCGCACGGGTCTGTCGATGGGCCAGAGCTGCGAGCTCATGGTCAAGACCTGGAAAGTCAGCCGCGAGCAGCAGGATCAGCTCGCCCATAACAGTCACCTCAAAGCCGCAGCTGCCTGGCGTGATGGCTTCTACGATGATCTCGTGGTGCCGTTCCGCGATCTCAAAAGCGACAACAATGTCCGCGCCGATGCCTCGCTCGAGCGGCTGGCGAAGCTCAAGCCGGTCTTCGATCTGAGCGGCGCGGGCAGCCTCACGGCCGGCAACAGCACGCCGCTGACCGACGGTGCGGCGGCATTGCTGCTGTCCTCGGAAGCGTGGGCAGCGGAGCGGGGCCTGCCGGTCATCGCCTATCTGCGCGCCGGCAAGAGCTGGGCGGTGGATTTCGCCAGCGGCCACGAAGGCCTGCTGATGGGCCCCGCCTATGCCGTCTCGGCCATGCTGCGCGACACCGGCCTGACGCTCCAGGCGTTCGACTATTACGAGATCCATGAGGCCTTCGCGGCCGTACCGTTGTGTCTGCAGAAGGCATGGGAGTCGGCCGACTTCGGCCGCGAGCGCCTCGGCCACGATGGCCCTCTGGGCTCGATCGATAGCTCGAAAATGAATGTCAAAGGTGGCAGCGTTGCGATCGGCCATCCATTCGCGGCCACCGGGGCGCGCATCCTGGCGACGCTGGCCAAGCAGCTGGCCGCCGATCCTGCCGCCAGGCGCGGACTGGCCTGCGCCTGCACCGCCGGCGGCATGGCGGTCAGCGCCATCCTGGAGCGTGCGTGAGCCAGTATGAGCCCTTGATGGCGCGCGACGGCCACACGTTCAGTACCTATATCGTCAAACCGTCGGGCAAGGCGCGCGGCGGCGTGGTCATCGTGCAGGAGATATTCGGGCTCGCGCCGCATATCTGCCGCATCACCGACGGCTACGCACAGCAGGGCTATCTCGCGGTCGCGCCGGCGCTGTTTGACCGCGTCGCGCGCGGTCTGGTGCTCGGCTACTCCGCCGCCGAGGTGCAGCAGGGCCTGGGGTACCGCCAGCAGATTCCGACCGAAAAGGCGGTCATGGATATCGCCGCCGCTGCAGCCATTTGCCGCCACGTCGGCCGCGTCGCGGTGATCGGCTTCTGTTGGGGCGGGCGCCTCGCCTGGGCGGCCGCCTGCGAACTGCCGCTTGCCGCCGCGGTCTGCTACTACGGCGGCGGGATCGTCCAGGAGCTGCCGAGGACACCGCAATGTCCGACCCAGTTGCATTTCGGCGAACAGGATCGATCCATTCCGCTCAGCGATGTCGAGCGCATTCGCGCGGCCTATCCGCAGGGCGAATTCCACACTTACGCGGCCGGTCACGCCTTCAGCAACGACGATCGGCCGCAGAACTACGATGAGCCGGCCAGCACGTTGGCGCAGCAGCGCACGCTTGCGTTTCTGACGCAGCACGTCGGCTAGCCGCTCGCCATGGCCAGCGCGACGGTCGCGGCACTGATCGTGAACACCGGCACGCCGGTCGCACCGCGCAGCGGCGCGGTGTGGCACTTTCTGCGGCGCTTCCTGTCCGATCGGCGCGTCATCGATTTGCCGCGCGCTTTCTGGCTGCCGCTGCTCTATGGCCTGGTCCTACCGCTGCGCGCGCCGCGCAGTGCGCACAAGTACCGTGAAATCTGGCGCGAGGAAGGCTCGCCCTTGCTGTACTACACCTCGCGCCTGCGCGAGGCGCTCGCCCGCGAGCTCGGCAATGCCCGCGGGGCGCTGCGGGTCGAGCAGGCGTTCCTCTACTCCCCGCCGTTCGTGGCGCAGGCGCTCGAGCAGCTGCGCAGCGCCGGCATCCGGCGTTTGCTGATCGTACCGTTGTTTCCACAGGGCAGCGGCAGCACCACCGGTGCGGTCTACGATCAGGTGGCGCAGGCGCTGCGTGACTGGCGTGCCCTGCCGGAATTGCGCTACTTCTCCGGCTATTGCGCCGTACCCGAATTCATCGGCGCATTGGCCAACAGCGTGCGCGAGCATTGGAGTACACATGGCCGCAACGGCCATCTGCTGATGTCCTTTCACGGCATTCCACTCTCCTATGTCGCACGCGGCGATCGCTACGCCGAGGACTGTCAGGCCACCGCGGCACAGCTCGCCGCGGCGCTCGAGCTGCAGCCGCAGGACTGGAGCTTGAGTTTTCAATCGCGATTCGGCGCCAACCGCTGGCTCACCCCGGCGACGGACCGGACGCTGGCGGAACTGCCGCGGCGCGGTCTGCGCCACGTCACGGTCGTCTGTCCCGGCTTCGCCTGCGACTGTCTGGAGACACTCGAGGAAATCGCGCTGCGGGGACGCGCGATCTTCATGACGGCCGGCGGCGAGCACTTCGACTACGTCAGCGCGCTCAACGGCCGCACCGATCATGCACGCGCGCTCGCGCAGGCCATGCTGCGCGCGACCGGCGATTGGGCCTGAATCACGGCCGGGCAATGTTCGGCCGCTTCCTCGAGCTTGCCATCGCTACGCATGACATCGCCGCGTCGGTGCAGTTCTACGAGCGCCTCGGATTCGTACAGTTACCGACCACTGACGCCTGGTCGTACCGTTATGGCGTGCTCAGCGATGGCCGCATTCATCTGGGATTGCACGAGTGCCCGATGCCCTCGCCGTCGCTGAGCTTCGTGCGGCCCGAGCTCGCGCGGGCAGCCGCGGGCTTCGCGGCCGCACAGATCGAGCCCGAGCTCACGCGCCTGGGCGAGGAGGAGCTGCATCAGCTGCGAGTGCGCGACCCTGGCGGACAGGCCATCACGCTGCTCGAGGCGCGCACCTACTCGCCGGCCGGCCCGCCCATGGGCGGCGCTTCGGTCTGCGGCTATTTCGCCCATCTGAGCCTGCCGCAGACGGACTTCGAGCTCGCGCGCGTGTTCTGGGAGCGCGCCGGCTTTGTCGCCCTACCCGAGCTGGACGAGCCCTATGCACATCTACCTTTGACCAGCGATCGGCTCGATCTGGCCTTTCATCGGCGGCGCTGGTTCGATGCGCCGCTGCTGGTGTTCGAATGCGAGGACCTGACAGAGCAATGCATTCGCATGCACTCCCTCGGCATCGCGCTCTCGAGCGAGCTGCCGCGCGGAGCCGATCGTGCCAGCAGCGCGCTGATCGAAGCGCCCGAGGGCACGCTGCTATGGATGCTGCAGGCCGGCGCCTGAGCCGGCCGCGCGCTGCGCCAACAGACGGTAATGGATGTGAATGGTCTGGGCAACGCGCAGTGCGCCGAGCGCCACGCTGTAAGGCGTGAGCCCGAGCTGCGCGTGCGTGAGATCGAAATCGCCGCTGACCGTGAGCGCCTCGGCCCTCGCCTGCAGCGTCACGGGCACCTCGGCGGTACTGTCGTGATCGCGTACGCGGATGCGCACGCTTGCCACCCAGCGCTCGCCATCGGCGCGCAATTGCTCACAGTCAAGCCGGATCGTCGGGAACTGCGCCGCATCGAGCTGCTGCTCGCCGAGCATGTGCGCGCGCGTGCCGGCGATACTGGCGGCATCAAGCGTGGCCTGGAAATCCTCGCCCTGTTGGGCTCGCAGCGCAGGCTCATCGATCGCGATCGACTCGACCGGGAATTGCAGTGAGAAGCTCGCGTGCGCGAGATCGCCCGGCACGGTCACATCGCCCGACAGATCGTGCACGGACAGCACGTGATTGTGCCCGAGCCTCGCCATAGGACCATCGCGGTACACCAGGATCAGCACCTGCGAGGCGGCCGCATCGATTCGATAGTGCTGGGGCGCGGCGGTCTCGGCAGCGGGCGCTGGCGCGGCTGGCCTTGATGGGGCGGGCAGCGTGCGGCAGGCGGCCACGAGCAGAGCGCTCGCGAGCGCCGTCCAGCGCACGGCACGTACGCGCGCGGCGCGCACGGCGTTGGATCTAGCCCCGCTCAGCGCGCCCGCCGCCCGGTGCGGCGCTTCGCCCGCCCCTTCGACTTGACCGGCGCTGCCGGCCTGGCGCGTTTGCGGACTGCAGCGCTGCGCCGCTGCGCCACGATGGCAGGATTTTCCAGCGTCGAGATGTCTTGCGAAATCTCCTCACGACGGGCTATGGCACGCAGCAGCCGGCGCATGATCTTGCCCGAGCGCGTCTTGGGCAGGCCGTCGGGCGCGAATCTGCGCTGCTCCTGCAACACCGATTCGATGTCCTTGGAGCTCGTTCGTCGCCCTGTCACGCCCGCCCCACCCTGTGTTTTTCCGACCGAACCTGAAGAATACCTCAAAGGCCATACGCAAAAGCCGCATGCCGCTGCCCCAGTTGCGCGCTAGAATTCGATCTGCCAGCCAATGCAGGCTTACCTTACTTAAGAGGGGACACGACATGAGCCACTCCGTTTCGCGCCGCGACGCCTTGAAGCAAGTGATGCTACTGTTGGGAGCTGCGGCCGCTGTGCGCCCGAGCCAGAGCGTCCACGCCGCCGAGCTGCCGCATCTTGAGCCGGCCGATCCAACCGCCAAGGGGCTCGGCTACACCCACGACGCCAAGAGCGTCAATGCCAAGGCTTTTCCGACGTACAAGCCCGGATCGGTCTGCAGCAACTGCTCGCAGTTCCAGGCCGCCGCGAGCCAGGCCTGGGGCCCATGCGGCGTCTTCCCGGGCAAGCTGGTCAATGCCAACGGCTGGTGCCAGGCCTACGTCAAGAAGGCCTGAGCGGACGCCGCCGCTCTACGCCGTCAGGCTCAGCCGCTGCGCCTGACGCTGTAGCAGCGCGCCGAATCCCTGACCCGCGCAGAAGGCTTCGATCTGCGCGAGGTCCGGCGCCCGGCGTTGCAGATCTGCCTGGCGGGCCGCCAGCGGCACATTGCAGACGATGCGGGTGAGCGCGCGCGCCTCATAGGCCGCCGCGCGGTGGGTGCGCAGGCGCTCGGGCAGGGACGCTGCGCCACGCACGGGCAGCTGGGCGACCGCATCGAGCCGTTCGAACAGCTCCTCGAGCGAGGCGCAGAGCGTCATGAGCAGGCCCGCGGTCTTCGCTCCGACGCCGGGCACGCCCGGCACATTGTCGATGCTGTCGCCGCGCAGCGCCAGGTAATCGGCCATGCGCTCGGGTCGCACGCCGAAGCGCGCCGCGATGTCATCGTAACGGTATTCGACCGCCTCACCATAGTCCCAGAACACGTCCTTCGGCCCGATCAACTGCGCGAGATCTTTGTCGCGCGATACCACCGTCACCGCCAGTCCCTCGGCGCGGCATAAGGCCGCCAGCGTGCCGATCAGGTCGTCGGCCTCGTACAGGTCAGCGGCGAACTCCGCCACGCCGAGGTGCCGGCAATATTCGCGGCAGAGTGCGAACTGGCGTGCGAGCGCGGGCGGGGCCGGCTCACGATTGGCCTTGTAGGCCGGATAGAGGCTATGGCGGAAGCAGCTGCCATGCTGCGGATCGAATGCCACGGCGACATGGCGCGGCCGACGGCGCTCGATCAGGTCATTGAGGAAGCGCGCGAAGCCGTACAGCGCGTGCGTCGGCTGGCCGTCGGGGTCGGCGAGATCGCTCGGCAGCGAGTACCAGGCGCGGAAGATATAGACCGAGGCGTCGATCAGATAGACGCGCGGGCACACGGCGCTGATCGTGGCCGAGCTCAGGCGCGCCAGCGCGCGATGCGGTCGTGCAGCGGGCTGTGGCGCGGAAAATGCGCCAGCAGGTATTCCATCTGATCGGCCAGCACGCGCCGGCCTTTGAGAAAGATGTACTCCGCGTAGGTCGGCGTGAACGGTACCGCAATGAGTTGCATCTTGGCCTGTTCGGGTGTTCGCCAGGCCTTTTCGTTGTTGCAGCGGCGGCAGGCTGCGACGACGTTGGTCCAGACATCCATGCCGCCCTGACTGAAGGGCCGCACATGATCGCGCGAGAGCTCGCGGCTCGCAAAGCGCTCGGCGCAGTACATGCACACGTAGGCGTCGCGGCGGAACAGCGTCTCGTTGTTCAGCGGCGGCACGTAGTCGTGGCGCGTATTGCCCGGATTACCGGTATGCCCGACCGTGGCCACGATCGAGCTGACCTCGAGCACTGTGCGGCGGCCGCTGCGCGCATTGACGCCGCCGTAGAGGCGGTACAGCAGCGAGCCGCAGGTGTAGGCGACCTGATCCTGGTGGTAGAGCCGCGCGGCCTCGCGATAGTCGACCCACTCGAGTGGCATGCCCGCAACGTCGGTCCGCAGCACCATCTGCGACAGTCCGTGGCCGGGCGAACTTACCAACAGTTCGAGTTCCAAATCGTGTTGCCTGAAGCCAACGCTCATAATCTGTAAGATACGGCAGGCTTGTGCGAGAATTCAACGATTAAGGTCTCAATGCGCACCGCCTCGGCGCATGCCCGGCGCGCGCACTTGCCACGTCCGCGGGCGACGGCCACACAGTGAGGAGAAGGATATGCCGGTCACGATCGGTGCGCTCCGTGAGCGCGCGCCTGGAGAGACGCGCGTCAGCCTGGTCCCGGAGATTGCCGACAAACTGGCCGCAGCCGGCGTGCGCGTGCTGCTCGAGCGTGGCGCGGGCACGAGTGCGCAATTTCCCGATGCGCTCTACAAGCGTGTCGAATGGATGGACAGCAGCGATGCGGTGCTCGGCGCCGTCGATGTGCTGCTGACCGTGCAGCCGCTCGACATCGCGCAGATCCAGCAGCTCAAGGCCGGCGCGGTGGTCATCGGGTTCATGCAGGCGCACGCTCATCCCGATGAGGTGCGTGCGTTGCGCGACCGACAGATCACCAGCTTCGCGATGGAGCTGGTGCCGCGCATATCGCGTGCGCAGTCGATGGACGCGCTGTCCTCGCAGGCTTCGATCGCCGGCTACAAGGCGGTGCTGATCGCCGCCGACACGCTCGACCGCTTCCTGCCCATGCTCACCACGGCTGCCGGCACCATCCGGCCCGCGCAGGTGCTGATCGTTGGGGTCGGCGTCGCCGGGCTGCAGGCGATCGCCACCGCCAAACGCCTCGGCGCCGTGGTTGAGGCCTACGACGTGCGCAGCGCCACCCGGGAGCAGGTCAAGTCGCTGGGGGCGAAGTTTGTCGAGACCGGCGTCTCGGCCGAGGGCACCGGCGGCTATGCGCGCGAGCTCACGGACGAGGAAAAGCGCAAACAGCAGGAAGTCCTCGAGGCGCGCATCGCCGTCGCCGATGCCGTCATCAGCACTGCGGCGATACCTGGACGCCGCGCGCCGCGCATCATCACGCGCGCGGCGGTCGAGCGCATGAAGGCCGGCGCGGTGATCGTCGATATCGCCGCCGAGTCGGGCGGCAATTGCGAGCTCACGCAAGCCGGACAGGTAGTCGAGCATCAGGGCGTCAAGATCGTGGGCCCGGTGAATCTCGCCGCACAGCTGGCTTTTCATGCCAGCGAAATGTACGCACGCAACCTTTACAACTTCTTGAAGAGCGCGATCACGAAGGACGCGGCGCTCGCGATCGACTGGCAGGATGAGGTGTTCGCGCAGTCCTGCCTGACGCACGCGGGCACGATTCGACACGAACCGACACGCAAATCGGTGGAGGCACCATGACCGGAATCGTCGCACTGTACATATTCATGCTGGCTGCGTTCACCGGCTACGAAGTGATCGCAAGAGTGCCGGTCATTCTGCACACGCCGCTGATGTCGGGCTCGAATTTCGTGCATGGCATCGTGCTGGTCGGAGCGATGGTCGCGCTGGGAGCGGCCAGCTCACCGCTCGAGAAAACCATCGGCTTCCTCGGAGTGCTGCTGTCTGCCGGCAATGCGGTCGGCGGCTATGCCGTGACCGAGCGCATGCTCGAGATGTTCAAATCCAGCGGCGCCAAGAGAGGCGCCCGCTCCGCTGCGGGGAAGCACTGATGGCCGATCACCTCAGCGCCGCAGCGCTGATCCAGGTCAGCTACCTGGTCACGGCGTTCCTGTTCATCATGGGCTTGAAGCGCATGAGCTCGCCGGTCACGGCGCGCAGCGGCATTCTCTGGGCAGGCGCCGGCATGCTGGTCGCGACACTGGCGACTTTCTTCTACCCGGGGATGACCAACTATCCGTTGATCATCATCGCCGTGCTGATCGGCGGCTCCATCGCCTGGATCAGCGGCCGGCGCGTGGCGATGACCAACATGCCGCAGATGATCGCGCTCTACAACGGCATGGGTGGCGGCGGCGCCGCCGCCATCGCCGCAGTCGAGCTCTATCGCGGCGGCGAGATGTCCTCTTCCGAGGCCACGCTCGCCGTGGTCGGCGGCATCATCGGCGCGGTCTCCTTCAGCGGCAGCCTGATCGCCTTCGGCAAGCTGCAGGGACTGATCCGCAGATCGCTGCGCTTCAGCGGCCAGCAACTGCTGAATCTGCTGATTCTCGCCGGCGCCATAGTCTGCGCGGCGCTCATTGCCACCGCAATCAACGCTTCGGCGGGCGTGGTCACGGGGCTGTTCGCGCTGGCGCTGCTGCTGGGACTGACGATGACGCTGCCGATCGGCGGCGCTGACATGCCGGTGGTGATCTCGCTCTACAACGCGCTGACCGGACTGGCCGTGGCCTTCGAAGGCTTCGTGCTCGGCAATGCCGCCATGATCATCGCCGGCACCGTGGTCGGCTCGGCCGGTACGCTGCTGACACAGCTCATGGCCCGCGCCATGAACCGCTCGCTCGGCAATGTGCTGTTCTCGGGGTTCGGCGACACCGGCGGGGCTGCCGCGCAAACGAGCGTGAGCGGCAGCCTCAAGCCGATCGAGGCCGCGGACGTCGGCGTCATGATGGCCTTTGCGCAGAAAGTCATCGTCGTGCCGGGCTACGGCATGGCCGTGGCGCAGGCGCAGCACAAGGTCTGGGAGCTGTGCCAGCTGCTGATCGATCGCGGCGTCACGGTGCGTTTCGCGATTCACCCGGTCGCCGGTCGCATGCCCGGTCACATGAACGTATTGCTGGCCGAGGCCGGCGTGCCTTACGACCTGATCGCCGATCTCGATGAGATCAATTCCGAGTTCGAGACCGCCGACGTGGCGCTGGTCATCGGCGCCAACGACGTGGTCAATCCGGTCGCGCGCAACGACAAATCCAGCCCGATCTACGGCATGCCGATTCTGAACGCTGATAAGGCCAAGAACGTCATCGTGATCAAGCGCGGCCAGGGCGCCGGCTTTTCCGGCATCGAGAATGCTCTGTTCTACCTCGACAACACGCGCATGCTCTACGGCGACGGTCAGGCGGCCGTGGCGCAGCTGATCGCTGCGGTCAAGGCGGTCTGAGGGGCGGCACAGCGACTGCCCGCGGCTGCGGCGAGGCTATCGTCCGCGCGGCAGCCGCTCGAACGGCTCTCGCTGGCCGCCGCGCTGGAATCGCAGCGCGCGCTGCTGCTGCAGCATCTGTGCGCGTTGCTGCGGCGTGGCGTTGAGCCAGCGCTGGCGCAGCTGTGCACGCTGCATCGGCGGCAGGTGCGAGAAGGCGCGGAAGTTCTGTCGTACCGCCTGCTGCTGTTGCGGCGACAGCTGTTGAAAATGCCCCCAGCGCTGGCGGATCAACGCCCGCTGCTCGGGCGGCAGCTTCTGCCAGGCCTGGAAGCGCTCGCGGGCATCGCCGCGCTGCTGCGGTGTCATCGACAGCCAGCGCTGCGCACCGGTGGCGAGCGCCTGCTGGCGCTCGGGCGGCAGGCTGTTCCACTGCCCCTCGAAGTGGCCCAGGGCCTGCTGCTGGGGTGGAGACAGGGACGACCAGGCCACACCCGCCGGCGGCGCTGGCGCCGCCGGCTCGGCGCCCAAAGCCGGCAGGCAGACCAGCAGCAGTGCGACGTAGAGCGCATGGCGGGCGGTCATGGCGGCGCTACCTGTTTACCGGATGCGGCGGACGGCGGTGGAACGGACGGCGGTGGAACGGACGGCGGCGGAACGGGCGGCGCTGGATCGACCGGCCTGACCCGCGCAGGCCCGCTTGCCGCGCCAGGCCCGCTTGCCACCCCGGGCGCGGGCGAACTGCTACCGGCACGCCGAGCAACTCGCTCGATATCGGTCCGCGCCAGATAGTCATTCCAATCCTTGTCCTCGCTGTCCACGGAGCCCAGAAACTCCAATAGCCCATCGTCGGGCACTTCGGCGGCCCGGAGCATTGTCAGGACAGCCAAACCGCTCAATAGAGCGAGCAGGCGGGCACTGCGTCTCACGTCCCGACCGAAGACGCACCCGCGTCCTTCGCTTCGCCGACAGCCCACTCGTAGAAATCGTAGTCCAGGTCCTGATCGCGAGTCAGCTGCACCGCATCGCTGTCCGCGAGGATCTCCAGATCTTCCGGCGCTGCGCTCGCCAGCGGGTTCACGACCGGACTCTCGCCTCGCGGCACGACCGTGAACAGCACCACCAGCACGGCTGCAGCCAGCGCGCCGGCGCCCGCCGGTACCCAGCGGCGGGCGAGGCTGTGCTGCCACCAGGACGGGGCCGAGGCAATCGCCGCATAGCGCGCGCGCGTGAGCCGGGAGCGCGTCGCAGCGGGCAGCCGTTCGACGCTCTGCGCCAACAGTTGCTGCGCGCGCCGCTCGAATTCGAGCGCTCCCTGGTCGAGCTCGCCATGGATTCCATCGCCCGTGGATTTCATGCTGAAAAATCCCCCAGCTTCGAGCGCAGCGCCTGCAATGCGCGAAAGTAATGTGTCTTGACGCTCCCCTGCGAGCATTTCATCGCCGCCGCAGTCTCCGCAACGTCCAGCCCCTCGATGCTGCGCAGCAGAAATGCCTGCCGTTGCCGCCCCGGCAGCTGCCCCAGAGCCTGCTCGAGCAACTGCATCATCTGGTCGGATTCAATCTGGCTGGGCGGCGTCGGTCCGGTATCGGCGGCCTGATCGATCGGGTCATTGGCCTCCTCTTGGTCCTCGCCGCGCCAGGGCAGGAAACTCATGACGCGCTGGCGCACCATGCGGCGGCGCTGCATGTCACGAATTCGATTCTCGAGGATCCGGTAGAACAACGGCCGCCATTCCTCGCTCGGTCGCGACGCGTAACGGTGCGCCAGTTGCATCATGGCGTCCTGCACGACATCGAGCGCATCGGCCTCATGACGCAATGCAATCTGTGCGATCCTGAAGGCCTTCCGCTCGACCTCGGCCAGAAACGTCTCGAGGGCGCGCGCGCCATCCTGGGTCGATTCACGCAACTGTGCTATCCCGGCCGGGAGCAGATCGGATGTCTGTGATCCAAGATTAGCAAACGCGAGCATACGCCGGGCACCCACACGGTATTGGAGCTGACTCGCAAGGCAGAACGGCGCAGAAATGGATTTGTTGACAGCTCGCGCCGGGGAAGGAAGGTCACAAAAATCATCCACTTAATGGGCGCTCGTGAAACCGCTCCGAGGCCCGGGACGGCGGACTTGCTCGACTGGGCCTCCTGTTTGATCTCAACTCTATGATCGTAAAGGGAAATGTGGTTTGGTCATTTTTTCAGCAATCTGACATGAATGCCGTAAAACACAGGTGATTGCGCGCTTGCAGAGCGAGCTATCCACAGACTTATCCACATCGATTGTGGACAACGGCGCTCCGGCGGTGCTGCGCGTGGCGATCGACATGCCGCGTCCCATGCTGTTCGATTATCTGCCGCCCCCAGGCATCGCGGCCGGCGAGGTGCCCCTCGGAGCGCGCGTGCGCGTACCCATGGGGGGCCGCGACTGTGTGGGCATCGTCGCGGAGTATGGCGATCGGGCCGCGGTTCGACTCGACGCCCTCAAACCCATCCACGCTTTGATCGATCAGCACGCGTTGCTCGATGAGGCGCTGCTGCAACTGCTGCGCTGGACGGCCGGCTACTACCATCACCCGCTCGGAGAAGTCATCGCCGCCGCGTTGCCGAAGGCGCTGCGCGAGGGCGCTGCGGCGCGGCCGCGCGTCGAGCTCTGGCGCCTCAGAACCGCCGCTGCACCCCAAGCGCCTGCCACGATCGAGTCGTTGCGGCGCGCACCGCAGCAGCGCTCGCTGCTGGCCTTGCTCGCGGCCGAGCCGAACGGGCTGCCGGCGGCGCGTATCGGCGCACAGCGTCCGAACTGGCGCACACCGATGCGCGCGCTCGTGGCGCGGGGGTTGGTTGAACGCGTTGAGGTAGAAGCCTCTGCGGGGACTGAGCCGCCGCCGCAGAGCGCTCTGCGGGCACCGCATGAAGGCGCGCGGCCGCTCGAGCTGTCGGCGCAGCAACGCCTGGCCGTCGAGCGCATCGAGCAGGCCTGCGGCACCTTCGCCGCCTTCGTGCTGCAAGGTGCGACCGGCAGCGGTAAGAGCGAGGTCTATCTGCAGTGCGCTGAGCGTGCACTCGAGCGCGGCCTGGGCACGCTGGTGCTGGTGCCGGAGATTGCCCTGACGCCACAGCTCGTGGCGCGCTTCCGCGAGCGCCTGCGCTGCGAAATCGCCGTGCTGCATTCGGGATTGAGTGATGCCGAGCGGCTCGCCGCTTGGCGCGCTGCCCGCGCCGGCAGCGCGCGCATCGTGCTCGGTACGCGCTCGGCGGTGTTCGCGCCGATACGGCGGTTGGGTCTGATCGTGGTCGATGAGGAGCACGATAGCTCTTACAAACAGCAGGACAGCGGCTGCCGCTATTCGGCGCGCGATCTGAGCGTCGCGCGCGCGCAGCAGGCGCAAGTGCCGGTCGTGCTCGGATCGGCCACGCCCGCTTTCGAGACGCTGCACAATCTCGAGTGCGGTCGCTACCACGGACTCACGCTGCCGCGTCGCGCGGATCAGCCGCAGTCACCGCGCCTGGCGCTCATCGATCTGCGCGCACACGCCGCCACCCAGGGTCTGTCAATGCCGGTGATCGAGGCAGTGCGCCGGCATCTGGCCATGCGCGGCCAGGTATTGGTGTTCATTAACCGGCGCGGCTACGCGCCGACGCTGCTGTGCACTGCTTGCGGCTGGATAGCGCCGTGCCGCCACTGCGATGCGCGATTGACGGTGCATCGCGCAAACGGCGAGCTGCGCTGCCACCACTGTGGCGCGATCGAAGCACTGCCACCGCGCTGTCCGCGCTGCGGCTTCACGCTCAAGGCGGTCGGACAGGGCACCGAGCGCATCGAGGAGACTTTGCGGGCGCTGTTTCCTCAGGAAGCGCTCATTCGCCTCGACCGCGACACGGCCGCCGGTCAGCTCAAGCTCGAAGCGCTGATGGAATCGGTGCGCAGCGGCGAGGCGCGCATACTCGTGGGCACTCAGATCGTGACCAAAGGGCACCACTTTCCGGGCATCTCGCTGGTGGTGGTGCTGAACGCCGATCAGGGCTTATTCAGCACCGACTTTCGCGCCGCCGAGCGCCTCGCTCAGACCATCGTGCAGGTCGCCGGACGAGCCGGGCGCGAGCACAGCCGCGGCGAAGTGCTGATCCAAACCGAATATCCGGAGCACCCACTGCTGCAGAGTCTGCTCGAAGGCGGCTACGAAGGCTTCGCGCAAGCCGGCCTGCGTGAACGCGCTGCCGCACGCTGGCCGCCATTCGGTCGGCTCGCCTTACTACGCGCCTCGGCCTCTGCGGCCACAACGGCCATGGATTTCCTGCAGGCAGCGCGCGCCGCCGCTCCCGAGATCGGCGGCGTGCGGCTGCTCGGTCCGGTCGCCGCCGCGATGGCGCGCCGCGCCGGCCGCTTCTACGCGCAGCTGCTGCTCGAGAGCCACGAGCGCGGCGCATTGCACCGGCTGCTCGATCAGTGGCTACCCATCGTCGCCGGCCTGCCGCAGGCGCGGCGCGTGCGCTTCGCGCTCGATGTCGACCCGCTCGACATCCAGTAGACTCGCCGGCCGTTTCCAGTGAGGGCTGCTGTGAGGACCGCTGATTGAAAGCCGAGCTCGAGCGCCTGGTCGCGGATGCGATCCATACCCTGATCGGCAACGTGCTGCCGCACGCCGTCGACCCGAGCGCCATCAGCGTCGAGCGCACGCGTGATGCGAGCCATGGTGACTATGCCTGCAATATTGCGCTGCGCCTTGCGCGCCAGGCAGGCAAGCCGCCGCGCGAAATCGCCGAAGCGATCCGCGCGGCACTGCCATCGAGCCCGCTGCTCTCGCGTGCCGAGGTCGCCGGCGCGGGATTCATCAATTTCTATCTCGCGCAGAGCGCGCAGACGGCCGCGCTGGCCCAGGTGCTCGAGCAGGCCGAGCGCTATGGCCGCAGCACTGCCGGCCAGGGCGAGAGGATCTTGCTGGAATTCGTCTCTGCCAACCCGACCGGTCCGCTGCACGTCGGCCATGGCCGCCAGGCCGCCTACGGCGCAAGTCTGGCGAATCTGCTGCGCGCCGTGGGCTACGAGGTGCAGCGCGAGTACTACATCAACGATGCTGGGCGGCAGATGGACATCCTGACGGTCAGCACCTGGCTGCGCTATCTCGAGCGCTGCGGACAGAGCATTCCCTTCCCAGCCAACGGCTACCGCGGCGACTATGTGCAGGCGATCGCCGCTCGGCTGCTCGAGCGCTGCGGCCGCGAGCTCGAGCGCACGGGCGCCGAAGTATTCGCGCAATTGCCGGCCGATGCCCCAAGCGGCGACAAGGAGCTGTACATCGATGCATTGATCGAGCGCATGCGCTCGCTGCTCGGAGCCGACGGTTTCGCGAGCGTGCTCGAGCTGTCGCTCACGACGATGCTGGCTGAGATACGCGAGGATCTTGCCGCCTTTGGCGTCGAGTTCGACCGCTGGTATTCGGAGCGCGAGCTGGTGCGCAGCGGCGCGGTCGAGCATGCGCTCGAACGGCTCGAGTTCCATGGCCAGCTGTACCGTCGCGATGGTGCCGTGTGGTTCCGCGCCAGCCGCTTCGGCGACGACGAGGATCGGGTACTGGTGCGCGCCAACGGCCAGAGGACCTATTTCGCGCCCGACATTGCCTATCACCTGCAAAAGCGCGAGCGCGGATTCGCGCGACTGGTCGATGTGCTGGGTGCGGACCATCACGGCTACGTGGCACGCATGCGCGGTGCTTTGGTCGCGATGGGCGAACCGGGCGAATGCCTCGAGGTCTGCCTGATACAATTCGTGAGCCTGTTTCGCGGCGGCGAGAAACTCCCGATGGGAAAGCGCGAGGCGCAGTTCGTGACGCTGCGGCAGCTGCGCCAGGAGGTCGGCAATGACGCCTGCCGGCTGTTCTACCTCATGCGCAGCCACGACCAGCCGCTGGACTTCGATCTCGAGCTCGCCAAATCGCGCAGCAACGAGAACCCGGTGTATTACCTGCAATACGCGCACGCCCGTGTTGCCAGCGTGCGCAGGCAGCTCGAGGCGCGCGCCCTGCCGTACGACGGCGCGCTGGCATTGCAGAGTCTCTCGCAGCTGCGTAGTCCGTACGAGCAGGCGGCTCTGGCCTCACTGGCGCGCTATCCCGAAGTGCTGCTGCAGGCCGCCGGCGCGCGCGCACCGCACGCGCTGGTGCATTACCTGCGCGAGCTCGCCACGACGTTTCACAGCTGGTACAACGCCGAGCCCTTCATCGTCGAAGATAGCGCGCAGCGCAATGCGCGCCTGGCGCTGGCCTTCGGCGTACAGCAGGTGCTGCGCAACGGGCTGGCGCTGCTCGGGGTATCGGCGCCGGAGAGCATGTGAGCGGTCATGGTCAGCGCCTGACTTCGCGCGACTACAAGCGCGCGCGGCGTGGGCAGTTCGGCCTCGATTTCACGCGCTGGCGCGAATTCGGCATCGGGCTCGCAGTCGGCTTGTGCGTGGCCGGAATCATCTACGTGGCCGATCATCGCGCGAGCGAAGCCCCGCCGGCCGAACGGCCGGTGCCGCGGCGAGCGACTGCAGAGACTGCGGCCGCGGCGGCTGCCGCCGATGCGGCAGGTGCGGAAAACACCAGCCCCGCCGAAGGCAAATACGATTTCTACCATATGCTGCCGAAGTTCGAGGTCGTGGTGCCCGAGAAAGAGCGCGGCACGCGCGTGGCGCCCGCCGCACAGATCGATCGGCCCGGCGTGTACTTTTTGCAGGCGGGCTCCTATCGCGACGTCAACGTCGCCGAGCGCGTCCGCGCGCAGCTCGGAAAGCTCGGCATCGAAGCCACGGTGCAGCGCGTCGCGGTTGATGCCGACGTCTGGCACCGCGTGCGCATCGGGCCGATCCATGACCTCGCGCAGCTCAACAAGCTGCGTGCCAAGCTCCAGCAGAGCGAGCTCGACGCGCTCGTGATCCGGGTCGACGACTAGTTGCTGACGGCTCGATAGCCGTCCATCCGGCCCGTCCGCTGCAAAGCCGCTGGATGAAATCGTGGTGACGGCGAAGCGGCGCGCAGAAGCCGTGCCTGATGAGGAGTTAAAAAGAGAGGTGGAGACGGCGCTGCACGAAGACCGATACTTTTTTGATGAACACGTCACCGTCACGGTAAAGAATGGCGTGGATTACTTGCGAGGGATCGTTTTTGATTACGGCGATATGCAAAGCGCGAAGCGCATCGTGCGGAAAATGGCTGTCGGCGTAAAACGCATAGTCAACGAACTCGAGATCTGCAGTTGCGACGGCGGCGGCGGAGCGTGACCGGTCTACTGCGCCGACTGTTAGCGCGCCGCATCTTTGTCTGCCGCCACGCCCTCGGCGCGTGCAAGGCGTAGCATGGCCGCGACGCTGCGCTCGACGTCGCTGTCGCGGGTCGACCAGTTGCTGATGCTGATGCGCATCGCGGTGCGGCCCTGCCACACCGTGATGCCGCACCAGCAGGTGCCTTCGGCTTGCAAGGCCGCCACTACGCGGCGCGTGCGCTCGGCGTCGCCGAAACTCACGAGCACCTGATTGAGTACCACCTCGTTGAGCACCGTGTAGCCCGCGGCTGCGAGCCGCGCGGCGAACTCGCGCGCCTGGGCACAGTTGCGCTGCACGAGCTCGACCAGCCCCAAGCGCCCAAGGCTATGCAGCGCCGCCCAGACTTCCACCCCGCGTGCACGGCGCGACAGCTCGGGCGTGTAATCGCAGGGATTGCGCTCGGCACCCGAACTCGGCAGATACTCGGCTGTGACCGCCATCGCCGAGCGCAATGCACGCGCGTCGCGCACCAAGGCCACGCCGCTGTCATAGGGCACATTGAGCCACTTGTGCGCATCGGTCGCCCAGGAATCCGCAGCTTCGACACCTGCGAGGAGCGCGCGATGCCGCTCCGAGACTTTTGCCCAGAGGCCGAAGGCGGCATCGATATGCACCCAGGCCTTGCGGCGATGCCCCACATCGATCAGTGCCTCGAAAGGATCGCACGCGCCGGAGTTGACGTTACCGGCCTGCAGGCAAAGGATCGAGGGCCCGGCGATGCTCGGCAGCGCATCGGGGCGCATGCGACCCTGATCATCGACCGCGACGCGCGTGATGCGCCGGCGGCCGAGACCGAGCATTCCCAGCGCCTTGAGCAGGCTCGGGTGCGCCTCCTCGCCGACGATGACCGTGATCGGCGGGGCGCCGAACAGGCCGTCTGCCTCGACATTCCAACCTGCAGAGGCGAGCACGGCGTGACGCGCGGCGGCGAGCGCCGTGAAATTGGCCATGGTGGCGCCGGTGACGAAGCCGCCCGCCGCATCGGCCGGCAGATCGAACAGCTCGAGCAACCAGCGCAATGCGATTTGCTCGAGCCGCGCCACACCCGGGGTGGGCGCGGCGAAGGCTGCGTTCTGATCCCAGACGCCCGCGAGCCAATTGGCCGCCAGTGCCGCCGGCAAGCTGCCGCCGATCACGAAGCCGAAGAAGCGTGGCCCGGCCATCGCCATGGTCGCCGGGCTCACGATCTCATCGAGCAACGCCAGAGTGTCCTCGGCAGCGCTCGGGCCGGCAGGTAGCGGCTCATCGAGACGCTGCAGTTTCGCCAGCGCGGCCGCGTCCGGGCAGACCGGGCGATGCTCCAAACTCTGCAGATAGCGTGCACAGCGCCGCCGGGTCTGCTCCAGCAGATGCGTCGACTGTGAGCTCCATGTGCCTGCAGACATGCAAGCTCAAGACCGCGGCGCGGTGAATTTCGCGCGGGTGCTTTGAAATTCCGGCAGCGCTTCGCAACGCGCGGCCAGCGCGCGCAGCGCGGGATAGGGGGCGCTGTTTGAGCCCAGCGCCAGCGCCTCGGTCAGGAACGTGAATGCGCACACCACCATGATATCGGCTTGCGTCAGGCGCTCACCGACGAGCCAGCGGCCCTCGCCGCGCTCACTGGCATGGCGCTCGAGCTCGGCAAGCGCACCGTGCATTTGCGTGCGACAGCGCGCAAGCCAGGGCTCGTGGCGCCGCTCCGGCGGACGGAAGGCGCGCTCATAGATCTGCTCGCGGGCTTTGTCGGCCGCGCCGCTGGCAATCGCAATGAGCTTGAGCGCCGTGCGCCGCTCGCGCCCGACTCGCGGCAGCAACGCGCGCTGCGGCCCGACCAGCTCGTCGAGATAGTCCAGCAGCATCGTGGATTCGAGCAGCACCTCGCCGTCATCGAGTACCAGCGTCGGCACGCGCACCAGCGGATTGTATTGACGAATGCGCTCGAAATCCGCGCCCACCGACCAGTTACCGTGCTCGTAGGCGATGCCGCAGAGTTTCATGCTGATGGCCACCCGCCGCACGTACGGCGAGTCGTACATGCCGATCAGCAGCATCGGCAGCGGGCCTCATTCTTCAACGCCATGGCCGATCTCGATTCCCAGTGAGCGCAATTTGCGATACAGATGCGTGCGTTCCATATCGACGCGCTTGGCCAGCAGACCGACCTTGCCGTTGCAGAGCATCAGCTGCTGCTGCAGGTAGGCGCGCTCAAACTGCTCGCGCGCCTCACGCAGCGGCAGCGCCAGCAGATCGTGCTTGACCAGCGGTTCGTCGGCAGGGGTCTGCGCCGACAGCTCACGCTCGACCTCCTCGAGCCCGATCTCCTCGCTGCCGGAGTTGAGCAGGAAGCGGCGCGTGAGATTTCGCAGCTCGCGCGCGTTGTCCGGCCACGGATAATTGCGTAGCCGATTCTGCGCCGCCACGCTGAAGCGGCGAAATCGCAGCCCTTCGGTCTCGGTCAGCATATCGACGTAGTGACGCAGCAGCTCGGGCACGTCCTCGGCGTAGTCGCGCAGCGGCGGCACGCGTATCAGCAGTACCGAGAGCTGCGCGTACAGATCGCGTCGAAATTCCTCCGCCATGACGCGGTTGACGATGCCGGGGCGCGCGGAGGCCACGATGCGGGTTTCGAGCCCGATGGAATCCCCGCCATTGCTGTGCGCGAAGCGGCCGCTCTCGAGCACGCCGCTGAGCAGCCGCTGCATCGAGGGCGGCAGATCCTCGATGTCGCCCAAATACAGGGTGCCGTTGCGAGCCTGCTCGAATAGCCCCGGCGAGGCCGCGCCATCGCCGCTGCCGAACAGCGTCGCAGCCGCGCTGTCCTCGTGCAGCGTGCGGCAGTCGACGGCCACGAAGGGGCCGGAAGAGTTTGGGCCGGACTGATGGACGAAGCGCGCGAGCGCCTCACGGTCAGTCCCGGACTCCCCCAACAGCAGCAGCGGTGCGCTGTAGGCGGCCAGCCGCGCGAGCTCGCTGCGTAGCTGCGTAATGGCGCGGCTGCGGCCGATCGGCGCCGCGCCCGCGGCCACTGCGCTGACGAACTTACCGCTGGGCCGGCGCGAGCGCGCGTCCAGCGCGCGTTCGACCGTACGCAGCAGCTTGGCCAGCGACAGGGGCTTTTCGACGAAATCGTAGGCACCAAGGCGCGTGGCCTCGACCGCAGTCTCGACCGTACCGTGACCCGACATCATGACGACC
>Ga0116217_10000810_pt1 | contig 31391 bp, 21 predicted proteins | sample Sb_taG_6_FD_89697 | JGI IMG/M metagenome (GOLD analysis project Ga0116217, IMG submission 89697) | Peat soil microbial communities from Weissenstadt, Germany - Sb_50d_4_PS metaG | ecosystem: Environmental > Terrestrial > Soil > Wetlands > Peat | place: Germany: Weissenstadt | collected 2010-09-21 | reverse complement strand
GAAGGGGCGCAGAAAATCGTCCAGCGCAGGCATCGGTTCGCCCGGCGCGAGAGGGACTCGCTTTGTTGTCTTCATACCTCATTATACGCACGTCCACCCCAGATGACAAAGCCGTATTAAGGACGCGAGTAAGCGCCGCAAGGGCTTGAGGGAACTCTCGTGGGAAAGGTGGTCAATCAGCAAGCGCAGAAGATCGTGGATACGGGGAATGTGTTGGCCCTGCTCGCACAGAATCGCTTTCAGATATTTTTCCGCCGCCTGTTGGCAGTGAAAGCAAACGGCGTCTCGTTCCGGATTGGGGGCCGCCGCCTCATTGCGAGCGACGCGCAGATCGCTTTCTGCCTTTCTTACCCAGCCCCGGGTTTCGCTTTTCATACAGAACAATCCCTGGCTCGTGATTTCTTGCCAAAAGGAATAGCCTTCCGCCAGCCGGCGTCGCAGCCGCTCTGGCGTGCAGACGATCAGATCAAGAGGAAAAACGGGATCAAACGCCAAGGTGATCCGGATTGATTGGTTGATCTCATTATAGGCCGGCATCACGACGAGCAGATCGACGTCGCTCCACTCGTGCGGCGTACCGTACGCGAAGGAGCCGAACAAGATGATCTTCTCGGGGTCGAACCGTTCCGCGATCCGCCGCGCAAAGCGGCGAATCGCCGACAGGGGGATGTTCGGCGGCACATAGCGATAGTACAGCGCTCGGCCCGTCTTGCTTTGCGATTTTGCAACCATAACAGCCATTATATCGTGTCTTCCATCATGAGCCTACGCAAGAAAGTCCTCCTCATCGGCTGGGACGCCGCCGACTGGAAAGTCATCAACCCGCTGATGGACCAGGGCAAAATGCCCAACGTGCGCGCCCTCGTCGAGGGGGGCGTCATGGGGCAGCTCGCCACGCTGCACCCGCCGCTGTCGCCGATGCTCTGGACCTCCATCGCCACCGGCAAGCGGCCGTTCCAGCACGGCATCCACGGCTTCAGCGAGCCGACCCCCGACGGCCTCGGCATCCGGCCCGTGACGAACCTGTCGCGCAAGTGCAAGGCGGTCTGGAACATCCTCAACCAGGAGGGATTGCGCAGCGTCGTCGTCGGCTGGTGGCCGTCGCACCCCGCCGAGCCGATCAACGGTGTCATGGTGTCCGACCACTTCCACCGCGCCCACGGCCCGCTGGAGAAGGGCTGGCCGCTCCTGCCCAACAGCGTCCACCCGCCCGAATTGCACGACACCCTCGCCGAATTGCGCCTGCACCCTGATGAGCTGCGCGGCGAGATGATCGAGCTGTTCATCCCGCGCGCCCGCGAGATCGACCAGGAGAAAGACCCGCGCCTGGCCGGCGTCGTGCGGACCTTGTGCGAGTGCGTCTCCATGCACTCCGCCGCCACCTGGCTGCTCCAGAATCAGGAGTGGGACTTCGCCGGCATCTACTACGACGCCATCGACCACTTTTGCCACCTGGCCATGAAGTACCACCCGCCGCGCCAGGACTGGATTCCGGAGAAGGACTTCGAGCTGTACAAGAACGTCGTCTCGGCGGGCTACCAGTTCCACGACATGATGCTCGGCACGCTGCTGAAACTGGCCGGCGAGGACACGACCGTCCTCCTGATGTCGGACCACGGCTTCCATCCCGACCACCTGCGGCCGCGGGCCATCCCGCAAATCCCGGCGGGGCCGGCCATCGAGCACCGCGACTTCGGCATCCTGGCGATGCGCGGGCCGGGCCTCAAGAAGGACGAATTGCTGCACGGCCCCTGCGTGCTGGACATCACGCCGACCCTGCTGACGCTGTTCGGCCTGCCGGTCGGCGCCGACATGGACGGCAAGGTGCTGGTCGGGGCGTTCGAGCAGCCACCCGAGGTGAAGACGATCCCGAGTTGGGAGGACGTACACGGCGCTGACGGCCGGCACCCGCCGGACACGCGCCTCGACCCGGAATCGTCGAAGGCGGCGCTGGAGCAGCTGGTGGCACTGGGTTACATCGCCAAGCCGAACCAGGACCGCGCGAAGGCGGTGACCGACACCCTGTCCGAACTGCGCTACAACCTGGCCGAGGCGTACCAGGACGCGGACCGGCACGCCGAGGCGCTGGACCTGCTGTGCGAGCTGCACAAGGGCGACCCGGACGAGCAGCGTTTTGCGGTGAAGCGGTTCGTCTCCTGCCAGGCGCTGGGCGCGGTGGAGGAGATGCGCGAGATCGTGGCGGACCTCGACGGTCGGCGGCGCGGGCTGTTCGAGGGGGCGCGGGATCGCCTCAAGGAATTGCGGGAACTGGCGAAGCAGCGCTTCGAGGAGCGCAAGGCGAAGGGCGAGTTCGACGTGCCGCCCGTGCCAGAAGAGGAGACGGAGGAAGCGGAGGAGGCGGGAGAAGTGGGCGGCGCGGAAGGCGAAGCCGGGGAACAGAAAGCCGCCAAACGGCCGGAGCCGCTGCTGACGCCCGAGGAGCGGCGCGACCTGGCCAAGGCGCGGAACCTGTGTCGCTTCGACCCGCCGGTGGTCGATTACCTCAAGGCGCAGGTGAAGGTGGCAGAAGGCTGGCCGAGCGACGCACTGGAATTGCTCCAGCGCGTGCAGGAGGCGCATCTGGCGCGCCCTGGTCTGTTCCTGCAAACGGCGGACCTGTACCTGAAGCTGCGCCGCTGGGACGAGGCCGAGCAGACCTACGCGAAGGCCCTGGCGGTCGATCCCGACAACCCGCACGCGCACCTCGGCGTGGCGCGGATGGCGCTGCGGCGGCGCGATTTCGAGGGGGCGGCCTCGTCGGCGCTGGAGGCGATTCAGCGACTCTATCACTACCCGTTGGCCCACTATGTCCTCGGCACGGCGCTGCTCGGCTTGCAGAAGTACCCGCGTGCCGCCGAGGCCTTCCGCGTCGCCGTGTCGCTCAATCCGAACTTCATGGAGGCGCACCTGTTCCTGTCGCGCCTGTACAAGCGGCGGCTGGGCGACCCGGTCAAGGCGACGGAGCACGCCCGGCTGGCCCGCGAGATGCGCCGGCGCCGGCTCGGGAAATTGCCGGCCGGCGACGATCGGCCCGCGGAGGACGCCGTCCGGGAACAAGTGGCGCACGTACACCTCTGCGTCTTGACGCCGGACGGACCGGTCGCGCTGACGGCGGCGCCGCTGCCCGCGGGAGAGTCGAAGTGGATCGCGGTGGTGGCCGGGCTGCCGCGCTCGGGCACGTCGATGCTGATGCAAATGCTCGACGCGGGCGGCCTGCCGATCCTGACCGATGGCCGGCGTGCCGCCGACGACGACAACCCGCGCGGCTACCTGGAGTTCGAGCCGGTCAAGACGCTCTACCAGGGGGCCGACTGGTTGGCCGACGCCGCGGGCAAGGCAGTGAAGGTCGTGGCTCCGCTGATCCCCTATCTGCCGGCGGAGCACGATTACCGCATCCTGTTCATCGAGCGCGACCTGGGTGAGATTTTGGCGTCGCAGGGGAGGATGCTGGAGCGGCGCGGCGAGACGGTCGAGGACACGCCGGCGCGGCGGGCGCGGCTGCGTGAGGAGTACGGCCGGCAGGTGCGGTCGCTAAAGGCGGCGCTGGCGCGGCGGTCGCGGACGCAGGTGTTGTGCCTGAGCCACGCCGAGGTGGTCCGCGACCCGCGGACAGCGGCGGAGGCGATCAACCACTTCCTCGGCGGCGGCCTGGACGTCGGCGCCATGGCCGCGGCGGTGAGCCCCGCCCTGCACCGCCAACGGGCCACGGTCGGATGAAACCAACCGCTTGCGGCTTCGCAACGGCTGCGAAGCCGCAAGCGGCGAAACACTCCTCCGGGTCCGTCTTCAGCGCTCCTAACCCTCTCCGCCGCGTCGGGGGGAGATCACACCCTTGGGCAGCAGCGCGTTCAACCGGCGAAGCCTAGCCTGCATCCCTGGTAAGAGCATCTTCATAGGATGCTGCGCTCGGCAGGAGCGGTTTGCAGAGATAGTTGCCTGGCAGGGTCTGCGCGACCTCACGCAACATGGCCGCGTAGCGGTCCACGTCCAGTTCTTGCTCCTCGGCAAGGCGCTGGCGGACCGCTCGGAGCTCATCGATCAGGGGAACGTTTTTCATAATTCGATCTCCAACAACTGTGCCGGGGTGATGAGGGCCGTCGCGAAGCCGCAAGCGGCGAAACACTCCTCCGGGTCCGCCTTCAGTGCTCCTAACCGTCTGAGCCGCGTCAGGGGGAGATCACGACCTTGGGCAGCAGCGCGCTCAACCGCTGCCGGCCCGCGGGGGTGATGCGCGCGCGGCCGAGGTGCAGTTTCCTGAGATTGTGCAGGCCAACCAGGTGTTCGACGGACGCATCGGTCACCTGGGCCGAATCGAGCGATAGCTCCTCCAGCGTGGCGACCTTGGCGAGGTGCTTCACGCCTTCGTCGTCGAAGGTGCCGCCGGGGAGCGTCAGCAGGCGCAGCCGGGGCAGTTGGCCGATCTGCTCCAGCGTCTGGTTGCTCGCCGCCCGATCGTACACGTCGAGCTGGTCGAGTTCCTTGAGCTGCCCGAGGAACGGCAAGGCCATCGCGGTCGTCTCCGGCCCGTGGACGTGCAACTGCCGCAAGTTGACCAGTCCCGCTAGGTGCTTCAGCCCGGCGTCGGTCACCTTGGTATGCACGATCTCCAGCCGCCGCAGGCTGGTCAGCTTGCCGATCGCCTCCAGTCCCGCGTCGCTGGCGGGAGACGAGTGCAGGTTGATTGACTCCAGCTGCTTCATCCCTTGCAGATGCCGGAACCCCGTGCCGGTGATCTTCGACGAGCAGACGACCATGCGCCGCATCTTCGTCAGGCCGGCGAGATGCTCGAACCCCCGATCGTCCACCGCGGTGAGACAGACGTTGAGCCGTTCGAGGTTTTTCAGGTCCTTCAGGTAGACGAGGCCGGCGCTGGTGATCGCGGTGCCGGACAGCTCCAACCGCCGAAGTTGGTCCTGGCCGGCCAGGTGTTTCAGCCAGTCGTCGGTGACCCGATCCGTCATCTTTTTCGGGACAGGTTCCTTGTGGCCGTCGGTCCGTTCGTTGAGGTCGATCTCGACCAGGCGGCCGAAGACCGGCAGTCCTTCGTCGCCGGCGATCACTCGCAACCACTCCGGCGCGGTGACTTCAATCGTCGCCGTGCCGCCAAGGCGTTTGATTTCGGCCAGCAGCAAGCGGTCGCGCGCCGAGCGCACGGCGGCCTGCTCGAAGGCCGGCAGGAGCTGTTCCGTGTCGCGGCGAATTTGCGCGTCGGTCAGACCGGCCACGAGGTCTTTCAGTTGTTGCCGCGCGGCGGCATCGACTTGCCCTCCGTTCAGCTTGGCCTCGGCTGCGACTTGAGCGATCTTGCGCAGGGTCGTCGCGTCGGCATGGGGTCGCAGGGCCACGACGTTCAGGTCCCGGGCGATCGGCAAGCGCTTGCCCGGATGCCCGGCAAAGCCTTTGACGCCGACCCTGGCATGAAAGACACCGTGCGGTTCTCCGGTGGTGCAGAAGATTTCGTCGTGGTCGGCGCCGCCGAAGGCGAGGTTGCTGACCACCTTGGCCGGCAGAGGTAGGGAGGCGAGCACTTTGGCCTCGGGGCTGAGAACAGCAATCCGTCCTTTGCCGGTATCCGGACGCTGGGACTCGGCAACCCACAGTTCGCCCGCCGCGTCGAAGGCGCAGCCACCGCCGCCGGGAGCGCCGAGGTCGCAGAACACCTCGGGCTTGCCCAGCAGGTCGTTGTCGCCGTGTACCTCGTAGCGCAGGACCTTCTTCGCTTGCGACTCGATCACGAAGAGGTACTTCCCGGCCGGATCGACCGCGATGCCCCTGGGAAAGGCGAGCCCCGTGGCCACACGATCGACCCGCCCGTCCGGCCGCAGGCGATAGACGTACCCCACGGGATTCGCCACCGAGGAACCTTCGGGGTCGGTCCAGTACACGTTGCCCCGGGCGTCGATGGTCAGGTCGTGCAGGCTCCGCAGCGTCTCCATCTCAAACCGCTCGGCGACCACCCCCACCTTGCCGTCGGGCGAAAGGTCGAGAAGGGCCTTGTGTTTGTTGTCGCAAATGAGGAGGTGCCCGTCGCCGCGCAGGACGGTGCCGGCCGGATTGATCTCCAAATACTTGTGAATCTTCCGCTCCGCATCGACGCGGAGCAGAGCGCCGGCGGAGAACAGCACCTCGCCCTTGCGCCAGGTCGGCCCTTCGGCAGCGGCGGGGGCTTCGGCATACTGCACGAACTTGACGCCGGCCAACCGCCGCGCCAGCTCGCCCGCCGACTCGCCGCCGTGGGAGGAGCCAGCGGGCAACCCCAGCGCGATCACCAGGCAGTAGACCAGCTGCCTCCCTGGCAGACTTTGCCGATCCATTCTGTCGCATGTCATGGACGTCTCCCGATCTTCGGCGCCGGTTCCTCGGACGTAATGCGGAGGCAAAGGAGGTCTTGTTCGACCCCTGCCGGCTTGCCCGGCAGGGGTCGAACAACAGGTCGCTCGTCACCGCGCCGGCAGCCTCATCCGCAAGTTGTTCACCAGGAACGCCAGTTCGTCGGCGATTTCCTCGATCTGCTTCGCCGTCGGCTTGCCGGCGCCGTGGCCGGCCCGCGTCTCGATGCGGATGAGCACCGGCGCGCCGCCCGCCTGCATCTCCTGCAGCGCCGCCGCGAACTTGAAGCTGTGCCCCGGCACCACGCGGTCGTCGGTGTCGGCCGTCGTCACCAGCGTCGCCGGATACTTCTTTTTTCCGTCCCTCAAAAGGGCGTGGTAAGGCGAGTAGGCGTACAGCGCCTTGAACTCCTCCGGGTTGTCCGACGAGCCGTAGTCGTCGGTCCAGAAGCGGCCGGCGGTGAACTTGTGGAAGCGCAGCATGTCCATGACGCCGACGCCGGGCAGGCACGCCCCGAACAATTCCGGCCGCTGCACCATCACCGCCCCGACGAGGAGGCCGCCGTTGCTGCGCCCCTCGATCGCCAGCCGGTCCGGCCGCGTCCAGCCCTCCTTGACGAGGTATTCGGCCGCGGCGATGAAGTCGTCGAAGACGTTCTGCTTGTGCAGCTTGGTGCCGGCCTTGTGCCACTCCTGGCCGTACTCGCCGCCGCCGCGCAGGTTCGCCACCGCGAAGACGCCGCCCATCTCCAGCCACGCCACGCGCGACGCCCGGAAGTCCGGCGTGATCGGAATGTCGAAGCCGCCGTAGCCGTACAGCAGCGTCGGGTTCGAGCCGTCCAGCTTCAACCCCTTCTTCGCCGTGAGGAACATCGGCACCTTCGTGCCGTCCTTGCTGGCGTAGAAGACCTGTTTGACCTCGTAATCGTCCGGGTTGAACTTCACCTTCGCCCGGCGGAACACCGTGCTCTTGCCGGTCACCAGGTCGTAGCGGAAGGTGGTCGGCGGCGTGGCGAAACTGCTGAAGGTGTAGAACGTCTCGGTGTCGCTGCGCTTGCCGGCGAACCCGGTCGCGGTGCCGATGCCGGGCAGTTCGATGTCGCGGACGAACGTGCCGTCCGGTTCGTACAGCTTGACCTGCGTCCGGGCGTCCTTGAGGTAGTCGGCCACGAACAGGTTGCCGACCAGGCCGACGCTCCGCAGGCTCTCCTTCGCCTCGGGGACGATCTCCTTCCAGTCCTTGCGCTCGGGCTTGCGGGTGTCGATGGCGATCAGCCGGCCGCGCGGGGCCTTGTAGTCGGTCTTGAAGAAGAAGACGGGGCCGTCGTTGCCGGCGAAGCTGTACTCGTTGTCGAAGTCCTCGATGAGGTCGGTCATCGCCGCGTAGGGCTCGGACAGGTCGCGGTAGAGGATGCGGTAGCGCGCGTCGGTCCCCTTGTGGACGGCGACGACCAGCCAGCGGCCGTCCTCGCTCACCTCGGCCGCGAAGCCCCAGTCGGGGTGGTCCGGCCGCTTGTAGACCAGCACGTCGTCGGCCTGCGGCGTACCGAGGCGGTGGTAGTACAGCATCATGTTGTACGTCAATCCCATGAACTTCTCGGCCGCCTTCGGCTCGGGGTAACGGCTGTAGAAGAAGCCCTTGCCGTCCTTCGTCCAGGAAATTCCGGTGTACTTCATCCATTTCAGCTCGTCGCCGAGCGCCTTGTCGCTGGACACGTCCAGCACCTTCCACGTCTGCCAGTCGCTGCCGGCCTCGGCGACGCCGTAGGCGAGGTATTTGCCGTCGTCGCTGATCCCCATCCCACTGAGGGCGACCGTGCCGTCCTTCGACCAGGTGTTGGGGTCGAGCAGCACGCGCGGCTCGCCGTCGAGCTTGGCGAGGGTGTAGAGCACCGACTGATTCTGGAGACCGTCGTTGCGGCTGTAGAAGTAGCGGCCGCCGACCTGGGTCGGGGTGGAGAAGCGCTCGTAGTTCCACAGGTCGGTGAGGCGCTTCTTGATCGCCTCGCTCTGCGGAATCGTTTCGAGGTAGGCGAAGGTGACGGCGTTCTCGGCCTCGACCCACTTCTTGACCTCGTCGGACTTGCGCACGTCGTCTTCGAGCCAGCGGAAGGGATCGGCGACCTTGGTGCCGTGGTAATCGTCCACCTGCTCGCCGCGGCGCGTCTCGGGATACTTGAGGGGGGCGTCCTCCGCGGCGACGACGGCGGCGAACAGGACGGCGAGAAGGGGGGCGAAACACCCGCGTCGATAACTCATGCGTGGCTCCTGACGGAATGAAGAGGGCGGTCGAGGACTACGAATAAGACCTTCTGTCGCGGTAGCGCGGCGGTCGGGCCGTCGGCCAGGTGTCGGCGTCGCGGCCGAGGGCGAAGACCTTCACCAGGGCCAGGCCGACGACGAAGCCGCCGACGTGGGCGGCGTAGGCGACGCCGCCGGCCTGCGACCCGGGGCCCAGCGCGCCGATGCCGCTGACGATCTGGAACACGAACCACATGCCGACGGCCACCCACGCCGGCACCTGGGTCAGGAAGCGGAACAGCAGCACCGTCACGCGCCGGTACGGGAACAGCAGGAGGTAGCCGCCCAGGACGCCGGAGATGGCGCCCGATGCTCCCAGCGAGGGGATCATCGGGTCCTGGTCGAAGGCGTAGGTGGCGACGACGTGGGCCAGCGACGCCAGCACACCGCAGACCAGGTAGAAGAACACGTAACGGACGTGGCCGAGATGGTCCTCGACGTTGTCGCCGAAGATCCACAGGAAGAGCATGTTGCCGGCAATGTGGGCGATGCCGCCGTGCAGGAACATCGAGGTCAGCAGCGTGATCCAGGCGGCGAAGGGGTCCGGCAAGGGCAACGGCATCGGCTGCAGGCCGGGGACCAGGATCTTGTCGCCGGTCACCGGGTCCTCGACGGCCTGCGGCGGCGTCTCCAGGATGCGCCCCTGGACGATTTCGGCCGGCACACAGGCGAAGGCGTAGGTCACCTGGTCGTTGCTGCCGAACTGCTGCAGGACCACGAAGACGAAGACGTTTAGCCCGATGAGGGCGTAGTTGACGTAGGGGAACGTCCGCCGGTCGGAGTTGTCGTCCCAGAGGGGGAGGACCATCGATGGGGCTCCGTGGGCTGGGGCACCGTTACCGGCCGGGCGTGACAGGGGTCGGCCAGCCGAAATGGGCCTGGAAATCCTGCCAGGACACCGTTTGCGATAAGAGGCGCAGCAGTTCCTCGGGGCCGACCAGTTTTCCGCCCGCCGCCCAGTCGGCGAGTCGCAGTCCCCACGCCGCGCACAATTCCCTCACGAAAGCCTGCCACGCCTCCCAGCGCGTAGGGGCATCCCGCGATAGGGTGAAGGTCAGTTCCAACTCCGCTAGCTCGCCATCCTTATCGTAGAGTTCTGCCAACACGTCATCCCGCTCTAGTTTACAGACCCCCTTCCCCTGCTCGCGGAGGACAAAACCGTGCTGCTCAAGCCAGCGGCGGACGGCCTCGGTGGGCACCTCACCCGCCCGGCCATTCTCTTCCCGCACCGCACGGGTGATGCGTACCGGGATCCCCCCGAAAGTGCGGGCGCGAGGTGAGATCTCGACAACCTGCCGCCACCCAGGGGCCAATAGCGTGACTCGCGATTCCTGCCAACCCATCAGCAGGCCCTCCCTACTCAATAATAGGGTTGTTGGTCCCTCCAGGAATGAAGGAGAGGCCGGTGAAGTCTTCCCACTGCTTGGGAGTGTAGAGGATACCGTCGATGCTCCGCAAGCCGTCTTCCTGGGCACCGGCCACCCGGTGGTTCCCTTGCAGGACGTACTTCTTGCCGTCGTGATCGACCACAATGCGGATGGGGTGGTGCGCATCGCTCTGGGCCTGGTTGAAGGGCTTACAGGCGTCGATGTTCCACCCGCGCAGCCGGAACTCACGGAAGATAATGTCGTCGCCAATGGGGTCGATGGTCCCTCGCACCCCGGAGTCGGTCGGATTGCTGGACACGGCATCATCCAGTGCTTGCGATAAGTCGCGCCGTGGAGGCGTCAGCCGGCGGCATCACCCAGGCCGTGCGTGTCCCACAGTTTGACCAGCCGATCTTCGCCTCCCGTGACGAGGGTGCTCCCGTCGGGACTGAAGGCCGCCGTGAGGACGCTGCCCTGGTGGGCGTGCAGGGTCGCCAGGAGGTTCTCCGATGACAGGTCCCAGATCTTCACAATGCCATCGCGACTCCCCGTCGCGAGGAGGCGGCCGTCCGAAGAAACCGCCAGGGTCAGCACGACGTTCTCGTGGCCGGTAAGCGTCCCGACCTGTTCCTGCGTGGCGACCTTCCACAGCTTGACGTCCTTGTCGCCGTTGCCGGCCGAGACGAGGGTCCGGCCGTCCGGCGTGAACGCCAGGGCGCGGACGGCCAGCGGGTCCCCCCGGAAGCTGGCCCGCTCGCTCACGCCGGCCGGGTCCCAGAGGCGCACCAGCCCGCTCGTGTCGCCGGTGGCCAGGGTCTGGCCGTCGGGGGCGAAGGCGATGGCCATGATGCTGCCGCCGTGCCCGGCCAGGGTGCTGCGGAGTCGGCGACCTTCCAGATCCCACAATTCGACGCCCTGGGTACTGTTGGCCACGGCGACGGTCCTGTCGTCGGGAGAGATTGGCGCCCGGCGGACGGTCCCGTTCTGCCGCAACAGCGGCGGCCCCTCCGCCCACGTCGCGCCGTCCCAGAGGCGCAGGCTGCCGTCGCCCCCGCCGCTCACCAGGAACTTTCCGGAGTGCGAAAAGGCGACCGCTAGCACCGCGCTGCCGTGCCCGGACAGCGACGTCTTCTCCCGGCCGGTCGCCGGGTCCCACAGGCGGATCGTGGAGTCGTCGCCGCCCGTCGCCAGCGTCAGCCCGTCCGGGGCGAACGCCGCCGACCAGACCGGCCCCGTGTGGCCGGTCAGCGTCAGCCGCAACGGGACCCGGTCCCCCTCGACGTCGCCGGCCGCCCCCCAGTGCGCCCAGTGCGCCCACGGCGCCGGCTGGCTCAGCTTCAGGCCGCCGGCCAGCAGCAGAACGGCGGCGACGGCCCCGCCGATGATCCAGTATCTCCTCCGCCCCCATCCCCGGGCCGGCGGCGGCAGGCGCGGCTTCTCGGGATGTTCCAGGTTGTAGCGCAATAACTCCGCGACCTCGGCGGCGCAGGCGAAGCGCCCGGCGGGGCGCTTGGCGTGCAGGCGCTCGACGGTCGCGGCCAGCCACGCCGGGACCGCGGGGTTCAACTCGCGGATGGGCCGGGGCGTCGTCTCGCAGACGCGGCGGAGGACGGCCATCGGGCTGCTGGCCTCGAACGGCTCGCAGCCGGTGCAGAGGGCGTACAGGACGCTGCCGAGGCTGAACAGGTCGGCCCGCTCGTCGAGCGGCTCGCCCATCGCCTGCTCCGGGGACATGTACATGGGCGTGCCGGCCACGATGCCCGGCTGCGTTAGCCGCCCCTCGTCGGCGACGCGGGCCAGGCCGAAATCGCCGATCTTGACCGACCCCGGCGCCTCGACCCGCCCCTCGGTCTGCAAGAGGAGATTCGACGGCTTGATGTCGCGGTGGATCTGCCCCGTCGCGTGAGCGGCCGCCAGGCCGGAGGCAATCTCCGCGCCCAGCCGGGCCACCACCCGCCAGTCCGGCGGGCCGTGGCACTCCAGGTAGTCGTGCAGCGAGCCCCCGGCGACGTGTTCCATGACCAGGTACGGTAGGCCGTTGGTTTCACTGACGGCGTGAATGGTGATGACGTGCTCGTGGCGCACGGCGGCGGCCGCCTGCGCCTCGCGCGCGAAGCGGCGCCGCGACGTGTCGTCGTGGGCCAGGTGGGCGGCCAGCACCTTGATCGCCACCCAGCGCTTCAACAGCGGGTCGTGCGCCTTGAGGACCACGCCCATGCCGCCGTGGCCGATCACCTCCGTCACCTCGTAAGTGTCGAGCCGACCCAGGGCCCCCGGCACGTCCGACGCTTGCAGCAGCGACCGGACCCAGTCCGGGTTGTAGGCCCGCGCGGGGAGGGTGACGTCGGCAACGGTCTTGATCTCTTCGAGCACGCGCCGCAGGTGAGACTCTTCGGCGTGCAGGACCGATTGCAACGAGGTGGCGGCACGGAGGAACGGCGCGTCGGCGCCCGCCAGCTGCTCCAGCCGCCTCTGGCAGGCGGGACACTCATCGACGTGGGCGACCAGTTCCCCCTCTTCGGCGGGCGGCTCCTCGGCGAGGAGCTGCCGTAAGCGCTCGGAGGGCGGGCAGGAAGAAGGCACCGGCATAATCCACCCCTCGGCCCCCGCATCACTCGGCCTGCATCTGCTGAACCTGTTGCGTCAGCCGCGCCAGCACCCGGCTCTTGGCCACGTAAACGGCTCCGACCGACAGGCCCAGTTCGGCGGCGACCGCGGCGGCGCTCAGCCCATCGACGGCCGTCCGCCAAAATGCCTGCCACGTCGTCGGGGCGAAGCTGTCGCTGACCGCCTCGGCTGCCAGCCGGAACAGCTGCTGCCGAAATTCCTGCTCCCAGGCATCCTCCAGGTCGGGCCCCTCGCTCGGCTCCGCGTCGAGGCGGAGATGGGCGTTGGTGTCCCCGCTACCAGCCGGCTCCGAGCGCCGCCGCGCCAGGAACCGGGCCAGCTTCTTGCGGGTGATGCCGTACAGCCAGCCGCGGAAGGAGCCGCGCTGCGGGTTGTAGCGCCACCGCCCCGCCGCCCCGGCCAGGGCCAGGAAGACCTCTTGCGTCAGGTCGGCGGCGTCGGCATCCTGTAGGCCGCGCTGCCGGGCGAAGCCGTATACCAGCCGGCCGTACAACTCGACGAATTCCTGCCACGCAGCACGATCCTCGGGATCACCCAGGCGGGCGAGCAAACTGGCACGCGTCAGCAGGGCGTCTCCCATCGAGATTACCTGGTCCGGGCGCAAAACGACTCGACCGCGCCGCCGACCTCCCGGATCCTACCGGGAACGGGTCGCGACCCGCCCAACATTATAAGCGAGAAGCTGCGAAAGAGGTTACGGCATCTGCCCGCCGAGAATCGTGGCCTGGTTCAAAAACAGCCCGTTTCAGGTGGCCCGTGCCCGTGCCCGTGCCCGTGCCCGTGCCCGATTCCAGACCGGGCACGGGCACGGGCACGGGCACGGGCAGGGCGCGACCCGCGTTTGAACCATGCCAGAATCGTGTTTCGCTGCTGTAAGGTTTGTTCCGTTACCGAGCAATACACTTCGTGGGCCGAGCGTCGATTCTCACAATTGCTCGACACCTGTACCCTGTTGGGAACTGTTCCGAGGGTCGGCGAGGTAAGGAGGGGGACGAATGACACGCGCCAAGGCCGGACCTATGGTCAAGTACGCGACCATCCCAGTTGTCCTGTGTGTGGGCGTGATCGCTGCCGGCGTGATGGCCGGCTGCGGCAAGACCGAGGGGCCGGCGGCTTCCTCGAGCCTGCCGGTGGTTCCGGTCAGCCAGCCGGTCGAGCGAGAAGTCACCGACTACGTGGACTTCACCGGCCGCACCGACGCGGTCAACTCGGTCGGCGTCCGCGCCCGCGTGACCGGCTACCTGGTGAAGAATCCCTTCCGCGAAGGGGCGGAGGTCAAGAAGGGCGACCTGCTCTTCGAGATCGACCCGCGCCCTTACAAGGCCCAACTCGACCAGGCCCAGGCCCAGGTCGCCCTGAACGAAGCCTCGCTGAAACTCGCCGAGGCCACCCTGGCGCGCGTCCGGCCCCTGGTCGGCACCGGCGCCGCCAGCCAGCAGGAACTCGATGAGGACAAGGCCGCGGTGGACGAGGCCCGGGCCCGCATCAAGGCGTCGCAGGCGGCCGTCGAGGTCAACAAGCTCAACCTCGAATTCTGCAAGGTCGGCTCGCCCATCGACGGCATGGTGAGCCGCTACTACTACACCGAAGGCAACCTCGTCAACCAGGACCAGACGCTGCTGACCACCGTCGTGTCGCTCGACCCGATGTACGCCTACTTCGACATGGACGAGCCGACCTTGGAGCGGATCGACAGGGCCATTAACGCGGGGAAGATCAAGCCGCCTGAGCGCGGCACCGACTTCCCGGTCTTCCTGGGTTTGCAGACCGAGGAGGGCTACCCGCACAAGGGGAGCTTCAACTTCACCAACAACGTTTTCAACCCGTCCACGGGGAGCATCGCGGTGCGCGGCCTGTTCGCGAACCCCAAGTCGGAGAAGGGCATCCGGCTGCTGCGGCCCGGGAAGTTCGTCCGCATCCGCCTGCCCATCGGCGAGCCGCACCGGGCGCGCCTGGTGATCGATAGGGCCCTGGGCTCCGACCAGGGGTTGAAGTTCGTCTACGTCCTCGACAAGGACAACAAGGTGCAGTATCGCCGCCTCACGACCGGGCCGCTTCAGGACGACGGCCTGCGCGTCATCGAGGACGGCCTGGAGCCGGACGACTGGGTGGTCGTCGGCGGCTTGCAGCAGGTCCGGCCGCGCCTGGAGGTCCAGCCGGACAAGATCGCCATGCCGACGCTCGGTAAAAACGTCCGTCCCACGAACGACCGGCCGCAGCCCCCGCCGCCCGGCGAGAAGAAAAGTTGAGGGATTAACTCCGTTTAGCGGCCGCCCTCGGGGCGGCGCTCCACGCGCCGCCCCGAGGGCGGCCGCTAAACAGCGGTTCGGGAGGCGGCCATGATCTCGCGCTTCTTCATCGACCGACCGATCTTCGCGACGGTGCTGTCCGTGATCATCACGCTCACCGGCGGCATCGCGTTGTTCTACCTGCCGGTGGCGCAGTACCCGCGCATCACGCCGCCCGGCGTGTCGATCTCGATCAGCTACCCGGGGGCCAGCGCCCAGGTGGTGGCCGACACGGTGGCGGCGCCGATCGAGCAGCAGGTGACCGGCGTCGATGGCATGCTCTACATGTCCTCGCAGTCGGGCAACGACGGCACCTATAGCCTCACCGTCACCTTCGACGTCGGCACCGACCTGAACACCGCCCTGGTCATGGTGCAGAACCGCGTCGCCCTGGCCATGCGGCAGTTGCCCACCCAGGTCCAGAACCAGGGCATCACCATCCGTAAGAAGACTCCCGACATCCTGCTCATCGTCAATTTCTACTCGCCCAAGGGTCGCTACGACGACATCCACCTGAGCAATTACGCCACCGTCAACGTCCGGGACGAGCTGCTGCGCGTGGACGGCGTTTCCGACATCACCTACCAGGGCCAGCGCGACTACAGCATCCGCGCCTGGCTCGACCCGCAGAAGCTGGCCGCGCGCGGCATGACCGCCATCGACGTGGCCAACGCCATCCGCACCCAAAACGGGGACGCGCCGGCCGGGCGGATCGGCCAGCCGCCCACCAGCCCGGGGCAATCGTTCCAGCTGCCGCTGGACACGCTTGGCCGACTCACCGACCCGGACCAGTTCGGCGAGATCGTCGTCAAGGTCGGCGGGAGCCCGCCCGTCCTGTCGCCGACCGGGATGGTGATGGGATCGCCGCAGGGCGGGGCGATGGGCGGCGCCTCGACCGACACCAGCCTGACCATGCCCCCAGCGACGAGCAGCCCGCCCGCGCCCACTTCGTCGGGCGGCAGCTCATCGAGCAGCGGCGGCACGTCGGGCAGCACCTCGTCGGGCAGCGTCGCCTCGGGCGGCGGCACGACCGGCGGCGGGGCCTCCACGGGTGGCGGCGGCACGACGGGGGGCGGCGCGACCACGGGCGGCGGCGGCACCAGCGGCGGCGGTCTCACGGGCGGCGGCCTGACCAACACCGCCATCACCGTCGGCGGCGGCAACGCGGGCGGCACTGTCGGCGCCGCCGCCCTCAGCGGCGGCGCCCTGGGCGGCGGGCCGCCGTCGCCGGCGTCCGCACTGGTCCGCCTCCGCCACGTGGCCCGCCTGGAGCGTGGCGCCCAGAACTACAGCATCTCCTGCACCTTCGACGGCCACCCGTCAGTCGGCCTCGGCGTCTACCAACTCCCCGGCACCAACGCCCTCGACGTGGCCGACCGCGTCCGCGCCAAAATGGAGGAACTAAAGGAACAATTCCCGGACGACCTGGAATACAAGATCGCCTACGACACCACACCGTTCATCCGCGAGTCGGTCAACGACGTGGTAAACACGCTGCTGGAGGCCGTCGCCGTCGTCGGCCTCGTGGTGCTGGTCTTCCTGCAGGACTGGCGGGCCATGATCCTGCCGATGATCGACGTGCCCGTCTCGCTGATCGGCACCTTCGCCGTCATGGCGGCGCTCGGCTTCAGCCTGAATAACATCTCGCTGTTCGGCCTGGTGCTGGCCATCGGCATCGTCGTGGACGACGCCATCGTCGTCCTGGAAAACATCGAGCGGCAAATCGCCAAGGGCTACGACCCGCGCACGGCGACCATCAAGGCGATGGAGGAGGTGACCGGCCCCATCGTCGCGGTCGGCCTGGTGCTGTGCGCCGTCTTCGTGCCGTGCGCCTTCATCCGCGGCATCACCGGGCAGTTCTTCCGCCAATTCGCCGTGACGATCTCCGTATCGACGGTCATCTCGGCCATCAACGCCATCACCATGACGCCCTCGCGGGCGGTGCTGATCTTCAAGTCCGCGGAGGGGGGCAAGGGGCACCAGGCCGAGGCCCTGCCCTGGTGGTTCTTCGGCGCGGTCGGCGGCTTGCTCACCTGGTGGCTGGGGCCGAAATTATTGCAGATTGCAGATTGGAGATTGCAGATTGCGGAGGGGCAATCTGCAATCTTCAATCTGCAATCTGCAATCCTTTTCACGCCGGGCGCCCTGGTCGGCGGCGTGATCGGCTGGTTCCTCATCCACCCGGTGAACGGCGTGCTGGGCGCGTTCTTCCGCGGCTTCAACCGGGCCTTCGACGGGTTGACCGCCGTCTACGCCTGGACGGTCGGCAAGCTGATTCGCGTCAACGTCGGCGTCCTGTTCGTCTACGGGGGACTCCTGGTCCTGACCTTCTGGGTGTTCCAGAAGGCGCCCACCGGCTTCATCCCGCAGCAGGACCAGGGCCGGCTCATCGTCAACATCCAGCTGCCCGACTCGTCGTCGCTGGAGCGCACCCAGGAAGCGGTGGCCCAGATCGACCAAATCGCCCGGGACACGCCCGGCGTCGGCCACACCGTCGCCATCGCCGGCCTGTCGTTCCTGCTCCAGGCCAACAGCCCCAACTTCGCCTCGATGTTTATCGTCCTGGACCCTTTCGACAAGCGTCAGCGCCCCGAGCTGCGCGACACGGCCATCATGGCCCACCTGCGCAAGGAGTGGGCCCGCCAGGTCAAGGACGCACAGGTCACCGTTTACGGGGCGTCGCCGGTCCCCGGCCTCGGCGTCGCCGGCGGCTTCAAGTTCCTGATCGAGGACCGCGCCGGCCTCGGCGTCGCCGCCTTGCAGACGCAGACCGACGACCTGATCCGCAGGCTCCAGGGCAACACCTTCCGACTCACCGACACGGCCCTGGCCGCGCTGCGCAGTGACGGCGTGCCCGGGGAGGTGCTGGAGAAGCTCGCCCCCCTGAACAACAAGGAATTCGACGGCGAAAAGTCCTTCACGAAGGAGGTCGCTTCGCTCCTCGACAAGGACGCGCAGGAGCGCTACGGCAAGGCCGTGCTGAGCCGCGCCCGCCGTTCCTACGGCCTGAACAGCGTCACGACGCAGTTCCGCTCCAACACGCCGCAGGTCTTCCTGGACATCGACCGGGCCAAGGCGGCGTCGCTGGGGGTGTCGCTCGACGACGTGAATCAAACCCTCGACATGTACCTGGGGTCGCTGTACGTCAACAGCTACAACGAATTCGGCCGGCACTGGCAGGTCACCATCCAGGCGGACGCGCAATTCCGCAACCGCGTCGAGAACATCAATCTGTTCCAGGTGCGCAACAAGGCGGGGCAAATGGTGTCGCTGGGCACGCTGGTGACGCCGCGCGAAATCGGCGGCCCCGTCGCGATCACGCGCTACAACCTGTACACCGCGGCGGCCATCAACGGCAACGTCGCCCCCGGCGGCAGCACCGGCGACGCCATCAAGGCCATCGACGACCTCGCCGACGAAACGCTGCCGCTGTCGATGCGCGTCGAGTGGACCGAGCTGATGTTCATGCAGATCAAGGCGGGCAACACGGCGATGTACGTCTTCGCCCTGGCCGTCATCAGCGTCTTCTTGGCCCTGGCGGGGCTGTACGAGAGCTGGTCACTGCCGCTGGCGGTCATCCTGGTGGTGCCGCTGTGCCTGCTCTGCTCGGTGGCCGGCGTGCGCTGGACCGACCGAGACGTCAACATTTTCGTGCAGATCGGCCTGGTGGTGCTGGTGGGGTTGGCGTGCAAGAACGCCATCCTCATTGTCGAATTTGCGAAGCAGCTTCACCAGGAGGGGCGGCCCCGATTTGAGGCGACGAAGGAGGCGTCGCGGCTGCGGCTGCGGCCGATCCTGATGACGTCGTTCGCCTTCATCTTCGGGGTCGTCCCCCTGGTGTTAGCTTCCGGGGCCGGGGCCGAGATGCGCCGCTCGCTGGGGACGGCCGTGTTCAGCGGCATGTTGGGGGTGACGCTGTTCGGCATCTTCCTGACGCCGATCTTCTTTTACGTCATCCTGGGGTTGGGCCAGGCGCGCCTGTTCCAGGCCGACACCACGCAGTCAGTCATCTCCCACACGGCGGGGGGTCTGCTCGGCGGGGCCGTCGGCTTCCTGCTGGCCCAGCTCCACGTCGGCCGCCAGCCCTGGGGGCCGCTCGTCGGCGCCTTCGCCGGCGTCCTCGTCGTCCGGGCCGTGCGCAGCCTCCGTCAACGGATCCGGCCTCGAAATGGGTAGCCGCGGGCGATTCCTCGTTTCGCGAAACGATGAATCGCCCACGGCTAAACGGGAAAGAGGAGATCACCAACCGTGATAGCCCGTTTCTTCGTCGATCGTCCGATCTTCGCGACCGTCATCTCCGTCGTCATCACGCTGGCCGGCGGCGTGGCGGTGTGGACGCTGCCGATCGCGCAATACCCGGACGTGACGCCGCCGACGGTGCTGGTGACGGCCTCCTACCCGGGGGCCAACGCCACCACCGTGCGCGACACCGTGGCCGCCCCGATCGAGGAGCAGGTCAGCGGCGTCGAGGGCATGGAGTACATGTCCTCGCGCTGCACCAACGACGGCGCCTACAGCCTGGTCGTCACCTTCAAGCTGGGCATGGATTCGGACATGGCCCAGGTGCTGGTGCAGAACCGCGTGTCGCTGGCGCTGCCGGTCATCCCGCCCCTGGTGCAGAACGAGGGCATCACGGTCAAGAAGCAGTCGCCGAACACGCTGATGATCGTCAACCTGATCTCGCCGGACGGCCGCTACGACGACCTGTTCCTGAGCAATTACGCGACCATCGACGTCCGCGACGAACTGGGCCGGCTCAAAGGCGTGGCCGGCGTCTCCTACCTCGGCCAGCGCGATTACAGCCTGCGCGCCTGGCTCGACCCGGACAAGATGGCCTCCCTGAACATGAGCGCGATGGACGCGGTGACGGCCATCAGCCAGCAGAACGTCCAGGTCGCCGCCGGGCAGATCGGCCAGCAGCCCGCCCCCAAGGGCCAGCAATTTCAGCTGACCGTCAACACCCAGGGCCGACTCATCGAGCCGGACCAGTTCGCCGACATCATCCTCAAGGGCGGCTCGGGCAACCAGCAGTTGCAGTCGTCCCAGCCCAACTCTTCCGGCACGGGCGCTTCGTCCGGCAGCGGCGGCCAGACGAACCCGGCCGGCGCGGCCGGCAACGCCGACCCGTCGCCGCAGTCCACCGGCATCGTCCGGCTGCGCGACGTGGCCCGCGTCGAACGGGGGGCGCAGCAGTACGACCAGAGCTGCACCCTGGACGGCAAGCCGTCGGTGGCGCTGTCGATCTACCAGCTGCCCGGCTCCAACGCCCTGGACACCGCCAAGGGCGTTTACGCCAAAATGAAGGACCTGAAAACGCGCTTCCCGGACGGGCTCGATTACCGGATCGTCTACGACACGACGCCGTTCATCCGCGAGTCGGTCTACGAGGTCTTCTACACGCTGCGCGACGCGGTGATCCTGGTGGCCATCGTCGTGCTGCTCTTCCTGCAGGACTGGCGGGCCATGATCCTGCCGATGATCGACGTGCCGGTGTCGCTGATCGGCACCTTCGCCGTCATGTCGCTGTTGGGGTTCACGCTGAACAACCTGACGCTGTTCGGCCTGGTGCTGGCCATCGGCATCGTCGTGGACGACGCCATCGTCGTCTTGGAGAACATCGAGCGGCTGATCGCGACCGGCCTGGACGCGCGCACGGCGACCATCAAGGCGATGGAGGAGATCACCGGGCCGGTCCTGGCGATCACCCTGGTGCTGGCGTCGGTGTTCGTCCCTTGCTGTTTCCTGGGGGGAATCAGCGGCCAGTTCTTCCGCCAGTTCGCGGTGACCATCGCCGTCTCGACGATCATCTCGGCCATCAACGCCCTGACCATGACCCCTTCGCGGGCCGTTTTAATCTTCAAGACTGAGGAAGGACACGACGGCAAGCCGCACAAGCGCGAGGCCCTGCCGTGGTGGATCTTCGGCGTGCTGGGCGGGGTGCTGACCTGGTGGCTGGGGCCGCGGCTGCTCGGCGGCCATTTCGGCCTCCCCCCGGCGACCGGCGCCGAGGAGGATCCCGAGGGGCCGAGCTGGTGGGCGATCGGCATCGAGGCGGCCATCTATTTCCCGCCGGGGGCCGTGGTCGGCGCCCTGTTCGGCTGGTTCCTGATCCGGCCGGTGAACGCCGGGCTGGGCGCGTTCTTCCGCGTCTTCAACCGCGCCTTCGACCGCATGACCCTGGGCTACGGCGCCCTGGTCGGCCGGGTGCTGCGCTTCAGCGCCGTGGTGCTGGTCATCTACGGCGGCCTGCTGGGGATGACCTGGTGGCAATTCCTGCGCACCCCGACGGGATTCATCCCGCAGCAGGACAAGGGGTATCTGATCCTCAACGTGCAGTTGCCCGACTCCGCCTCGGTGGAGCGCACACAGGAGGTCATGGCCCAGATCGAGAAGATCACGCGCGGCGACAAGAACGACCGCGAGCGCTACCCCGGCGTCGCGGGCGTCAAGCACACGGTGGGCATCTCGGGGCAGTCGCTGATCCTGAGCGCCAACGCGCCGAACCTCGGCTCGATGTACGTCCTCTTGAAGCCGTTCGACCAGCGGCGCGGCCCGGGGCTGAGTGCCGACGGCATCGCCGACACGATCCGCGAGCGCTGCCGCGACGCCCACCTCGAGGCGGTGGTGTCGGCCTTCGGCGCCCCGCCGGTGGACGGCCTGGGCACGACCGGCGGCTTCAACCTGATCGTCGAGGACCGCGGCGATCTCGGCCTGGACGAACTGGAGCGCGTTAGTAACAAGCTCGTCAAAGAAGGCAATAAGACGCCGGGCGTGCAGGATTTGTTCGACAGCTCCGGGGCGAACACGCCGTGGGTGTACCTGGACATCGACCGCAGCAAGTGCATGGCCCTGGGCCTGTCGCCCAACGACGTTTTCAACACGTTGCAGTTCTACCTGGGGTCGTATTACGTCAACAACTTCAACGAGTTCGGCCGCACCTGGCAGGTGAACGTCCAGGCCGACACGAAGTTCCGCAGCAAGGTGTCCGACATCGGCCGGCTTCAGGTGCGCAACAACCAGGGGCAGATGGTGTCGCTGGGCACCCTGGTGACGCCGCGCGACACCAGCGGGCCGGTGATGGTGATGCGCTACAACCTGTACTCGGCCGCCTCGATCACCGGCAAGGCGGCGCCGGGGACCGGCTCGCAGCAGGCCGTGGACACGATGCAGGCCCTCGCCACCCGCGACCTGCCGCACTCGATGCGCATGGAGTGGACGGAACTGGCCTACCTGCAAAACCAGGCGGGCAACACGGCGATGTGGTTCTTCGCGCTGGCGGTGGTGTTCGTCTTCCTGGTGCTGGCGGCGCAGTACGAGAGCTGGTCGCTGCCGCTGGCCGTCATCCTCGTGGTGCCGATGTGCCTGCTCTGCTCGGTCGTCGGCGTGCAGCTGGCCGGGATCGAGGTGACGATCTTCACGCAGATCGGCTTCGTGGTGCTGGTCGGCCTGGCGAGTAAAAACGCCATCCTGATTGTCGAGTTTGCCAAGCAGCGCCAGGAGGCCGGCGTGCCGCGCTTCGAGGCGACGTTGGATGCGGTCAAGCTGCGTCTGCGGCCGATCCTGATGACGTCGTTCGCCTTCATCCTGGGCGTGGTGCCGCTGGTGATCGCCAGCGGGGCCGGGGCCGAGATGCGCCGCTCGCTGGGCGTCGCTGTCTTCGCCGGCATGTTGGGGGTGACGCTCTTCGGCGTCTTTCTGACGCCGGTGTTCTACTACGTCATCCAGCGATACGGGGCCAAGAAGGAAGGGGCCGCGCGGCCGGCTCACGCGCCGGCGCCGGACGAGAAGAAAGAGGCGGTTGCCGCGGAACGCCCGGCCGCCGTCCACGCGCTGGAGGCGCTGGTGAAGTCGGGCACGCCGGAGGCGTACGCCCTGCTGGAGGCGCTGGCCAGGGGGGCGGGCGGCGAGCCGCTGGCGGAGGAGGCGAAGGCGTCGCTGCGGCGCCTGACGGGTGTGGCCGCGAAGCAGTGACCCGAGCCACTCGGACCATTTCGGCCACCTGGTCCAGCGGCGTGCGCGGGCACCGCGCCGCTTTTCTGATAATTCTCGCAGTCGATCAGCGAATAAGGAGGAGACTCGCCTTCCCGTGGTCCGTGGAGCCCTCCCATGCCCTGGCCCGTCATCGCGACCGTGCAGCAGTGGCTCGGCAAGCGCAAGCGCTTGCTCACCGGCCTCGTCGGCGTCGCCGTCGAGGAGGCCGTCGATCTCGTCCCCGGCGCCCGCCTCGCCGTCCGCATCGTCGGCGAGATCACCAAGCACGGCGTCGAGCGCCTCGCCAAACCCGAGGCCGACATCCCCGACGTCAAACCGGCCGGACAGGCGTTCCCGACCGAGCAACTCGACCAGATCAACGCCTGGCTGGAGACGCTCACCACGTCCTACGGCACCCTGCTGGATCGGCTGGAGTCCCTGCCGATCCAGGACGGGGCCGGCGACGAGGAGTTGACCCTCCTCGTCCGGCAGGCGCTGGACGACCGGCAGGAATGGCGCGCCGAATTCGATGCCCACAAGAAGGCCGTGTGCCTCATCTGCCTGTCCCTGAGCCGCATCGAGGAGAAGCTGGACGTTTCCTTGCACGTCCAGCAGAAGGTGGCCCTGAGCATGGAGGAGATCAAGGCGCTGATCGTCGAACTGTTGCCGTTGCGACAAGAAATGATCCAGCTGCGGCAGGACCAGGCCGACTCCCTCCAGGTCTTTCGCCGCGCCGACGAGCATTTCCTGGCCGGCCGGCGCGACGAAGCGACGCTCGAGTTGCTTCCCCTGCTGCGCCGCCGCGGCGGCGCACAGCCGACGCTGTGCCGGCTGGTCGCCCTGCGCTTCCTCAGCCAGGGTGACCTGAACCGGACGCGCACCGCCCTGGAGGGGATCGACGGCGCCAGCCGGCCGCCAGCCCTGACGCGCGCCCTGACGGGGCTGAGCACGGCGACCACCCGCGGCGGCCAACTGCCGGTGTGGCGCAGCCTGCCGCGCGGCCTGGTGGTGGACCGTCGCTATCGCGTCGAGGCCGAGGTCGGCCGCGGCGGCATGGCCAGTGTCTACAAGGCCGTCGGCGTCATCGACCTGCTCAACGCCGGCCAAACCGTCGCCTTGAAGGTGCCGGCCGCCGCCCTGCTCGCCGACCCGGCGGCGCGCGGCCGCTTCGTCACCGAGATCCAGGTGGCGCAGAGGCTGTCCGGCAAGCATCCGGCCATCGTCCAGACCCAAGGCTTCACCATCTTTGACGACCCGTACAGCGGCCGCGAACTGTTCGGCCTCGTCATGGAGTACATCGACGGCCCGACGCTGGCGCAACTGCTGGCCCAGCGCCAGGCGAAGAAGAAGCCGCTGGATCCCAAGGAAATCCTCCACGTCCTCAAACCGGTGTGCCAGGCGCTGGACTACGCCCATTCGCAGGGGGTGTTTCATCGCGACGTCAAGCCGGCGAACGTCCTGCTGACGCGGAAGAGCGAGGTCAAGTTGGCCGACTTCGGCATCGCCCGCGTCCTGGAGGATGCCCGCGCCACCGTGACCGGGGCCGACATGGGGACGCTGGCTTACATGCCGCCCGACCGCGACTTCGACATCCGCAGCGACGTCTACTTGCTGGGCAACCTGCTGCTGGAATTGCTGACGTTCGACCCGCGCGGCGACGTGGAGGCCCGCGCCGACTGCCCGCCCGCCTGGGCCGAGCTGGTGGCCGACTCCATGAATCGCCTCAAGGGGAAGCGCCCCCAGACCACCCGCGACTTCCTGGCGCGCCTGGAAGGCCACACGGCGCCTCCCGCGCCTCCACCCCCACCGGCCGGCGACCGCATCCGCGAGCTGATCGACGCGGAGCGCTACGAGGAGGCGATGGCCGAGTACCGTCGCCTGCCGCACGAGCGCCGCCGCCCGGCACTGCTCAAGGAGCTGCAGGACAAATGGCGCGACCACGCTCACGCCCTGGCGCGTGACGCCGCCCAGACCGACCACGACTTCGCCGTCGCGGTGACTCTCATCGAGAAACTGCCCGAGGCGCTGCGCGACGGCGCCCTCCTCGCCGACTACCGCGCCAACCGCGATCACCTCGTCCAACTCCGCGCCGCGATTGACGAGGACGTCGAGAACCACCGCCACACCTTTCGGCTGCGCACCCTCGTGGCCGAGTATCGCCGCCTCAAGCCGGACGACCCGGCCGTTAACGAACTGTCCGACATGCTTGGCGACGTGCCGCGCGAGGTCGTCAACTCCCTGCGCATGAAGCTGGTCCTGGTACACGGCGGCACCTTCTGGATGGGCGACCGCAGCAGCCAGACGCAGGTGCAGATCCCCCGCGACTTCTACGTGGGTGCCTTCCCGGTCACGCAGGAGCAGTGGCACGCCGTCATGGGCAGCAACCCCAGCTACTTCACGCGAGGCGGCGGAGGTGCCGACAAGGTGAAGGGCATCTCCGACGCCGACCTGAAGCAGTTCCCCGTCGAACAGGTGTCGTGGGACGACGTGCAGGAGTTCCTCAAGCGCCTCAACGCACGGGAAAAGGATAGTGGATTCTTGTACCGCTTGCCGACCGAGGCGGAATGGGAATACTCTTGTCGAGGAGGGGCTACTTCTCAAAAAGACTGTGCGTTCGACTTCTACTTCTCCCAGCCCACCAACGACCTTTCCGCTGAGCAGGCCAACTTCGACGGTCGTACACCCGCCGGCAATGCGCCCAAGGGCAAGTACCTGGAGCGCACCTCGAAAGTGGGCTCGTACAAACCGAACCGTCTCGGTATCTACGACATGCATGGTAACGTCTGGGAGTGGTGCGAGGACCACTTCGAGGCAGGGGGCTCGGCCCGCGTGCTCCGGGGCGGCAGCTGGGGCTACAACGGCTGCAGCTGCCGGGCGTCGGACCGCGGCAGGGACGGAGCCGTCGCGCCGGGTCAGCTACCTGGGCTTCCGCCTCGCCGCAGTCCCGTCCGAGGAGTAGGGCAAGCGAGAGCAAGCCCCGCCTGGAGCGGAGGCCGGTGGGCCGTTAGCGCAGCGGAGCGGAGCAACGGCCCACCGTGCCGTAGCGGAAGGCGGGGCTTGCGGCAGGCCTTGCGCGCGGGGTACAGGGGCGTAGCCCCTGTTCGCGCCAAAAATGGTATTTCATGTGTACAAGAGATCACTGTCATTCTGCTCCCGCGGAGGCTATTACCTCGGCACGGAAGAGGCTCACACAAGCCTGAGGCGCCAGCGAAGGGACGCCCCCACACAAGCCTGAGGCGCCAGCGAAGGACCGATCGCCCCTTCGCTGGCGACACAAGCCTGAGGCGCCAGCGAAGGGGCGAGTTGTCCTTCGCTGGCGCCTCAGGCTTGTGTCGCCAGCGAAGGACGCCCTCACAAGCCTGAAGCGCCAGCGAAGGAAGACGGCGCCCCTTCGCTGGCGCCTCAGGCTTGTGTCGCCAGCGAAGGATAGATCGCCCCCACACAAGCCTGAGGCGCCAGCGAAGGATAGATCGCCCCTTCGCTGGCGCCTCAGGCTTGTGTGAGCCTCTTGCGTGCCGGAGTAATAAGGAGAAGTGAGCGATGGGTTTCCGCTTCTTCACGGTCCCCATTCAAGATAGCGGACAAGCCTCAGCGGAGTTGAACACCTTCCTGCAAAGTCACAAAGTCCTTTCGGTTGACCGGCGCTGGGTGGAGCAAGGGTCGTCGTCGTTCTGGAGCTTCTGCATCGATTACCTGGAGCAGGCGAACGGGGCATCTCCGGGCGGGGCGCTCCGGCCGGGATTCTCGCGCGCCAAGATCGATTACCGAGAAGTCCTCAATCCGCAGGATTTCGCGGTGTTCGTCAAGCTCCGCGACCTGCGCAAGGAGATCGCGCAGGCGGAGGCGGTCCCGGTGTACACGATCTTCACGAACGAGCAGCTGGCGAAGATGGTACAAGGGAAGGTCACTGCGAAAGCGGCGCTGGAGAAGGTCGCCGGCGTCGGGGACGCGCGCGTCGAGAAGTACGGGGGGCGCTTCCTGGCCCTGTTGGGTGAAGTCTGGAAAGGCGGCAATGAAGCGAGCGGGCCGGTTGTTTGAGCAAATCATCGACCGCGATAACCTGCGCCTGGCCTTCGCGCGGGCGCTGCGCGGCAAGCGCTCGCGGCCGGAGGCGCAGGACTTCGGCCGCCATCTCGACCGGAACCTGGAGGCGATGGCGGCGCAACTCCGTGCGGAGACCATCCCGGTAGGGCGGTTCCGGCAATTCGTCATCCACGATCCGAAAGAGCGCGTCATCACGGCCCCCTGCTTCACCGAGCGCGTGTTGCATCACGCGGTCATCAACGTTTGTGAGCCGACCTTCGAGCGCTGGCTGATCGCCGACACCTACGCCTGCCGCACCGGCCAGGGACGGATCGCCGCCTTGTTGCGAGCGCTGGAATTCGCCCATCGCTTTCCGTTCTTTCTGAAGTTGGACGTACGGAAGTACTTCGACAGCGTGCCGCACCAGCCGTTGCTGGAGCGACTGGAACGGCGATTCAAGGACCCGCGCTTGCTGGCCCTGCTGGAGCGGATCGTGCGTTCGTTTCGCGGTTCGCTGGGCCGGGGCATCCCGATCGGCAGCCTGACATCGCAGCACCTGGCCAACTTCTACCTGGGCTGGTTCGACCGCTTCGTGAAGGAGACGCTGCGGGTCAAGGGATACGTCCGCTACATGGACGACATGGCGCTGTGGGCCGAGACGAAGGCCGACTTGAAGGCGGCCCTGTCGGCCGGCGAGGCGTTTTTGCGGGAGGAGCTGCGCCTGGAATTGAAACCGACTCCGTACCTGAACCGAACCGAGCATGGCATGAATTTCCTGGGCTGTCGTGTCTTCCGACAGCACCTGGTGCTGAACCGGCGGAGCCGGCAGCGCTTTCGTCGGAAGTTGGCCCGGCTGGAAGGGGACTTCGCGGCCGGCAGGATCGACGAGGGGGAGCTGCAGCAGCGGGCGACGGCGCTGGTGGCCTTCACGCGGACGGCGGGCCTTTGCGGTTGGCGCTTTCGCCGAGCCGTGCTAGAGGAGTTGGCGGTGAGCGGTCACAAGGCTCGGCCCGCGTGATCCGGGGCGGCAGCTGGAACAATAACGGCTCCAACTGCCGGGCGTCGAACCGCAACAGGAACGAGCCCTCGAACCGGAACAACAACCTGGGCGTCCGCCTCGCCGCAGCTCCGCCCGCCGCACCGGCATGGTGCCGGACGGGACCGACCGCGCTCCAGTTCTGCCCGCTGGGGCAGACGAAACGATGCCGAGTCCGCCCGGTGCTGGTAGCCAGCGCGAACGCCCCGGGCGGCCGTCTTTCTGAGCAAGAAAAAAGGTTAGCGTTCACGGTATGAGATCAGTATGACCAACGCTGGCCAATGCGCCTGCGCGAACGCGGCCCGTGCCTCGTTGCTGCGGAGGCGGCCAGGACGTCGGCCCGGTGGCAGCCGTCGGGGACGGCGAAGCGGTGCAGGTCGCCGCGGGCGCGGAGGGCCTGGCGCTGGGCGTCGGTGAACGGCCGGCCGCGCTCGGCTTCGAGCTGCCTGATCTTCTCGTCGGCCTCGCAGTCCCACTGGTGCGAGCGTCGGAAAACAACTTGACCGTTTCTGCCTACAATAGCCTTGCCCTCGTTTTCACCTGTGGGGGTGAGTTTTATGGCAGAGCCAAGCAGTCGGGGAGAAAAAAGGGGTCGGGAGTCGTTATTATCGCCCTTCGATACTCGCTCATTTCGGGAGCCCCTGCCGTCGCAGCGCTGCCTCCCGACCCAAGCGCTGCGCCGTCCGCTCCGGCCAGGACGCCCCTCCGAATGGGCTGCCGCACATCACCGACTGCCGCAGCGCCTCCAGTTCCGTCTCCGCCCCGTTGACCTGTCTGATCCTCGGCGTCGAGGAGAGCGCGCTCGGCAGGCCGTCAAGGCGGGGGAACGGTTGCAATCGTGGCTTCCCGATGGTAACCTCACCTACTGGGGGCGAACCGAGGCCCCAGGTCGTGTCCATCTGAGAAAGATCGGCGGAGAGTGGCTTGAGGAAGACCGGCTGGAGGATCTGACGCTATTTCTTGTGCGATGCTCTGCCGGCTCGCACGCGCTTCCTGGATTGCCTACCAGAGTTGACTGAATCTCGAAGCACCTCGCGGACGGGAGCATGTTCATGGCCACCCAGCCTCCGACTCAACCGGCAAGCAAACTGCTCGACAAACGCGCCCTGCAAAAGGCTGTTGCGGACCTGGACGAGCGCATGGGTTTCGTCCAGGATCCGACGGCGACCGCGGAGAAGGCCCAGGCCATGATGCTGGCGCGTGGCATCCGCCCGGAGGATCGCTTCCTGTCGAGTGAGATCATCCGCATGCGTTACGAGCACGAGGAGGAATAGCAGTCCGTGTTTTTCCTTTTCTGGGATGCGAGTGCGCTGGCGCAACGGTATGCCCCCGAGATCGGGCAACAGACCGTCAACGCGCTCTTCACGGCCGTCCCCCGGGCGCAGATGATCACTACCGTGCTGAGTTACTCGGAGACGTGTGGGGCCCTGGTTCGCAAACGCAACGGAGGCGCGCTGGACGGAGCCACCTTCTCGGTCGCTCGGTCAGCCTTACGCGCCGAAGTCATCGACGACCCGGATTTCGGCGTCCTGGCGGTGGAGTTCGGCGACATCCTTGGTGGCATCGACTTGATCGATCGTCATAACCTCAATTCCGCGGATGCATCAATCCTGGTGTCGTTCTTGAGTTTCGCGCAAGCGCAACCGGCGGCCACCTTCTGCATTGTGGCCGCCGATCAGCGGCTGCTTCGCGCCGCCCAAGCGGAAGGTCTGAGGACGCTTAACCCGGAACTGCTGGCTCCCGCCGATGTGCCTGCCTTCCTCGCCGCTTTATGACGTCGAGGCGAGACAATGGAACAGGCTCACCGGGTACGAGTTCCGGCATGACCAGGTGGGCCGCGTCCGGGCGGGCCGTCACCAGCTGCAGCAGCTCGGCGGCTGTCCTGATCTCGTCTGCGGTCACCCTCGGTTGCTGGCGAGTGACGTCGCGACCAGCCTTTGCAGGAACAGAACGATCTTGTCCCGGTCCCTCGAACTGATGACCGACTCGGCTCTCTGCCAATCCCCTTCCTGAAACCTGGCGGCCTCGCGGCGGATCGCCTCTGCCACAGGCAGGATGGCCGCAAGGTTGACGTACTCGGCGGCACAGGGCGCGGCCCCCCGCCGGACCAGGTCGCAACTCTGGGTGAGCACCATGAAGTACTCATAACCCGCGCGATCGGCGTAGTGGGGATGACTCTCCCTGAGCAGCCCGACGAATTCCGGGGCCTTTTCGAGCACGTCCCCCTGATTGAGGGCGGTAAGGTCAGGGTCGTCGTAGACGTAATGCGCTGGCATGCGCCCGTACCGAGATGAGGTGCATCAGAACCCCCGCCCCTGCCTGCGGATCATCTCGTTGTCTTTCTCGATCCTCTCTTGCTCGCTCAGGAGTCTTGTATTCACGCGGAGGGTCACGACCTCCTGCCCTTTCGTGATGCGCACAAAAACCCTTCGCGTCTCGGTTGAATCGGCCGTGGTTTCGGGCCGCTCCGCTCCCCCGCCCTGGGATTTGACCTTCGCTGCAGTGCCGGACGACGCCGCTTGCGTCCCGGACCCGTTAATCATGCTCGTTTCACTCATGGTTCCCATTCTCCTCCACAAGCTGGAGGTGGTAGACGTCTCCAAGAAGCCGCACCGCGTCATCCCGCAGGCCGACTGCTCGGGCGTTTACCGCGGCACAGGCGTCGGCGTTCGTCGGCGTATCCGCGTGGAAGTTGAACTCGAAAGTTACTACCTGCCCGTCAAACTCAAGCGTCAGGTTGAGGACGGTGTCGTCGTGGGCCAACCGGCGGACGACACGACGCGCCCGCACGTCCCAATCCGCTCCCACAAGGGCCGGGCCGTCCGGGAAGTTGAAAACGTTCAGAAGTTCGGGCGGGGGGTCAGGCTCGGTGAAGGCGAAGTTAATTCCTACCGCGCTCATCGGCGTGTCCCGGAGGGTGTTAAGGACGGTGCTCGCAACCTGTTCAGCCCGAAGAAGACACTCGTCGTTCGCGACCGTCGGCCGAAACACGAGTCGTGGCTGGGCCACCTCCAGGATGACCTGCTCCTACCTGTAGACCCACGGCATGCCCGGCATCAGTGCCACGAGCAACTCGATCTCCGGCTGATGAAATAGACGTTCGTTCACCCATTCTGGGGTAAAGATCATCCGGTTCCAGGCGCCAGCCAGAACGATACTCCAGCCCTCAAGCTTCGGATTCATCGCTCAATAGCCCAAGAGCCGCTCACGAAGGCAAACCACCACGAGGACAAGTGAAGCCGCTCCGTTCTCAGGGAGGATGCCGACCATCCGGTTCCCCCTCTCCTCCTTCATTTTACCCATCCTCCCGCCCCGGAGGCGCTTCGGTGGAAGAGAGTCTAGGCGAGGGTTTCGCAAGTTTCAGGGTTTAACGTGGACATTCGTGTACAGATGACCTCTTGGTTGTCGCGCGGGCTGGAGCTACCCTACCGGGAGTCGTCCCGATTTG